>Ga0114984_1000341_pt1 | contig 18269 bp, 24 predicted proteins | sample Shrwel1BS1Day1_FD_96987 | JGI IMG/M metagenome (GOLD analysis project Ga0114984, IMG submission 96987) | Subsurface microbial communities from deep shales in Ohio, USA - Utica-3 well 1 S-1-Day1 | ecosystem: Environmental > Aquatic > Deep subsurface > Shale gas/oil reservoir > Produced water/Flow...
CCGCGCCGCCGCAGTGGGCGCAGGTGGTGATGTCGATGGAAAAGACCCGCTTGAGCCGTTGCGCCCAGCTCATCGCACGGCGCTTCTGCTCGGGGCTGCGCGGCTCGTCGTGGGCGCTGACGTTGACCACTTCCGGGCCCAGGCGCAGGAGCAAAGGGCACGCGAGCAACGTCAGCACGAACAGGCCCTTCAGGCGTTGCAGGTCGAACTCCGCCAGGCCGCGGACCAGGTCACCGCCAAGAACGCGGAGCTGCTGAGACTCAATCGTGATAACGGCCGCCTGCTTGAACAGACCACGCACCAGCAGAAGGCGTTGACGGAGGCCGAACGCGAGGTCCGCAAAGCTCGTGAAGAACTGGAATCCTTGCGACCGCTTCCGGCACAAGTGACATCCCTCGAACAGCGAACGGCAAAGGCGATCACAGACGCAGAGGTGCTGCAGTCCCACCTGGACCAGGCGAGATCGCAACTTGAGCAAACGCGCCGAGAGCTACGCGATTCCGAACTCGAACGCGAGCGAACCCAGGCTCGGTTTGAAGGCATGCAGGCCGCGTGGGCTCAGCGTGATGCGACATTGACGCCGGCGACGGAGCCCGTCGAGCGCACCGGCAAGCGTCGCGTGCGTCCGCCTGCAGCCGAAGAGGCGACCCAAGACCTTCCTCTGAAGTAATGGGCGCCAGCGGCGCGGCGAAGGAACACAACGTCTCACTGATCTGCGGTGGCGAAATTGCTGCAGCGACAATCGGTTACCGAAGATTGTCGGACTTTTCCCGAATTAACGGCCAACCCTCGGTAACGGTGTTCATGTGAAATCTCCTGTCCCACAAGGGGACCTTGTTCAAACAATGGAAGACATAGTGAAAAGGTTGGGAAGTCAGTCGTTGCTGTGCATGGGCGCTCTCCTTGGGTGTTGGGCTCCGCAGGGGCCGCGAAGCCCTTCGCGGCCATGGGCAGCAGCTGGGGCCGGCGCGGGTGCGCCGTCAAGGGAGGAAGCGAAGGCGCTGGCGCGGCCCGCAGGCGCAGCCGAGGACACGGGCGCCGCAGCGGCCCTTGACGGGGGGGAGCGCCCGCAAAGGCCAGGCAAGCCGGTGAAACCGGCGCGCAGGGGGTGCGAATCGCGCAGCACTGCCGGAGAGAAAGGGGTCGGCCCATTGGGTTGAGGGTCAACCCCAACAGCGCAGCACAGCATCAGAAAAGCGCCGCTCCCGCGATGTACGGGGCGGCGCCACAAGGCCTCAACGCAGCGTCAATCTGTCGCAGGCACCATCGCCTGCAGTTGTTCGATCACGCCAAGCTCGACAAAGACACACGGCTGCTCGGCCGCGACCGGAACGTTGAACACCCGGGCGAAGGCATCCCGCTTCAAATGCGCCAGCCGCCCGGTGCGGTACGCCTGATCAGGCTTCATCAGGCCCGAACCCGACGGCGTTCCGCTGCGCTGCGGATCGCATTCGACCAAGGCCACGAAGCCCTCCGAAAACAGGCGCTGGTGCTTGGGACACAGCCCCCAGCCCGTCGTCGTGTGGTGCTTCATGCTCGCGCGCAGGCGCCGGTCGAGCAAGATGTTTCCGGTATCAAAAGCAGTGCCGCACACCAGACAAAGCTGCTGCTCCAGCGAAACGTGTGATTTGTCGTCCATGACCAACTCCGGTGATCGGGCGGGATTGCCCGAGACCGGAAACGGCACGCCGCAGCGCAGCGGTCACAGGTTCGAAGACGGCCGAACGGCCGCCAGCGACCACAGGACGCGCAGACCTTGACAGCGAGAACGGTGTGCAAGGATGAAGGGATCAGCAAGCCAGCCCCACCACACAAGCAGGCACGAAACAGGCAAGCGCAGCGCGCAGGCCGGGGGCCCACCGACGGCCGGAGCGCGTCAGAGATCGGAGCCGAATGGCTGCGACCCGCAGGGGCGCGGGGCGCAGCCCGCAGAGCCCGACGGAGGTACGCCGAGACGCGAACGCCAATCTCTCGCACCAAACAACATCAAGTTCTGCGAGAACCACCGATGTCAAAGAACAAGCTACAAACGAAAGCAATGAATACACCTCGACCCAGCGGGCCAAAGCACAGTACGTACAGGTGGCGCCAGCCATGCGCTCGACCAAGGTTTCCCTCGTAGCCGCCTACACCAGACCCCATATTGCCGGGGACTTCTATACCGACAACCAGTTCGTCAGTCTCGTCACCGAAACCCCCGCGACTTCGGTGTATGCATGCTCGTTGTTCAGAATAACTGGCAGCTTGATTTGAACGGCAGCAATTCAACGCTCTTGGCTGAGTTTAATCAGGCGCTGACGGAACACCTGTTTCAGTCAGGCGTTCCGTCCCAGTCCGTGTTGGAGACGAACTCCGCCGCGTCGACCGCTTGAGCCAGACCCCCTTCGCGCACTGCAGCCCGTGCCAGTAGGTGAGAAGCCACCGGCAAGGTCGCCAGCAGAAAACCCAGGATCAGCAGCAGCCGCCAGGTCCAGGCCGTGTCCTGGGCCACGAGCAAGGCGCCCACGCACACGAGCGTCAGCGCCAACGTGCCCGCCTTCGTCGCCGCGTGCTGGCGGGCCAGTGCATCGGGCAACACGATCACGCCCCAGGCTGCGATCACCAGCAACACCGCGCCAGCAGCAAGCAGCAGCCCGCCCAGGGTCGTCATCATCGCCGCTCCTCCTGCGTATCGGACGGCGCCGACCGCTCGATCAAGCGTGCCCACCCCACCGTCCCCACGAAGCCGACCAGCGCAAGGCCGATGGCCACGTCGAGGAACACGGTGCGGCGGGTGGCCAGCGAGGCCGCAACGCACAGCGCCACGGCGGCCGCCAGGAAGATGTCGAGGGCCACCACGCGATCCGCATGCCGAGGCCCGCGCACGATGCGCACGGTGGCGATCAGGGTCGCGCACAGCGCCAGCAAGGTGAGCACCGCTGTGGCCCAGCCCACCGAGGCCGCGTTCAGCAGCCCGTTCATGCCGACTCTCCAAACCAGGCCAGCAGCGGCGGCTCGAAGTCGCGCCGGATGGCGTCGACCTCAGCCGCCGCGTTGTTCGCGTCGAGCACGTGCAGCACCATCTCCCGGCGCACCAGGTCGATGTCGATCACCGTCGTCCCCGGCGTCAGCGAGATCATGCAGCCCAGCAGCGCAGCGCCCTGTGGACTCATCGGCGCGAAGCCGATGCGCACGAAGGTCGCCGCAGGCGGCGTGCCGATCACCAGGCCGCGCCGAATGATCGCGGCAACCGTTTGCACGCCCGAGGCGAGCATCGCCCAGCCAAAGCGCAGTGGCAAAAGGACGGCGGCGGTGAGCTTGTTCATGCGGCACGGCAATTCATGTGGCGGCTCCTGCGGTTCATTTCCGGCCCAGCGTCGCGGCCGCGGCCTGCGCGAACTCGATCAGTGTCTGGGGTGCAAATCCGATCGCAAGCGTCACGGCCGCCAGGCTGACCGTCGCCGCCCAGGCCGGTGCGAGCGCCACGCGCCGCGCTGGCCATACACCTTCCGCATCGGCCAAGGGATGGGGCTTCCAGAAGGCCTCGGTCCAGATCTTCATCATCGAGTAGAGCGTCAGCACGCTCACCAGCAGGGCCAGCGCGGCCCACGTGTAGCGCCCCTGTGCAAAGGCCTCCTGCAGCACCAGCAGCTTGGCCCAGAAGCCCGACAGCGGCGGAATGCCTACCAGCGACAAGGCCATCACCGCGAACAGCAGCGCCAGCATCGGCCGTGCGGCGGCCAGGCCACCGATGCGCCGCAGGTCGTAGCTGCCGGCCACGCTGGCCACCATGCCGGCGGTCAGGTACAGACTGGCCTTCACCAGGCTGTGGTGCAGCGTGTAGAACAGCGCCGCGGCATGGCCGGCCGGGCCGCCCAGTGCCACCGCCAGCAGCACGTAACCGATCTGGCTGACGCTGTGGAAGGCCAGGATGCGCCGTATGTCCCAGTGGTGCGCCGCGCCCAGCACACCAGCCACCATGGTGGCCACCGCCACCCAGCCCAGCACCTCGTACAGCGCCGCACCTTCGGGCATGAACACGTCGCCCAGCATGCGCAGCACGGCGTAGGCCGCCACCTTGCCCAGCAGCGCGGCGAACAGGGCCAGCACCGGCGCGGGCAGCGTGGGGTAGGACGCCGGCAGCCAGGCATACAGCGGAAAAGCCCCGGCCTTCAGCAGCAGCCCCACCGTCAGCGCCGCCAGCAACGTGTGCAGCAGGGCCGGGTCGAGCTGGCGCGCCGCCAGTGCCAGCCCGCCGTAGTTGAGCTGCCCTGTGGCGGCATAGAGCAGCCCGATGGCGGCCAGCAGCAGGAGCGTGCCGAACAGGTTCAGGCCCAGGTACTTGAAGGCGGCATCGAGCTGGTCGCGCCGGCCGCCCAGCGCGATCAGGCCCAGGGCGCAGATCAGCATCACCTCGAACCAGACATAGAGGTTGAACAGGTCGGCGGTGCTGAAGGCACCGGCCACGCCGGCCAGCGTGCCGTGCAGCAGCGGCAGCAGCAGCCGGTGGCGCGGACCGGGGTCGGCGTCGCTGCCCAGGAAGATCAGCGTGACCAGGCCCATCAGCGCCGTCAACAGCAGCAAGGCGGTGGACAGGCCGTCGAAGCGGAACTGAATGCCGTAGGGCGCGGGCCAATCGCCGAAGCTGACGCCGACCGGGCCGCTGGCGCTGACCTGCGCCAGCAGCGTCACCGCCGCCCCCAGGAAGCCCAGGACGCCGACGAAGCTGATGGCCTGCTGCGTGCGGGACCGGCCCGAGAACAGCGCCGTCAGGCCCGCGGTGGCCAGCGGCACGAGCACGGGTGCGGTGGCGACGATGCTCACGTGTCGGCCCTCTGCGGCCGCGCATCGTCGTCGGCATGGACGGCATCGAAGGCCAGCGGCGGCTTCACGGGGTCCGCCGGCTCGGGCTCCACCAGCCGCAGCGCCAGCGCATCGTCGGTGCCGACGCGCCGCACCAACTGCATGACCAGCACGAGCGCAAAGCACATCAGCGCGAACCCGATCACGATGGCGGTCAGCACCAGCGCCTGCGGCAGCGGGTTGGCCGCCTCCTGCAGCACCCGGCCGCCCGCCTCGATCACCGCCGGCTGCGCCGACCCCAGGCGGCCCGCGGCCAGCAGCAGCAGGTTCACCGCGCTGCCCAGCAGCGCCAGGCCCACCACGCAGCGCAGCACGTCGCGCGACAGCGCCAGGTACAGCCCTGCGGTCAACGTGATCCAGAGCGCGAAGGCGACGGCCCAGATCATTGCGCGCCCTCCTCCGCCTCGTCGCTGTCGAGCAGTGCGATGGCATAACCCCCCAGCGCACCCCACACGCACAGGTAGACGCCGAGATCAAACACCAGCACCGTGGACACCGGCAGCGTCGTGAAGCCCAGCGGCACACCGGCCCACAGGTGCGTAAGGTAGGCCTTGCCCATCAGCCAGGCCGGCAGGCCCGACAGCGCGCCGACCAGCACGCCCAGCGCCGCAAGCCGCACCGGCGAGCGCAGCGGCAGGCGCTGCGTGGCGGCATCGGGTCCGTGCGCGACGGCCCACAGCACGCTGGCGGTCACCGCCAGCAGGCCGCCGATGAAGCCGCCGCCGGGCTCGTTGTGGCCGCGCAGCAGGACCACCAGCGACGCGGCCAGGATCACCACGTACAGGGGCTTAGCCACTACCTCCAGGATGACCAGCCGGCGGTTCATCGTCCGGCCTCCGTGTCGCGCCGGGTGCGCACAGCACGCAGCAGCGGCACCGCCGCCAGCAGCGACAGCATCACGACCGTGATCTCGCCCAGCGTGTCCAGCGCTCGGAAGTCGACCAGAATCACGTTTACCACGTTGCGGCCCTGCGCGGCCGGCACACTGTGCTCGCCGAACCAGCGCGACAGCGTGTCGTCGAAGGGCAGCGCCACGGCGGCCAGCAGCAGCGCGGTCAGCACGGTGGCGAAGGCCAGCGACAGCACGAGCGCCATCGGACGCCAGACCGGCTCGGGCACGCTCATGGCCTTGCCTTGGCGTTTCAACGCCAACAGCACCGCCGCAACGACGATGACGAACACCGTCTCAACGACCACCTGTGTGAAGGCGACGTCCGGCGCCCCCGCAAAGAGAAACAGCACTGCGCTGCCGTAGCCCACGAGACCGGCACCCAGCAGCAGCACCAGGCGGTCCTTCAGCGTGGCGGCCGCCATGGCGCCGACAGCGATCAGTAGCACGGCACCGGCCACGCCCAATGGCGGCGCAGACCAGGCCGGCCAGGCCAGCGTGGGCGCGGCTGCCACCAGCGGGAGCCCGATGGCCAGCACCGCCGCGGCCGCCGCCACGGCCATGTAACCTGGCGAGCGTCCGTGCTGCAACGCCCGCGTACTGAACGCAGCGAGACGCGGAATCCAGTCCAGGGAACGTTCGTAGAGCCTGGCAAGGCCGAAGGTGGCTAGCCGCGGGGCAACCGCATCCACCATGCGGTGCAGCACGTCCCACAGCAGATAGACGATCGCACCCAGCGCCAGCGTGGTGGCAAAGGTCAGCGACTCTGCCAGCAGTGCCCGCGCCAGCGGCGCCAGCACAGGGCCGTCGCCGGCGGTCATGGCCACCCCCGCAGCTTCTACCATCGGCTGGGCCCAGGCCGGGAACAGCCCCAGCGCGACGCCGAAGCCGGCCAGCACCATGGGCGGCAGCACCAGCGCGGGACCGGCCTCATGCACGCCGGTGAGCGCGGGCTCGGGCGCGCGGTGCCAGAACACGCGCACGGCGGCGACACCGGCCACGGCCACCGCGATGGCCGAGAACACCGTGTTGGCCAGCGGCGCGAAAGCCAGCACGTTGTCGGCCGCCTTGGCGTCGCCGATCAGGTCCTTCACCACGAAGCCGAACGACAAGGGGATGCCGGCCATCGACATGCCGGCCAGCGCCGCCGCCGCCGCGGTCCACGGCATGGCGTGGCGCAGGTTGCCCAGTCGGTCGATGATGCGGGTGCCGGTGCCATGATCGACATTGCCAGCGACGAAGAACAGCGGCGCCTTGTACAGCGCATGCGCCAGCAGCAGCGCGCCCACAGCCACCGCAGCACCTTCGCCTGGCATGCCCACCAGCGCCACCAAGGTGCCCAGCGTGGCCACCGTCGACCAGGCCAGGATGCGCTTGAGGTCGCGCTCGCGCAGCGCCAGCACCATGCCCCAGGCGGCGGTGATCGAACCCGCGCCCTGCAGCAGCACCTGCCACAGCAGCCAGTCGTCGAGGCCGGCGTCCAGCCGCGCCAGCAGGTACACACCCAGCTTCACCATCGTGGCCGAATGCAGGTAGGCCGACACCGGTGTTGGCGCGGCCATCGCGTTGGGAAGCCAGAAGTGGAACGGGAACTGCGCGCTCTTGGTGAAGGCGCCCACGATCACCAACAGGACACCCGCCGTCAGCAGCGGGGTGGGCGCGGTGGCCGGCAGGCGTTCGACGATCACGCTGATGGTGCTGGTGCCCATCACCTGCCCGATCAGGATCAAGCCCGCCAGCAGCGCCAGGCCGCCGGTGCCTGTCACCAGCAGCGCCTGCTGCGCCGCCTTGCGGCTGACCGCGCGTTCATGGTGGAAGCCGACGAGCAGGAAGGACAGCACGCTGGTGGCTTCCCAGAACAGGAAGAGCGTGAACAGATTGTCAGCAGTGACGCAGCCGATCATCGCCACCATGAACAGCGTGAGCTGCACGAACAGCCGCCGTTGCCCCGGGTGGCTTGCGAAGTAGCCGCCTGCGTAGACGAACACCGCGCTGCCCACACCCGTGATCATCAGCAGCATCAGCACCGCCAGGCCGTCAATGCGCCAGGCCAGCGAGATGCCCAGCGCCGGTATCCAATCGAGCGCACCCCCCAGAGGCAGCGGCAGCCACAACAACATGCCCACCACGACACCCAGCGCAGCCAGAGGCAGCACCGTGAAGGCGGCACGAGAGGCCAGCCCCATGCCGCCATCGGCCGCCGAGCTCAGAAGCGGCGTGCCCACGCTCAGCGCCCCGCCCGCCGCAACATCGTCACGCCCAGCGTGACGATGGTCAGCGGCACCACGAACCCCAGCATCGCGTCGCCGAAGGCCTGGACGCCGTCATGGCGCTGCGCCGCCAGCACCAGGTAGGCCACATACGCGACGTAGTAGCCCAGGAACAGGCCGCCCTCCCAACGGGCGATCTCGCGACCGGTCAGGAAGACCGGCAGGCAAGCCACCAGTGCGGCGAGCATGACCCACAGATCGAACCGGGCCACGTCCGGCGGCAGCGGCAGCGCGGCACCGGTGCCCACAGCCGCCACGACGGCCCCCAGGCCAACGACGCCAAAGAGGTTGAACACGCAACTGCCCACCACGTTGCCCACGGCGATGTCGCGTTCGCCCTTGAGGCTGGCCACTACCGATGCCGCCACCTCCGGCAGCGAAGTGCCCGAGGCGACGATGGTCAGGCCGATGATCACCTCCGACAGACCGAGTGCACGCGCGAAGATGACTGCCGCCTGCACCAGCCAATCCGATCCCAGCACGAGCAGCACCAGCCCGGCGACGATCAGACCGAGCTGTGCCGGCAGCCGGGCGTCCCACCGCCCCGCCTTGGCCGGCTGCAGTGTGTCGGCGTACTCGTCGGGACCGGTCGCGGCCGGCTCCGCGCGCGACTGCCGGACCAGGAACGCGGTGTAGGCCATCAGCAGGCCGAGCAACAGCGATCCGTCGAACAGCCCCAGCGAACCGTCCAGGCCCAGGACGATGAGCAACACCGCGCCGCCGATCATGATCGGCGCTTCCTGCCGAATGACTTGCCTGTGCACCGCCAGTGGCGTGATGAGCGCGGCCACGCCCAAGATGAACAGGACGTTGAAGATGTTACTACCCACGGCGTTGCCCAACGCCAGCCCGCCCTGCCCGGCCAGCACTGCGCCGGTTGTCACGGCCAACTCCGGTGCACTGGTGCCAAAAGCCACCACCGTGAGACCCACCGCCAGCGGCGACAGACCCAGGCGCAATGCCAGGAGCGACGCACCGCGCACGAGGATGAAGGCGCCGGCAACCAAGGCCAGGAGCCCCCCCGCGAACAGAAGAAAAGTCATTGCCGCAAAGTCGCCATGGCTCAGTTGCTCAAGGGAGGTTTCGAGGTGGCGCCGCGCACCCAGCTGCGAACCATGGACAGGAGCGTGCCTCCCGTCAGCATGCCCAGCACGTACACCGCCAGCAGCAGCAACGACAGCGGTAGCGTCAAGCTCGCAGACAGGAACTGCACGGTCACAGTGTCGAGGTTCTGGAACTTGAAAAGAAAAACGACAGCCGTCATGGCGAGCAGCAGGGCCAAGTAGACATATTTCATGTTGTTCTCTCTTCGCACAGCAGACAAGCTGTTGCGGGAATTATACCTTTGTTGGTCAGCTCGACAAACAACAAGGCCGACAGCGCTGCAGCGCGGCCGGCCTCGGGAATGGAGAATGGGGGAAGGGGAATCGCCTGATGCTTGATCGAACGTTAGCCCGGCATCGAGATGCCAGGGCGCGGCACCACCTGAAAGTCGAGGCCGTAGACCAGTGGTTCGACACACTCCTGGTCTTCCATCGGCAGCACCCACCGCTCAAGTGCCGCGCGCAACAACAGCGACTCGCCCGGGTGCACCTCGCCGTCGGCCTCGATGACTTGAGCGCAAAGCTTGATCACCAGCGCCTGCAACGCGACGTTATCGATCTCGTCCAGCCAGGCAGCGAGCGTCGAGCCGTCGATCAGGATATCCCGCCCCGGGCGAACACCGGTCATCAGGTCCTGGCACAACTCGTCCAGAACGACATGCCATTGCAGGCCATGCAGATCGAGCCGTTCGAAGGCCTGCGTGTCGGCCAGTCGCTGCCATTCGACATCCTTGATGTCGCCGTTGGCGAGCAAGGCGGTGGCCAGGATGCGCCCGGCGGCCTGAGGGCTGTTGCGGGGGTAGTGCCGGAAAACTGGGTGGTTCATTGGTTTGGTCCTCCTTAAGGGGCCATGGAGAGCGGTGGATGGCGGTGGTCAGCCGAGCCTGAACACCACGAAGACGGTCAGCGTCATGGCCAGCAGTGTCCAACCAGCGGCTCGCGCCGCGGGGTGCCAGCGGGTGACCGATGGCGTGATGGCGATGGTGGTGGCACGTTGCTGCCGGGCGCGGTGGGAATGAAGATGGTGCATCGTGAAGCTCCTGGAGTTAGGGCGTGTTAACACTAATGGCGATTTCTGCGACTGCGCGGGACAATCTCTGGCATGGAGATCACACCCGAGCAATTCGCCACCATCGAGCACTGTCTGCCCAAGCAGCGCGGCAATGTCAGCCTGAGCAACCTGCAGGTAGTCAACGCCATCCTCTATGTGGCCGAGCATGGCTGCAAGTGGCGTGGACTGCCCAAACGGTTCGGCAACTGGCACACGATCTACACGCGCATGAACCGCTGGACCAAGGCCGGTGTACTCGATCGCATGTTCGAGGAATTGCAGCGGGCCCAGGTCGTGCGCATCAAGATCGAGGCGGTCTCGCTGGACTCCACCAGCATCAAGGTCCACCCAGACGGCACCGGAGCGTTAAAAAAAACGGCCCTCAGTCCATCGGCAAGTCCCGAGGCGGATGGAACACCAAGATTCATATGGTTGCCGCGGATGCTCGAACGGCCGTGACGTTCTGCCTCTCGCCAGGACAAGCGCACGACGCACCTGAAGGCAGGCGTTTGCTCAGCAGCCTCGGGGCGACAAGCCGACCCGTTCATTTGCTCATGGACCGGGCATACGAAGGCAATGAAACCCGCCAACTTGCTCTGGACCTGGGATTCATTCCGGTCGTGCCCCCGACCAGCAAACGCCTTGATCCTTGGGAATACGACCGGGCCATGTACAAGCGCCGCAATGAGGTCGAGCGACTGTTTCGTCGCCTCAAGGGTTACCGGCGCATCTTCTCGCGCTTCGAGAAACTCGATCTCATGTTCCTCGGCTTCATCAGCTTCGTGCTTGTCGCAGATGGACTGAGAATGTGTTAACAGGCCCTAGGCTAGACACACGCTCCAAATCTCGGAACTGGTAGTAAGGCTGGCCCATCTTGATACCTAGTACCTTGGCTTCGTCTGAGCGAGCGATAGCACACCCATCGTTGTTACTGAGCACCACCACAGGTAGCCCACGCAAGCTTGGCCTGAATGCTCGCTCGCAAGAGACGTAGAAATTGTTGCCGTCAATGAGGGCGAACATTTTGCTTTAGCGCGTAAAGCGCTTGATACCCGATGTCACCACACCCCAGATCTCCAGGGTCTGGTCGCCTTTGGGGATGATGTCTGGATAGGTAGGGTTTCCAGCTTTGAGGCGCACGACACCCCCTGCCTGATAGAGGTACTTGACCGTGAACTCCCCATCCACCACCGCTACAACGATGTGCCCATGCCTGGCCTGAATCGAACGATCCACCAAAATCAGATCGCCATCACTGATGCCATAGTCTTGCATCGATGGACCTGCCACCCTTAGCAAGAATGTGGCCTGTGGGTGCTGTACCAAGAGAGATGCAATATCCAACTGCTTCTCGCAGAAATCCTCTGCAGGAGACGGAAAGCCTGCGCGCACTGGGCTGCCTGCCAAGGGCAGCACCAGCGGCACTGCGGAGGCAGGGATCGGAAGATTTGGGTCTACGCCAATACTGTACATTTGTACAGTTTACAACCTGATTTGCGAATTTGCGAGAGGTTGCCGGTGTAGATACACCAGCCATGTCAAACGCACTTTGAACTTGCTTTTGAGGCAGGTGGCCTAGGGGGAAACCTTATCCAAACTTCTTTTTTTGCTATCAAAAATCACGTTAGATTGGAGCGTTTTCCATCAGATTGACTATTAAATTCAAAGGAGACATGAATGAAAAACATCCGTCACACCGCACTTGCCGCTGCAATGGCCACTTCCTTTTTAATGGGTGGCGCGATTGCCAAAGAACTGCCTACCGTACAGTTCATTGCCACAGGTGGGACGATTGCCATGAAGATCGACCCAGTAAAGAACGCGCCAGTGCCAGCCATCTCTGGCGATGATCTCTTGGCTACAGTGCCTGATGTAGGCAAGTACGCCAAGATCCAGGTAAACAACTTATCCAACGTTCCATCGGACTACATGGGGCCTGAGCGCTGGGTCCAGCTCACTGCTGCTGTGCAAGATGCTATCAACAAGTCAGACGTTGCAGGCGTGATCGTTTCTCATGGCACAGATACGCTGGAGGAGACCGCTTTTTGGCTTGATTTGACGGTGAAGTCCAGCAAGCCAATCGTCCTCATCGGCGCGCAGCGCAATGCCTCGGTTTCAGACTTTGACGGTCCGCGCAACCTGCTGAATGCGGTGCGCATCGCTGTTGATCCCCAATCCAAGGATCGGGGTGCCATGCTTGCGATGAACAACCAGATCAACGCGGCCAAGTACGTCACCAAGACACACACTGCTAATGTTGAAACGTTTAAGTCTGGAGAGTTTGGCTTTATTGGTGAAGTCTACCCAGACAAGGTTGTCTACCGCACTAACGCCATCCGCAATCTGAACTTTCCCATCAAGGCAGATGCAGTGATGCCGAAGGTGGAAATTTTTCCTATGTACGGCGGAGCTGATGGCGTAGCAATCAAGCAGGCTGTTGATCGCGGCGTCAAAGGGATCGTTATCGAAGCCTTGGGTATGGGCAATATGAATGTGCCTATGCTGGATGCGGCCAAATATGCGATTGGCAAAGGCGTGCCTGTCGTGATCACGACACGTGTGAACAGCGGCCGTGTTATGCCAAGCTATGGTTTTGAAGGTGGTGGCAAGACTTCGTATGAAGCTGGTGCTGTCATGGGTGGGGACTACCGTGCGCCCAAAGCACGCATTTTGCTGACGCTGGCGCTGAATGCAGGCATCAAGGACCGCGAAGCACTGCAGAAGTTGTTTGACTAAGAGAAAGACTAAGGCCACTGTGATGTGGCCTTTTTTTGATTCAGCTAAGACATTTAGCAGTGACTCTTATAGGCTGGTTGCAGTCGTTCACATATGCCAATCGTTGCTGTTGTCGATACCGGACGTTGACCGTGAATCAACCAACCTTTCCTATTGCTTGATCTCAATGCGATTTGTAATGGCTTGAATATTTAGACTGCTTGGTCTATATTCGTTGAATGCCAACAGATGTACCTCTCAAGCCCCGGCGGGGCAGGCCCCCAAAGTCGCGAGTCGACGTGGTCGACACGCGCGAACTGCTCATGCGTGCAGGGTTGGAGGTGCTCACCGAAAAAGGCTTTGCCACGGCCGGCATCGATGAAATTCTGGCGCGGGTGCGGGTGCCCAAGGGTTCGTTCTATCACTACTTCGCCAGCAAGGAAGCCTTTGGCATGGAGCTCATAGAGCGCTATGCCAGCTACTTTGCGTACAAGCTCGACAGCCACTTTGGCAACCAGGCACTGGCGCCGCTGGCAAGGCTGGAGGCCTTTGTTGCGGATGCCGTGTCGGGAATGGAGCGCTACGACTTCAAGCGAGGCTGCCTGATTGGCAACCTGGGGCAGGAAATGAACGGCCTGCCCGAGTCCTTTCGCGCCCGGTTGGTCGAGGTCTTCAAGGACTGGGAAACGCGCACGGCAGCATGCCTGGACGCCGCCAAGGCGCAGGGGCAGGTGGCCCCCGCGGCCGATACGGCAGAGCTGGCCTGCGTCTTCTGGATCGGGTGGGAAGGCGCGGTGCTGCGTGCCAAGCTGGAGCGCAGCGCCCGGCCGCTGCAGGCCTTTGCCCAATTTTTTGCTGCGGGCCTGCCGAGGGCCTGATTTTTTTATCTTTTACTAGACGATTAGTCTAAATACCAAGGAGTGCCGATGTTCAGTGGAATCTTGATCACCAAAGACGATGGCGGCTATCAGGCGCGGGTGCAGGGCATCGACGAGTCGCTGCTGCCCCCGGGGGATGTGCTGGTGCGCGTCTCGCACTCCACGGTCAACTACAAGGATGCGCTTGCGATCACCGGCAAGGGGCCGGTAGTGCGCAAGTTCCCGATGGTGCCGGGTGTCGATCTGGTTGGCCAGGTCGAATATTCGTCCCACGCCGCTTTCAAGGAGGGGGACTGGGTCCTCCTCAACGGTTGGGGCGTGGGCGAGGTCCATTGGGGCGGTCTGGCGCAACGGGCCCGCCTGAACGGGGATTGGCTGATCCCGCTGCCTGCCGGTTTCTCGCCCAGGCAAGCTATGTCGATTGGCACCGCAGGCTATACCGCCATGCTCTGCGTCCTGGCGCTGGAGCGCCATGGCGTCCAGCCAGGCGATGGCGAGATCGTGGTGACGGGCGCTGCGGGCGGGGTGGGCAGCGTGGCCATTGCCATTCTGTCCAGGCTTGGTTACTCCGTGGTGGCGGTGACCGGGCGCACCGATGAGGCCGACTACCTGCTTGGCCTGGGGGCCAAAGAGGTGCTGCCCCGCGCGCAGTTCGCAGAGGCCGGCAAACCGCTTGGCAAGGAGCGCTGGGCCGGCGCAGTGGATGTGGTGGGCAGCCACACCCTCGCCAACCTGTGCGCCACAACACGCTACGGCGGCGTGGTGACGGCCTGCGGGCTGGCTGCGGGCATGGATTTCCCGTCCACGGTGGCGCCCTTCATCTTGCGGGGCGTGACGCTCGCCGGCATCGACAGCGTCATGCGACCCAAGGCGGACCGGATCGAAGCCTGGTCGCGGCTGGCGACCGATCTGGATCTGCAAAAACTCGGTGCCATCTGCCACGAGGTGGCTTTGACCGATGTGATTCCGTTGGCGACGGAACTCTTGAACGGGTGGGTCAAGGGACGCATCGTCGTCGATGTGAACCGCTGACCCGCTTTCCCCTTATCGCCTGACAACCACTGGAGACATGCCATGACCCAAACCAACGCCAACGTCCAAGCCCACACTGGCGCCATCAGCCGCTTTCCGGTTCCCCGGCTGGAGGACATGCCCGAAGACATCCGCAGCCGGCTGGTGGCGGTGCAGGAAAAATCGGGCTTCATTCCCAACGTCTTTCTCACCCTGGCTTACCGGCCTGACGAATTCCGTGCCTTCTTTGCCTACCACGATGCATTGATGGAACGCCCCAGCAACCTCACCAAGGCCGAGCGCGAGATGATTGTGGTGGCCACCAGTGCCGTGAACCAGTGCCAGTACTGCGTGATCGCCCACGGTGCCATCTTGCGCATTCGCGCCAAGAATCCGCTGATCGCCGACCAGGTGGCCACCAACTACCGCAAGGCCGACATCACCGACCGCCAGAAGGCCATGCTGGATTTCGCCATGAAGGTGTCGGCGACCGCGCACCTGGTAGGGGAAGCGGACATGGAGGCATTGAAAAAGCATGGCTTCACCGAGGACGACATCTGGGACATTGCCGGTGTCTCTGCGTTCTTTGGCATGTCGAACCGGCTGGCCAATGTCACCAACATGCGGCCCAACGCCGAGTTCTATGCCATGGGGCGCGGCTGAAGGAGGCCCCGCATGTTTGCCAACTGGAAAGAGTATCTGCAGACCGGCCGCAAGGCGGGGGCGGCCTTGCACAAGGCCAATCCCAAGATGGTGGCTGGATTTCAGGCCCTCAGCGCCGGGCAGAACGGAAATGGAGCGCTTGATGCCAGGACCAAGGAGTTGATCGCACTGGCCGTGGCCGTCACCACGCGGTGCGACAGCTGCATCGCCGCCCACGCACAAGCCGCCCGGCGCGCAGGCGTGACCGAGGCCGAACTGGCCGACGCGATGGGGACGGCCATTGCCCTCAACGCCGGGGCTGCCTACAGCTATGCCATGCGCACGCTGGAGGCCTACCAGCAGTTCGCGGAGCCTGCTTAGGTATTGTTGTTGCGGATGCCGCAGCTACTGACAATCGAAAGCGGCCAAATGGCCGCTTTCGCTGCGAACCAGACAGTAGTCTTGGAAACCTGACCGACTCTTCTGGGTCGCGTCCTGCCGGTCACTGACGGCCAGAAGCCGCCACTCGCACCAACCTTGAGGAACTGTCGCTACCCACCACAGGCAGCAGCCCAGCACTTGGGCTTACGATTCTGAGGAATGCTCATGGTGTCAGCGTCGCTTGCCGTGCCCGTAACTACCAGGCAGCATAAGGCGAGAATCCATCAGATCGTGGCTTACCTTTGGCTTCGCGGCTCCCTTGGCTCCCTTGGCTGGGGCAGTCTTGACGGTAATAGACATGGAGAGGGCTTGCTTTGCTGCCTTGGCTACCTGCTCGGGCGTGGCCTTCTTTAACTTGCGTGGCTTCGACTCTGTGAGCACGAAGTTGAGCTTGGGGCGAAGCGAGGAAATGAAATCGGTTGCATGCACGCTGCCTTCAAAGAGGGCCAGCAGGTGGTTTAGGTAGCTGAAGTCGCCGTGCTTAGCGGCATGTTCTGTAGCCATCTGTACCGACAGGTTGTATATGCCTGACTGGTAAAACTTATTGAGATCAATGAAAGCACTGATCTTCGGATCGGTCACGGTGTTTATGAACTTACGGAGTTCGGAAATCCTCTTCTCATCCATGCTTTTGCATCTCCCTTGGCAAGCATTGTTACCGCCAAAATCAAAGAGGGCCCACAAGAGTCATGTCTCTCAAAGCTAGGCGATCTCCCAGACTTCTGGAAGGGGGACGTTTTGACCTGCCCCCTTCAGCCGTACCAGTGATTCGGTTGGGGTCCTGGGGTTGAAGGTTAATGGATCTGGGCAGGGATCTCGTGACGAGCGGCGTCGCCTGCCTGCTGACGCAGTTGCTCGGCATACCTGGCCGGCGGTATCCGGCCAATGCTGCTGTGAGGCCGAACCTCGTTGTAGTCCCGACGCCATGCGGCAATCTCGGTGCGTGCCTGGCGCAGGCTCTGGAACCAGTGCTCATTGAGGCACTCGTCGCGGAACTTGCCGTTGAAGCTCTCGATGTAGCCGTTCTGCATGGGACGCCCTGGCTCTATGAGGATGTGGCGGATGTGGTATTCCTGGGTCCAGGCGATGAAGGCCCGGCTGGTGAACTCCGGGCCGTTGTCGGTTCTGACCGCGGCCGGGTAGCCCCTGAATCGCGCTGCCTGGTCTAGCAGCCGGGTGACGTACAGACCGCTGATGCCGTAGTCCACTGCAATCTCCACGCATTCGTGGCTGAAGTCGTCGGCCACGGTCAGGCACTTGATGCGCCGCCCGTTGGCCAGGCTGTCGCTGACGAAGTCCATGCTCCACACCTCGTTGATGCGTTGGGCGATGTTCAGGGGCGTGCGCTCCATCACCGGGCGCTTGGCCTTCTTGCGCTTGCGAACCGCCAGATTGGCCGCGCTGTAGAGCCGGTACACTCGCTTGTGATTGACGCCAGGGAAGTCGTTGCGCAGCAGGTCGTGCACGCGCCGGTAGCCAAAGCGCCGGCGCACATGCGCGATCTCGACGATCTTGTCCTTCAGCGCCTGGGTCTGTGCGCTGGGCACCGGTGGAGCTGTCTCGGCTTAGCCCCACAAGCCTGCACGCGCGACGCTCGGACAGTTGGTGCTCCTGCACCAGCTGTGTGATCAGCTCACGCCGGGCCTGTGGGGCTACCTTTTTACCCCGAGCACGCTCTTGAGCGCATGCAGGTCCAGGTGCGCCTCGGCCAGCAGGTGCTTGAGCTTGGCGTTCTCCGCCTCCAACTCGCGCAGCCGCCTGGCCTCTGACACATCCATGCCGCCGAACTTGGCGCGCCACTTGTAGAACGTGGCGTCGGAGAAGCCGCCCTTGCGGCAAATCTCCGCCACCGCCATGCCGGCCTCGGCCTGCTTGAGGAACCCGATGATCTGTTCCTCTGTGAACTTGCTCTTCCTCATGTCCGCGATTCTCCTGAATGGCGGACCCCTTGCTACTTCACATTGGTACGGCCTGGGGGGTGCAGGTCAGTTTCAGCAACTCGCTTATTTCAAATTGGATGCTTATGCTTAGGCTTGGTTTTTTGTTCTGGATTGATCCAATCCAGCATCAACAAATCAAACGGTCCATGGCATACCAAATGGCATACCGATTGAAACCAAAAACAAAAAAGCCTAAGTGAATCAATCACTTAGGCTTATGTATTGGCGGAAGGGGCGGGATTCGAACCCGCGGTGGGCTATTAACCCACACACGCTTTCCAGGCGTGCGACTTAAACCGCTCATCCACCCTTCCTGGGTGCACAGTCAAGCTGTGAGCTGAATTGAAAAACCAAGCATTAAGCTTGGCTTGCAATCTGGCGGAGAGGGCGGGATTCGAACCCGCGGTGGGCTATTAACCCACACACGCTTTCCAGGCGTGCGACTTAAACCGCTCATCCACCTCTCCGTTAAGCTGAAATTCTAACC
>Ga0114984_1000342_pt1 | contig 18257 bp, 22 predicted proteins | sample Shrwel1BS1Day1_FD_96987 | JGI IMG/M metagenome (GOLD analysis project Ga0114984, IMG submission 96987) | Subsurface microbial communities from deep shales in Ohio, USA - Utica-3 well 1 S-1-Day1 | ecosystem: Environmental > Aquatic > Deep subsurface > Shale gas/oil reservoir > Produced water/Flow...
ATAATAGGAGGAATAATTAATACGGCAGTTAGTACCCTTTTTAAGAGATTACTCAAAAACGCTCCTCTTTCTATTTGTGTATTTGTTCATCTGTTTTGCCAAAACGCCTTATTCTTGCAGCGTACTCTTCCAAAGCAAGATCGAATTCATCCTCAAAGAAACCGGGCCATAATGTCTGAGTGAAGTAAAGCTCAGCGTATGCAAGCCGCCACAGCATAAAATTACTGATGCGCTTTTCGCCGCTTGTTCTTATCAATAAATCAACATCCGGTATCTCAGGGTTGTATAAATAATTTTTAAATATTTTATCAGCCGTTTCAATTTTTGCCTTATTGTTTGAATAATCCCTGGCGAATTGAACAGCAGCGTCAATTATTTCATGTCTTCCGCCATAGCTGAGGCATAGGTTCAAGTTAAGGCCTGTATTTGAGCCTGAAAGATAAAGGGCGTTATCAAGCTTGGCAACGACATTTGCCGGGAGCATATCAGTTCGGCCGGAAACGGTCAATTTAATGTTTTCATTAATAATGTTTTTGAGCTCCTTATCGATAAATTCGCTCAATATCTTCATCAGGGCGTTAATTTCTTCCGCGGGTCTTAACCAGTTTTCGGTGGAAAAAGCAAAAAGAGAAAGATATTCTATTCCACATGCTGATGCATGTCTTACGATACGCTTTACAGCCTTTACACCTTCTCTGTGACCAAAAATCCTTGGCAATCCCCGGCGTTTAGCCCATCGGCCGTTGCCATCCATGATGATGGCAACGTGTCGCGGCAAGGATTCCATTATATTTGCATTACCTCGTCTTCTTTTTTGTTTGTAAGCTCGTCAATTTTATCTATATATTCATCAGTAAGATTCTGAATTTGGTCCAAAGCTTTCTTAGCATCGTCCTCAGAGATTTCCTTTTCCTTTTCCAACTTTTTTATTTCATCATTACCGTTTCGACGCTCATTCCTGATAGCTATTTTAGCCTCTTCCGACATTTTTCTAACCATTTTCATTATCTCTTTGCGTCTCTCTTCAGTAAGCTGGGGAATGGGAACGCGGATAATATTCCCATCGTTCGACGGGTTGAATCCCATATTGCTCGATTGAATTGCTTTCTCAATTTCTGCAATCATATTAGGATCCCACGGCTGAATTGTTACAAGTCTTGCGTCCGGAGCCTGCAGGGTGGCAACTTGGGAAACAGGCGTGGGTGCTCCGTAGTAATTTACTTTTACATTGTCAAACATAGTAACGGAAGCTCTGCCTGTTCTGACACTTCTCAGTTCATCCCTGTAATGTTCGAGTGTTTTCTTCATCTGTTTTTTTAAGTCTTTAATTACCTCATTATACATATGGCTATCCCTCCACCAATGTTCCTATTTTTTCTCCGGTAACAACTCTCTTTAAATTACCTTTTCCGAAAAGATCGAATACTATTATCGGTATGCTGTTATCCATACACATACTAATAGCAGTTGAGTCCATAACCTTCAATCCCTTGTTTAATACATCCAGATATTTTATTGTGGAGAATTTCGTGGCATCCGGATCTTTTACAGGATCAGAGGAATAAACCCCGTCAACCTTTGTCGCTTTCATGACAACTTCGGCGTTAATTTCGGAAGCTCTCAGTGTTGCAGCAGTATCTGTTGTAAAATAAGGATTTCCCGTTCCGCCTCCAAAGATAACCACCCTGTCCTTTTCAAGGTGCCTCATGGCTCTTCGTCTGATAAAGGGTTCAGCAATTTCCCTCATTTCAATAGCTGTTTGAACACGGGTTTGAACGTTTACAGTTTCCAATGCATTCTGCAGTGCAAGTGAATTCATAATAGTGGCCAGCATCCCCATATAATCTGCCGATACTCTGTCCATATCTTTAGCTGATTCGGATACACCACGGAAAATATTGCCTCCACCTATTACGACACCTATTTTTACGCCAAGTTCATGAATGGTTTGTATCTCTTCGGCAATGTACCTTACAGTGTCACCGTCGATACCATAGTTGAGCCTGCCCATAAGAGCTTCACCGCTTAGTTTTAAAAGAATCCTGTCAAATTTTAGAGACATTTCCACCCTCTATCGGTTCTATTTGTTCAATTTTATGTTTAAAGATAACGTTTTTTTTGAGTAAAGGTATGCTCACATTATCTGAATACTGAACAGTGTAAGAAGTAGCTTTGCCTAAATCCTCTATTTTTATTGCATTTTTGCCCAGTGTTATATTCAGATCATTGGCCTGCTCTTTGATGCTGTTAGTCAGTGCTTTTCGTGAAATCTTTTCGTCATTGCTGATAATTTCAAGTGTCGCTGATCTGAATATGTAATATTTTATCCATGGAAGAGTCATGATGAAAGCCAGGTAGATGAAAATGACAATGACTGCTATTTTTATCACTTTAAATATCATTGGCTTTTCCTGTGAAAATGTTTTTTATTCCAGAATTAAATACAACTTTGTTTAATTCTGATATATAATTCCACCTAAACATATATCATAAGGCATCACGCACTCAATATCATTGTTTACCTTATATTTTTAATTATAGCACTAAAATAAGATATTTTTCAATTAATAAGATTTAGAATTCGGTTGAAGCGGATATCAATACCGTCACTTGTATCCCAGGACCAGTATATAATAAAAGCTTCCCCTTTAATCATATTTCTCGAAACAAAACCCCAGTATCTTCCGTCAAAACTGGAGTCTCTGTTATCTCCCATGACAAAATATTTCCCTTCCGGGACGGTGAAGGTTTCGGTGCGAAATCTGTTCCCCAGAAAAGTGCTTAACTGACTGGAGTCTGTATAGAGGGCGTACTTCTCTTCTAAAAGTTGCCCGTTCCGGTAGACGTTTTTACCGTCCAGCTTAATTTTGTCACCGGGGGTTCCGATAACCCTTTTGATAAAATCTTTGGACGGATCGAGGGGGTATTCAAAGACAATTATATCTTTGTAGTTCGGCTTACTGAAAGTATATGCCATTTTATTAACCAAAATGTGATCGCCTATTAAAAGTGTATTGAGCATTGAACCGGATGGTATTTTGTAGGCCTGTACGAAAAAGGCTCTGATAATCATTGCAATTACAAAAGCTACAATTATCGAATCAAAGGTATCCCTGAATTTGCTTTTATGTTCATTTTCTTTCATATTTTTCCTCACTAACTGTCGTCTCCGATCTTTAATATTGCAAGAAAAGCGTCCTGAGGGACATCAACTTTGCCTACACGTTTCATACGTCTTTTGCCTTCCTTCTGCTTTTCAAGCAGTTTTTTCTTTCGGGTAATGTCACCGCCGTAACATTTAGCCGTAACATTTTTACGGTAAGCCTTTACAGTTGAACGGGCTATAATTTTATTACCCAGAGCCGCCTGAATTGCCACATCGAACATCTGTCTCGGTATTACTTCTTTTAATCTTTCCACGAGTTCCTTGCCTTTGTAATAAGCCTGATCTCTGTGTACAATTATGCTTAATGCGTCCACCGGCTCTTTGTTTATAAGAATATCCAGTTTTACCATATCCGATTCTTTGTAACCGGCAGGCTCATAATCAAAAGAAGCATAACCTTTTGATGATGATTTCAGTCTATCGTAAAAATCCATGACAACTTCTGCCAAAGGGATGTCGTATTCAAGAATGACCCTTGTTTCAGAGAGAAAGTTCATGTTTTTCTGGATGCCACGTCTGTGCTGTAAAAGTTGGATTACCGGACCCACAAAGTCGCTGGGGAGTATTATTGTTGCACTGATAAAAGGTTCTTCTATTTTCTCAATTTCCGTAACCTCCGGTAAATCCACAGGGCTGTCCACCTCAACCATCTCGCCGTCTTTTTTGTAAACATGATAAACAACAGTGGGGGCAGTTGTTATAAGGTTGAGATCGTATTCCCTTTCCAGACGCTCCTGTATTATCTCCATATGCAGCAAGCCTAAAAACCCGCATCTAAAACCAAAACCCAGAGCAACTGAATTTTCAGGTTCGAATGTTATGGAGCTGTCGTTTAAAATCAGTTTTTCCAGGGCGTCTCTTAAATCGTCATAATCTTTTGTATCAACAGGGTAAATCCCGCAAAAAACGACAGGTTTAACATCTTTAAAGCCCGGCAGTAAATCAGTTGCAGGATTGCTCACCAGTGTTATCGTATCACCTATTTTTACATCTTTAAGCCGTTTTACACCGGCCATAATAAATCCAACTTCCCCGGAATAGAGCTCTTCTTCAAAAATCGGCAGAGGATTAAATACCCCGATTTTATCCACTTCGTGCTCTCTTCCGGTGGCCAGGAATTTGATACTATCACCCACCCTGATATTACCGTCATATAACCTTACCAGTATTATTACTCCCTGATAGGGATCATACCAGGAGTCAAATACAAGGGCTTTGGTGGGTTTTGTTCCGTCGCCTGAAGGTGGAGGTACTTTTTTGACAATGGCCTCCATTATTTCTTTTGTCCCTATATTGTCTTTGGCGCTGGCAGGGATTGCTTCGGAGGCATCCAAACCTATAAAGTCCTCTATCTCTTTTTTCACCTTTTCAGGTTCTGCGCTGGGAAGGTCAATCTTGTTTATTACTGGTATAAGTTCAAGTTCCTGGTCGACAGCCATATAAACATTGGCAATGGTTTGCGCTTCCACTCCCTGGGAAGCGTCCACAACAATTAAAGCACCCTCGCATGCTGCAAGACTTCTCGATACTTCATAAGTAAAATCAACATGTCCCGGCGTGTCTATAAGATTCAGCTGATAAATGTTGCCGTCATCAGCCTTGTAATGCAGCCTGACCGTTTGTGCCTTGATTGTTATCCCTCTTTCCCTTTCTATATCCATACGGTCAAGATACTGCTCTTTCATCAGACGTTTTTCCAGTGCCCCCGTATGCTCTATCAGACGGTCGGCCAAAGTGGATTTGCCGTGATCTATATGTGCAATAATTGAAAAATTCCGTATAAACTTTTTATCCATAAAACTTAAATTAACCCCGCCCTACACTCGTATACTTAAATCCGAGTTTATTCATTTTTTCCGGCTCATAAATATTCCTTAAGTCAGCCAGATAGTGCCTGTTCATTAAATCTTTTATTCGTTGCATATCCAATTTTCTGAACTGATTCCATTCGGTCAGTATGACGAGACAATCCACACCTTCAACTGCGGAATATTCATCTTCGCAGTAAACTATTGAATTGCCGAAAATCTTCTTCGCATTATCCATTGCAATGGGATCAAATGCCTTGATTTTGCCGTTTTTGCTGATTATTTCGTTAATGATTGTAATTGAGGGGGACTCCCTCATATCATCGGTATTAGGCTTGAAGGATAATCCCAAAATCCCGATGGTAAGATTTTCAAAAGCATTTTTCTTTTTATAATCGATTCCAAGCAGCTTGGCAATTTTTTCAACCATTTTAACTTTCTGCTGCTCATTGACTTTAATCGTGGTGTTAATAAGATTGAAGTCATATCCGTATTCTTTTGAAATATAAGCCAAAGCCTGGGTGTCTTTGGGAAAACAGGAACCCCCGTAGCCCGGGCCGGGATGCAGAAATTTAGGACTTATCCTGCCGTCCATTCCCATTGCTTTGGCTACTTTATGCACATCTGCACCGGCAAGATCGCAGAGATTTGCGATTTCGTTAATATAAGTGATTTTTAAGGCCAGAAAAGCATTTGATGCATATTTAATCATCTCAGCCGTCTCAATGTTTGTAATGACAAAAGGTGCTTCATTCAGATAATGGGCGCTGTAGACATCTTTCATAATAGCCACAGCTTCTTCACTTTCAGCACCTATGACAATTCTGTCCGGTTTCATAAAATCCTGAACAGCAGCCCCTTCTCTTAAAAATTCAGGATTACTGACCACATCAAATCTTTTGTTATCCCCGGCAATATTTCTGATTATTTTCTTTACATGCTGGCCGGTTCCCACAGGTACAGTACTTTTATCCACAACCACTTTGTACCCGTTTAAATTTTCCGCAATTTTGCGAGCAACATTCTCTACAAATGTTAAATCAGCTGCTCCGTCGTCTTTAGGTGGTGTACCAACTGCTATAAAAACCACCAGGTTATTTTTTATTGTTTCATCAATATCTGTGGTAAATTTGAGCCGTTCTTCCTTTACATTCTTTTCTATTATCAGTTCCAAACCCGGCTCATAAATGGGTATTTCCCCTCTGTTAAGTTTATCGATTTTTTGCTTGTCTATATCCACACAAGTGACGTACATTCCGAATTCCGCCAGGCATGAGCCTGTGACCAAGCCAACATACCCTGTTCCGATTACTGCAACTCTCATCTTTCTCTCCTGCATACTAATGTTTAAAAGCTGTTTTGTTTTATATTAAAGCTAATTCTTTTTCAAGAATTAGTTTATCTGCCAACCGCTCACACGATTTTATCAACCTCCACAACCTTCAACTACCTTAAGTACATCAAATACGTCAATTACCTCAACCACCTTTAATCCCCTTTTGAGAGTTTTGAATAATTGTATTAATGTCACCCTGAACTTGTTTCAGGGTCTCATAACTTGCTGGTAACAATAGATTCCGAAACAAGTTCGGGATGACCTTTTGTAGTTATTCAAAGGTCTTCTTTTTATATTATGTCTTGCAGCCTAACTTTAATTTAATATATTTAAATATTAGTTTTTAGCGGCGTAGAGCCAGCTTTAACTTGAATTTTTTGCCAGATATATTTATAGTGCTGAAATTTCAGCAGCAGGAAGTGGAGGTAGTATGAAAAAAGTTAACATAAATGCTGACAAGTGCAAAGGGTGCGGACTTTGTATAGATGTCTGCCCAAAAAATATCTTACAATTTTCAAACAGATTTAATGAATCAGGCTATAATTATGTCGAATGTATAGACGATGAAAGCTGCATAGTTTGTAAAAGTTGTGCAATAGTGTGCCCGGATCTGGTTTTCACACTTAACAAGCCTGCAAAGCAAGGAGCTGGAAATGGCTGAAAAATTACTCATGAAAGGAAATGAAGCAATAGCTGAAGCTGCTTTAAGAGCAGGGTTAAAAGGATATTTCGGTTATCCCATAACCCCTCAGAATGAAATAACGGCATATATGTCTGCAAGGATGCCTGAGCTTGAAAGAGCTTTTGTACAGGCGGAGAGTGAAGTTGCAGCTATAAATATGGTTTACGGGGCAGCATCAACCGGCGAACGCTGTATGACAACTTCCTCCAGTCCCGGCATTGCTCTTATGCAGGAAGGTATTTCCTACATGTGCGGAGCGGAAGTCCCTGCAGTTATTGTGAACATTACCAGAGGCGGTCCCGGACTCGGCAATATCGGCCCCAGTCAGTGCGATTATAACCAGGCCAGCCGGGGGGGCGGAAACGGTGATTATGACCTGATTGTTTACGCTCCTCATACAGTGCAGGAGGCAGTGGATCTGACATACAGATCCTTTGAAATATCCGAGAAATACAGAAATCCTGTAATGATTCTGGGTGACGGTGCACTGGGACAGATGGCTGAAACGGTTATTTTGCCGGATTTTAAAGAAAAGGAAAAATCTGATGAAGGTTGGGAGTTAACGGGTGCAAAAGGAAGAAGTCCCCGTTCTGTTAAGTCTTTAAGACTGGCTGAAGGTACTCTGCTGGAGCATAATCTTCATTTGGAAGAGAAGTTTAAGCTTATAAGCAGGAATGAAATAGAGTACAGTTATGAAGAAGGCGCATATGATGTACTTGTTGTGGCTTTTGGAACAGCTGCGAGGGTTGCCAAAACATCTTTGAAAAATTTGAAAGAACAGGGGCACAATGTCGGCTTGTTCAGACCTGTGACCGTTCATCCGTTCCCCTATGGAGAGCTCAAAAAAGCTGCGTCCAAATCAAAAAAAATACTTGTTGTTGAAATGAACAGAGGACAGATGCTTTTTGATGTAAGATTATCTGTTCAGAATGATGAAAAGATAGATTTTACTGGTAAACCGGGCGGAGAAACATTCAGCCCTGAAGAAATTGAAAATAAAATACTTTCCAGCCTGAAATAAGGAGGCGTTATGACAGTTGCTTTTAAGAAGCCGGAAAGTCTTCTCGATGCGAAGACAATTTACTGCCCCGGGTGCGGGCATGGTGTAATACATAGACTGGTAGGTGAGACCCTGGACGAACTTGATCTCAGGGAAAAAACGATCGGGGTTGCTCCGGTGGGCTGTGCGGTTCTGCTTTATGACTATTTCAATACGGATATTGTCGAAGCTCCCCACGGAAGGGCGCCCGCTCTTGCCACTGGTATTAAGAGGGTCAGAAATGACCTGAATGTTTTCAGCTATCAGGGAGACGGAGATCTCGCATCCATCGGTATGGGTGAGATAATGCATGCAGCCGGGAGGGGTGAGAATATAACGATTATTTTTGTGAATAACGCCAATTACGGCATGACGGGAGGGCAGATGGCCCCAACCACTTTGCCCGACCAGGTTACCACAACCACACCGAGAGGAAGAAAAACAGCTACTGATGGTTTTCCCTTTAAGATGGCTGAGCTTATCGCCAATCTCGATGCTCCTGCTTTTTCTGCAAGGGTGAAAATAACCGACCCAAAAAATATTAACAAGGCTAAAAAAACGATTAAATATGCGTTCAATCTTCAAAAGGAAAACAAAGGATTTGCTTTTGTGGAAATTCTTTCTGCATGCCCCACCAACTGGGGAAAAACTCCTTCTGAAGCTGTTAAATGGGTGGGCGATGCTATGGAAAGTTATTACCCTCTCGGGGTATTTAAAGATATCGGGGGAGAAGAATAATGTATTTTGACTGTATAATGGCCGGTCACGGTGGACAGGGGATATTGAGTGCGGGAATGATCCTGGCGCACATGGCGGTTCACAGTGACCTGCATGTGACATGGTTCCCTTCTTATGGGGCTGAACAGAGAGGCGGGACGGCAAACTGCGCTGTTGTTATTTCCAGTGAGGAAATAGGTTCCCCAATAATATCCAATCCTCATTACGGGCTTATTATGAACTACCCTTCTCTTGTTAAGTTTCAACCTAAGTTCAGTAAAAATGCCAAAGCAGTGGTTGACTTATCGCTTGTTTCGCAAGAGTATTTAACCAGAGAGGATGTTACTTTTTACGGAATAGATGCTACGAAAACGGCTAATGATCTGGGTAGTTCAAAAATTTCAAATATGGTGATGATCGGGGGTCTCTTGAAGATCTCAAAACTTTTTGATATTGATGTGGCCAAAGATATGCTGAAAATAGCATTGAGTAAAAGACATCATGGTCTTCTCCCGCTAAACAGGGAAGCCCTTCAGAAAGGTTATGACGGTATAAAAGAGGTGTAGCCGATGCCGAGATATGAGATTATTGTTAAAGGCAGAGTGCAGGGTGTTGGTTTTAGAGCTTTCACTGAACGTATAGCGGGTGGTCTGGGTGTTAAAGGCTATGTAAAGAACCTGCCTGACGGAACGGTTGAAGTGGTGGCTGAGGGCGATAAGCAAGCTCTTGATCAATTATGCAGCAAGCTGAAAGCTGGTCCGGGGATGGCGTATGTAGACGATGTCAACGCTATTGAAAAGGAATCCACAGGTGAATTCAGGGATTTTTCGGTTAAATTCTGATTTTACCTTTAAAAAATATATTTATATATTATTATAAAGTAAAATACGGAAGACCGTGGGGGTGCTCATTTAGGGCTGAGAAAATACCCCTCGAACCTGATCGGGTAATTCCGGCGCAGGGAACGGGTGAGTTTATAACAAAACCATCTGGCGCGTCGGTGTCAGGTGGTTTTTTGTTTTTAATATGAAAAATTAAGACTTTTGAATAACCCTATTTGGTCATGCTGTAACAGACGCCCTCGGGCGGATAAATTTGCCGTAGGCAACCATTTATTTCAGCATCTAATTATACCAGTAAGTTATGAGACCCTGAAACAAGTGGTTGACTCAGTCAAATTTAGCAACCTTGTTGCTGCTACAGGGTGACAATAACTTAATTATTCAAAAGTCGTAAATTGAGGAGTTTGCTTATGACACAACTTGAAGCTGCAAAACAGGGAAGGATTACTCCTGAAATGGAGACTGCCGCAAAACATGAAGGCCTGGCTGCCGGGGAGGTTAGAAAGAAAATAGCCGAAGGCGTGGCCGTAATCCCCAAAAATATAAACCATAATTTTGAGAACGTTATGGCCATAGGCCAGGGGTTAAAAACAAAGATAAATGCCAATATCGGCACCAGCGGTGACTGCCCTTCCATAGAAAGAGAGGTGCGGAAACTTGAAGTTGCTCTGAAGTACGGTACTGACAGTGTGATGGATCTTTCCACAGGGGATGACCTGAATGAAGCGAGAATGAGTATCCTTGACAAATCCACAGTAATGGTGGGTGCGGTACCTCTGTATGCGGTGGCTGCCGGAATGGCGGATAAAGATATACCAACCCACAGGATGGACGGTGAAAAGCTTCTCAAATCGATAGAAGAGCAGTGCCGGCAGGGTATAGATTATATAACCGTTCATTGCGGCGTTACGAAAGAATCCGTAAAAAGAATGGATGCAAGCGACAGGGTTTGCGGCATTGTCAGCCGCGGCGGTTCAATTCTTGCCGACTGGATAAGGAAAAACGATAGAGAAAATCCGTTATATGAGTATTACGATGAACTGCTTGAAATTGCTTACAGATATGATGTTACACTGAGTCTCGGTGACGGTTTCAGGCCGGGCTCAATAGCGGATGCTACAGACAGACCTCAGATTGATGAGTTGATTATTTTGGGCGAGCTTTCCAAAAGGGCTTATGAAAAAAATGTACAGGTAATAATCGAAGGTCCGGGCCATGTTCCGCTTGACCAGATTGAAACGAATATGAAACTGCAAAAAAGCTTGTGCAATAATGCGCCTTTTTATATTCTGGGTCCGCTGCCCACTGATATTGCACCGGGGTATGATCATATAACCAGCGCCATCGGAGGGGCTATTGCTGCATCTGCCGGAGCCGATTTCCTGTGCTATGTTACTCCTGCAGAGCATCTCTGCCTGCCGGATGAGGACGATGTCAGAGAAGGTGTAATTGCCTCGAAAATAGCAGCACATATTGCTGATATTTCAAAAGGAGTGAAAGGGGCATTGCAGCGGGATATTAAAATGAGTGAATACAGAAAAAATCTGGACTGGGAAGGTATGTTTGAAATTTCAGTGGATCCTGAAAAAGCCAGATCCAGATTCAGACAGAATATGGATATCAATTCATGTACAATGTGTGGTAAATTATGCGCAGTAAAAATAGATCAGAAGTAGCAGATTCCTTGAAGCTTTATCTTGTTTTTGAAAGCTCAATGCTGAAGCTCCCCCTTGATGAGTTTATGAAGCAGGTGATCGATGGGGGGATAACAGCCTTTCAGCTTAGGGATAAAAATATTCCGGCAAGAAAAAGGGTGGAAAACGGCCAAATAGCCGCTGAATTTTGCAGAGACAACAACATCCCCTTTATTGTGAATGACAGGGTTGATATAGCCAGGATATTGAAAGCGGACGGAGTGCACCTGGGAGATAAGGACATACCGCTCGATATTGCCGGGAATGAGTTTGATGAATTTTTTTACGGATATTCGTGCAATAATTCCAAGGAGGTCAAATATGCTGCTGCGTGCGGTGCCGCATATACCGGCATTGGACCTATATTTGATACTTCCACTAAAAGGGATTTAAGAGAGATTTTAGATAAGGAGAAAATAAGAGAATTAGCTTCCGCTGCAGATATTCCGTCGGTAGGTATTGGGGGTATTAACAGAACCAATGCAGAATCGCTGAAAAATACCGGTCTAAATGGAATTGCCGTGGTTTCAGCCATATGTGCATCTGAAAATCCTTATCGGGAAACGCGAATACTGAGGGAGCTTGTTGATAAGTTATGAAAGAGTTCGAATTTATCGAATTATTGAAAGAAAAATGCAAAGAATGTGATTCAACGCTTGGCATCGGGGATGATGCTGCGCTTTTCGATAATTTTCTTGTGGCAAAGGATATTGTATGTGAAGGGGTTCACTTCTTAAAAACCACTCCAGCGGAACATGTTGTTTTGAAGGTATTTTCAGCAAATATCAGCGACATTGCCGCTATGGGGGGAACTCCAAAATATGTTCTGCTGGGAATTGCTGTCCCCAAAGCAAGGGAAGGTGAGAAAAAGAATATAATCGAAGCAATAAAAAAATCAGCCGGTCTGTATGATGTTGAGGTTATTGGAGGAGACACCGCCTCTGCCTCAAATGATCTTTTTGTTTCATTGACCGTTATAGGTAAAAAGGGGCGTTTTTTACTCTCCAGAAGCGGAGCGGGGAAAGGTGAAAGAGTATATCTTTCCAGACCGCTGGGGCTGGCACGTATTTCCCTTGAAAAAGAACTCGGTGCCGATTTTGATATTGATGCTTTTAAACACTATAAAATGATGGCAGAGAAGGAACTTGGAGAAGTTCTGGGTAATGTGGGTACTGTTACAAGCTGTATAGATATAAGCGACGGGCTTGGCAGGGATGCTTCTCATTTGAGCGAAGAAAGCGGTGTGAAAATAGTTATAGAAGAAAAGCGGCTTCCGTTTTCACATCTTAAGCAGTTTGATGTGGATAAAGTTGATTATTTCATTAATTCCGGAGAAGAATTTGCCCTTCTTTTTACAGCAAAAAAGGAACACGCCGTTGATAGCTATCTCAAAGATAACGGATTTGAAGTGCACGATATTGGTTACACGCAAAAAGGCTCCGGTGTATTTCTGTCCAACGGAGCGAAACGGATAAGCATATCATCAAAAGGTTATGAGCACAAATAATTAAATTTTATCAAGAATTTTTACCGGTATCTTCCCTTCCAGCTTATCTTTAAACAGTGAAGCGTCACTTTCTGAGCCGACAATAGCACCGTAGTGCATGGGGATAGCCAGTTTTGGGTTGATTGCAAGGGCTGCTTCTACAGCTTCTTCAGCCGTCATAACATATGTGCCGCTTACAGGGATAAAAGCTATATCTATATCGTCTAAATTTTTCATTTCAGGGATAAAGTCCGTATCCCCGGCCAGATAATATTTGGTGCCGTCCAAATCAAAGATAAAGCCCAGCCAGTTATTCTCTTTGGGGTGAAAGTCTTTCCCGATATTGTAAGCGTGCACTGCTTCAATGTTTATCCCCTTTATTTCAACGCTGTCACCGGGTTTCATTGCCGTAACACTGCCGTTAATTTTACTTTTACAATCTTGTGAAGCGGCAATTTCCGTATCATTTTTTAACAGTTTGGCAATGTCATCAGGACTGCAGTGATCATGATGTGAATGAGTAACCAAAATAATATCAGCCTTGCTTTTAGCAGTCAGTTGAAAAGGATCCGTAAAAATATTTACATTCTTTCCTCTGATTTCAAAAGTATCGTGCCCATGCCAAATAATGTTTTCAACTGTCATATGAACCTCCTGCAAATTTATGGGGCAAATACTGCAAACTTTAAAGACTAATTAAACAATTACAACTAATAATAAAATTTAATATGAAAATTTCAAGGATTTACTCGTTGTTGAGCTGACGTCACCCCATTTTTCGCAGTGCAAATATTTTTCAATGTAATTTGCACGCATTTCGCAGCCGAAACTCGAAACTACTGCCGCTAATCGTCTACACCCTCCTCTCATAATTGTTTTTATTTGCAGATATTTATCCACTTTACTTTCCAACACAGGGTGTGACCGCTAACCGGCAGTACGTTTCTCAGACATCGGCTGCTTCATTTGTGCAAATTACATTGAAATCAGAGTCATGTTAGCTAAGTATATGTAAAACAAAACTTTTATATGATTTTTGGGGTGATGCCAGGTTGTTGAGCTGTTGCCAATTTTGTGAGAATTGCATATTATTGCTGAATGATATATTAATCAACAAATAAATGAGAGATGATGGGGTTTACTAAAAGATGTATACGGTGATAAAAGAAGGCTATGGGGAATACGAGGTAAAAAAGTCAAAGTTTATATCATACGTTGTTCCTTATGAAATTTTTGAAGGTAAACTCGAGCAGCTGAAAACGGAGCATCCCAAGGCAAGGCATATTGTCTGGGCGTACAGGCATCTGCAGGAAGATCAGCAGATAGATGAAAACTGTACGGATGACGGAGAGCCGAAAAATACTTCCGGCAAACCCACCCTGAATATTTTATACCATAATGACATAATAAATACGGCTGTTTTTACCGTCCGATATTTCGGTGGGATACTTCTGGGAACCGGCGGACTTGTAAAAGCGTACACCGAGAGTGCAAACCGGGCACTTAACGATGCAACGGTAATTGATACTGCAAAACTCTATAAAAAACCTGTAAAAATAGGATACGATAAAATCAACCATCTGGAATATCTCGCCGGCATATATTATCTGAAGATTGTGAACAGGGAATTTTTAGGCACCTATGTTATTTTTACGCTGCAGGGACAAAAAGAGGTGATAGATCGTCTTGAAATGGAAGTGGGGAAGTAATAATTTGTTAAGCGGTTATTTTGTTGTATTGGTTAAGTAACTATACGACAATGAACATTGAACCTCGAACCATCAACGGTGGCCTCCGCCACCGCCGTTACCACCCGAACCGGAACCTTCACCGTGACCTCCCATACCTCCACCGTCACTCATTCCGCCGGTGCCTTGCTGTCCGGAGCCTGACATACCGCCTCTACTGTCGTTCATTCCATCGGCATGCCCCACTGCAGAAGCGCCTCTGTAACCGGCACCTATACTTTTGGACACATTTTCTGTAAATCTGCCGGCATGGGTGCTTGAAAAATTTTCTCTGAAGCTTTGTCTCATCTGGCTCATTTCCTGATGAGTAAAATTATGCTGCATTGCCTGATTCAAAACTCCATTGATTTGTGATGACTGCACTCCCAGTCTGCTCATGGTTTTGGCTGTTTCCGTAACCTCTTTTGCCATTTGAGATATGTTGCGGTTTTGCTGCATATTTTGATTAAGCATACTGCCGACTGCCTGGATATCATCTTTTTTCATACCGGCTGCCATAGCTTCTTTCACATTTTCTTCAATCTGCTGCCTTACAGACTTCTTTGATGCAAACTGAGCTGCAAATTTTGATGCGAACTCCTGCCTTTGAGCCATTTGGTTCAAAGCATGGGTAATCATCTGCCCTCTAACATTTTTTGCTATACCCTCATTTACTTTATCTGTTAAATCACTGACTGGATATCCACGCTGTTGGTACTCTTCCACCTTGTTAAGGAAATTGCTGACGGTACTTTTGCTGTATCCGTGCTGGTACATATTCTGTAATGTTTCAGCAACTTCCCTTGACTCAGCTGCGGCTTGACGCACCTGATTCTGTAATTCGGCGGGAGTATTGCTTATCAGCTCATCCATTTTCACTTCCGCGGCAGAGACAAATGTATTCAATACTATGCTCAATAGAAAAGCAGCTGTTATTGTTATTTTGTTCATTTTGCTTCCTCCAATAACCTTTTAAATATAAAACGGATTAACTGTGCTTTGGTTACATTAAAATTCCAGAATACATAATTTTCCGCCAAATTCGTCTTTAATTTTCATCATGCATTCAGGAAGATATACCTTCTCGTCCACTTTATAAAAAAACTTTATTTCTTCTACATTTTCCGGTTTGTCTAAGGTATATATCCAGTATCCCTCATTTCTTTTGAAATGACTGCCGGCATAATTGTTTATGTCCGAATAGAAGATGACTTTCTCTGCTCCATTTCCATTGTAATAAAACGAAAGAGAGTCTTCCGACTGCTTGACGTAATGCCTTGAGCATGCTGTTACTGCTAAAAAAAGTATAATAATTGTACCAACTTTTAATTTTATCATGCATTAACCTTCAATATACTGTTTTTGTTGCCGAATCCGTCTTCTACTTTATATATTGAAGTGGGATCAGCAACAACTTTTTTATCGTTGATCAGGTAAAAATATTTGTATTCACCGGGCTTGAGTTTTATTTCAGCTTCCCAGTAACCGCTCTGACTTACTTCATTTAATTTTAACGGCTTCCAGTTAGTAAACTCCCCGGATATCTCCACTTTTTCAGCTTCCGGCTTGTATATTACAAACCTGTAATTTACAAATTTCTCTGCCTTTTGAGTAGCCGGTTGGTTACTGAAAATACTCAAGGCAAAAATAATGATTATAGAAGCGGCAAGCAGTTGTGTGAAGCGTGTGAGATTTTTGTAAGACAGTGTTTTTTTTGCTTTCGGAATATTCAGACGGGGTGTTTCAATTTCCGAAACCTTGTTTTTCATTACCATCTCAAAATCAAGCGAGGATATTGTTTCTTCGTAAAACTCTTCCTCCTTGTGCACATTTTCCACAAACAGTTTTTTCTCTCTTAAATCAAGCTCATTGTCTATAAATTGGGAAATTAAAAACTCCTTCATAACTAAACCTCCTGGAAGTGTTTTTTCAGAGTTTTCCTGGCTCTGTGTATTATAACCTTTATATTAGCTTCGGAATGCCCGGTTATTTCGGCGATTTCCCTGTATTTCATATCGTTAATTATTTTAAGGGTGAAAATATGCCTCGTTTCATCGTCCAGCTTTGCAAGCATCTTTTCAAGGACATCTTCCTCTTTGGCCGATGATACGTTATTGTGTTCATCCTTAAAGGAGGACAAAAAGTCCTGCTCCACATATATCTCTTTTTTTTTGCGTTTTGTATCCAGAAAAGCGTTTCTGCCTATTTTGTATAACAGTCCTTTGTTTGGGTTATCCTGGTATTTTTGATATATTCTGAAGTAACTTTCCTGGAATATGTCACTGGCTGTTTCATAGTCACTGCAGAGATAATACAGATATTTGAAAAAACCGTCTTTGGTTTCCGAGTAAAATTTATCAAAAGTCATATATTCTCGCTCATTGTTTTAATATAGCCGTATATTTTAATTTACCAACACAATTTTGTATATTTGTATTCAGGTATAAGACGTGTGAGCAACAAAAAAGTTACATTCTGATAAAAAATTTGTAACGTTTCTGTTTTTCTTTCGTTCAGTACACAAGAAAAAACAAGGAGGCAGTAATGAAATATTTTAAACAACTTATTTTAGGGATTGCAACAATTCTGTTATTGTTTACGCTTTCTGCATGTGGCAGCAGTTCTTCAGACAGCACGGGGACAACTGCGGATTCATCTTTATCCGGTGTGGTAGTGGACGGATATCTGGATGGCGCTAAAGTATTCCTCGACTGTAATAACAATCTTGAACAAGATTACAATGAAGTTACTGTGGATTGGACAGATGAAAACGGCAATTATTCTTTAAGTTTACCTGACAATGCATCCCGATGTGCAGTTGTGGCACTGGGGATTGCTAATCAAACTTATGAGCATTTTGACAACGGTACTTCAGAGATGCTTAGAAATAATCTGACAATGGTATCTATGGACAACGATTCATACAGGGTAATCTCACCTTTTACATCGCTTCACTGGTACTATATGAATAATGACAATATGACCTTTGAAGAGGCGAGAAACCGGGTAATGCAGGAGCTTGGCCTTCCTTCCGGCAATGCAGTCTTTGAGGATTTTGTGGCCAGAGCAAGAAATAATTCATCATACAGGAATATGGTGCAGACGTCTCTTAGAATGGGTGAATATATGGGATATTATTGCAGTCAGGACAATTCCACGGACAATATGACTGTAAAAATGAGAAATGCTTTCAGATATATGCATCAGAATATAGGGATGGACAATTTCACAGATAGTGATATCCGGCCAGGCGGAATGGATGAGCGTTTTCCCGTGAGAATGGGAAATATGCAACAATAACTTAAGGCGGAGGTTTTCCTCCGCTTTTTTATTTGAGAATATCCGGCTTGGATTTTCTGCGTTTTAGTTCGGTATAAGAGTGAACAAAAAGTGTAAGAAGTATTATTGCGCCACCGATGAAAGTAGCTTCCGGCGGTTTCTCACCAATTGCAAGCCAAACCCAGACAGGCCCAAGCACAGATTCTATCAGTTGAAACATGCTGGCTTCCGGTGAAGTAATATATCTTGTGGCGCTTGCCATAAAAATCATTGCCATGGGCATTTGAAAAAGTCCCATAATTCCAAGCACAACATAAGAATTAACACCCATATCAAAAGGTGCGGCCAGCGGTAGAAAAGCAAATCCCAGCATGAAGCCGCTGATACAGACAATCGGAGTTCTTTTCAATTCCGGATTTTTCCTCAGAAATGTGAGATTAAGACCCATGGAAGCGGCTGTGATGACAGCTATGATATCCCC
>Ga0114984_1000343_pt1 | contig 18254 bp, 13 predicted proteins | sample Shrwel1BS1Day1_FD_96987 | JGI IMG/M metagenome (GOLD analysis project Ga0114984, IMG submission 96987) | Subsurface microbial communities from deep shales in Ohio, USA - Utica-3 well 1 S-1-Day1 | ecosystem: Environmental > Aquatic > Deep subsurface > Shale gas/oil reservoir > Produced water/Flow...
CTCCTGCGCGCCCCCCTTCGCCGCGGCGTCCTCGAGATAGGCGATAAAGGCGTCTTCCAGCGTGCCGGCGCCGCGCTGCTCGATCAGCTTAGCGGGATGATCGGTCACCAGTATCTGGCCGGCGTGCATCAGCGAGATCCGATCGCAGCGCTCGGCTTCATTCATGAAGTGGGTGGAGATGAAGATGGTCACCCCGTCACGGCGCGACAGCTCCGCCAGGATGCGCCAGAAAGCGTCCCGCGCCACCGGATCGACCCCCGAGGTGGGCTCGTCGAGAATCAACATCTCGGGCTTGTGGATGGTCGCCACCGCCAGTGAAAGGCGCTGTCGCAACCCCAGCGGCAGCCGCCCCGGCAGGCTGTCCACCACCGCGGCCAGATCGAACCGCTGCACCATCTCCGCCACCCGGCTTGGGATCTCGGCGGCGGGCACCCGGAACAGGCGGGCGTGCAGCTCCAGGTTCTGCCGTACCGTCAGCTCGGTGTAGAGGGAGAAGAACTGCGACATGTAGCCGACGCGGCTGCGCGTGGCCAGATCGCGCGGGTCCACCTGCTGGCCGAACAGCCAGGCCTCACCCTCGCTGGGGGGGAGCAGGCCGGTGAGCATCTTCATGGTGGTGGTCTTGCCGCAGCCGTTGGAGCCGAGGAAGCCGAAAATCTCCCCGCGCGCAATACGCAGGTTCACATGATCGACCGCGGTGAAATCGCCAAAGCGCTGGGTCAGCCCCCGCGCCTCGATTGCGGTGTCCTCACCATCATCCGGTCGTGGCGGGATCTCCACCGCCCGATAGCCCCGGCGCTTCTCCTCGGGCAGCAGCTGGATGAAGGCGGCCTCCAGCGACTCCGTTCCCGTTTGCTGCAGCAGCGCGGCGGGGGTGTCGTGGGCCAGCACGTGACCGGCGTCCATGGCCGCCAGCCAGTCGAACCGCGCCGCCTCCTCCATGTAGGCGGTGGCAACCAGCACGCTCATGCCGGGGCGGGAGCGGCGGATGGTGGCGATCAGCTCCCAGAACTGGCGCCGCGACAGGGGGTCGACGCCGGTGGTGGGTTCATCGAGAATGAGCAGGTCGGGGTCGTGGATCAGGGCGCAGCAGAGGCCCAGTTTCTGCTTCATGCCGCCGGAGAGCTTGCCGGCGGGGCGATCGAGGAAGGGGTTCAGGCCGGTGGCCGTGGTCAGGCGCTCGATGCGTCGGCCCCGCTCGGCGGCGTCCTGACCAAACAGGCGACCGAAGAACTGCAGGTTCTCCGCCACCGAAAGTGTCGGGTAGAGGTTTCCGCCCAACCCTTGGGGCATGTAGGCGATCCGGGGCCCCACCGTCTGCCGATGGCGAGCATCCGCCATGGCGCCACCGAGCACCTCGACCTGCCCCGCCTGAATCGCCCGCGCCCCCGAAACCAGCGCCAACAGGCTCGATTTACCCACCCCATCCGGGCCGATCAGGCCAGCCATGCAGCCGGCTGGAATCTCCAGACTGACCCGCTCGAGGGCGCTCACCTGACCGTAGCGCAGGGTCACCTCGCGCAGACGGGCGATCGGCACCGGCGCGGCGGTCGCCCCGCTCATGGCGCCGTCAGCTTGGTCTGCAGCTCAGGCGGCCATTCCAGCCGTGGGTCGAGCCGCACATAGGCCATACCGGGCAAGCCGGTTTTGACCTGGTGCAGGTGCTCCCTGAGCAGGTCGGGGGCGATCCGCGCCTTGATGCGAAACATCAGCTTCTGGCGCTCCTCTTCGGTTTCCACCGTTTTGGGGGTGAACTGGGCCACATCCGCCACAAAGGAGATCTCCGCCGGGATGACATATTGCGGTGCGGCATCGAGCACCAGCCGCGCCTGCCCCCCCAGCGCGACCCGCCCGGCCTGCTCGGTCGGCAGGAAGAAGGTCATGTAGACATCGGCCAGATCGACCATATTCAGCACCACCCCACCCGGTGGGAGCACTTCGCCGGGCTCGGCGACGCGATACTGGACGCGGCCGTCGCGGGGGGCTTGCAACACACTGTCGTCGATATCGGCCTGGATCCGCTCGATGGTGGCCTGAACCGCCGCCACCGTCGACTGGGCAGCGATCACGTTGGATTTGGCCTGGCTGATGGCGGCCTGGGCGGCGGCCGCCTGCGCCCGTGCGGCGGCAACCGCTGCCCTGGCCGCCTCGAAGGCGGCACGGTCGTCATCCAGTTTGGAGATGGGAATGGCATCCTTGGGGGCCAACTCCTGGCTGCGAGCCAGGCGCCGCTGTGCCGCATCCAGCTCCGCCCGCCGCTGGGCGATCAGGGCCTCGGCGGCCTGCTGCTCCGCCTGCCGCTGGATCACCTGACTCTGGGCGGTTTCGATCCCCATTTTCGCCTGTTGCAGCCGTGCCTGGGCCTCGCGGCGCTGGGCCTGCAGCACCGCCGTATCCATCTGCGCCAGCTCCTCGCCGGCGTGGACGAAGTCACCCTCGGCGGCCGAAATATGCAGCACACGCCCGCCGGTCTTGGTGGCGATGTCGATTTCGACCGCCTCCACCCGTCCATTGCCGGCGGCAAACCCCTCGGGCAACCCTTGCGGCTGCATCGACCACCAGAGCCAGCCGGCCCCGGCAAGGAGTACGACGGCCAACAGAGCGCGCACCCAACCGTTCTTCAAGAAAGACTTCATCCCCTCCCCTCCTGCCCCCGCGGGGCGGCCATCACAGCATCCCCTGCTCGGGCGGGGTCGCTTCCGAGGTGGGGGCCGCCGCGGTGGTGGCATCGGTCGATAGCTCGCCCTGCCAACCGCCCCCCAGGGCGCGATAGAGATTGACCGAAGACTGCAACCGGTCGCGCTGGGTCTGGACCAGATTGAGCTCGGTGTCGAACAGGCGCCGCTCCTCGTCCAGCACCTCCAGGTAGCTGGAAACACCGCCCTCAAACCGCATCCGTGCCAGTCGTGTGGTGCTTTGCAACGCCGTTACCTGTCGCACCTGCGCCTGCAGCCGTTGCTCCGAACCCTGCAGCCCTGCCAGGGCATCGAGCACCTCCTGAAAGGCGGTCTGCACGGTCTGACGATAGCCGATCAGGGCCTGCCGCTGACGCGCCTGGGCCTGATCGAGCAGCGACTGGCTGCGGCCGAAGTCCAGCAGTGGGCCGAGCAGCGACCCACCCAACTGCCAGTTGGAGGCGGACTCCTGGAACAGACTGCCGCCGGAGGCACTCTGTAGCCCCAGCAGGCCGGAGAAGGAGATGGTGGGCAGGAAGGCGGCCCGGGCAACACCGATTTCGGCGTTGGTGGCCACCAGCTCCTGCTCGGCGGCGGCGATGTCGGGCCGACGCATGATCAGATCCGCCGGTCGACCCGCGGGCACGCTGGCCGGGGCCTGGATGGCGTCGATCGGATTGGCCACCGCGATATTCTCTTGCAGCATCTGGCGCGGATCCCGGCCCAACAGCACCGCCAGGGCGTTGTTCTGCCGCTCCCGCTGCTGTTGCAGCATCGGCAGCTCCGCCTCCGCCGCCGCCAGCTCGGACTCGGCCTGGCGCAGGGTGAGCTCATCCACCTCACCCGCCTCAAAGCGAGCCCGCTGCAGATCGACCGACTCGCGGCGGGAGGTTATGGTGCGCTCGGTGATCTCGATCTGCCGGTCCAGCGCGCGCAGGTTGAAGTAACCGTTGGCCACCTCACCGATGATCGCCAGCCGGATCGTCTCCCGGTTGGCGGCACTGGCCAGCAGCCGGGCCCGCGCCGCTTCACTGGCGTTGGCGAGTCGGCCCCACAGATCCAGCTCGTAGGACAGCACGCCGCCGACCCGCAGATCATTGAACGGGCGGCCATCGTTGCTGCCGCCGTTGACCGCCTCCTCACTCGGCCCCTGGCGGGTGGCGCCACCTTCGACCTCCAGCAGGGGATAGCGCTCCGCCTGGCGACCGGTCAGCATCGCCCGCGCCTCGGCGACCCGCGCCGCCGCCAGCTGCAGGTCGTTGTTGGCTTTAAGGGACTCCTCGACCAGCGCCACCAGCGCCGGGTCACCAAAGCCGCGCCACCAATCGATGGCGACCTCCTTGTCCGCTGCCAGCTTGTCGGAACTCCAGTTTTCCGCCACCGGCGTGTCGGGTTTCAGAAAATCCGGGGCCAGCGAGCAGCCCCCGAGTGTCAATGCGATTCCAGCGGTAAGCCATATCCTAGCGCTCATCAGTGGCACCTCCTTCGGAATGTTCAGGGGTTACGGCGACCGGGGCGCCATGACTGAATAGGCGGCTCAAAAAGTCGGTGATACGGCGCACCACCACATAGAACAGCGGAATGAACACCGTTGCCAGAAGCGTCGCGGAGATCATGCCACCGAGAACCGCCGTACCGATGGCGATACGGGTGGTGGCTCCGGCACCGGTGGCGAAAGCGAGCGGCACCACCCCCATGGTAAAGGCCACCGAGGTCATCAAAATGGGGCGCAACCGCACCCGGGCCGCCTCCTTGGTGGCCTCGATCAGTGCCATGCCCTGGTTCTCGAGCGAGCGGGCAAACTCCACCAACAAAATGGCGTTACGGGCGGTGACCCCCACGGTGGTGAGAATGCCCACCTGGAAGAAGACATCGTTGGGCAGGCCGCGCACCATGGCCGCCAGTACCGCCCCCAGAATACCCAGGGGAACCGCGAGCATGACCGAAATCGGGATGGTCCAGCTCTCATAGAGAGCGGCCAGGGCCAGAAACACCACCAGGATGGAAAGCCCGTAGAGCAGCGGCGCCTGGGCGCCCGCCTGACGCTCCTGATAGGACATACCGCTCCAGGCGCCGGCCACGCCGTTGGGCAGCTGGCCGATCAACCGTTCCACCTCGGCCATCGCCTCACCGGTACTATAGCCCGGCGCCGGCTCACCCTGAATCTGACGTGCGGGCACGCCGTTGAACCGCTCCAGCCGCGGCGAGCCATATTCCCAGCGCCCGCCGGTCACTTCGCTCAGCGGTGTCATGGTGCCGTCGGCAGTACGCAGGTACCACTGATCGAAGTCCTCCGGCTTCATCCTGAATGGAGCCTCCCCCTGCAGGTAAACCCGTTTGACCCGCCCCTTGTGCAGGAAGTCGTTGATATACTGCGAGCCCCAGGTCACCGACAACAGCTGATTGATCTCCTGCAGCGACAGGCCCAACGCCTGGGCTTTTTCGTAGTCGATATCGATTTTATAGCGGGGGTTGTCAGCCAGCCCATTGGGACGCACCCGGGTGAGCACCGGGCTTTGCGCCGCCATCTGCAATAACTGCCCCTGCGCCGCCATCAGCGCCTCGTGACCCAGCGCGCCACGATCTTGCAGGCGCAGCTCAAAGCCCAGCGCCTGACCCAGCTCCGGGATCGGCGGCAGGTTGAAGGCAAACACCCGTGCATCACGCACCAGGCCGGCAAGGCTTCGGTTGGCCCTCTGGATCAGGGCGCCCACGCTCTGGGTGTTGGGGTCACGCTCACCCCAGGGTTTGAGGTTGACAAACGCCAGCCCCGCATTTTGGGCTCGCCCGGCGAAACTGAAACCGGCCACGGTGAAAATCCCGTTGACCTCATCCTGACCGAGGAAGTAATCCTCGATGATCTTGATCGACTCGATGGTGCGCTCCTGGGTCGCTCCGGGAGGCAGCTGATACTGCACCACCACGAACCCCTGGTCTTCCGCCGGCAGAAAACCGCCGGGCAGCCGGGTGACGAGCACCGCCACCAGCGCCACGATGGCGAGGAACACCCCGGTATAGATCCAGGCCAGGCGCGCGGTGTGATCCACCAACCGAACGTAGCCCCGGGTCAGACTCCCCAGCCCTGCCTCGAACCAGCCCAGCAGGCGCTGCAGCACGGTTTTCTTGTCATGGTTCGGTTTCAGCACCCGACCACACAGCATGGGGCTGACGATCAGGGCCACCAGCACCGACAGCACCATCGCCCCGGCGATACTCAAGGAAAACTGCCGATAGATCGCCCCGGTGGAGCCGGGGAAGAAAGCCATGGGAATAAACACCGCGGACAGCACCACCCCGATGCCGATCAGCGCGCTGGCGATCTGCCCCATCGACTTGCGCGTGGCCTCCATGGGGCCGAGCCCCTCCTCATGCATCACGCGCTCGACGTTCTCCACCACCACGATAGCGTCATCCACCAACAGGCCGATCGCCAACACCATGCCGAACAGGGTGAGCATGTTGATGGAGAAGCCGAACACCGCCATCACCGCGAAGGTACCGAGCAGCACCACCGGGATGGCGATCGCCGGAATCAACGTGGCCCGCCAGCTCTGCAGGAACAGCAGCATCACCAGCACCACCAGCACGATCGCCTCGATAATGGTCTGCACCACCGCGTCGATGGAGGCTTGCACAAAGGGGGCGGTCTGGTAGGGGTAACGAACCTCCACCCCTTCGGGGAAATAGGGTTGCAGCTCCTCCAGGCGCGCCTTCACCTCATTGGTCACGGCCAGCGAGTTGGCACCGGGCGCCAGGTTGAGGCCGAGACCCGCCGCCGGCTCGCCATCATAAAAGCTGTCGATATGGACCGCGCCGCCGCCAAGTCCGATGCGCGCCACATCCCCCAGCCGCACCCGGGAACCGTCCGGCAGACTCTTGAGCAGAATATCCCGAAACTCCTCCGGCGAGGTGAGCAGGGTCTGGGCGGTGACCGTGGCGTTGAGCTGCTGCCCCTTGACCGCGGGCAGCCCGCCCAGCTGGCCAGCGGTCACCTGCGCATTTTGCGCCTCGATCGCTGCACTGACATCGGCAACGGTCAGGCCGTAATTGTTCAACGCCGAAGGGTCCAACCAGATCCGCATCGCGTATTCCGAACCGAACACCTGCACGCTGCCCACCCCGGTCACGCGGCCGATCGGCTCGGCCAGCTCGGAGCTGACGAAATCGGCCAGATCCTGTTTGCTCAGGCGACCGTCGGTGGAAACGAAAGCCATCACCATCAGAAAGCTGGTGCTGGACTTTTCCACACTGATCCCCTGCTGGCGCACCACCTCGGGCAGGCGCGGTTCGGCCAGTTTGAGCTTGTTCTGCACCTGAACCTGGGCGATATCCGGGTCGGCACCGGCGGCAAAGGTGAGGGTAACGGTGGCGTGGCCGGAGGAATCCGCCGTCGAGCTCATGTAGAGCAGGTTATCGAGACCGGTCATCTCCTGCTCGATCACCTGCACCACGGTGTTGGAGACGGTGTCCGCCGAGGCGCCCGGATAATCCGCCTGGATCTCCACCGCCGGGGGCGCCACCGTGGGGTAGCGCTGCACCGGCAACACAAAGATGGCCATGACGCCGGCCAGCATGGTGACGATCGCCAGCACCCAGGCAAACACCGGCCGCGAGATGAAGAAATTGATCATGGTGCGGTGCTCTCCTCTTTGGCTGCGCCGATCTCTTCAGAGGCGCTCTTTTTTGCCCCCCCTTCTCCGCCAGCCTGCCAGGCATCGACCGGCCGCAGCGGAATATCGGCTGACACCGGCGTGGCCTTGGCACCGGGACGCACCTTTTGCGAACCGGAAACGATCAGGCGATCCCCCGGCTCGAGTCCCTTCTCGACCAGCCAGAAGGCACCGACGGTGCGGGTCGCTTGCAGCGGGCGGATCTCCACCTCGCCCGCCGGGTTGAGCAGCAGCGCGGTGGCCTCTCCCTGGGGGGTACGACTCACCCCCTGCTGCGGCGCCAGAATGGCCCTCTCCCGAACCTCCTCGATCAGGCGCACGCGCACATACATTCCCGGCAGCAGATCCTCTTCCGGGTTGGGGAACACCGCCCGCAGGCTGACGGAGCTGGTGCTCTGGTTGACCGTCACATCGGTCACGTCGACCCGACCACGGTGGGGATACACGGTGCCATCCTCACGCAGCATGACCACTTCGGCCTGCTCCGAGCCGGTCTCGATGGCGGCGCCTTTGCTCAGCGAGGCACGGATCGTTCTGAGCCTCTCTGCCGGCAACTGGATATCCACATACATTGGATCGAGCTGCACCACCCGGGCCAGTGGCTGCGCCTGGTTGGCGGTGACCAGCGCCCCCTCCGTGAACAGGGTCGGCCCGGTGCGCCCCGTGATGGGGGCCTTGAGATCGGTATACTCCAACTCGATGCGGGCGGTCTCCACCATCGCCTCGGAGCGGGAGACATTGGCGCGGGCGGATTCCAGCGCCGAGAGCGCCTCATCCCGCTGCCGCTCACTGACCGCTTTCTTTTCAAACAGCTTGGAGGAGCGTGACCACTCCCGCTGCGCCTGCCGCAACTCGGCCTGGGCGCGCTCCAGCTCTGCCTTGGCGGTGTTGTAGGCGGCCCGATAACGCTTGGGATCGATCTGGTAGAGCACATCGCCCTCTTTCACCGCCGCGCCCTGCTCGAAAAACCGCTGCTGCAGGATGCCGGTTACCTGGGGGCGCAGCTCAGCGATGCGATAAGCCGCCGTCCGCCCCGGCAACTCGATCGACAGATTCACCCGCTGAGGCTGCAACTCGACCACCCCCACCTCCGGTGGGGGTGGTGCAGAAGCCGAGGCTTGCGCCTGATCGGAGGAACTGTTGCCGCAGCCCGCCAGCAGCAGCGCCGCCACCAGCGGCAGGATAGTGGCTCCGAAAGTGTGCGACAGCAAGCTCTTCTTTTTCTTCATCTTAATCAACCTCTCATTGAGCGAACGACCCAAAGACTGAACAAAGCGTAGATCCCATCCAACGTTCATGGCGAACAGCACCATCCCGATTGATGAAAGATACTATGGGGGTAGAAGGTGACGATAGATTTCGCAACATGTTAACCGGCTGACCCCGCAGACTCCCGTGATCAGCAAACCGCCCGTTGGATGACTTCAACGGAGAAAATAGGTCGAATGGGTTATCTCCCCGTTATCCAGTCCGGGCCCCGTCACCCCTTAAGCGATAAAGTGTAATGTGATCGACGTCAATATGGAACCGGCAGTTTTACATGCCGGGCGCTGCGCGCGCACCCAAGCCGGCGCCATCGGTTCTGTGCAGCCCCCCACGAGACGACCCCGGCGCCAGGCCAGCACATGGCCGCCTCCTTCTGTATAATGGGGCCGCTGTCGGCCCTCGCGGCGTCCACCCGGTGTGCTCGGCGCACCGCCAACGGGGCCAGCCACCCACTGTGCACCGCCCGACCGGAGCCCCACCATGCCTGGCGATTTGATCATGCTGTTGCTGCTGATTCTGTTCAGCGGCGTGTTTGCGATGTCAGAGATAGCGATCGCCGCCGCGCGCAAGATCAAACTGCGTGTGCTGGCCGAAGAGGGCGATGAACGGGCGACGGCCGTACTCGATCTGCAACAGCAGCCCGGCGCCTTCTTCGCCATGATCCAGATCGCCCTGAACGCCATCGCCATTCTGGGCGGCATGGTGGGTGAACAGAGCCTGACCCCCCATATGCAACGGTTCCTGCAGCTGTTTTACAGCGGCCCCCTGCTGGAGCGGGCGAGCGTCGTACTCTCTTTCATCACCATCACCTCGCTCTTTATCCTGTTTGCCGACCTGCTCCCCAAGCGTCTGGGCATGATTCTACCCGAGGCCCTGGCGATGCGCCTGGTCTACCCCATGCGCTGGGTGACCCTGCTGCTGACACCGCTGGTGGTGTTGTTCAACGGCATCACCAATCTGTTGCTGCGCCTGCTGCGCCTGCCCGCCCAGCGCGAGGAGATCGTCACCACCGACGATATCGTCGCCATGATGGATGCCGGCGCCGAACATGGCAGCATCCAGCAGCAGGAGTACCACCTGATCGGCAACGTGTTCGAGTTGGAGGGCCGCACCCTGCCCAGCGCCATGACCACCCGGGAGCATATCGTCTACTTTGACCTGCACGAGAGCAGTGACTCGATCAGCGCCAAGATCATCGAGCACCCGCACAACTGGTTTCTGGTCTGCGATGGCTCACTGGACCGTGTGGTCGGGGCGGTCGAATCCAAGGAGATTCTACGCAAGGTACTCAAGGGGGAACCCTCCACCATCGTCGCCGACATGATCGAGCGCGATCTGCTCTACCTGCCCGACACCCTGACCCTGTCGGAGGGGCTCAACGCCTTCAAAAACTCGGCCCAGCCGTTCGCCGTGGTGTTGAACGAGTACGCCCTGGTGGTGGGCATCTTGACGGTCAAGGATCTGATGACCAGCTTCATGGGGGATCTGATCGGCAGCGCCGGCGACGAGCAGATCGTGCAGCGCGACGAGCACTCCTGGCTGGTGGATGGCAGCACCCCGCTGGTGGACCTGGCACGGGTACTGGGGCTGGATATCGAAGCGTTCCCCAACCACAGCCAGTATGAAACCGTGGCGGGGTTTTTGATCTATCACCTCAAACGGATCCCCAAACGCACCGACTTCGTGCTCTTTGCCGGCTTCAAGTTCGAGGCGATCGACATCGACAACCTGCGGGTGGATCAGCTGATGGTCACCCGTCTCGGTGAGGATGACGGCGCGGCCAGCACCCATCCGGCCTGATGGCGGAGCGGCTCAGGCCGCCACGCCGAACACCCGGCCGACCCCCGCCGTGATGGCCATCGCCAGGCCGCCCCAAAAAACGACCCGGGCAGCCCCAAGCAGCATCGATGCCCCCCCGACTCGCGCGGCGATGGCCCCCAGCAGGGCAAGAAAGAGCAGCGAACACAGCGCCACCAACAGGATCAGCGACTCGATCGGCGCCAGCCAGGCCACCAACAGCGGCAGCGCCGCTCCGATGGTAAAGGTCGCCGCCGAGGAGAGGGCCGCCTGGACCGGTCGGGCGCCGCCGTTGGCCGAAATACCGATCTCATCCCGCGCGTGGGCCTCGAGAGCGTCATGCGCCATCAGCTGCTCAGCCACCCGACGCGCCAGCGCCGCCTCGACCCCCCGGCTCCGGTAGATATCCGCCAGCTCTTCGGTTTCGAACTCGAGGTTTTCATCCAGTGACCTCTGCTCGAGAAGCAGGTCCGCCCGCTCGGTGTCGGCCTGGGAACTGACCGAAATATACTCACCGGCCGCCATCGACATGGCGCCAGCGACCAGCCCCGCCACCCCGGCCAGAATAATGCTCTCGTGGGTCGTGCTGGCCGCCGCGACGCCGATGATCAGACTCGCGGTGGAGACGATGCCATCGTTCGCCCCAAGCACCGCCGCGCGCAGCCAGCCCACCCGATGCGACCGATGAATTTCCACGTGACTCATGGCTCCCCTCCCCTGGAATGGGGGCCAACCGGCCCCCGCTGCGTTTGTCGCAGGAAGAGTAATGGCTTGCCCCAACCCTGTCCAGAGAACCGCCCCGATTATTGTGCCGATGGGCTTTACCTGCCGCCCGCCATTGCATAGCCTAGCGAGACTCTTTCATTCAAGCAGGCCATGTGATCCTCATGCAGGAGCAACCCCCAATCCAGCCGCATCGCGCCAACCCGCCGGGCCTTGCCGCCGATCTCGTTGGCGCCACCCCCCCTCCCCGCAGCAGCCTGAAGCTGCTCAGCTTCAACATCCAGGTGGGGATCAGCACCCGGGCCTACCACCACTATGTCACCCGCAGCTGGCAACATCTGTTCCCCCACCGGCAGCGCAACCGTACCCTGGACGAAATCGCCCGCCTGCTGCGCCAGTACGATCTGGTGGCGCTGCAGGAGGTGGATGGCGGCAGCCTGCGCAGTGGCTTCGTCAATCAGGTGGAATACCTCGCCCACGCGGGGCAGTTTCCCTACTGGTACCAGCAGCGCAACCGCAACCTGGGCAAGCTGGCACAACACAGCAACGGTGTGCTCAGCCGAATTGAACCCAGCCTGGTGGAAGATCACCCGTTACCGGGACTGGTTCCCGGTCGTGGCGCCATCATGGTGCGTCTGGGCCGCGGTGAGAACGCCCTGCTGATCATCGTGCTCCACCTGGCCCTGGGCGCCCGCACTCAGGATCGGCAGCTGCGCTACATCCGCGAGTTGATCCAACACCACCCCCACGTGGTTTTGATGGGCGACATGAATAACCCACTGGAGCACCTGCTGAGCCGCCCCGCGCTGCAGGGGCTCGATCTGGTATCGGCGGAGCAGGCACTACCCACCTACCCCAGCTGGAAACCCACCCGCGCGTTGGACCACATCCTGATCACCCCCAGCCTGGAGATGCGCCACGCCAACGTGCTGGACTGCACCCTCTCCGACCACCGCCCCATCGCCATGGAGATCGGCCTGCCCGAGTGCCTGCGCGGATTGTGAACACCCCCATCGGTATTCGTATCCACTCCCACGCGGGAGCGTGGGAACGAGGGGGTTGGTCGCGAGGTGAACCTCGCTCCCACGGGGGGCAAATCATAGGCACCGACCGGGATACGACACGTGGTGAAAATCGGCTCAAACCCCGTGCCACTATTTTCCGAGCGGATCGTGTCGAACCGGCGCGGATGCTCTATAGTGCCAAGTGGCGCTTTGCCAAACAGTCAAACTGGAGACAGCATGGATATCATCGGCTTGATAATTTTTTTGGTTATCGGCGCAGTCGTCGGTTGGCTTGCCGGCAACATTGTTAGAGGTGGCGGCTTTGGCCCCCTCGGCAATATCGTTGTGGGCATCGTTGGTTCCGTACTGGGTGGCTTTTTATTCGGACTATTGGGCATAACGACGGGGGGGTTGCTGGGCTCGATAATCATGGCCACCATTGGGGCCGTTGTGTTGTTATATCTGATCCGGCTGATCAAGAAGGCTTGAATCCGTGCGCCGATCCGCTGGCGTGGCCCGCCGGCGCGGCGCACCCGTGCCCGATCCGGGTAGGGTGCTCGAGCGGTTGCCCTCATCCCGATCCGCCAAGTTCACGCCGCGCCCGCGGAGTGACTTTCGGCCTCGATCACCTCGATGACGGATCTCTCGCTCTGGCGGACAGGGGCCTGATGGCATCGCCGGAGTTGGTCAGATCGACCGGTACCGTTTGAACCACTCCACGAACGCCTGCATCCCCTGCTCGATCGGGGTGACGGGCTTGTAGCCGACGGCCGCTTCGAGCTGCCGGGTATCGGCGTAGGTATGCGGCACATCGCCCGGTTGCATCGCCATGAGAATCCTCTCCGCCTTGCGTCCGCAGGCGCGTTCGATCGCCGCGATAAAGGCGTTCAGCTCGATGGGATCGTTGTTGCCGATGTTGTAGAGGCGGTAGGGGGTCGGCTCGGTCGGGATCAGATCCTGCACGCGGTAGACCCCTTCCACGATGTCATCGATGTAGGTGAAATCACGCTGCATCTTGCCGTGGTTGAACACCTTGATCGGCTTGCCCTGGAGAATCGCTTCGGTGAACAGCCAGGGCGCCATGTCGGGCCGACCGGCGGGGCCATAGACGGTAAAGAAACGCAGGCCGGTGGTGGGGAGGGTGTAAAGATGGGCGTAGGCGTGGGCCATCAGCTCGTTGGATTTTTTCGTCGCCGCATAGAGCGACACGGGGTGGTCCACGTTGTCACTTTCGCTGAACGGCACCTTGGGGTTCATGCCATAGACCGAGCTGGATGAGGCGTAGACGAGGTGCTCGACCCGGTTGTGGCGACACCCCTCCAGCACCGTCATCATGCCGACGAGGTTACTATCGATATAGTCAAACGGCGCCTGCAGTGAGTGGCGCACCCCGGCCTGCGCCCCCAGGTGGATCACCCGTTGAAACTGTTCCCGCCTGAACAGCGCGGCCATCGCCTCGCGCTCAGCCAGGTCCAGCTTGACAAAGCGGAAGTTGGGGTAGGGCTGCAGTTGTGCCAGACGATAGTGTTTCAATGCCGGCTCGTAGTAGCTGTTGAGATTGTCCAGCCCCACCACCTCATGGCCGGCCGCCAACAGCCGTTTGCTCGTATACATGCCGATGAAGCCGGCGGCACCGGTTACCAGGTATTTCATTCACTCAGTTCCAAACAGATCGCAGGCGCCGCTGATACTACCCAAGAATGGTCGCCAGGAACAGGCCGAGCCGGAACGGAAGGGGTTGGGGCTCCCTACCCGGCAACGCTCGCAGGCGGCCGCCAAACTGTTTCGATAGGGTCCCCCTTTGGGTATGATGGGGCCGCTCTTTTAGCTCTCTTCTCCAGCGCGCGTGGAACCATCCCCAATGCGATCGATTCTTAAGCTGCTGCGGCCCCATCAGTACCTGAAAAACGGCTTTGTCCTGCTGGGCCCCCTGTTTGCCCATCAGTGGGATCTGACCACGCTGGGCGAGGCGCTGCTCGCCCTGCTGGCGTTTTGCTGCATGGCCAGTGCCGTCTATGTGTTGAATGATATGCTGGATATCGAGGCGGACCGGGCGCACCCCGTGAAGTGCCATCGCCCTCTGGCCAGCGGTGAGCTCTCGATGACGACCGCCAAAGGACTGCTGGGCCTGCTGGTGGTGGGGTCGGTTCTACTCTCTCTGCTGGTCAGCCAGTGGGTCACCCTGTGCGTGCTGGCCTATTTTACTATCAATATCTTCTATTCGTGGCGGCTGAAGCATCTGGTGATCATCGACGTGTTTCTGATCTCGGCCGGCTTCATGCTGCGCATTTTGGCAGGCACGGTGGGCCTTGGCATCGAACCCTCCCCTTGGCTACTGCTGTGTGGGTTGATGGTGACGCTGTTTCTCGGCTTTGCCAAGCGCCGGGCGGAACTGCTCATGCTGGAGGCAACGGAGGAGGCCAACAGCGCCCTCACCCGGCGGGTGCTGGACGACTACGACCCGCAGATGCTGGAACAATTCATTGCCATAACGGCGGCCTGCACCATCATCGCCTACGGCCTGTACACCGTCGCGCCGCAAACGGTCGCTATCCATGGCGGCAACCGGTTGATCTACACCCTGCCCTTCGTGGTGTATGGCATTTTCCGCTATCTGTTTCTGTTACACGGTCGCGCCAGAGGGAACGACACCGCAAAGGATCTGCTGCAGGACCGTCACCTCCTCCTCACCGTGATCGGATGGGCCGGCACCACCTTTTGGGTTCTGGCATGAGCGCGGCGGTCAACCATCTGCAGGGGTGGCGGCTCAAGGCGCTGGTATTCTCTATCGTCGCTGCGACCGCCGGCTACCTGGTTTTTTCCCTCTGGGGTGGCTGGCAGGAGGTTGTCGCGGCCTTTGCGCGTATCGGCCTATCTGGCACCCTCATCGCGCTGGCGATGTCGCTGCTGAACTACGGGCTGCGCTTTGCCCGTTGGCAGCTCTATCTCGCCCGGTTGGGCCATCCGGTAAAATGGCGACCCAGCCTGCGGATCTACCTGAGCGGCTTTGCCCTGACCACCACCCCCGGCAAGGCGGGGGAGGCCTTCCGAGGGGTGCTGCTCAAACAGCGCGACGTGCCCTTTCCGACAACCCTTGCTGCTTTCGTCAGCGAGCGCTTGTCCGATCTGCTGGCGGTCGTTCTGCTGGCCCTGGTGGGGCTGTCACACTACCCTCAGGCGTGGGGCCTGGTTCTGGCCGGTGGGGTGGCCATTTTGCTGGTGCTCGTTGGCCTCTCCAGCCAGACAGTGCTCGACCGGCTGTATGGCTGGGCGGCGCAGCGGGATGGCAAGTTGATGGCGTTTGTCGCCCATGGCATGAACATGCTGGGCGCTGCCCGCCGTTGCCATAGCCCGGCTCTGGTGGCGATGGCCACGCTGCTCAGCGTGGCCGCCTGGGGGGCCGAGGCGCTGGCGTTCTATTGGGTGCTGAGCTGGCTGGGGGCAGACATTTCGTTCACCTTTGCCGTGTTCGTTTATGCGCTCTCCATGCTGGCCGGGGCGTTGAGTTTTTTACCGGGCGGCCTGGGCGGTGCCGAGGCGGTGATGATCTCCCTGCTGGTTTTGCAGGGCATGACAACGCCCGCCGCCGTGGCCGCCACGGTGTTCATTCGCCTGGCGACCCTCTGGTTTGCCGTTTGCCTGGGGCTGATTGCGTTGCTCAAGAGCCGCCACGGTGAACGTCTGGAGAGTACGATCGCATGAGTGCGCCGCTATCCTGGAACCGGTTGCCGCGCGTCGAGCCCCGGGCTATCTACCGCCTCAGTCACCGCTGGGAAGCCCCTCCCGATCGCTTACCGCGCCCTCTGCTGGCCTACGGCAACGGGCGCAGTTACGGCGATGTCTGCCTGAGCGAGCGCGGCTCCCTGCTGTTGACCCGCAGCCTGGATCGGTTTATCGCTTTCGATCCGGTTCAGGGGATCATCCGCTGTGAGGCGGGGGTGACGCTGGGAGAGATCCTGGCCCTTGTCGTGCCCCATGGCTGGTTTCTGGCCAGCACCCCCGGCACGCGGCTGGCTACTGTGGGGGGCGCCATCGCCAACGACGTGCATGGCAAAAACCACCATGAGGTGGGCAGCTTCGGTCATCATGTTCGGGCCCTCGAGCTTTGGCGCAGCGACGGCCGTGTCATCGAATGTGGCCCCGATCAAAATCAAGAGTGGTTTCGGGCCACGGTTGGCGGCCTGGGGCTGACAGGGTTGATGCGTTGGGCCGAGATCCAGCTGATGCCGATCCAGAATCCCTGGATGTGGGTTCAGTCGCAGCGGTTTGCCAATCTGGAGGCGTTCTGGCTGCTGAACCGCGAAGCGGAAGCCCACTGGCCTTACACCGTGGCCTGGATCGATTGCCTGGCCAGGGGAAGGGCCCGAGGTCGGGGTATTCTGCTGTCGGGCCAACACGCCGCCGCTCAAACCGACCTCCCGGCCTTCAAAACGGGTGGAAAGCGGGTGCCGTTTGATCCACCTTTCTCGCTGGTCAATCGCCTGAGCCTAAGGGGTTTCAATGCCCTCTATTACCGCCAACCCATAAAACCGCAAGGTGCCCTGACCCATTATCTGCCCTATTTTTACCCGCTGGATGCCATTCAGGACTGGAATCGGATCTACGGGCGCAAAGGGTTTTACCAATATCAGTGCGTGATCCCGCCGGAGCCGGCGGAACTGGCCATAGCCGCATTACTGGATACCATTGCCAGCCACGGCGAGGGTTCCTTTCTTGCGGTGCTCAAAACTTTTGGTAACAAGCCCTCGCTTGGGACGCTTTCCTTTGCGCGCCCCGGCACGACCCTGGCGTTGGACTTCCCGAACCGGGGTGACAAGACGCTGCGGCTGTTGGCTGCGCTGGACAGCATCGTAAAAGAGGCCGGGGGTGCCCTGTACCCCGGCAAGGATGCTCGTATGCCCGCCTCACTGTTCCGATCAGGATACCCGCAGTGGCAAGCCTTTAGCGAGTATATCGACCCCAACTTTTCCTCAAGATTCTGGCAGCGTGTAACCCAATGAACGCCCTCAAACGTGTCATCATTTTCGGCGCCACCTCCGCCATCGCCGAGCAGACCGCCCGCCAACTGATCGCCCAGGGAGCGTCGCTCTACTGCATCGGTCGCAACCCACACAAGCTGGAGGCGATGCTGGCCGATTTGAAAGTAAGGGCCGGTAGTAACCAGCGGGTTGATGGTACTGCCGCCGATCTCACCGACAGTAGCCGGCACGAAGCGTTGATTGCTGGCGCTGAGGCGTTCCTGGGGGGGATGGACGGGGTGCTGATCGCCCACGGTACGCTGCCGGATCAGCAGGCGTGCCAGCAAGAGGTCGCCACCATGCGCCGGGAGATCGAAACCAACGCCCTGAGCGTACTCAGCCTGTTGACCCTTCTGGCTAACCGACTGGAACCACAAGGCAGGGGGGTGATCGCGGTGATCAGCTCGGTCGCCGGGGACCGGGGCCGCCAGAGTAATTATGTCTACGGCGCGGCGAAAGGCATGGTCTCCCTGTTTGCGCAGGGCCTGCGCAATCGCTTGGCCAAATCGAATGTGGACGTGGTCACAATCAAACCGGGCTTTGTGGATACTCCGATGACCGCAGAGTTCGATAAATCTGGCCCCCTCTGGGCGAAGCCGGAGCAAATAGCGGCAGGTATTATCAAGGCGATGCAGAAGGGCAAGGGCGAGGTCTACCTGCCGTGGTTCTGGTGGGGAATTATGCTGATCATCAAACATATTCCTGAGGCAATATTTAAGCGGTTATCACTATGACCGAGCCGGCAGAAAATCAGAACGCCAAGAGCGTCGCTTTTTTTGATTTCGACGGCACCCTGACTACGGGGGATACGTTGATGCCGTTTATCAAGTTCGTGGTCGGCGCCCCCAGGTATTACGCCAAGCTGGTGCTGCTGAGCCCGGTGCTGCTGGCCTACTTCGCCAGGCTCATTCGCAACGATGTCGCCAAGCAGATCGTCCTTAAGCAGTACCTCGCCGGTTATCCCATCGATGAGCTGTATGAGTTGGGCAAGCGGTTTAGTGAAGAGGTGATTCCAACCCTGCTGCGCCCCGAAGGAATGGAGCGGCTGCGCTGGCATCAGGCGCAGGGGCATCAGTGTGTGCTGGTGAGTGCGTCGTTGGA
>Ga0114984_1000344_pt1 | contig 18218 bp, 15 predicted proteins | sample Shrwel1BS1Day1_FD_96987 | JGI IMG/M metagenome (GOLD analysis project Ga0114984, IMG submission 96987) | Subsurface microbial communities from deep shales in Ohio, USA - Utica-3 well 1 S-1-Day1 | ecosystem: Environmental > Aquatic > Deep subsurface > Shale gas/oil reservoir > Produced water/Flow...
AATAGCTTAACCGATCATGGACACCTCTGCCATTTGCTCTGCCAATCATACTGGATGAAATGGCTTTAATTGGCTTGGAGTCTGTGAGGAAACGCCCTGACTTGAATGTTCGCTTTTGTTTAAAGCTGGCTTGGACTGCCGTCCTTTTGGGATCTTTTACCTGTTTCGGGCCTCCCGCATCCCGATCTCAGGTCACATCCTTTGCCTGGCTATGCGTGTATCAGAAAACGGTCGTTTGTTGAACGCTCCCGTTCCTCCTCAAAAATACCCAATTTCGGCTTATTTCGTGTCCAACAAGCATGTTCAACAATCTATGAACAGAAAAAGTACCCCTTTTGATCATGGGTTTTGCACGGCTAACCACAAACGACCAAAATCCCGAAATCTAGGTGATGCTCTGGAGAAAGTGCGACCCGAGCTGCAGCAATGTTTCGGAATGGAGAGGTTCAGATCGTTTGGAAGCTGGGCGGCCTGGCGCGGTCTCTTCAAGATCTGGGTGAGATTATTTCTTCGCCAGTTTGATAAGGTTGGCGAGGGATCGGGTTAACGGAGACAGATTATGTGTGGCCGATACAATGTTGGAGACTCACCTGAATTAAGACAGCTGATGAGCCAGCTCGGATTGCCCGATCGGCTGCCAAAGCCACAACACAACGTGCCGCCGGGCGGCATCGGTGAATTCGTGATTGAAGCGGCCGGGGAAAGGTATCTGCTGCCAGGAATCTGGTCATTGTTAATCGAGCCCAGACCGGATGGCCATGGCTACCGGCCGAATCCGAAATTTAATACGTTCAATGCCCGCAGTGACCGACTCACTAGCAGTCCACTTTGGAAGAAAGCCTATCCATCCAAGCGCTGCATCCTACCAGTCAGCGCATTCCATGAATGGCAGGGCAAGCAGGCCTACAACATCCATCCTGAAGACGAAGCGACCGCCTTGGCAGGCTTATGGCAGGCTTGGCACTTTGGCGAAGAGTCCGTTAATTCGTTCACGGTGATCACGCTACCGCCACACCCAAGGTTTAGTCACATTCATCCCAAAAGCATTCCGCTGATGCTGCGACCTGAGGAATTTGATTTGTGGCTGGGTCCGGATTTTCATCAAGTGGGTGCTTTTCAGGGCATGATGAAAACCCATATATCCGCACCGCTGGTTTGTGAGCCTGTCATGGGCCCTCAGAAATTAGTACCGGTGGGAGAGGTCGAAATGATCCCCGCCGATCAATAAACGTTGTCTTTATCGGGCTGTATGAATCGAGCTCGATATTCTTGCGGCAAGCTTTCATGCACGTAGTGCCATTCCTCTCCAAACGACAACTTGCTTTAGATGGAGTTTTGCGACGCTAAATGTCGCATCCTGGTCTTAAAGTATCCCTTGTTCTGGTTTCATGCCCCCTTGGAGACAATGGATATGTCGAGCATTGGTCATTATCTGAAAACCCTTCTGTCACACCGGTATCGTCAAGAAGTCAGGACTGCGAATCGTCATCAGCGTCTTCGCGACTCCATTGATCAATATCTTAAGGGCCTCCCTCAATGTCACAGCTGGGTTTTGATTGCTTCCCGCGCTGATCACGACGAGGGTTTTCATTGTGACGTCACAATGCGGGCCCGTGACTTGTTGCCTTGGGCCCGTGAAAATGCTTCAAAGCACAGCATTCAGAATCTGACGAACGAGACTGTGACGAAGGCTCTACCTCTATGGTTGGACCAGGCATCGGTTGATACCCGGGCCGTTTGTCTTTTGCCCCCTGGAGCCTTCCGGGAAATAGCTGGCGAGATCGATGCCTGGGCATCAGAAGGTTTGGTCCGAGTCTTCTGTCCGAAATGTCGGGAAACCGTCAAGGAAATCGAAGTAACGAAAGAGAATGAGGGGCAGGCTGGGGAGGTTTACTACTGGTGGACGGATGTGTGGACCTGCCAGAAAGGCCATGTGTTGCGGAAGAAAAATGAGCACATGAGGATCATGCGTGTGCGTCACCGGCTGTGAGGAATTCTTCGTTCTTGTTCAATATTGCGGAGAAAGCTGCAGAATAAGCGACCCGTGATTTTATGGGCTTCTATAGCCCGGTTGATAAAACAGATGCGCTGTCAAAAACGCGAAAAGTTCTGGATCAGACTAACGGAATAGGCAAAACCCTAGGTAACCGGAAAAGAATAGACTGATACTTTTAAAGGTTCACCCAGCGCCTCACCTGTTCAAGTGCAGCGGGCGAGGGATTGGCGTTGCACGAAGCACGCACTTCGCCAACCACCCAGGTGTTGTTGCGGTATTCCAGTGAAATCGTCAGGCGTTCCGGCGAGACCATTCGGTAGATAAAAACCTCACCCCAGGCCACCGCCATGTCATAGCTGCCCACGCAATGGCGCATGGTGGCGCCTTCCTCAAGCAGTTCCAGCCAGGAGGCGAGGGGCTCTATACCTTCTAGTGGAGTAACGGGTGGTTGCGGATAGTCGCCATGCTCATCTTCAAGTTCCTGAGCCAGCTCAATCCGCTTTTCTTCTGAATTTCGGTGGTTCTGTCTATTGAAGCGATCGATAAAACGGTCGTGCTGATCCTGCAGGTCTTCCCGGGAGTTTACCTGAGCCAACACCTGCTCGTTGCCGCCTGCAAGATTCAGGGTGTCTCGGATCATCCGGCAGGTCCAGCTTAAATCTGCCGCCTGTGTGTGTTCGTTCACCAAACAAAGCATGCCTTGCCACAAGGGGCGTTGAACACGTAACAGCAAGCGCAGATGGTTCAGGTGAACCTCCGGATGATGGCGCAGCAGGATAAGGAAACCGGGTTGCTGTAAAGCTCGGTGAACATCGTCCATCTCCCAGGGCATCATTGGCGAGAGTTTGAGTCGGCCGACCAGACGGGCGAGGGATTTGCTGCCAGGTAATCCGGCAGCACTCAGAATCTCCGAGCGTTTAAGCGCCAAAAGTTGCTCGAATGCTTCGACCGATAATGGTTGCTGGCGGGCGTAATCCACAGCCAGCAAAAACAACAAAGGCGAATCACTGGCCAACTGTCTCGCAGCCGTTGAAACGGCACAGGCCTGTGCCACCTGAAAATCCATGGCCGGCATCAAGCTGCAAATGGCATTGATGTCGTCGGGAATGGCATCACACAGGCGCTGGCCTTTGTCATCACCCAGCGTAAACAACGGCAGCCCGGGCGCCTCCAGAAAAAACCCTTCGGCCACCATGTCGTCATCATTAAAACTGGCCCAGTGCAATGGCTGATCCGAGTGCCAGCCATTGATTCGCACAGTGATCGGGTAATTGAGCACCTGGCTCAGGTCAAATTCTACCGTGTTGATGCTCATGGGCGGTGCGCCTTCCACTTTTGTCCATCCTTTCAAAGCCTTCCATTCTCCGGCCAATATCGTACAGTAGGCTTGCGACACGCACGGTCGCTAATGTTTTCGATCTACGGATTTCGCGGCAGCAGCAGGTTCGCGATTATTGAATGGACATAACCCCAGGGAGAGGTCTCCACCACCATGCACACCTTGCTGAATGAACAGTCATCCGTAACGGACGCAGCTTTGAAAGCTGTGGCGCATATGCCCACCAAAAGCCTGCCGGCTCTGATGGACAGCGCTTTCACCAGCGCGTTAGCAGACGCCGACTACATGCGTATCGCGGTGTGGCTGGCCAGCAAGAGCTACGATGAAGGTGGCTGCCCAATCGGGGCCGTGATTGTCGACAGCATTACCGGGGAAATCCTGGGTAAGGGGCACAACACCCTGGTTCAGGACAATGATCCTTACGACCATGGCGAAACCTCGGCCATGCGCGATGCCGGGCGAATTGATTTCTCTCGAACCACGCTTTACACCAGCCTTAGCCCCTGTGGTGTCTGTGCCAAGCTAATCAGCATGCGTGGGTTTCGCCGTGTTGTCGTGGGAGATGTCACCAACGCGTCCGGCACCGAGGAGCAGCTTCGACAAGAAGGCATTCACGTGGATGAGTTTGAGGACTCGCAAGGCGTGGATCTTTATGCCCGGTTCCGCTCGGAAAAGCCGAAGCAGGATCTTGAGGATTGGCTCGGCGTTAGCGCGTTATAGCATAGCCCTCTGACGGCAGTGACTTCAGATTAGGGCTGTGATCGATACGGCCGCTATCATTCACCACTTGCGAAGGAAGGCGTCATGTCGAACACCGCCATTCGTTATCTCACCATGCTCCGGATGGTGCCACGTTACCCCCGCACCATCACCACGGGTGAGTTATCCGAACGCCTGGAAGAGCAGGGCTATTCGGTCACCATGCGCTCCATTCAGCGGGATCTGGAAAAGCTGAGCGTGGAGTTCCCGTTGATGGTGGATGAAAGCTCGCGGCCTCACCAATGGTCCTTCGACCGGGAAACCACCATGGATATCATCCCGGCGCTGGATTTGCCGGCCGCGCTGACCTTCGAGCTGGCGCAGGCGTACCTGAAGCCATTATTACCGCCTCGGGCGCTCTCTCATTTAAAACCACATTTTGACGAAGCACACCGTACGCTGCTCCGTGAGCGAAACCCGCTCGGCCAATGGCCCAACCATGTGCGCGTTATTAACCGCGGCCTGGGTGGCCAACGCCCGGCCATTGATGCAGATGTGTTGGAAACGGTGACCGAGGCACTGCTCCGGGAATACAAATGCCAACTGACCTACCAGGCCCGTAAATGGCCCGAGCCAGAAACTATTACCGTGCATCCGTTAGGGCTCATTTTTCGGGACCCGAACGTGTATCTGATTGGCACCATCGATGGCCGGGAAGGCATTCGCCAGCTGGTACTGCACCGGGCCACGACGGGCGAACTCCTTGAAGAGCCTGTGGACCGGCCGGAAGATTTTGATCTGGACTTATACATCCACTCCGGTGCCATGGGGATCCTGAAGTCGGACAAGCCGGTGTATCTGAAGCTGCGTTGTGACAAGCCGGCGCTTAATCATCTCATTGAATCGCCTTTGGGTTTTGATCAGATCACGACGGAAATTGATGACAATACGTTCGAGATTGCCGTCACTGTCGGTGATACTCAGGATTTGCGCTGGTGGCTGACGGCACAGGCGGTGCATTGCGATATTCTGGAGCCGGTTTGGTTGAGGGCGGAAATTCGAAAAACATTGTCGTCGGGTCTTGAACGTACTCAGAAACATGAGAATTGATGAGTCTTGCACGGTTTATGGAATTTAAGCTGGACACCATCAGTCGGCCGGGCGTGGGCTTGGTCAGCTATTAAAATCACTTTAAGAAGGAAAATGCGATGGAGAAGTTCTCCAGCGAGGTTGTAAAGCACGTAAATGATTACGTATATCGATTGATTGATCCTCGTAATGGCGAGACTTTCTATGTTGGTAGAGGCATAGGCAATAGATTATATGCCCATATTCGAAACGAATTAGGAGCTTCCGCAGATGAGGAAAGTGACAAGTTGAAAAGAATTCGGTCGATCCGGCTGGCTGGCCTTGAAGTGGTGCATGTTATCCACCGCCACGGGATGGATACTGATACCGCAAAAGAAGTTGAGGCTGCGTTGATTGATGCATATCCCGGTTTAACGAATCTAATGGCCGGCGAAAGTAGTGGTGATCGCGGTGTAATGCATGCGGATGAAATTATCGAGAAGTACCAAGCTGAGCAAGCCAATTTTCAGCATCGGGCTTTGTTAATTAGTGTTAATAGGAGCGCTTTAGACCGCTCGTTGTATGAGGCTGTGAGATCTGCGTGGAAGTTAAGTAAAAAAAGAGCTGCCCAAACGGAGGTTGTTTTGGCGTCCCAAAAGGGAGTCATCAGAGGAGCATTCATTCCACATCAGTGGATGAAAGCGACAGCTGAAAATTTTCCCGGTCGTTCGGACCGCCCGGACCGATTAGGTTTCATTGGCGAAGAGGCTCCGAACGAAATCAAAAATCTTTATGTAGGGAAGCGTATTCCTGAAGAGTTCAAGTTTGGTACAGCTAATCCAATTCGATATACATGGTGATTAAGAACAGAGCTTGAGCTGAGATTCTCATAGGCGACAAAATGTGTCGCAGGCGAGCCCTATAATGTCATTAGACATTCAGGAGGCCCGCCCATGCTGCTTTGGAAAGAACTCGTCAGTGAAGCTCAGGAAACGGAGCATACGCCGTCTACCTCTAAAGACGACCTGAAACTGCTGCAGATCTATCTCTGCCGGCTGTACCTGTCGCCGGTGAATCAGGACAAGCCAGCGGTATTTCGGGATGACGACACGCTCGAATTCCTCGGCGTGACGCCCGAAACCGACGAAGAGGCCGAACCCGGAAACCCTGCCTATCTGCGCGCCATCCGCCGGCGGGAGAAATCTCTGACCCGCAGCCTGAAAGGCAAGCCCCGGCTGTCGTTCGAGCCGCTGTTGAACAACCTGAGAAAGCTCCTCAAGCCGAATCTGGTGGAGATCAAGTTGCTGATCTACGCCATCCTGATTCTCAAGCACGCGAAAGCCAAGGAAATTCTGCGCGACCTGGAGATCAATGAGCTCAATAACTCGGTGAGTGCGCTGGCCCGGGCCATGCGTGAGTCTTCCCGGGCCGTCGCGGCAGCGCTGGACGAGAATGGCACGCTGAGCCAGATCCGTCTGATCGAGCCGGCTCACTACAACAGCGACATCTGGGATCTCGTTGAGCCCGGCCCCTTACTTGCTGAATTGGTGATCGCCACCTCGAACCTCCCGGCTTCGGAAGGGGGACGTGGCGAGGACGATGTCGAACAGCTCCTGTTCCGCCACATCTGCCCACCCGGGCCACGGGCGCAACATGCAATCGGTGATTTTTCAGGGATTCCTGAGATGCAGCTGATGCTGGATTACCTGCAGGAGTCTCTGGCGAACAAGGCCAAGGGCAAAAACATTCTGCTTTACGGCAAACCCGGCACCGGCAAAACCCAGCTTGCCCGTGCCATGGCAGAAAAACTCTCGGCGCCCCTGTACGAGGTGCCCACGCAAAGCGAGCGATCCGGCGCTTTGACCGGTCGTATTCGCCTGGATGCCGCCAAAATGGCCCAGATGTTTCTGGAAGACCGCCTGGGGGCCATCCTGTTGTTCGACGAGATGGAAGACGCCTTCCGCAACACGGATCAGCTCGCCAAAGGTTGGTTTAACCAACTGCTGGAAGGAAACCAGGCGCCGGTGATCTGGATCAGTAACAATATTCGCCAGGTAGATCCCGCGTTTCTTCGTCGCTTTGATTTCATCGTCGAAATTGAAGGTACGAGTGGAGACGATCAAGCCTCACGCGTAGAACAAACCTTGTCCGGACTTCCTGTGGCGCCCGCTTGGATTACCGAGGCTGCCCGCAAGTCCTGGATGACGCCTGCTTTGGCACAAAACCTGGTCGAAGTGGCGCGGTATCTGCCAGCCAAACAAATCACTCTAAATCAGCATCGCCTGGAAGCGCTGATCAAGCAACGGCTGGAAGTGATGGGGGAGGGCGCGCCCCAACGGATACTCAAACCAAAGAAAAAACCGGATTTCCCCGCCTTCCGTACCGAGTGGCTTAATACTCGCCCCACGCTGCGAAATGTCGAGCGACTGGTTCGCAAGGAAGGCACCGCCCGTATCTGCCTGTATGGGCCACCGGGTGCCGGCAAGACCGCTTACGCCGATGCGTTAGCCAAGCGTTTAAAGAAGCCCTTCATGCTGCAATCCGCCAGTGATCTGTTGGATATGTACGTGGGTGGCACGGAGAAAAACATCGCCGAAATGTTCGATAAAGCCGAACGCATCGGCGCCGTATTGCTGCTCGATGAGGCCGACACGTTTCTCTACAACCGCAATATGGCCCAGCGCAGCTGGGAGCTCAGTGCCGTCAATGAATTCATGGTGCGCCTGGAACGCTTTGAAGGCGTGTTCCTTGCCACCACCAACCGGTTTGAAAGCTTTGATAAAGCTATCCTGCGCCGGTTTCAGCTGAAAGTCGGCTTTGATTACCTGACTGCTCAACAGGTTCGCGCCATCATCTCGGCTTGCGTGGCCGACAAGGAGCAGGCCGAGGCGCTTACCCAGGAAAACTTGCAGCATCTGAATTACCTGACGCCAGGGGTGATCCGCGCAGCGGTTCAAAACCTTCGCCTGCGGGGCTTCAAGCCTAGGACCGGTCGGTTACTGACAGCGCTGGAAGAAGAGCAGCAGCACCAGACCGACGGTGTGATCAGCCAGCCCATCGGGTTTATTCAGTGAGAGCCAAGGACAGTCACATGGAAAACCGCACATCACTTTGGAAAACCGGTGGCTTTTACCCGGTTACGGTCCTGAAGGACAGCCAATCCGGAGATCTGTACCTCAACAGAGAGGCGTTGTCGCGCTTGTCGCCACAGTTAGAAGCGCTGTTCACCGGCGACCTCACCATTACCGTATCGCCGGATTGGCGGGCGTTAAAACTTTACTCGAAACACCGATGGGGTGCGCTGCGCCGGGATCTGGAACGTTTGCCAACGGATAATCTGGAGGCGCGCCGTATTCAGCGGCTGATGTTGGGCCATGCCGCACTCATTCAGGCAGCCGAACCACTTACCATCGAGCCCCCGGTTGCCCATTATGCCGGTCTGGCCAATGACTATGGCAGTTCGCTGTGGCTGACCGTGTTTGATAAAGACAACGCCGAACTCTGGGCCAAGCATGAGCTGACAGGGCTTGTCCTGGAATCCCAATGGGAAAAGGGTCCGCTCATTGCATTTGTTCGCGGGCACCAAGCGGATCATCAGGCCCGTTTTCTGGACGATATTCTGGCACTGGACGATTTCTGGCTGGAACACACTCACGACTATATCCAGTGGCTGTTCCCGATCGACACGCCCAGCCGCGCCAATCTCCAGGCACCGGTGCTAAGCGAGGACGATCGGCAATGGTTCGGTCGAGATCCCTTTTTAAGATTTCAGCATCGCCGTGCGCTGGATCGGATGTTGAGTTTCTATGGGCTCAAGCGGGAAGAACATACCATTGAGCCGCGGGATGACCTACACCCTTACCAGCACATCTGGTTGAAACGGGGTGGCCACAACCACCTGCGCATCACCCGCATGATTCGCAGCTTGTATCTGTGCCACCAGCCGGAACTGGCACGAGTGGTTCAACAGGCATTTATTGAAATAGGGCAGACGCATGGCTACGTGCAGCCGGACACGCTGGGGTTTTGGATGAGGGCGACCGAGTAACTTTCATCCATTTAACCACCCCGACAGCCGCTGGATTTTGTACTCAGCAATGCAGCTGACGCTCTTACCCGCCGGCAACGGGAAAACGAGGAGCGGGCATTGGCCTATGTCAGCTTGACCCGCGCACGTAAGCTGGCGTTTGTTTATGGGTATGGGCAGATGAGCGAGTGGTTTGGCTGATCATCTATGAGTCCCAGTCTTCAAGGCTATCTGATTGGGTCTAGCAAAAAAACTCGCAAGGTCTGTGACAGGTACAGACCGACGGTCATTTTCTGAAGATCGGGGAAATTACAACGACTTTTCGAAGGCCCAAACACACAAAAGGCAGACCAGTAACTTACTGATCTGCCTTTTTTATATGGTAGCGGGGGCTGGATTCGAACCAACGACCTTCGGGTTATGAGCCCGACGAGCTACCAGACTGCTCCACCCCGCATCAAACTGGTTGTTAACCGGTCTGTGCCGATCAACGAGGCGCGTATGATAAAGACATTACGGCCATTTGCCAACCTGTTTTTAAAACGCGGGGCTGAAAGCATGCCTGCCAGGTCAGATAACAAACCCGCAGGCAGCGTCGGCAAGGTTTTAATGCTGGATGTTAACTACTTCGCCGTCTTCAAATTCCACCACCATGGTATCAAAGCGTGATTGCCAGAAACGCCAGCTGTCGTCTTCCAGCGATGGTGTTTTGTGGGCGGGCGGATAACCGCGGGCAATCAGGACGGCGTCTTTGGACATGCCCGTGACGATCTTGCCGCTCTCAATGGCATCGCGCTCAAGCTTGTTGAAGCCGCTCAGGCTCACCCGGGAGTTGCCAAAATAGAGGTCGTAGATTTCATCAATGGTTTTACCGGTGTAGTTGGCCTTGTTCACCAGGGTGACTTCCCAGCCGGTGTCTACTACCCGGAAAACAATGGTATCGGCGCTGGTATCCAGAACTTCTACTTCGGAGTTCACTGGAATAAAGGTATCAACCGCATAGTTAGTGGTTTCCGACTTGCCATTGTACGACCACATATTGAGCTGTGTGACCGCGGTCTGGCCTTCGGTATGTTTGATCGGGCTGGGGCCGGCGCAACCGGCCAGGATGGCCACGGCGAACAGTGCGAGAATGGTATGGGTGAGTTTCATGAAATGTCGTCTCCTTTTCTGTTTAGCTCCAAGTAAAGAATAGACTACATGAATGTGTCTGGCAGGAGCATCACACCATCGGATTGGCTATTGGCAGTTTGAGAGTGAAGGTGGCGCCTTCATCCGGGCGGGAGTCGACGGTGATTTTTCCCTGATGCTTTTCGATGACTGTTCTTACAAAAGACAGTCCCAGCCCCGTTCCGAAAGTGCCGGCCAGCTCACTGTGCTTGGGCCGATGGTAACGGTCAAACAGACGGGGCAGTTCGCCAGGGTCAATGCCCATGCCTTCGTCTGCCACGGCCAGGCAGGCCAGATGACCGGCGCGATAGACATCAATACTGATCGATGAGTTCTCGGGGCTGTATTGCACGGCGTTGGTCAGCAGGTTGATGACTGCCCGCTCAAGCAATTCCGCGTTGCCGTTGAGCCACAGATCCTCAGTGCCATGCAATTGCAGCAGAATGTTCTTTTCCAGCGCCTGCTCGCACACACTGTCGCGGGCATTCTCCACAATGGCCAGTAGCTCGCACTCGTAAAAGCGGGTTTCAGTAAGCTGCTCGGCCCGGGCCAGCTGAACAAACTCTTCAGCCAGGTGGTAACTGCGCCGGGCCAGTCGGCCGAGCTGTTCAATCTGGTGTGCATCGATATGATCAGGATCCCGTTTGAGCTGTTCTATCAGCGCCAGTTGTGAGACCAGGGGTGAGCGTACATCGTGAGAGATGAAGTCGATAGCTTCACGGTGCTGGCGTTGCTGTTCTCTGAGCTCGGTGATGTCCGAGATGTTGGCGATGATGCCGGGCTGGTTGTTGTCGGGCAGGATAAAAGGCGCAAAGTGAATCAACAGATCCTTGCCGTGAACGGTCAGATCAACGGTCCGGCTTTCCTGTTGGGTCAGTGTGTCAGAGACTGTTTCGTGCCAGGGTGGTAAATCTCTGGGGTCGTGGCCCTGCAGCAGGGTGGCAAGAGGCATGCCGCTCAGGCTGGGCGCGGGTTCGCGGAACCAACGCTCAATGTGGCGGTTGGCAAACAGAATGACCCCCAACTGATCGGTGACGATAATGCCGTCTGGCATGTGTTCGAAGCTGTGGCGGATAAATGATTGAACCCGGGTCAGGCGTTCCGTGGCGAGACGGATATTCTCGACTCTCGCAGAGAGATTTTTCCGGCTCTTTGTGGCGAGTGCCGGACGGGTATCCCGTTCCAGTTCCAGGTGCTGGAGATAGCGTTGGATGACTTCCCGGCTCAGATCGTTGCGCAGCGACAGGCCGATAAGATATTCGGTGTCACCACGAATCAGGCGAATCCAGCTTTGTTGTTGCAGGTGCAGCCATTGGTCGGGGGGCAGCGGTGAAGGTGCGTCGCCCGGAAGCATGCCATGCTGCTGCAGCGGTTCGCCATTTTCCGCAAGCAGCCATCCCTCTGGCTGGAACAGCGCCTGAAAATGGCGCAACAGCTGAGCGGGATGGCGTACGCCCGGTTCCCGGATGGACAGGGCCGGGGCCCGGGCGATGTCGTCAAGTTGTCGTTTCAGAAAGCGATTGGTGATGGCCAGTCGAAGACCGAAGGCAGCCGGGATGGCGAGCAGAAGCAGAATAAGTGTCCAGAACTGAGCCATAAGCTTATTTGAGATAAAGCTCTCTGCCCGGGCCCCATCGGCTGGCAAGAGGGCCGTCGGACAATGCTTTTACACGCACAAAGTATCGTCTTCCCGGAATCAGTCGCAAAGCCGCGGTGGTGTCGTCGATGCCTGCTTCTTTAATGATATTCCGGAACCCGGGTTCCTCTGCGAGTTGCAGGCGATAGCCGGTGGCGGTATCGACTTTTTCCCAGTAAATCCGCACCTGGCTGTCCAGGTAATTGATGCTGATAATCTTGACCGGCGGCAGGGTGCCGTTAATCACCAGCTTGCGGGAATCAGAGGTCGCCACTGAATTACCTCCGGCTTCGCTGACGACACGCCAGTGATATTGTCCCGGACTGAGGGATCGTGAAGGCTGTGCGCGACTTTCCGGTGCCCAGTCGCTGGTGGCAACGAGTTCGTCGAAGCTGTCGGTTTCGGCAATCTCGACCCGGGCGACTTCATTACTGCCATTCAACTGCCAGCGGAACTCCGGTTTGTCATCATTTACGCTGTCTCCGTCTGCAGGGGCTACAAGCCCGGGCTTACGGGCCTGCACTTTCACATCCACCGTCGTGGTGTCGGGCATGCCGGCAATGCCCTGTGAATTCAGAGCGGCAAGATGAATCTCGTAGCGACCGTTGTTCAGGTCAGAAAGCGCGAAGTCTTTGTCGGAGACTTCACGACTCCGTACCCAGGCGCCGGTGCCTTCCTCAAAAATGTCCAGCCGGTAGCGGGCGGGCCACTGGTATTGCCAGCTCAGTTCTACTGGCAGGCTGGTCAGAACATCCGGGACAGGGCCGATGGTGGGTGCGGGTGGCAACTGGCCAATGCGCAGGCCTTCGCTGTTGTCAGTAGACAGGGTTGCACCGTAACCGGCCGGGATCTCGCGGGTTCTGCCCGGGGGGCCGAAGTCCACGACACCTTCGGTTACCTGAACACTGCTGCCATTGTCTCTGGTCTGCATGGCAAAAACAGTCCCTCGAACAGCCGCAACCGCAGAGGGGGTTTCAATCTCGAAGCGACCGCCTTCTTCGGATACCGGCTTCACTCGGGTGTGCAGTGAGCCTTTCTGCAGCCGCAGACGGGTGTCTGCGGCATTGGAGTTGCTGTGTCGGGACAACCGGTTGAACATCAGGCGGCTGTCGGGCGACAGCCTCAGTTCTGATCCATCGGCCAACCGGATGGTGGCGGAACCTGAACCGGACAGTATCTCATCCCCGACCCGAATGAGGGCGTTTTCGGTCAGCGGCAGCTTGCGCCCGGTGGTGCCGGAAATATGAGACACATTGCCAGATACGGAGCGTACCCTGGCTGGCTCCGGTTGCCGCTCAGCCATTGTCAGGGAGGCGCTCGGGGGCCGGCTGAAACTGGTGTTGGCGGCGCTGGGCGACAGTGCCGATCCATTGGTAATAGACAGCCCGGCCGAGGTCATTGTTGGCAGCAATGTCAGCAACAACAGCCACAGCGTGAGGCCGTGTGATTTCGAAAAACTATGCATTGGCGGTATTGTCGGTCATGAATTCCATGGTGTCCGGAGGTTTGATGGCTTCCAGGCGGTATCCCCGCTGATAAATGGTTTTGATCCGGAAGCCATTTTCCGGATTCAGTCCCAGGCGGCGGCGAAGCCGGCTCATATGGGTATCCACTGTGCGGGTGTTAAGATCCCGGGTCATCCCCCATACCCTCTCCAGCAGCATTTCGCGGGTCAACAGCCGGCCCTGGTTCTGGAACAGGAACAGGGTCAGGTCAAAATCCTTGTCGGTCAGGTTCAGTGGCTCTTTGTGCAGGTGAATGCTGCGCTGGTGGGTGTTTACCTCGAAGGGTCCATACATCAGCACTGACTTTTCACTTTCCGGGTTACTGCGCCGGGCCAGGGCATTGATGCGAGCCACAAGCTCTGCTGCACGGGCAGGCTTGGCGAGGTAGTCGTCAGCGCCGGCGTCCAGGGCCTGAACAATGTCTTCCTCGGTGTCGCGTTGGGTCAGGAAGATTGCCGGCATGGGCCAGTTCAGCTGTTCCCGCACGTGTTCCAGTACGGCAATGCCGGACATGTCGGGTATTTGCCAGTCCAGGATCATCAGGTCGTAACTGCGATGAAGAATCGCGCCCAGAAAGGCCTGGCCACTGGGGAAGCTGTCGCAGCCATGTCCGCGGTCAGAAAGGATCGACTGGATGTTTTGCGCCTGTTCTTGTTCGTCTTCCAGCAGAGCGATGCGCATTAATCCTGGCCCTCGTTAGATGTTGCCCGGTTCGGTAAAGCACACGCAGAGTTGTAACACACTTACGCGCGACACTAGCGGATTATTCCAGAAATCGAACCTGTGTTCATTATCGATATGTAGAATTACACAGGTGTTCCGTTGTTGTCGTCCAGTGTTTGTCGGCAGGCGGGGAAATTACTGCAGCCCCAGAACCAGCCTTTCTTGCCCTTTCGTCTTACCAGGGGCGAAAAGCAGTGGGGGCAGGGAATGGGTTTCTGGCTGGTGCCGTCTTCAGGCGCGCTGTCTTCCAGGGGGCGAGTGCCTTTGCACTGGGGATAGCGGGTGCAGGCGAAAAAAGCACCGAATTTTCCGTCGCGCTGAACCATTGGGGCCCGGCATTTCGGGCAGTGAATGCGATTCTCGTCCGCTTCCGGCCCGGCATCGTTGGCAGCAGGACGACGGTTGATGAAACCGGTAATTTCTTCCTGCAGGTTGGCAATAAACTGGCGTGGATCGGCTTCGCCCCGGCGTATGGATTCCAGGGTGGCTTCCCAGACGGCGGTGCGGTCTGGGGTGCGTATGGAGTCGGGCAGGGCGCCGATCAGCGCCTTGCCTTTATCAGTGGCCCGGATGAAGCGCTTTTCCCGGTACAGGTAATCGCGCTTGAACAGGGTGTCGAGAATGGCGGCGCGCGTGGCTTCGGTGCCCAGGCCGTCGGTGTCCCGGAGGGTTTTTCGCAGTTCGGCGTCGGCCACAAACCGGGCGATGTTGGTCATGGCCGAGAGCAGGGTGGCATCGGTGAAATGTTGTGGCGGCTGGGTTTTGCGCTCTTTTACTTCTGCGCCGTCACAGATGACCGGTTCGCTTTTGTCCAGTTTTGGCAGCGGTGGTTTCTGTTGCTCGTTGTTGTCTTCCTTGCGGCGTATTTCCAGGGCTTTCCAGCCGGCCTGGACGACAGCGGTTTCGCTGGCGCGGAAGCGGTGTTCCTGAACGTTGACCGTCAGTCGGCCTTCCCGGTGAATCGCATTTTCAGCGAACTGCATCAGATAATAACGGCTGATCAGGCCGTAGATTTTGGCTTCCGCTGCGGTCAGTTTGCCATTGGGTGTTGGCCGGCTGGTGGGAATGATGGCGTGGTGGGCGTCCACCTTTTTGTCGTTCCAGGCGGCGGAGCGCCGGGCGGTATCCAGTTGCTCTGTGAGTGGTTCCAGCTCGGGAGTAACCCGGCTGACGGCTCGTATCACCTGGCCGGCCTGGCTGAAGTGTTCTTCAGGCAGGTAGCGGCTGTCAGACCTTGGATAGGTGATTAACTGGTGTCGCTCGTAGAGGTTCTGGGCGGTATCGAGTACCTCTTTGGCTCCCATGCGGTACAGTCGCCCGGCTTCGATCTGCAGGGCAGAGAGTGAAAACGGCAGGGGTGGTGGCTCGGGGCGGTCCCGGAACCTGGATTCGCTAATGGTTCCTGGTCGGCCATGCACTTCCCGAACGATTTGTTCGGCGATTTCCCGACTCAGTAAGCGGTTTTCTTCGTCCAGATGGTTCTGGAATTGCTTATCTGGCAGCCAGCGGGCGGTGAAGGGCCGTGGGTCGGCGTCCTCTTCCCGGGCGTGGAACTGGCCTTCAATGCGATACCAGGGCCTGGGTTCGAAGTTTTCGATGGTGTTGTCGCGCTCGACCACCAGGCCCAGGACCGGGGTTTGCACCCGGCCGACGGAATAGACGCCTTGTTCGCCCTGTTGTTGATAGCTCAGGGTATAGAACCGGGTCAGGTTGATGCCATACAGCCAGTCTGCCCGCTGGCGGGCCAGGGCAGAGTGGGAGAGGCTTTGGAATTCCTGGTTGTCGCGGGGGCTGCGGATGGCCTTGGCGACGGCATTGGGCGTCAGGTCGTTGATCAGTACCCGCTGGATCGGAACCTGGGTGCCGACAAATCGCAGGACTTCGTCTACCAGTAACTGGCCTTCGCGGTCGGGGTCGCCGGCGTGAGTGATGGTGTTGGCCTGGCGGATCAGGGATTCGAGTATTTTCAGCTGTTGTTTGACGCTGTCCTTGGGGGCCAGCTGCCACTTTTCCGGGAACATGGGCAGGTGTTCCAGGCGCCATTTCTGCCAGGCAGGGTTGTAGCGCGCGGGTTCGGCCGGTTCTAGCAGGTGGCCGATGCACCAGCTGACGGTAGCTGCGTCCTGGCCTTTGCCGCAGCGGATGTAGCCCTGGCCTTTCTGGTAAGGTCCGGGGAGGGTTGCGGCGATGGCTCTTGCCAGGCTGGGTTTTTCGGCGATGTACAGGTGCATGGCTGGGACGGATGCTTGCTGAATGGTCTGGGAATGTGGCGTTTTGGTGGTTTTCTGTCAAGGGCTTCTGGTGGTGCTTGCCTTGTGTAGTAGACTGTTTTGATTCGGGGGGAGAGCGGCTATGCGGGCAGGCTTCCCAAAAGACGCCGTGAACCCTTCCATGGGGGCTTGCTGTTGCCATCCTTGGCAACAGACACTTTTGGGAAGCCTGCCCGCATAGCCGCTTTGAACTCCGTGCTATTCGCCGTTTTGCCCGCAAATGGGTGAAGGAGTCAGGTAAAGCGTTATGAAAGTACAGCAGGCTATCGAAGCAAAACTCGCCGAGGCGTTTGACGCGTCGGTGCTTTCGGTGGAAAACGAGAGTCATATGCACTCCGTGCCGCCGAATTCGGAGACGCATTTCAAGGTGACGGTGGTGTCACCGGCGTTTGAGGGGCTGATGAAGGTTCGGCGGCATCAGGCGATTTACAAGGTGCTGGCGGATGAGTTGGCCGGGCCGGTGCATGCGTTGGCGTTGCATTTATATACGCCCGAGGAGTGGCGTGAGAGTGGTCAGGCGTCGCCGGATTCGCCGAATTGTATGGGCGGCTCAAAAGGGGATGAGGCTATGGCTGCGAAACTGAAGCAGGGAGACGATGTATGAGTCAGTTTTTTCAGATTCACCCGGAAACGCCGCAGAAGCGGTTGATCAAGCAGGCGGGCGATATCCTGCGTAAGGGTGGAGTGATTGTGTATCCTACGGATTCGGGTTACGCCATTGGTTGTCATCTTGGCGACAAGCAGGCGGCGGATCGGATCAAGCGGATCCGTAAGTTGGATGACAAGCACAACTTTACGCTGGTGTGCCGGGACCTCTCTGATATTGGCACCTACGCGAAGGTTGATAATACTCAGTACCGGTTGCTGAAGACGTTCACGCCGGGGCCGTATACGTTCATTCTGGATGCCACCAGCGAGGTGCCGCGCCGTTTACAGCATCCGAAGCGCCGTTCTATTGGCGTTCGTGTGCCGGATAACGAGATTGTCCGGGAGTTGTTGAGTGAACTGGGCGAGCCGATTATGAGCAGTACGTTGATTCTGCCTGGCGAAACCGATCCGATGACTGATCCCGAGGATATCCGGGATGCGCTGGAGCACGAGCTGGATCTGATTATCGATGGCGGCAACTGCGGGATGGAGGCAACCACGGTGGTTAACTTTACTGGTGAAGTGCCGGAGGTTACCCGGGTAGGTAAGGGCGATCCTGAGCCATTTAGGGTGTGACGCCTGAGCTTTGATCAACCGCCCGGGCTTCAGGCCCGGGTGTTCAGTGTGAAGGCGTAGCGTTGCTGGTTGGCGGCTTCGAGTTGTTGCTGGCTGGCGCTGCGTTTGAGGTTGTCGTAGCGGGTGACCAGGTCTTGCAGGCCGTTGAACTGCTGGTTTTCGCTGACCATGGAATCCAGCAGTGAATTACTGACACCGTAGGCCTGGTTCAGTTTCAGGGCGTTGTCCATGAAGCTCAGTGTCGGTTCCGTGACGCTTAACCGACTGAAGGCTTCCTGAAAACCCTTGTTGTTGTTCAGGTCTTGCGCCAGCTTGTTTTTGATCTCGTCAGGCATGGAGCCGTCGATCTGGGTCTTTCCGTTCTCACCCTTGCTGACGTTCACGGTGGTGGCCGGGTGCAGGTTGTACTCGGCAAGCTTGTGCCGCAATGTCTCGCGCACAAACGACAGATCCTGGGCAACGGTTTGTTTGTATTCGCCCAAGGCCAGTGAGCGGGTTTTAAGGCTGGTGAGGCTGTCGATGCTCTGGCCCGACGGTGTGAAGCGGTCATCGCCGGGACTA
>Ga0114984_1000347_pt1 | contig 18191 bp, 17 predicted proteins | sample Shrwel1BS1Day1_FD_96987 | JGI IMG/M metagenome (GOLD analysis project Ga0114984, IMG submission 96987) | Subsurface microbial communities from deep shales in Ohio, USA - Utica-3 well 1 S-1-Day1 | ecosystem: Environmental > Aquatic > Deep subsurface > Shale gas/oil reservoir > Produced water/Flow...
CGACCACCGGAATCACAATCCGGGGCTCTACCAACTGAGCTACGCCCACCATAACCTTTGTGTTGTACACCCAACCGATGAAGAGCTCGGCAGCCTTGCTGGCGCGCCCGGCAGGGCTCGAACCTGCAACCTACGGCTTAGAAGGCCGTTGCTCTATCCGATTGAGCTACGGGCGCATGATACGCCGCCCCCGCCTCGAGTATCCACCCGCGCCGAGGAGGTGCGTATCCTAAGGCAGCATCCCGGCCAGGTCAACACCGGAAGCGATCTTTTCAGCGCAATCACCCCGGTAGCTGCGGGGTCGGGTGAAAGTCGATTGGCCCCGGCGCCGCAAAGATGCGAAAATCGGCCCCGAATTGCCTGTTCCATTCCCATCCACTGCACAGAGGAATTTTCTCTCGCCATGAGCGCCCGCATCATCGATGGCAAGCAGATCGCCGCCCAGGTCCGGCAGAGGGTCCGCGCCGGCGTCCAGAGCCGTCTGCAACAGGGTAAACGCGCCCCCTGCCTGGCCGTGATTCTGGTCGGCCACGACCCCGCCTCCCAGGTGTACGTTCGCAACAAGAAAAACGCCTGTGCCGAGGTCGGCATCACCTCACGCGCCTACGACCTGCCGGCTGACACCAGCCGTGAGGCGCTGCTCCAGCTGATCAACACACTCAACGCCGACCAGGGGGTGGATGGGATTCTGGTGCAACTGCCCCTGCCGCCCCACCTGGATACCACCGAAGTGCTGGAACAGATCCGCCCGGACAAGGACGTGGATGGTTTCCATGCCTTCAACCTGGGCCGGCTGGCGCAGCGGCTCCCGGCGCTGCGCCCCTGTACCCCCAAGGGGGTGATGACGCTGCTGAACTCCACCGGGATCGACCTGCACGGTCAGGAGGCGGTGGTGGTGGGCGCGTCCAACATCGTGGGCCGACCGATGACGCTGGAGCTGCTGCTGGCAGGCTGCACCACCACGACCACCCACCGCTTTACCCGCGATCTGGCGGCGCATGTGCGCCGTGCCGATATCGTGGTGGTCGGCGTCGGCATCCCCGGCCTGGTGAAGGGGGAGTGGATCAAGCCCGGCGCGATCGTGATCGATGTCGGCATCAACCGGCTGGATGATGGCCGTCTGGTGGGTGATGTGGAGTTTGAGCCCGCCGCCGAGCGCGCCGGCTGGATCACCCCGGTACCGGGCGGCGTCGGGCCGATGACCGTGGCCAGTCTGATGGAAAACACGCTGGAGGCGGCCAACCGGCGCGACGGCTAGCCCTGCGCCGGTTGACCGGATACCCTGGCCGGCCCGGCGATCTCCTCACCCCGCCCGAGCGGTCGGTTTTCAGCGCCTGATCACCGCCGGCAGCGGGCGTGGCCGTGGCGAGCGGCGGGGGTCATTTTTCGCGGTACCAGCTGGTGCCCTCGCGGCTGTCTTTCACCACCACCCCCTGCTCGGCCAACAGATCCCGGATCCGGTCGCTTTCAGCAAACTCCCGGTTACGGCGCGCCCGCGACCGCTGCTCGATGAGCGCCTCGATCTCCTGCGCCGACAGCTCCCCCGCTTGCGCATCGCCCTGCAGAAACCGCTCCGGTTGCTGCTGCAGCAGGCCGATCGTGCCGGCCAAACGCTGCAACTGGGCGGCGAGCTGTGGTGCCGCCGGGTGGTGCTCGCGCACCGCCTTGTTCAGCTCACTGACCAGCTCAAACAGCACTGCCAGGGCGCGGGGGGTATTGAAATCGTCATCCATGGCGGCGAAGAACCGTTCGGCGTAGTCGTTTTGCAGCGTCACCTCCCGGGCCACCTCGGGCACCGCGTTCAGCGCCTGATAGAACCGTTCCAGGGCGCTGCGCGCGGCCCGCAGCCCCTCCTCCGAGTAGTCGATGGGGCTGCGGTAGTGCACGCTGGCGAGAAAGTAACGAACCACCTCCGGGTCGTGGTGGTCGAGCACGTCACGAATGGTGAAAAAGTTGCCCAGCGACTTGGACATCTTCTCCTGCCCCATCCGCACCGGCCCGGCGTGCATCCAGTAGTTGGCATAGGTGCAGCCGTTGGCCGCCTCCGACTGGGCGATCTCGTTCTCGTGGTGCGGAAACGGCAGATCCGGGCCGCCGCCGTGGATATCGAAGGTGTCGCCCAGGCAACGCCTGGACATGGCGGAGCACTCGATATGCCAACCGGGACGCCCCTCCCCCCAAGGGGAAGGCCAGCTGACCTCACCGGGCTTGGCCCGCTTCCAGAGCACGAAATCGAGCGGGCTCTCCTTCGCCTCCTCCACCTCCACCCGGGCCCCCGCCCGCAGCTCTTCCAGCACCTTGTTGGTCAGCCGACCGTAGTTTGCAAACCGCTCGACCCGGTAGTAGACATCGCCGTTGCTCGCCACGTAGGCGTAACCCTTCTCGATCAGGGTCGAGACCATGGCGATGATATCGTCTATGTGCGCCGTGGCACGCGGCTCCCGATCCGGGCGCAGGACGAACAGTCGCGCCTCGTCTTCATGCATCGCCGCAATCATCCGCTCGGTGAGCGCCTCGACCGGCTCATGGTTCTCGGCCGCGCGGCGGATGATCTTGTCATCCACATCGGTGATATTGCGCACGTAGGTCACATCCCAGCCGCGGGCACGCAGATAGCGGGTGATCAGGTCGAAAACCACCATCACCCGGGCGTGGCCGATATGGCAGTAATCGTACACGGTAACACCGCAGACATAGAGGCGGATCTTGCCGGGTTCCAGAGGGGTAAAGACCGTCTTGCTATTGGTCAATGTGTTGTAGATTTGAAGCATGACTATCCGCCAAACCGGTGGTGAATGAAAGACACGAACGGGGGAGTATAACGTGAACGTGGCGGTCGATCATGGCAGCGCCGCCGCCCCCAGCCAGGCTTGCCCCAACAAACTGCTCTCGCGGGTCAGCAGCAGGCCAGCGCGGGTCCAGATGACCGCCTCCCACTGCCCCGCGGGGGTGAGAGGATGGTATTGCGCTCTGGTCCAGTCGGGCAGATGGTCCTCGAGCGGAACGGTCCAGACGAAGGCGCGCGAGCCGATCTGCCCTTTGGTATAGCCCAAGAGCACCAGCCGCTGCCGCCGGGGGTCGTAATCGGCGGCGGTGATCAGCCCGCCCACCGGGTAGCGTCCCACCGGCTCGACCACCTGCGGCGAGGGCTGGCTTGGGTCGATTCGATACAGCCGGGTGTGCTGATCCTGCCAATTTTTGCTGAACACCCAGATCTGACCGTCGACCACGGCGGCGGCCTCGCAATCGTTGTCATGGGCGTAGGCACCGGCTGATTTCCCGGCGTCGGCAAAGCGAAACTCCAGCAGCCGTGCTGGCAGTTCGCTATCGACCGGGGCTTGGAGCAGCTCCTGCCAGCGCAGCGAGTAGATCTGCATCCATTGGCGCCGCCCCAGGTTGTTGCCGCAATCGAGCAGATGCAGCCAATCGGCGTCGGACGCCATCTCCTCCCAATCCAGATTCAGCGCGTCGCGCAGGCGCCGGGTGGCGAGCACCGCGCCGGTGCGCGGGTCGAGGCGGTAGAGGTGGGGCCCGTCGCCGCTGTCGTTATGGGTCCAGAGCTGCCCCCGGTGCTGCGCCAACCCCGACGACTCGATCACCTCCAGCGGCAGTGGCGCCAGCCGCTGCACGGCGAGCGGCCCCGGTTGCGCCACCGGGTGGGGGCTGCACCCTCCCAGCAGCGCAGCGCCCAGCAGCAATGCAACGGCGCCAACGACTCCGGCGTTCATCCCTGTTTGGCCTGAATCCTGGCCCAGGAGTCCCGCAAGGTGACGGTGCGGTTGAACACCAGTTTCTGCTCACTGGAGTCGGGATCGACACAGAAATAACCGTTGCGCTCGAATTGATAGCGACTTTGCACCACGGCGTGTTTCAAGCCGATCTCGACGCGGGCCGCAGGCATCACGCGCAGGGAATCGGGGTTGAGAAACGCATGGAAATCGCGGCTTTTGTCCCCATCCGGGTTGGCCACGGTGAACAGCCGGTCATACAGGCGCACCTCGCAGGGCACCGAGTTCTCGGCGCAGACCCAGTGGATCACGCCGTTGGGTTTATAACCGGTGGGGTTTTGGCCCTTGGTGGCCGGGTCATGGCGGCAGATCAGCTCCACCACCTCGCCCTGCTCGTTCTTGATCACCTCCTCACAGGTGACCACATAGGCACCGCGCAGGCGCACCGCATCGCCCGGTGCCAACCGCTTCCACTTCTTCGGTTTCTCCTCGGCAAAGTCATCCCGCTCGATCAGCAGATTACGGCTGAACGGCACCTTGCGCAGTCCCATCGACTCATCCTTGGGATGCGCCGGCAGTTCAAACCACTCCAGCTCACCCTCGGCAACGCTGTTGAGGGTGAGCTTGATCGGGTCGAGGACACACATCGCCCGGGGGGCGTTGCTGTCCAGATCCTCCCGGATCGCCGCCTCCAACATGCTCATGTCGACGACGCCGTTGGCGCGGGTCACGCCGATCATGTCACAGAAGTGGCGAATCGAGGCGGGGGTGAAGCCGCGCCGGCGCATTCCACAGAGGGTCGGCATGCGGGGATCGCTCCAACCATTGACATGGCCCTCATCCACCAGCAGCTTGAGCTTGCGCTTGCTGGTGACGGTGTAGTTCAGGTTGAGGCGGGCAAACTCATACTGTCGCGGCTTGCTCGGCACCGGCAGATTGTCGATGAACCAGTCATACAGCGGGCGATGATCCTCAAACTCCAGAGTGCAGATGGAGTGGGTGACCCCCTCGATGGCATCGGATTGGCCATGGGCAAAATCATAGGAGGGGTAGATGCGCCATTTATCGCCACACTGGTGATGGTGCGCATGGCGGATTCGGTAGATCACCGGATCGCGCAGGTTCATATTGGGCGCGGCCATGTCGATCTTGGCGCGCAGAACGCACTCGCCTTCGGAAAAATCACCCCGGCGCATCTTTTCGAACAGGGCCAGATTCTCCTCCACGCTGCGCTCGCGGTAGGGGCTGTTTTTGCCGGGCTCGGTCAAGCTGCCGCGGAACTCCCGCATCTCATGGCTGCTCAGGCTGTCCACATAGGCTTTGCCCTGCTCGATCAGATAGAGCGCCCACTCATACAGTTGGTCGAAGTAGTCGGAGGTGTAACGGACCTTTCCGCTCCACTGGAAACCGAGCCAGCGCACGTCTTCGATGATGGAATCGATATACTCTTGGCTCTCTCTCTCCGGGTTGGTGTCATCGAAGCGCAGATGGCAGCGGCCGTTGAAGTGCAGCGCGGTGCCAAAGTTGAGGCAGATCGATTTGGCATGACCGATGTGAAGATAGCCGTTGGGCTCCGGCGGGAATCGGGTCACCACTTGCCCGTTATGGAGGCCTTTGTTGAGATCATCTTCAATAATCTGGTAGATAAAGTTGTCCGGTTTGGGACTGTCGTTTCTGCTCATGTCCATGTCTTGTTGAAGCTGAAAAGGCCGGCCAGCTGCCGGAACTGGAGCTTGGCATTATAACCACAGATCGAGTCGACACGCACCTGCACAACCACGCGAATCCCCCCATCTTCGGTGGGATGCAGCCCTGGGGGAGTTGGGTATAATGGCCCCCACACACAAGCGCAACGGGAAAACGATATGATCATCCTGCACACCAATCTGGGCGATATCACTCTTGAGCTGGATCACGACAAGGCACCGGAGAGTGCCGCCAATTTCGAGCAGTATGTCCGCGAGGGCTTCTATGATGGGACGCTCTTTCACCGCGTGATCGATGGCTTCATGATCCAGGGGGGTGGTTTCGAGCCCGGCATGATCCCCAAGGAGACCCGCGAACCGATCAAGAACGAGGCCGACAACGGGCTCTCCAACCAGACCGGCACCATCGCCATGGCCCGCACCATGGACCCCCATTCCGCCTCGGCGCAATTTTTCATCAACGTCGCCGATAATACCTTCCTCGACCACACCGCCAAAACCACCGAAGGCTGGGGGTACGCCGTGTTCGGCAAGGTGGTCGAGGGGATGGAGGTGGTCAAAAAGATCAAGGCGGTCAGCACCACCCTGCGTGCCGGCCACCAGGATGTCCCGGTTGAAGATGTGGTGATCGAATCGGTCACCATCGAACAACCACAAGCGTGATGCGACGGCTGTTCATCGCCGATCTGCACCTGCATGAACAGCGCCCGGAGCTCACCCGGGCGTTACTCCTCCTGCTGGAACAAAAGGCGACCCGGTTCGATGAGCTCTACCTGCTGGGGGATATTTTTGACACCTGGGTGGGTGACGACGCCGCACCCGAGTCTCTGGCGCCGGTTTACCTGGCCCTGCGCCGGCTGTCCGCCGCGGGCACACGGGTTCTGTTTCAGCACGGCAACCGGGATTTTCTCTTCGGCCAGGAGGCCGCCACCCGGCTTGGGGTGACCCTTCTGCCGGAGGTGGCCCGCGTGGAGTCGGCCCAGGGCCCTGTGCTGCTGCTGCATGGCGATCAGTTGTGTACGGCGGATCGGGCCTATCAGCAGTTTCGCCGCCAGGTGCGCCGCCCAGAATGGCAGCGGGCTTTTCTCGCCAGGCCGCTGGCCGAGCGGGTGGCGATAGCACAACGGTTGCGGGCGACCAGCCGCAGCGAAACAGCGGAAAAACCCGAGGCCATCACCGATGCCTCCCCCTCCGCCATCACCACATTGATGCAACGGGAACAGGTGGCGCTGATCATCCACGGCCACACCCACCGCCCCGCCCTGCACCGCCGCCAAGGGAGCCCCCTCGGCGTGCGCATCGTGTTGGGCAACTGGGATCGGGAGGGCTGGTATCTGGAGATGGACCCGCAGGGGGTGCGCCAATACGCCTTTGAGCTGCCGGTGGCGAACCGGCTACACTCTGTTCTCAGGCAGCAGCTATGAGGGCCGGCGAGGGGCGGCCGCTGTGAAAGCGAAACTGGTCATCTTCGCCCAGGATCAACTCGCGCTCGAGCTGGCGAAACTGTGCTATCCGGTCATCGATCGGCGCACCGGCATAGGATCGGGCCAACTGCAGATAATCCCGGTAGTGGCGCCCCTCGGACTTCAGCAGTGAACGATAGAACCCGGCCAGCTCATCATCCAGCGCCGGTGCCAGCGCCGCAAAGCGCTCGCAGGAGCGCGCCTCGATGAAGGCGCCGATAATCAGCAGATCGATCAGACGCCCCGGTTCGGATGTTCTGACGGCTGAACGCAAACCGGCCGCATAGCGCGCCGGAGTCAGGTGGAGATAACGCATACCCCGCGCCTCCATCAGGCCCAGCACCTGCTCGAAATGGATCAGCTCCTCACGCGCCAGCCGGGACATCTTGCGCAGCAGATCCGCATGGTCCACATAGCGGAACAGCAGCGTCATGGCGGTGGAAGCGGCTTTTTTCTCACAATGGGCGTGATCGGTGAGCAACACCGATTGGGATTGCGGTTTCGCCGCCAGCTCGAGCCACTCCGGCGGCGTTGCGCAGCCAAGAAATTCCTTGATTTCGCTCAGGGCATCCATCCAGCACCACCTGTTTGCACATATAAACGGGGCGCATTATACCAGCGCTCCGCTTACCCGAGCACCGCTGGATCAGTCGATCAGGGTATCGATGAGATCGATCATGAACTCGGTCTGCTCCTGATCCATCGGCTCCCAACCACTCAGCCCCATACTCTTGAGCACATCACGTCCTTTAGGGTCATGCTCCATGTTGGTCAGACGCTCGAGTAACAGCGGAATGTGCTCCTCCATCCGGGGGCCGGCCACCAGCGTGTGGTGCACCACACTGATCTGACTGCTCACCAGGGGCTTCATCTCGCGGCGGATCAGCTCCGATAGCTCGTTATATCCCGCCTGCAGGAAGAAGCCGACATCCGCTTCGCCGTTGAGCAGCGCCTTGGCCACCAGCACATAGCTGTCCCGCTGAAGGAAGGTAACATTGCTGTCATCCAGATCGGCCGACTCCAGCATGATCATCCCCATCGTGTGCACGTCGGGGTCTGCGGTGGTGGCAACGGTGATACCCGGCTGCAGCTCCTCGACCGCGTTGCACTCGCTATCGGAGCGTGCCGCGATGATCGTTTCATCCGCCCGGTTGCGCGGTCGCACCAGCACCTTGAAACCGAGCTCACGCACCAGCATCGACGCATCGTAAGGGTTGGCGTAGATCAGATCGATCTTGCCATCACGAATATCCTCCCGTTGCGCTTCGAAACTGTCATACAGCTCGAGATGCACTCTCGCTCCCAACTGACGCTGCAGCCAGGTGTTGAAGATAAACCAGCCCGACAGATGGGAGGGCGGAAAATCAGGACTAACCGATAAATTAAGCGTCATCGCAGCACCCCTTTACCTAAGCGTCGCATACAACGCTTCGCTCTCTTTGATTTTGCTGCGCGATGGTTTGCGCCGAACCGAGGTATACCCGACCAGCTCACCATTGCGAATGTTCGGGATGACCGTTGCTTTCACCCAGTAATACTTGCCATCCTTGCGCAGGTTCTTCACGTAGCCCTGCCACTTTTTACCCTGCATGATGGTATCCCAGAGGTCCTTGAACGCCACGGCGGGCATGTCAGGGTGGCGCAGAATATAGTGGTTGGCTCCTATCAACTCCTCACGGCTGTAAGCCGACATTTCAACGAACGCACGGTTGGCGTGAGTAATGATCCCCTTGGGGTCGGTGCGGGACACGATCAGCTTGCCATCCGGGTAGGGCACCTCGCGATCCACGATCTTGGCCAGCCGCTCAGTGCCATCAAAATATTTGATCAGCACCTCTGTGGTGGCACCGGTATCTTGCTCAGACATAGACACTCCAGGCCGATAAAAGAGCGTGCATAGCGGTCATCTGCTGCTTCCATGCACGCCTGCAGGTTGACAGATTCAGAGAATCTTGCCGATAGCCTCGGCGGCGCGCTTGACATCGAGGAAGATCAGGCCGAGGCGTGCCTGGGGCTTGGCAACGACCGTCAGCACTGAATCGGGGTTGGCGTGAGTCATCAGGATATAGCCATCCTTGCCCTTGACCAGCACCTGCTCCAGCTCACCACGGGCCAACTCCTGAGCGGTACGCTCGCCAAGCGACAGCATCGCTGCGCTCATCGCGCCCACGCGGTCTTCATCCATGCCGGCGGGCAGGAGTGCGTCGATGACGAGGCCGTCGGTTGAGATGACGGCGGAAGCCTCGATCTCGGCGGAAGTGCCATTGAGGTCTTTGAGAATGGAAGTCAACATTTCTGAGCGCATGGTAGTCTCCTTTTTAGGCCATTAGCGCTGGTTTTAATTCTGTATAAAACGGCCAGCCCGCTTTATCAGTAATCCAGATAGCGTCGGATCAGCACCGACATCAGATCGACAAACGGCTGCCGATTCAAATGGGGCATTCCTTCCAGAATCAGCAGGAATTTTTGTTCACCCACATGGTGGGTCCAAAACCCCAGCTCACTTTGTCCCACAGCGTCCACGAGCGCCCAGGACGAACCCTCCAGCCCGAGGTGCCTGTTGAGTAGCCCTTGGTGGCGCTCATGCATCGACACCAGATCCGCAGCCATCCCCGCCACAGCTTCCGCCTCTTCGGAATCGAAACCCGATTGCCCGAGGCAGAAGCCCTGATCGTCGGCCAGCAGCACACGGCCATCCGCCAGCTGCGGCAGGTACTCTGGCAGCAGCTGCTCAATAGTGCCAGTGGCGATAGGGTCAGGGTTTTGCGACAGATCAACAAACCCGTGGTGCAGGGCCTTGTCGAGCAGCGCCTGGGCCTCATTCTCGTCCATTCCGGTCAACTTCTGCAGCAGGGAGCCGAGGTACGGAATATGGGTATCAGCGCTCAAAAGCTGCAACAACAGCGCACGCAGCGGTTCGGGCTGGGTGTTCAGTGTCGCGTAGTAGGCGCCACTGGGTGTCACCTGAAAATACCGCGGGGTATCGTTCTGTTCTTGATTCACGGTTCAACTCCGAAAGATCCATGGTGTGATACACACGTTTCCGTTCATTGACAGTACAACCCGATCGCGTCCGCCGCCACGAGGAATGAAAACACGAAGCGCTGGGGCACCCCCAACAACGAGGCAACGTCCTGCGCCGACAATCGCTGACTCTGCCAGAGCTCAGCGATGCTTCGGGCATGGGGGGTCTCCAGCAGGCGCTCGAAGTCGGGCATGGATTTGAGTAGCCGCGGCTCCTCGGCGGATAGCGTATCGGGCAGGCGACCCCGCGCCGTGAACAGCGCCAACTGCCACAGCAGTTCGTCGGCGGCGACCCGTCGCCCCTTGGGAAGCTCGATATCCGGTTCCCGCTCCAGCAGGGAGATCTCTTCAAAACCAAACCGGGTGCGGGTCAACTGCAGCAGCAGGTCTGAATCGATGGTGACCAGAAACGCCTTGTCGGCCGGCAGATAAAACAGCGCGCCGGGAACCCCCACTATCTGCTGCGGCTTGCCGGAGGCGTTACCCACTTCGATGGAGCGCTTGATCCAGGGCAGCAACAGTCCATCCAGACTGAAGTAGACACGGCGCCGCTCGGTGGCGGAATCGAGATCGACATCGGGCAGGTTGCCGCAACATTGTTGTACCATCTCGGCGGAAAGGCGCGGCGTGGGCAGCTCGGCAGGCGTTCGGGGCTCACGCCCTTGAGCGCCACCCTTTGCTGGCCGGGGCGCGGGACCTGATCCAGACGGAGCAGAAGAGCGCTGCTTCTGCTCGAGTTGGTTCTGTGCCTCCAGTATCAGGTGGTTCAATTCATCTCGTTTGACGCTGAAACGGCTGCGCAGCGCTTCACCCTGACGCTGAGTTTTCTCCCCCTTCCAGGCATCCTGTGCCTGACTGCTGCGCTCCTTGCGCGCCTGCCACTGCGCGAACACGGCGGCACGGCGGCGCTCAGGGTCTGGCTGGGGCTCGGGGGAAGGCGAAGATGATGCACCGCCATCGAGCTGCCGTTGCAGTTCTGCCAGCGCGCGCTGCAAGGCATCCATGCTCAACGGTCGGGTCAGGCGGAGCCCCTTTTTGCCTTTGCCGTCCATCTTTTCGGCCGTGGATTCCACCACGGCAATAAACGGTCGCTCTCCATTGCGGCGCAGCCACTTCTCTACCTGCCTCCTGCTGACGGTGTCGCTGAGATCGATCAGCAGCGCTTGGGCCCGTTCTGCCGGCACGAGCTGGAACCCTTCGGCGCGGTTGCCGTTGAAAAAAATCTCCAGTAGCGCGGCTTCCTGGGTTGAAAAACCAACGATGCCTATTGAGGGCTTGCCACCGACCGACATTGAAAATTCCTTCTAGTAAGCGCTCAGTGAAGATTTTTTCGGAAATATTGCGTGCAATGTCCGTTGCTGAGCACAGCATGTTCCAGCGGAAGCTCGATCAAACGCGAAAGATCACGGGTATCGACAGCCTTGTTCATCGCAATCCGGTACTCCGGCTCGAGCAGGGGGCCCGACTGTTGAATCAGGCGGTTGATCAGGTGTTGCCCCTTGCCGCGCAGAACCAGCAATAGATCGATCAGCGCACCGGTAACCCGGTCGCTGTCTGCGCACTGAATAGCGAGATAGATACGCCGAATATGGCTACGCAGGAGACGGGGACGAGCGGCGACCAGCCGGGTGAGGTAATGGAGCGCCAGAGTTGGCTGAGCGCCAACGTAGATCAGCCGTGTGTCGTCTTGCAGATTGAACATGACCTGCAGTTTGCTCAACTGCAGATCGGCTTCTACTGGATGCTCATCCTGTGAGACTTCAGCCCGACGACTGACTGCCAGGTTCATCAAGGCTACCTCCTGCCTGAGATAATGTACCCGGCTGTTATACCCAGCTTTGAGACCGATTTCAAACCCGCTTCCACTGTTATTGACCGGCATCAATAACCCCCTGATCGACGCCACGATGCACCGGATCACCCCCGCATACACTTTGATACCCCGAGGGCGCACGCGGTGTTAACGTTATGTCGCCGGCACGATACAGTTACCCTATTCTTTTTTTATTCGCGGGCTTAATCCAACTCTCAGCGGCTGGCTGGGGGTAAATAAAATAACCGGTGCCGATGGCGTTTGCCCATGCAGATTATCTGGACTAGTCTGGGGGTGACGGTCTTGGGTACGGATGAGCACGACAGCCTATCCGTACCCGGGAGGTTCTCACAACGATAACAATCGGTATTTTCAGATGCGCAAGTATTACGACAGCAGCTTTCCCACCCACGGCGACGACGGTCGGTTCATCATGCTGGTGATGCGTCAGCACTACCGGGCCCGCTGGAGCCTGAGAATGAGAGCGAAGTGGGAGCTGCAACGCTCAGAGTATCTGACTCAGGATGGTCGCCCGGTCACGGTCCTGAATGACGAAAAAGGCGAGTTCCAGATAGCGGGCGAAAAGGAAGTGTTGCGCCTGGGCTGACCTCCCGCGTGTGCCATTTCACCGTGCGGACTCGCCGGCGGGGCGCGCGGGCACGGTTGCCGCGCCCGAACCCCGCCCGTTGCCGTCATGTGGTGCCGTTATACTTTGGTAAGACGATTGTCGACACATCTTAACTTTACCCCCTCCTTCCGCTAGAATTCGCCCGCCAATCACCATTCGATACCTAGTCGATACGCCGTCGATGGAGTCGCACCACTCCGGCGTCCGGCGGTGAACACAGATGAGGGCCATATCGTGCTTGAAGCTTATCGTAAACATGTAGAAGAACGCGCCGCACAAGGCATCCCGCCGAAGCCGCTCGATCCCGAACAAACCTCCGCCCTGGTCGAGCTGTTGAAAAACCCGCCCGCCGGCGAAGAGGCGTTCCTGCTGGATTTGATCACCAACCGCGTACCGGCGGGGGTCGATCAGGCGGCCTATGTCAAGGCCGGTTTTCTGGCTGCGATCGCCAAGGGTGAAGCGACCTCCCCTCTGATCGACAAGGTGAAGGCGGTGGAGCTGCTGGGCACCATGCTCGGCGGCTACAACATCGCGCCGCTGATCGAGTGTCTCGACGATGAGGCGCTGGCGCCAACGGCCGCCAAGGCGCTCTCCCACACCCTGCTGATGTTCGACGCCTTCCACGATGTTCAGGAGAAGGCCGAGGCCGGCAACGTCTACGCCAAACAGGTGATGCAATCCTGGGCCGAGGGGGAGTGGTTCACCTCCAAACCCGAACTGCCCGAAAAGATCACCGTGACCGTGTTCAAGGTGCCGGGGGAAACCAACACCGACGACCTTTCCCCCGCGCCCGATGCCTGGTCCCGCCCCGACATCCCGCTGCACGCCAACGCCATGCTGAAGATGGAGCGGGAGGGGATCACCCCGGATGAGCCGGGCGTAACAGGCCCGCTGAAACAGATCGAAGCGGTCAAGGCCAAGGGGTACCCGGTAGCCTACGTAGGTGACGTGGTAGGTACCGGCTCTTCGCGCAAATCCGCCACCAACTCGGTGCTCTGGTTCTTCGGTGAAGATATCCCCTACGTTCCCAACAAGCGCGCCGGCGGTTACTGCTTCGGCGGCAAGATCGCGCCGATCTTTTACAACACCATGGAAGATGCCGGTGCGCTGCCGATCGAAATGCCGGTCGAGAAGCTGAACATGGGCGACGTGATCGACGTCTACCCGTATGCGGGCAAGGTGTGCAAACACGGCACGGACGAGGTGGTCTCCACCTTCAAGCTGAAAACCCAGGTTCTGCTGGATGAAGTTCGCGCCGGTGGCCGTATCCCGCTGATCATCGGCCGTGGGCTGACCGAAAAAGCCCGTGAAGCCCTGGGCCTGGGGCCGTCTGAGCTGTTCCGCAAACCGGAACAGCCGGCGGACACCGGCAAGGGCTACACCCTGGCACAGAAAATGGTTGGCAAGGCCTGCGGCCTGGAGGGGGTACGCCCCGGCATGTACTGCGAGCCGAAGATGACCACGGTCGGCTCCCAGGACACCACCGGCCCGATGACCCGTGACGAGCTCAAGGATCTGGCCTGCCTTGGCTTCTCCGCCGACCTGGTGATGCAGTCTTTCTGCCACACCGCGGCCTATCCGAAACCGGTCGATGTGGAGACCCACCACACCCTGCCGGATTTCATCATGAACCGCGGTGGCGTTTCCCTGCGTCCCGGTGACGGCGTCATCCACTCCTGGCTCAACCGCATGTTGCTGCCGGATACTGTGGGCACCGGCGGTGACTCCCACACCCGTTTCCCGCTGGGCATTTCCTTCCCGGCCGGTTCCGGTCTGGTTGCCTTTGCCGCGGCCACCGGCGTCATGCCGCTGGATATGCCGGAATCGGTACTGGTTCGCTTCAAGGGCAAACGCAACCCGGGCATCACCCTGCGCGATCTGGTCCACGCCATCCCCTACTACGCCATCAAGCAGGGGCTGCTGAGTGTGGCGAAGGCGGGCAAGAAAAACGCGTTTTCTGGCCGCGTACTGGAGATCGAAGGGCTGGAGGAGCTGACCGTGGAGCAGGCGTTCGAGCTCTCCGATGCCTCCGCCGAGCGCTCCGCCGCGGGTTGTACCATCACCCTCTCTGAGGATTCGGTTGCCGAATATCTGCGCTCCAACATCGTCATGCTGAAGTGGATGATCGCTGAGGGGTACGGCGATGTGCGCACCATCGAGCGTCGGATCGCGCGGATGGAGGAGTGGCTGGCGAACCCGAGCCTGATGCGCGCCGACGCCGACGCGGAATACGCGGAGGTGATCGAGATCGATCTGGCTGAGATCAAGGAGCCTATCCTGTGCGCGCCGAACGACCCGGATGACGCCCGCCTGCTCTCGGAAGTGGCGGGGCAGCGGATCGATGAGGTGTTCATCGGCTCCTGCATGACCAACATCGGCCACTTCCGTGCCGCCGGCAAGCTGCTGGAATCTTCCGGCAAGTCGATCCCGACCCGCATGTGGATCGCTCCGCCGACCAAAATGGATCAGGCGCAGCTGATCGAAGAGGGCTATTACAACATCTTCGGCAGGGCCGGGGCACGGATGGAGATCCCGGGCTGCTCCCTCTGCATGGGTAACCAGGCGCGGGTCGCGGCGAACGCTACCGTGGTATCCACCTCTACCCGTAACTTCCCCAACCGCCTGGGGGACGGCGCCAATGTCTACCTGGCGTCGGCGGAGCTGGCGGCGGTGGCGGCGCTGGAAGGCAAACTACCAACCGTCGAGCAGTACCTGGCATACGCCAACAAGATCGACAGCATGGCCGGTGAGATCTACCGCTACCTGAACTTCGATCAGCTGGATAACTACGTCGCCAAGGCGGCCACGGTGATCCCGACGGCGCAGCTCTGATGGCGCTGACCGGGTGATCCGAATCACCCCTGGCGCTCTTGCCCCCGTCCTCGTGGCGGGGGTTTTTGTTTCCGGCCCGCGCCCATTTTCAGCTCGGCGCAACAAACTGTTACACTGAGCCCCTATCAAGCAGTCGAACAGGCAGGGCCCATGACGATGAAATCCCCCATTCCCGACCAACCCCTGACTGAGGCCGAAGAAACGGCCCAGACCAAAAACGGCTATCTCGCCCTGGTCTCACGCCTGCTCCTGGAGGAAAAGCTGCCGATCCGGTTTCTCTACAAGACCGTGCCGGAGCATCTGAACGATACCGGCTGGCGCATGTTTACCGGTTATGAAACGGAACAGTTCCTGCAAGACGAGCAGACCAACCTGATCCCGATCCCGCTCGAGCGGGTGTGTCAAATAGACCCCTCCCTGAGCGAGCTGGTCGCCTATAACGCCGGTACGGTGTGGGAGCGCGCACCGGGCGCCGAGGGCTGGGAGCGGGTTTACGATTTTCGCATCCCCACCCCCAGGGTGGAGGTGGAGATCACCCACGACGTGGATCAGTTCGTGCGCAAACGCAGCGACGCCTGATCAGCGTTTGCCGCTCGCGCCGATCGCCACCTCCCGCTCCTCTCCAAAGCTCTCGGTGTGGTAACGCCAGAAGCGGATCGCATCGGACCAGTAGTGGCTCGGCAACCCGGCCTTGCGCTTCAACTCGGCGAGGAACCGTTCCGGTGTGGGCAGGCTTTCCCACACGGCCGGCAAAAAGGTGGCGCGGTGCTCACCCGCCTGCAGAACCAGCCCGTCCTCCCCCGTTCGCAGGACCGACAGCAGCTCCGCCTCACTGGCTACCGGCAGTGGCGTCAGTGGCGACAGCACCGACAGGCTGATCCGCACCGGCTCATCGGGCTGTAACGGGGCAAAGCGGAAATCCCGCGTGGCCGCATTGACCGCGTTCAGAATGATGTCGTGCCCGAGGGGGCGGTGTGCCTCCAGCGAGCCGATACACCCCCTCAAGCGCGCGTGGCTCTCCAGGGTGACGAAACAGGCGCGAAGCGGGCGCAACCACTCCGGTAACTGATCGACTGGCAACAGCTCGGGCCAGCCCCCCTGCAGGGTTACCGCGATGGCATCGCGCGCCAGCGCCAGCATCTGGCCCCGTTGCGCGGCGGAAAATTCAGTAACAGACATAAGCTCCATACCCAACGACCTGTGCCTTGTCTCCGGCGGTATCACCAGAGGTGCATTGACCAAGGCAGCGCAGTTCCAGTTTCGCCTGCCGCGCGGCCAGCAGCAGACCGTTCAACGCATGACAGCCACAGGCCTGATCCGGCGCCAGCCTGGGCTCGCGCGCCAGAATCAGGCTGGTGGTGAGTGCATCCAGCCGCCGCGCCTCCTGCCAGGGGTGGTAGTGGCTTAGATCCGAGCTGATCAGCACCAGTGTGTGCGGGTCTTGCCACAGGTAGCGGATGAGCCGCGCCACCGGCTCGGCATCCGTCTGGCCAACCAGTATGGGCACCAGCGCCAGCTCGGGCGCCACCCGCTGCAGAAAGGGCAGCTGCACCTCGAGGGAGTGCTCGGGCAGGTGTACATCGGAGCGCAGCTCCAGCTCCGACGCGAACATCTGTTGCAGCTGCTGCATCGACTCCCGGTCCAGCGCCATATCGCCCAGCGGGGTATGCCAGTTCGCCTCCTCCGGCAGCGCCATGCCGCGCAGGGGCATGCGGTGGTTGGGCCCCAGCAGCGCCACCCGCTGCCAGCGCGCCTGTGGCAGCTCCCGCTGCAACAGGCGATAGGCCAGCGCCGCCACCGGCCCGGAGTAGACCAGACCCGCATGGGGCACCACCAGCGCCCGCGGCGGCCGCGGTAACGGCTCCGGCTCCGGCGTATGCGCCAACAGATCGTCCACCAGGGCAGCGAGCGCCGCCGCGCCGGCGGGGTAAAACATGCCGGCCACCGCTGCCGGACGTATAGTTGTCGTCATCATCTCCCTCCGCGTATGCTTTGCTATGCTTGCAGTGTAGCCATGAAAAGGAGGTTCGCAGAACATGATGTCGCAAACCAGTGTTGCAACCCGTTATTGGCACCGCTTGGAAAACGGCAAGGTGCAGTGCGACCTCTGCCCGCGCTTTTGCCGCCTCAATGAGGGGCAGCGCGGGCTCTGCTTCGTCCGCGGGCGCGAGCAGGATCAGATCAGGCTGTTCAGTTACGGCCGCTCCAGTGGCTTCTGCATCGACCCGATCGAGAAAAAACCGCTCAACCACTTCCTGCCCGGCACCCCGGTGCTTTCGTTTGGTACCGCCGGCTGCAACCTGGCGTGCAAATTCTGCCAAAACTGGGATATCTCCTGCTCGCAGCAGACCGACCGCCTGTGTGACCAGGCGCGCCCCTCGGAGCTGGCCGCCGCGGCGGCTCGTCACGGTTGTCGCAGCATCGCTTTCACCTACAACGATCCGGTGATCTTCCATGAGTATGCGCTCGATGTGGCCAAGGCCAGCCATGAGCAAGATATTCGTTCCGTGGCCGTCAGCGCGGGCTATGTTTGCCCTGAGCCGCGCCGGGAGTTCTATGCCGTCATGGATGCCGCCAATCTGGATCTCAAGGCGTTTAGTGAACAGTTCTACAAAAAAATTTGCGGCGGCGCCCTACAACCGGTACTGGACACACTGGAATATATCTACCATGAGACAGCCACCTGGCTGGAGATCACCACCCTGCTGATACCGGGCAAGAATGACTCCGATGCCGAGTTGAAGGCGTTGACTCACTGGATACGCACCCGGCTGGGTGCGCAGGTGCCGCTCCACTTCACCGCCTTTCACCCGGACTGGAAGATGCTCGACGTACCGGCCACGCCGATCCGCACCCTGCGTCGCGCCCGCCAGATCGCACGGGAGCAGGGGCTGCAGTTCGTCTACACCGGCAACCTGCCCGATCCCGAAGGCAATACCACCTGGTGCCCACAATGTGGCAGCGCCGTGATCTGTCGGGATGGTTATCTCATTACCG
>Ga0114984_1000349_pt1 | contig 18155 bp, 11 predicted proteins | sample Shrwel1BS1Day1_FD_96987 | JGI IMG/M metagenome (GOLD analysis project Ga0114984, IMG submission 96987) | Subsurface microbial communities from deep shales in Ohio, USA - Utica-3 well 1 S-1-Day1 | ecosystem: Environmental > Aquatic > Deep subsurface > Shale gas/oil reservoir > Produced water/Flow...
GCGGTGCTGTGTTCCATCGGGGTAGAGGGTGTCACCAGGCAGTGGCCCATTGGGGCGCTGTGCGGGCGGCTGACCAAATTGTTCGATGGGCGCCCAGTGGCCTTCGAGGAACTGGTCGTAGAATTTGTCTGCCATGCCTTGCATCAGGCTATCGGAAAACCAGCCACTGTCGACCATGGCCGGTTGCAGTTTTACGCTTGTTCCCGCCAGTTCGGACGGTAGCAGGAGCTGTAGCCAGAAACCGGTATAGATGCGTGGGCCACGCCCGTAGTAAGGCAAGGTGGAGGCGCGAGCCGCCAGGCTGGGGCGCAAACAGATTTCCTTCAGCGTGCGCAGTTCCTCCTTATGATCCTCGTCACTGTGCGTCCAGGTGGGGGATTTGCCCCAACTGCTGCGATACAGCCAGAGCCGCAGACCCTCGCGCTTGTATTGGTTGGCGACCATGCTGGAGATCAGGTAGATCACGCCGAGTAGCGCGATGATGATGGTCACCGGATTGGACATGACCCAGGCAAAACCGAACCAGAAGCCCAAGGCGCTACCGACGAGTTGGACGCCTGCGACGCCTGACATAAGGCCTAGAGCGATTTGCTTCGTACGCAGTGCGTAGGTTTCTCCAGCACTTGTGGCCTTATCGATATCTTTGGACACCTGCCAGGCCTCCACTCCCGCAGCGATAGCGCCGAATGCGGCCATACCCATGGTGCGTAAAACCAACTGCCGAGCCAGCAATGATGCTTCAACTTCGCCCGTTTTAAGCCAAGCTCTTACGCCCGCTCTTGCAAGTTGAGTGGTATTTCGGCCAATTGCTTTTTCAAGTTTGGCCCATTTGTTCCACGCCGGCACCGTCCATAGCACCATCAGTGCGTTGGCGGTATAGGCGGCGTTGGCGCCGACCGTGCGCAGCTCATCCTCACTGAAAATGCCGTCATTGCGTGCCTTGTCCAGGCTATTGATGAAGTTCCAGATATTCAGCCCGGCGACCAGCACGGGCAAACTGCCGCCAAGCTCCTGATTCATCCACTGACGGCTGCGGGCTGCGTAGCCTGCCGAACTTCTTGCTTTGAGCTGCAACTGATCGAGCAGTTCTGACTGGCCCAGTGTCGCGAGCCAGGTGTTCACTTGGCGGGTTTGTACCTTGGTGATCCTGGTTTCGGTGACGACACTGCCGATTACCTCGTTAGGCCTTTGCAGGTTCAGCGTCTCGCGCTTTTGCTCCAGCCCGAGCAACTGTATGCGTGCCGAGCGTTTGTCGGGGCCTTTACCGGGTAGAGAAAGAGTGCGTTGCAGGCCCTTGATGTTCTTCTCGAGCTGGGCAACCTGCATCTGCCATTTACGGTTCTTCTTCACGAACTCAGGATCCAGGATCAAACGCGTCTGTGTGGAGATTTCCGTAGAGACCAAGACCTGGGTGACGCTGAAGGCAAAGATTCGAACCTTGGGCGCAAATTTCGTGCTCAAGGCAGGCAACAGAACAAAGGCCATCAGGTTCCAGCTGTCCTTGGCTTTTTGCCCTACTACGTTGCGCAGGGTCTCGAAGGCACGCTTGCCGGGCTCGGAAAGGCTCTTGTAGAGGTTGCTAGCTTGTACGCTCGGCAGGTCGAGTACCGATTTCACCTCGTTGGCGCGGCTGACTTCGCTGGTGGTGTCGGAGAGCCCGCCGTGGGCCTGGCCGCTGCCGTCGCCCTGCCGACCCTGGTTGTCGATGGTGCCGTAGGTGGTGAAATTGGCGGAGATCTTGTCGATCAAGGCGGAAAGCTCGGCGCTGAAATTGAACAGCGCCAGGCCTGCCAGCGTAGTGGGTTTGCCGTACTGCTCGCAAAGCCATTGCTTGCCCGTGTCGCTCGCACCCAATTGCTCGTACAGGTTGGCCATGGTGTCCAGCAGATCGGTCGATTGCTGCGGGTGGCAGGGGTCATAGAAAACCTCTTCCGCCTTCGGGCTGAGGCTTTTCAGCCAGGCGAGCAGGTCGCTTTCGCTGCGTTGGATGTGGGCATTGAGGCGTTCCATTTCATCGGAGCGCTCTTGCAGATAACTCCAGGCCTCATCGAAGCGAACGTCCTCGCGCCAGGTCTTTTTCTGCTGCCATTCTTCTACCAGTGCGCGCCATTTAGGCCCCGACGGAGGGTTGCCCCAATTCGTGCGAAATTGCTGTTGAGCCCGCTGCACTTGCAGCGATTTGAGTGTCAGGGTCGCGTCACTGCCAGCGTGATTGAGTAGCTGCGCTTCGCTATCGAGCAGGTTGTGAGCATCCTTGATGAAAGCTTGTTTGCGGCTCGGGTTGGCTAGCACCGACTTGGGGATGAAGGGGTCTAGTTTTACGCCGCAAAGCCCCTGAATGAGCGTAGCGCTATTGATCTTGTTGGCATGCTGTTTGTCTGCTGCTGCCAGTTCCAGCCAGCGGCCCTGCAGATTCATGGCCAGGTCGTCGACGATGGCCATGGGATCGTCCAGGGCAACGAAGAGGGCGCTGTCCTGATCGGGTACGCTGCCGAGTATGAGGGCCTGGTCGATCGGCTGTTTGCAGGGGCGGGACGAATCGTCTTTGTTCGTCGCTACCAGGCAGCTCTTGAAGGTCGGGGCTGTTCCTCCGGCCAGGATATCGGCGACCGCACTGCCTATTTCACGGATAGGTGCGGCATGTGCTGCCTGCATCTGGATGCAGTATTGCGGCAGGTTAAGCGCGCGCATCCAGCGCTTTTGCTCTTGTGGGTTGCTGCGCATTTTTTCGCACAGGCGCCAGGTCCACTGCACGGGGGAGTAAGCGAGGAGCAGGCGGCTGCGTTTCGGGTATAGCAGGTAGGATTTGCTGTCACCGGGGTTGTTTCGCTCATCCTTGCCCAATTGGGCATTACCCCATTTATGGCGGATGAATTGGTGGCCCTTGACCTGATACTCATGAAGCGTGCGGTCCGTTTCATCCCACACGTAGAGCCAGCCGTCGCGCAGTTGGCGCAGGGTGTAGCTGCGCGTCTTGAGCTTCGGTAGATGACCGGCGTTCCAGCCCTTGGGTAACGGGTTTGGGCCCAGGGCGCTGCCACGAGCCGGTGACTCGTCTATCGCATAGCGTACGGGGTGGATGGCAATTTCACCCGCTTTCAGCGGGCACTGACCATTTGCAGTGGCCGGCTTGTTTTCAAAGGCCTGGTTGCGCTTGGCTTGTTGCAAGGTTTTGTCGGAAGTTGTCGTGCTCATGGAGATCCGTTCCTTTAGCCGGCAAGGCAGTCTTCATCCAGGGCCTGGATACGTTGTTCTGGCGCTAGTTTCTGAGCGTCTGGTGTCCTGGCTAGCCAGGCCTGGTAGGGGCTGTCGGGGCGCATAGCGAAGTCGTTGCCCCAGCAGGCACAGCGCTCCAGCCAGATCGCAATGCTCCGCTCGTTGACCAGCCCCCAGGCCTCGGCGTCGAGCAGGCGTTGTTCCAGCCACTGGCCTCGTTCCTGTTCGCCAAGGCCTGAGAGGCTTTGTGGGTAATCTGCGATGAGCCAGTCGTATAGCCGTTCCTTGAAGCTGCGCCGGTAGGCCTGTTCCAGTGCCTGAACCTGATCATCGGCGAGATGGTTGAGCTTGCCTTCCAATCGTGGGCTGTTGGGATGCGGGCGATAGGACTGCCATTCGACTGCCTGCGAGGGAGCCCAGTTGGGTGGGGGCAAGGGCACTAACCATTCGCTTATGGGGCCCAGGAGGCCTTGATAAGCGGATGAGGGGTAACTGTTCAGCCAGTAAGCAGTCACCAGTGGATCTGCGAAGCGAAAGAGGCTGTAGCTACCCAGGTTGTCGGTGATAGTGATGAACTGACTCAGGTGATCGGCGACATCGTTCAGCGTTGCTGAACTTTGTAGTTTGCTGGCCTGCCTCTGAAGGTGAGGGTTGCCTTGCCATTCACCCAGCAAGAACGAATGTCTGTCCAGACCAACCAGAATTGGACCGAGTTCTTTGACGCCGTCCCAGCGGGTGCCGTTGTAGAGTGGAATGACCTCGATAGGTTCGCCTGTCCCATAAAGCCATTGCAGGGCGTCCTGACGAAGTACGCCATCCACGAGCAGGAAGTCTCGGTTCATGCTTTAGCGTCCTGTTTGGCTCGCTCGCAGATTTCACACCTTGGTGTGGCGCGTAACAGCGCCTGTCGCTGAGCAGGTACAAGCAGTTCTCCCGCCTTATCCGCATCCGCCGGCTTCGCCGCGCCCGGCAACACCGGTGCCGCCCCCGAACCATTGCTCGGCGCGCCGCCGGAGTTGATCTTGATCACCGGGCCGACCAGGGTGACGCCGCCGCCGTCGAGTTTGATAAAGCTGCCGCCGCCCTTGAGGGTCAGTTCGCTGCCGGCTTCGAGCACGACCTTGAGGCCGCTGCTGAGGTGGATTTCCTGGCCGGCCTGGATGAACTGGCCGTTGCCCAGCTTGATGTGCTGGCTGTCGCCGACGGTGAGGTGGTCGTTGGCCTTGATCTCGGTCTTGCGGTCGGCGTGGGTGGTGCGGTGTTCTTCGGCCTTGAAGTGGCTGTAGGCGTTGGCCTCGACGGTGTCGTGGCGCTCAAAGCCGACGCGGATCTTCTGGTCGTGCTCGATGTTCTCGTCCCAGTCGCGCTGGGCGTGGATATAGATCTGCTCGGCGCCCTTGCGGTCCTCGATGCGCAGTTCGTTGTAGCCGCCACCGCCGGGGCTGCTCAGGGTCTTGAACACGCTGCGGGTCTTGTTCGCCGGCAGGTCGTAGGGCACCACATGTTCAGCGTGGTACAGGCAACCGGTGACCAGCGGCTGGTCGGGATCACCTTCGAGGAAGGTGACCAGCACTTCCATGCCGATGCGCGGGATGGTGATGGCGCCGTAGCGATCGCCGGCCCAGCTGGAGCTGACGCGTAGCCAGCAGCTGGTTTCCTCGTCGGCCTGGCCCTCGCGATCCCAGAAGAATTGCACCTTGACCCGGCCGTATTGGTCGCAGTGGATTTCTTCGCCGGCAGGGCCTGTGACCACGGCGCTCTGGCTGCCGAGGATGCGCGGTTTGGGGTGGGCCAACTGGGGGCGGAAGGGTACGTCCCAGGGGGTGGCGGTAAAGCGGTTGCGGTAGCCTTGGTGGAAGTCGGTGTTGTCAGCTTTACCCTCTCCCCCGGCCCCTCTCCCGGGGGGAGAGGGGAGGTTCAACACCGACTCTTCCAGCACCTGCGGCTGCTTGCCTTCGTGCAGCACTTCGGTCAGCAGCCAGAGCTGGTTCCATGCCTCGCGCGGATGATCGTTCAGGTCGAGGAAGTGGCCGCTGACCAGGGTCGGCGAGTCGCCGTCGCCCTGGGCCAGTTCGAAGTCGTGGCGGTGGCGCTCCAGGGCGCGCTTGGCCAGGTGCTTTCCACGCTCGCGGTCGCTGTAGCGGCCGGGGTAGTCGTAGTCTTCCAGCTTGGGCTGGGCATCGCCGTCGGCCTTGGCTTCCAGCTGCAGGCGCGGTTTCTCGAAGTCGTAGTCGCGGCGGGTGACCTGGCTGGTGCGGGTTTCCACGCGCACGCCGAAGTGCTTGATCACCGGGTCATCGGCGACCAGGCCGGTGTCCTGCTGGTAGGCCAGCGGTGCCAGGCGCGGGAACACGGTCTGGTCGTCGCCGAAGGTCAGTACATGGCCGTCGCTGCTGTGCTGGAAGTGGTAGTGGATGCCTTCCTCCTCGCACAGGCGCTGGACGAAGTGCAGGTCGCTCTCGTCGTACTGCACGCAGTATTCGCGCTCGGGGTAGAGCGAGCCGAGCTGGAACTGGTAGGCATCGGCCTGGATGCCGTGCTCTTCGAGCACCTGAGTGATGATCTTCTCCACCGTCAGGTGCTGGAAGATGCGCTGGTTGGTGCGGTGTGCCAGGTAGGCCAGTTGCGGTACCAGGGTCAGGCGGTAGCGCGTCATGCGCTTGCCGGATTCGCCCTGGGCGATGCGGTGGATCAGGCCGTGGATGCCGGCGCCGTTCTGGTCGAAGGCGAGGAAGGCGCGCTGATGCAGCAGGCTCTCCAGATCGAGGTCGGGGCGTTCGCTGATCAGTTCCACGTCGAAGGCGTAAGGCTGGCTGATCGCCTCGCGCCCTTTGAATTCGAGCACCTGCAGGTCGTGTTCGACAGCATCGATGCTGAGGCTGAAATGGGTCTGGTTGGCCTGGGCGAACATCGTTGTTCCTCTCGTTTCGATCCATGAATACGCGGGCCATTCTAGGCAGGCGGCGCGACCAGGGCTGTGTTCGGGTTGGCGCTTGGGCGCGAAAGCGAAGGTGCGTCGCGGCTAAAGCGCCTCCCACACAGAGCGTCGTAAACGCAACGGCCAGGACGATGCCTGGCCGCTGCGGTGACGCGGACTCGACCCCGACTTACGCGGAGATCGGGGTACGCCAGTCGTCGGAGCCGGAAGTGCCGGAGACTTCGTGGGTCCAGACGATCTTGCGGTAGGTGAAGTAGACGTCTTCCAGGTGGGTGAAGTGCGCCATGTTCGGGTCCTGGCAGTTCGGCATGCGCGACTGCACGTCGACGATCACGGCGTCTTCCAGTTCGATGGTGAAGTAGTGCTCCTGGGTACCGGTGGAGGAGGTGCGGTACCACTCCAGACGGCACTTGTTCAGGCGCTCGCCGGAGGTCAGGGCGTTGAAGATCAGCGGCGAGGACTTGTCGAAGACCTTGGTGATCATCAGCGGCTTGTGCACGCGCTGGCCGGTCGGTTGGCCGGACTGCGGGTCGCGCGGGATGATGACCTGGTGGTTGTAGGCTTGCACCAGAATCTGGTCTTCATGACCTTCCTGGAAAATGTTGCCGACCGAGTCCTCGGTGAAGGTGCCAGCGGTGATCAGACCTTGTTTGGTGCCTTCGAGGGACAGATACGCGGGTGTTGGCATGAGTGCTCTCCTTGCCTGGGTCATGGATCGTGATCGATCCGGGAGCCAGATTTATAGCGAGCGGCGTGCCAGATATTTAAATTTCAATAAGATCAATAAGTTGAAGTGACCATCCAATTGCCTTTGGTCATATTGAGCGGTGTCGCACAGATTGTTGCGCAACAAGTTGCGCACTGCTGTGCAAGTTTTTGCGCAGTGTCATGCAGGCCTTTGAGAGCTTGGCCTGTAGCGATATATCCACAGACTTATCCACATTTTGCTGTGCAAGAAGTTGCCAGAACGCTCACTCGGCCCAGTGCCGGCCGTGGCGCTCCAGCAGGTGCTGCAGTTGCTCCGGGCCGTCACTGCCGGCCGGGTAGGGGCGCGGGCTCTGGTAGTGCTGGTGCCAGCCCTGCAGGATGGGGTCGACCCACTGCCAGGCGGCCTCCACTTCGTCGCGGCGCATGAACAGCGTCGAGTCGCCCTCGATCACGTCCAGCAGCAGCCGCTCGTAGGCGTCCCAGCGGCGTTGCTGGTGGAAGGCAGCAGCGAGGTTGAGGTCCAGCTCGACGGGTTTGAGGTGCATGCCCTTGCCGGGGTTCTTGGCCATCAACTGCAGGCTGATGCGCTCCTCGGGCTGCAGGCGGATCAGCAGCTGGTTGGCCTCGCCCTCATGGAACAGGCGGTGCGGCACCGGCTTGAACTGGATGAGGATTTCCGAGGTTTTCTTCGCCAGGCGCTTGCCGGTGCGCAGGTAGAACGGCACGCCGGCCCAGCGCCAGTTGTCGATCTCCACCTGTACGGCGACGAAGGTTTCGGTATCGCTGTCGTTGTCGACGTTCTTCTCGAAATAGTAGGCCGGCACATCGTGGCCGCCGATCTTGCCGGCGGTGTACTGGCCGCGCACGGTCTTGTCCTGCACGTCGAGGCCGCTGATCGGCTTGAGCGCTTCGAGGATCTTCACCTTCTCGTTGCGCACCGCTTCGGCGTCGAAGCGTACCGGCGCTTCCATGGCCACCAGGCAGAGCAGCTGCAGCAGGTGGTTCTGGATCATGTCGCGCATGGCGCCGGCCTTGTCGTAGTAGCCGCCGCGGTTTTCCACGCCGAGGGTTTCGCACACGCTGATCTGCACGTGGTCGATGTGCCCGGCGCGCCATACCGGCTCGAACAGGGCGTTGGCGAAGCGCAGCGCCATCAGGTTCTGTACGGTTTCCTTGCCCAGGTAATGATCGATACGGAATACCCGCGCCTCGTCGAACACCGCACCGATGGCGGCATTGATCGCCCGCGCCGACTCCAGCGAGTGGCCGATGGGCTTTTCCAGCACGATGCGCGCCGCCGGGCCGGCCAGGCCGGCATTGGCCAGGTGGGCGGCGATGTCTTCGAACAGGCTCGGCGCGGTGGCCAGGTAGTAGACCCGCACGCGTTGCTCGTCACGCCCCAGGCGCTTGGCCAGACGGCCGAAGTCGGCGCTTTGCGCAGCATCCATGGCGAGGTAGTCGAGGCGTGCGGCGAAGCTGGCCCAGGTGTCGGTGGAGAAGTCGGCGCGCGCCACCTGTGCGCGGCAGTGACGCTCGGCCAGCGCCTGGTAGGACTCGCGGCTGTGGTTGCTGCGAGCCAGGGCGAGGATGCGCATGTCGGCGTGCAGGCGACCTTCGCGGTGCAGGTGATAAAGCGCCGGCAGCAACTTGTGCAGGGCCAGATCGCCCGTGCCACCGAAGACCAGCATGTCGCAGGGAATACTCAAGGGAACACTCCGACTCGTTCTAGCGGACCGTTGCACATCGGGCACTGTCGACCAGTGCCCGACCTTCGTTCGGCGATTTTTCGCACAGCCCTTCGGGCCGTGGCAAAACCGCTGCAAAGAATGCCTGTATTCTGCGGCGCGTCTGCGCTCTCTGAAATATTCGTTCAGCTAATTGGCAACCGCCCGGCTGTGCGTGGGCGCGAGCTATGTAGTATAACTACAAGGCCACTACAACCGCCGCCCACCGATCATAACCGAGCCATGATCGGCCAAGTGCCGCGGTAGACCCTTTTCCGCATAGAGCCTATCTCAGTGAACCTGTTGCAACACATCGCCCAGTCGCGCCACCTGCTGCGCAAGTCCGAGCTCAAGGTGGCCGATCATGTCCTGCTCGATCCCGCATCGGTGATGCACAGCTCCATGGCCGAGCTGGCGCACAGCGTCGGTATCAGCGAGCCGACCATCGTGCGCTTCTGCCGCGCCATCGGTTGCAGTGGTTTCCAGGACCTCAAGCTGAAGCTGGCGCAGAGCTTGGCCGCCGGTGCCAGCTTCGGCCAGTTCGCCATTCACGAGGACGACTCGGTCGCCGACTTCAGCCTGAAGATCTTCGACACCACCCTGCATACCCTGATGGAGGTGCGCGAGAAGCTCGACCCCGAGGCGTTGCAGCGCGCCATCGCCGCCTGCTCCAAGGCCCAGCGCGTGGAGTTCTACGGTTTCGGTGCATCCGGTGCCGTGGCCGCCGATGCCCAGCACAAGTTCTTCCGCCTGCTGCTCAATGCTGCGGCCTATTCCGACCCGCACATGCAGGCGATGAGCGCGGTGACCCTGCAGCCGAGCGATGTGGCGGTGTGCATCTCGCAGTCCGGGCGCTCCAAGGACCTTTTGATCACCGCCAACCTGGTGCGTGAGTCCGGTGCCAACCTGATTACCCTGTGCCCGAGCCAGACCCCCCTGGCCGAGCTGGCCACGGTCAACCTGGCCATCGACGTGCAGGAAGACACCGAGATCTACACTCCGCTGACCTCGCGCATCGCCCACCTGGTGGTGATCGACGTGCTGGCCATGGGCGTGGCCATGGCGCGCGGGCCGAGCCTGGTCAACCACCTCAAGAGCGTCAAGCGCAGCCTGCGTAGCCTGCGCCTGTCACCCAAGTCGCTGCGCAATAGCGAGGATTGAGTGCAGGCGGTTTCACCGCCTGTTCATCTTCTCGCCGTCAAAGCGTCATCTCCCAGGGCGAAGCTGGTTTCTCCAGTCCTCGTTCCGGGAGAACCGAGATGCCTCGTATCTTCGATGACGCGCAACTGCACGACCAACCTGACGCCAAGACCCGGCGCAAATTGCAAGACCAACGCCGCATGGCCTACCGCCGGGCCATCGAGCACTACGCCGAGCAGTGCCAGCTGCAACGCGAACTGGCCGATTTCCCCGAGCTGGTGTCTGCCGGCTACTTGCAGCACGCCGAGCGCTCCTCGCGCCGCGCCGCCTGACTCTCTCTCACCGCCCTGCCTGGGCAGGGCGGTGGGCTTGCCCGATTCTACGAACTTATTGCCCGGTTCTGCCGATCTCGGCGGCAGGCGGCGACATCCAGTTTTACGCCCACTACAGTGATGATCCGGCACCCTCTGTACGGGGCTGACCGTGACTGCCGGCACGCCATGCCGGGACCATCAGACACCATCAGAACAAGGTGGGCAGACCATGATTACCCTGAATCTCAACGGCCAGGACCATGAACTGGACGTGGCGGGCGATATGCCGCTGCTCTGGGCCCTGCGTGACGTGGCCAACCTCACCGGCACCAAGTACGGCTGTGGCATGGCGCTGTGCGGCGCCTGTACGGTGAACGTCGACGGCCAGCCGACCCGTTCCTGCATCACCCCGGTATCGGCTGTGGCCGGCAAGCGCATCACCACCATCGAGGCGATCGGCGAGGACGCCGTGGGCAAGGTGGTCCAGGAGGCCTGGCGCCAGCTCGACGTGGTGCAGTGCGGCTACTGCCAGTCCGGGCAGATCATGGCCGCCACGGCGCTGCTCAGCGGCAACAAGGCGCCGAGCGACGCCGATATCGACGCGGCCATGAGCGGCAACATCTGCCGCTGCGCCACCTATGTGCGGATTCGCGCCGCCATTCACGACGCTGCCGGCAAGCTGGCCTGAGGAGGCGCATGAACATGGGCAAGATCGAAACCCCCGATGGTGCCACTCGCGGCATCCTCAACGTCAGCCGCCGCAGCCTGCTCAAGGGCGCCGGCGGCCTGGCCCTGGGCATCTTCTTCGCGCCGCTGCTGCGCGGCATGGATGCACTGGCGGCAGGTGGCCCACTGGAGCCGAACGCCTTCGTGCGCATCGACCTCGACGGCACGGTGACCGTGCTGGCCAAACACCTGGAGATGGGCCAGGGCAGCTACACCGGTCTGGCCACGCTGCTGGCCGAAGAGCTGGATGCCGACTGGGACCAGGTGCGCGTCGAAGGCGCGCCGGCCGACGTCAAGCGCTACAACAACCTCGCCTTCGGGCCGATGCAGGGCACCGGCGGCAGCACCGCCATGGCCAACTCCTGGGAGCAGATGCGTAACGCCGGCGCCACCGCCAAGGCCATGCTGGTGGCCGCGGCAGCGCAGCGCTGGGGTGTGCCGGCCAGCGAGATCAGCGTCAGCCAGGGCGTGGTCAGCCATGCCGCCTCCGGCCGCAGCGCCGGTTTCGGTGAGCTGGTCGAGGCCGCTGCGCAACTGCCGGTACCGGAGCAGGTGCAGCTCAAGGATCCCAAGGACTTCAAGCTGATCGGCAAGCGCGACCTGCGGCGCAAGGACAGTGCGGACAAGACCGACGGCAGCGCCCTGTTCACCCAGGATTACAAGCTGCCGGGCATGCTGGTGGCCATGGTCGCCTACCCGCCGCGTTTTGGCGGCGTGCCGCGCAAGGTGGACAGCAGCAAGGCCAAGGCGGTGCGCGACGTGGTCGAGGTGGTGGAATTTCGCGACCTGCCGCATGGCCGCGCGGGCGTCGCCGTGCTGGCCAAGAACACCTGGGCCGCGCGCCAGGGCCGTGACGCGCTGGTGATCGAGTGGGACGAGAGCCAGGCCTTCACCCTCGGCAGCGAGGAGATTTTCGCCCAGTACCGCGACAGCGCTGGTCAGCCGGGCCTGCCCGCCACGAGCAAGGGCAATGCCGATGCGGCACTGGCGCAGGCGGCGAAAACCGTCGAGGCCGAGTACGAATTCCCCTACCTGGCCCATGCGGCGATGGAGCCGATGAACTGCCTGGTCAAGCTGTCCAGTGACCGCTGTGAAATCTGGAACGGCGAGCAGTTCCAGACCGTCGACCAGGCCATCATCGGTGGCTACCTGGGCCTGGCGCCTGAGCAGGTGTTGCTGACCCAGCTTTACGCCGGCGGCAGCTTCGGCCGTCGCGCCAGCTCGGTGTCCGACTACCTGCTGGAGGCGGTGGCCATCGCCAAGGCTGCGCGCGACAAGGGCGTCGATGCGCCGGTGAAGATGGTCTGGACGCGCGAGGACGATACCCGGGGTGGTTACTTCCGGCCGGCGTATCTACACCGCGTGCGCATCGGCCTGGACCAGGCCGGCAAGCTGCAGGCCTGGCACAACCGCATCGTCGGCCAGTCGATCATCGCCGGCACCTCGATGGAGCCGTTCCTGGTCAAGGAGGGCATCGACCACACCTCGGTCGAAGGCATCTCCAACCTGTCCTATGCAGTGCCCAACCTGCAGGTGGAGCTGAGCACGCCGACCAATATCAAGGTGCCGGTGCTCTGGTGGCGCTCGGTAGGCCATACCCACACCGGCTATGTGGCCGAAACCATGATCGACGAGGCTGCCGTGGCCGCGGGCCAGGACCCTTACGCCTTCCGTCATGCGCTGCTGGAAAGCCATCCGCGCCACCGCGCTGCGCTGGAGTTGGCCGCCAAGGAGGCTGGCTGGGACAAGCCACTGGCCGCCGGCGCCGAGGGTGAGAAGCGCGGGCGTGGCATCGCCGTGCACGAGTCGTTCGGCTCGTTCGTGGCGCAGGTCGCCGAGGTCACGGTGAAGGCCGATGGCAGTTACCGTCTGGATCGTGTGGTGTGCGCCGTGGACTGTGGCATCGCCATCAACCCGGATGTGATCCGCGCGCAGATGGAAGGCGGCATCGGCTTCGCCCTGGCGGCTGCCAGGCACAGTGCGATCACCCTGAAGGAAGGGCGGGTCGAGCAATCGAACTTCCATGACTTCCAGGTGCTGCGCATGAACGAGATGCCCAAGGTCGAGGTGCATATCGTGCCGTCCGCGGCGAACCCGACCGGTGTCGGTGAGCCGGGGGTACCGCCGCTGGCGCCGGCGTTGGCCAATGCGCTGTTCGCTGCCACCGGCGTGCGCCTGCGCAAGCTGCCGTTCCCGGCGCAGATCAAGGTCTGACGCCTGATAGTCGTAACACGAACGCCCGGGGTTATCTCGGGCGTTTGCGTTTATGGGGTTGGTTTTCCCGGATTGCATCCGGGTTACGGTGGTAACGCGAAACAAGAGGGGCCAGCCGTTTGCTCCTGCAGGTGGATCAGACTCAGCTAGTGGGGGGCGGCGCTCCGCGTCGGCCCGGCAGCCATGGTGGGCTGAAGCCCACCCTACCAGGCTGAGGCCGGCGGTTGAGTGGATGCAATTGAACTGCAGGTCGTAGGGTGGGCTTTAGCCCACCAATTGTGGTCGGCGTGGACTAAAGGGATCACCGCCCGGCCCACCCTTCAGGTCTGTAGCCCGGATGCAATCCGGGGCTTTTATCAGGAGGCGGTACGTCTACTCTCTGGCTCGATCTCGCTGCAATCCTGCGCGGTTGGCGTGTGGATCGCCGCCTGGCGGTGCTTGAGCATGCCGCCTGTGCGCTGGTTTATCGCTGCGGTCATCTCGGCGAGGATCGCCGTGGCCACGCTTTCCGGCGTGTCGCCGCCGATATCCAGGCCGATGGGGTAGTACAGGCGCCCCAGTGCCGGCAAGTGCGGGCTGTGCTGGCGGATCTCGTCCAGTAGTCGCTCGGTACGATCGCGCGGCCCCAACTGGCCGATATAGGCGGGCGAGCCCTGCAGCACGCTGCCAAGCCAGTGGCGATCCTGGCTGTAGCTGTGGGTCATGATCGCCACCATCGCGCCATCGGTGAGTGTGTGCAGGTCATAGGGCGGTCGCGCATCGACCTGAAGCACGGTGTCGGCGTCGGGAAAGCGTTCGGCGCGGGCGAAATGGGCGCGACCGTCGATCACGGTGACGTGCCAGTCTAGCAGTTTGGCCATATGCGTCAGCGGCTGGACATCATGCCCGGCGCCGAAGATCACCAGACGTCGCTGCGGCGCCAGGTATTCGCAAAACACCTCGATCTCGCCGCGCTCATCACGGTAGCTGCGCAGCGAGGAGCGGCCGTCGCTCAGGGTGCGCCGCAGATCGGCGCGCACCTCGGCGTCGAGTGCTGCATCGAGCAGGCGACCACTGTCACCGAGCGAGGGATGCAGGGACAGGCGATCACCGACGCGCACGCGGGCGTTGCGATAGCTGCCGATCACCGCGGCCACCGCGCCGGCCTCGCCGCTTTCGCGCACCTGGCGCAGCAACTCGAGCACCGCCAGTGGCCTATCCGCGCTGTGACGTTCGAGCAGCACGTGCACGGTGCCGTTGCAGCCGAGGCCGAAGGTCAGTGCAGCGTCCTGGTCGTCATCGTCGTCCTGGGTGGCGGTGCTGTAGCGGCGAATCACCGGCTCGCCACTGTCGGTCAGCCACCAGGCCTTTTTCGCCACTTCCGATTCCAGGCAGCCGCCGCTGATGGTGCCCACGGTGGTGCCGTAGAGCGGAATGAGCATGCGCGCGCCGGGTCGGCGGTAGGCCGAGCCTTCGACCTTGACCACGGTGGCGAGCACGGCCTGGCCATTGTCGCGTTCCAGCGCGCGAAGGGCCTCGAGCAGGGCGCTGATTCCCGACAGCATAGGTTTCTCCCAGGCAGGTTTTGTGACGATCCCTGAATGCAATGTCCCTTATCTCGGTGAGCAAGGGTTAGGCCGATCCTGCGAGATTATTGCCCGATCCTGCGCTGGCGGCCTGAAAGCGCTCGGCCAGTTTGACGATGTGCGCGCGCTCGGTACGAATGAAGTCGACGAAGGCCTGCGCCACCGGCGACAGGCGCCGGCCGCGGATATTCACCACACACCAGCTGCGCTGCAGCGGCAGTTCGGCCACCGGCAGCTCGCGCAGCAGACCATGCTGCAGTTCCAGGCGCACGGCATGGCGTGGCAGCAGGGCGATGCCGAGGCCGGCCAGCACCGCTTCGCGCTGCGATTCCAGCGAGCCGATCTCCAGCGTATGGGGGAAGTGCGCGCGTTTCTGGTGGCAGTACTCCTCGCAGGCACGACGGGTGCCCGAGCCGCTTTCGCGAATCAGCAGGGGGTAGGCGGTTAGATCCTGCAGGTGCAGGTCGCCGGCTTCGCACAACGGATGATCCGGCGGCGCGACGGCCACGATGGGGTTGTCGAGAAAGGGCATGAAGTCCAGCGCCATGTCCTGCGGCACCTGGCTCATGATCATCAGGTCGTCGCGGCTGAGGGTCAGGCGGCGCACCACCAGGGCGTGGTTGACCACCGTGAGGTTGAGGCTGACTTCCGGGTATTGGTGGCGAAAATCGGCGAACAGGTGGGGAATGAAATACTTGGCGCTGGATTCGACGCACAGGTTGAGCTGCCCCTGCAGCGAGCCCTGCAGGTCCGACAACTGCATGTCCAGGCTTTCCAGGCGACCGAAGATATCGCTGCTGGCGCGGCGCAGCGCCTCGGCGGCTTCGGTCAGGTAGAGCTTCTTGCCGACGTACTCGAACAGCGGCTGGCCGACCAGCTCCTCCAGTTGGCGAATCTGCAGGCTCACGGCCGGCTGGGTCAGCGCCATTTCGTCAGCCGCACGGCTGTAGGAGCCGTGCTCGCACACCGCCCGGAACACCTGAAGCTGGCGCAAGGTCATGCGCAGCAGGGTTTTACGCATGTTTTCGTCCTCGTTCGATCAATGCATAAGGAATTACTTATGCACGATCAAATAATTATTCATTTTGGTTAATTCGTATAGCCGGATAGGGTTTCACCACGTTTTGCAACCAAGTGTTGCAGCGAACCTTGCAGCGCTGTGCTGAGGATTGGATCGTGATAAGAAAAATACTGATCGCCAACCGTGGTGAGATTGCCGTCCGCATCGTGCGGGCCTGCGCCGAAATGGGCATTCGCTCGGTGGCCATCTATTCCGAAGCCGACCGCCATGCGTTGCACGTCAAGCGTGCCGACGAGGCGCACAGCATTGGCGAAGACCCGCTGGCCGGCTACCTGAACCCGCGCAAGCTGGTCAATCTGGCGGTGGAAACCGGCTGCGATGCGCTGCACCCCGGCTACGGTTTCCTTTCCGAGAACGCCGAACTTGCAGAGATCTGCGCCGAACGCGGGATCAAGTTCATAGGCCCGAGCGCGGAAGTCATCCGCCGCATGGGCGACAAGACCGAAGCCCGCCGCAGCATGATGGCCGCCGGCGTGCCCTGTACCCCCGGCACCGAAGGCAACGTCGCCGACCTGGCCGAGGCCCTGCGTGAAGCCGAGCGCATCGGTTACCCGGTGATGCTCAAGGCCACCTCCGGCGGCGGCGGCCGCGGCATTCGTCGCTGCAACAGCCGCGAGGAGCTGGAGCAGGCCTATCCGCGCGTCATCTCCGAAGCGACCAAGGCTTTCGGCAGCGCGGAAGTCTTCCTGGAAAAATGCATCGTCAATCCGAAGCACATAGAGGCCCAGATCCTCGCCGACAGCTTCGGCAACACCGTTCACCTGTACGAGCGTGACTGCTCGATCCAGCGCCGCAACCAGAAGCTGATTGAGATCGCCCCCAGCCCGCAGCTGACCCCCGAGCAGCGCGCCTATATCGGCGACCTGGCCGTGCGCGCGGCGCAGGCCGTGGGCTACGAGAACGCCGGTACCGTGGAGTTCCTGCTCGCCGGCGGCGAGGTGTACTTCATGGAGATGAACACCCGGGTGCAGGTGGAGCACACCATCACCGAGGAAATCACTGGCATCGACATCGTCCGCGAGCAGATCCGCATCGCCAGCGGCCTGCCGCTGTCGGTCAAGCAGGAAGACATCATCCATCGCGGTTATGCCCTGCAGTTCCGCATCAACGCCGAGGACCCGAAGAACAACTTCCTGCCCTCGTTCGGCAAGATCACCCGCTACTACGCGCCCGGCGGCCCTGGCGTGCGTACCGACACGGCGATCTATACCGGCTACACCATTCCGCCCTATTACGACTCGATGTGCCTGAAGCTGATCGTCTGGGCGCTGACCTGGGAAGAGGCGATGGACCGTGGCCTGCGCGCGCTGGACGACATGCGCGTGCAGGGCGTGCGCACCACCGCGCCCTATTACCAGGAAATCCTGCGCAATCCGGAATTTCGTAGCGGCCAGTTCAACACCAGCTTCGTCGAAAGCCACCCGGAACTGACCCAGTACTCGATCAAGCGCAACCCGTCGCACCTGGCCATCGCCATCGCCACCGCCATCGCGGCCCACGCGGGACTATAAAGCGGCTGCGGGTACAGGCCCCAAGCTGCAGGCAAGCGCCAAGGTGCCTTGCCTGCAGCCTGAAGCCTGAGTCCGTAGCTCTGAAGGAGAATCTGATGAGCAAGAAGATCACCGTTACCGATACCGTCCTGCGCGATGCCCACCAGTCGCTGCTGGCCACGCGCATGCGCACCGAGGACATGCTGCCGATCTGCGACAAGCTCGATCGCGTCGGCTACTGGTCGCTGGAAGTCTGGGGCGGCGCCACCTTCGACGCCTGCGTGCGCTTTCTCAAGGAAGACCCCTGGGAGCGCCTGCGCCAGCTCAAGGCCGCGCTGCCCAACACCCGCCTGCAGATGCTCCTGCGCGGGCAGAACCTGCTCGGCTACCGCCACTACAGCGATGACGTGGTGCGTGCCTTCGTCGCCAAGGCCGCGGTCAACGGCATCGACGTGTTCCGCATCTTCGATGCGATGAACGACGTGCGTAACCTGCGCGTGGCCATCGAGGCGGTTAAGGCTGCCGGCAAGCACGCCCAGGGCACCATCGCCTACACCACCAGTCCCGTGCACACCATCGACGCCTTCGTCGAGCAGGCCAAGGCCATGCAGGCGATGGGCATCGACTCCATCGCCATCAAGGACATGGCCGGTTTGCTCACGCCCTATGCCACCTTCGCGCTGGTCAAGGCGCTGAAGAGCGCGATCGATCTGCCGGTATTCATCCACAGCCATGACACCGCCGGTCTCGGCTCGATGTGCCAGCTCAAGGCCATCGAAGCCGGTGCCGACCATATCGACACCGCCATTTCCAGCCTGGCCTGGGGTACCAGCCACCCGGGCACCGAGTCGATGGTCGCCGCGCTCAAGGGCAGCGAATACGACACCGGCCTGGACCTGGAACTGATTCAGGAAATCGGCATGTACTTCCATGCCGTGCGCAAGAAGTACCACCAGTTCGAGAGCGAGTTCACCGGCGTGGATACCCGCGTGCAGGTCAACCAGGTGCCGGGCGGGATGATTTCCAACCTGGCCAACCA
>Ga0114984_1000350_pt1 | contig 18139 bp, 22 predicted proteins | sample Shrwel1BS1Day1_FD_96987 | JGI IMG/M metagenome (GOLD analysis project Ga0114984, IMG submission 96987) | Subsurface microbial communities from deep shales in Ohio, USA - Utica-3 well 1 S-1-Day1 | ecosystem: Environmental > Aquatic > Deep subsurface > Shale gas/oil reservoir > Produced water/Flow...
CCGCCCGCCGCTGCTCCCGGTCATCGAGCCAGCGCGCCAGCTGCGCCCGCAGCTGGCGCGCTGGCTCGATGACCGGGAGCAGCGGCGGGCGGCGGGGCGGCGGGCGGCGGCCTTCGTGGCGGCCAACCGCGGGGCGCTGGATCGGCTGGAGCGGCTGGTGTCAGTCCTGCTGGCCCGGCGCCGCGGCGGGGGCGGCGCCGATCGTGCTGAGTGAGCCCGGCGAGCGAGCCCGCCTCGACCCGATCAGATGGCGGCGAAATCGAATTGCTCGCCGCTCTGTTCGGCGAATGCGGCCTGCAGCACCTCGGCCAGCGGGGCGCCGTCGCTGTCACGTCGCCACTGCGTGCCATCATGGTCGAAGTGGAAGCCGCCGTTGCGGGTGGCGAGCCAAAGCTGTTTTACCGGCGGCTGGCGGGTGAAGATGATCTGGCTGCCGTTTTCACAGGTTACGCTCAACATGCCGGCGTTACTTTCACAGTCGAGATCGGTTTCGGCGGCGTCCAGAATCTCCTCGATCCGCCCCAGGGTGGCGTCCACTTCACGCATGAATTCAGATTCGGTCATCGGTTCACTCTCTGCTGGCCTGCGTTGGCCGGGAGTATAACGCACTCCCGGGCGGTACTCAGCCCCCGTGGCTAAGGGTATAATCAGCGGTTGACCATTGCCGCCTGCGGGCGGGCAACCGATTGGAAAGGGATCGATGATGCTGAAACGCTGCTGGCCCGCGCTCCTGCTGGGCACTCTGCTGCTGTCGGGCTGTGGCCAGAAGGGGCCGCTCTATCTGCCGGACGAGACGGCGGCGAACCGGATCGGTCATAGCGACCCGATCAACCACGATGAGAGCCTGAATGGATAACTTTGTATACCGCGACGGCCAGCTGCACGCTGAAGCGGTGGCCCTGAGCCGCATCGCCGAAGAGTTTGGCACCCCGGTTTATGTTTATTCCCGCGCCGCGCTGGAGCAAGCCTATCTGGCGTATGCCCGGGCGCTGGCGGGGCAGGATGCGCTGGTGTGCTACGCCGTCAAGGCCAATGCCAATCTGGCGGTGTTGAATGTGTTGGCACGGCTGGGGGCGGGTTTCGACATCGTCTCGGTCGGTGAGCTGGAGCGGGTGCTGCGGGCCGGGGGCGATCCGCGCAAGGTGGTGTTTTCCGGCGTCGGCAAACAGCGCGGCGAAATTCGCCGGGCGCTCGAGGTGGGGATTCTCTGCTTCAATATCGAGTCCGCCGCGGAGCTGGAGCGGATCGAGGCGGTGGCGGCGCAGATGGGCGTCGAGGCGCCGGTCTCCATCCGGGTCAACCCGGATGTGGATGCCGGTACCCACCCCTACATATCGACCGGCCTGAAAGAGAACAAGTTTGGCGTCGAGATCGACACGGCGGTCGAGCTCTACCGCCGCGCCGCGGCATCGAGCCAGCTCGAGGTGGTGGGCATGGATTGCCATATCGGCAGCCAGTTGACCGAACTGGGCCCCTTTCTGGCCGCCCTCGACCGCTTGCTGCTGCTGCTGGACAAATTGTCGGCGCAAGGGATCCAGATCCACCATCTCGATCTGGGTGGCGGCCTGGGGGTTCGCTACCACGATGAAACCCCGCCCACGCCGGGCGCCTATCTCGAACAGGTGCTGCAGCGGCTGCAGGGGCGCGATTACAAGCTGATCGTCGAGCCGGGCCGCTCCATCGCCGCCAACGCCGGGGTGATGCTGACCCGGGTCGAACTGCTCAAACACAGCGGGGACAAGAACTTTGCCATCGTCGATGCGGCCATGAACGATCTGATCCGGCCGGCACTCTATGGCGCCTATCAGGCGATCATTCCGGTCAAGCCGCGTACCGAGGGGGAGAGCAAGCGCTGGGATCTGGTGGGTCCGGTGTGTGAAACCGGTGATTTTCTCGGCAAGGATCGCCCCTTGAACCTGCAGCCGGGCGACCTGCTGGCGGTCTGCTCCGCCGGTGCCTACGGTTTCGTGATGGCATCCAACTACAACACCCGCCCGCGCCCGGCCGAGGTGATGGTGGATGACCACCGGGCCTGTCTGGTACGGGCGCGCGAGACCCTGAACGACCTGATGCGCGGCGAACAGCTGCTGCCCGAAGCCTGACGGAGGGCAACCATCATGCTGGTTCGCTTTACCAAAATGCACGGCCTGGGCAACGATTTCGTGGTGATCGATGCGTTGTCCCAGCGGGTGCGACTGACACCGAACCTCGTCACCCGACTGGCCGATCGCCATACCGGCATCGGCTTCGACCAACTGCTGCTGGTGGAGCCGCCGAGCCGGCCGGATCTGGACTTTCGCTACCGTATCTACAATGCCGATGGCTCCGAGGTGGAACACTGCGGCAACGGGGCACGCTGTTTTGCGCGCTTCGTGCGCGAGCACCGGCTCACCATGAAAGATGAGATCCGCGTGGAAACGGCCCGGGGCGAGGCTACCCTCCACCTGCTGCCGGACCGGCAGGTGGAGGTGGAGATGGGCGTTCCCGAGCTGCGCCCCGCCGAGGTGCCGTTCGAGGCCGAGCGGCAAGCGCTGGTCTACCCGGTGGAGGTGGCCGGCGAGTGGGTCGAGTTGAGCGTCGTCTCCATGGGTAATCCCCATGGCGTGCTACGGGTGGAGGATCTGGAGCGCGCGCCGGTGGCGACGCTGGGAGCGGCGCTGGAGGCCCACCCGCGCTTTCCGAACCGGGCCAACATCGGCTTCATGCAGGTGGTGAATCGGGGCGAGATCCGGTTGCGCGTGTATGAGCGCGGCGTTGGCGAGACCCTGGCCTGCGGCACCGGTGCCTGTGCCGCCGTGGTGGCCGGACGGTTGCGCGGCCTGCTCGATGAGGCGGTGGTGGTTCACCTGCGCGGTGGAGATCTTCGTATCCGCTGGCCCGGCGAGGGGCAAATGCTGCGCATGACCGGCCCGGCGACAACCGTTTTTGAAGGACAGATCTACTTATGAACGATGCAAGCAAGCGGGTGGAGGCGGTGATGCCGAGCGCCGAGCAGGTGGCAGAGTATCTGGCCAACCACCCGGCGTTCTTCAGTGAGTACACCTGGCTGCTGGAAAAACTCCATGTCCCGCACCAGCGGGGCACCACCGTATCGCTGGTGGAGCGCCAGACCTCGCTGCTGCGGGAGCGCAACCAGCTGTTGCACGGCCATCTCGCCGAGATGATCGAGGCGGCGCGACACAACGATGTGCAGTTCGAAAAGACCAAGCGGATGGTGCTGGCGCTGCTGGAGGCCTGCACCCTGGATGATGTGGCCGTGGCGGTGGAGGAGAGCCTCTGCCATGACTTTTACGGCGATGAGACCGCCCTGCTGCTGTTCAGCGAGCATGCGCTGGCGAGCAACGCCATCCGCACCCTGGCCCGGGCGGAGGACTCGCTGGTCCAACCTCTGATCGAGACCAACCTGCCCAGCTGCGGCCAGCTGTCGCCGGCGATGAACCGCTATCTGTTCCAGGAGCGCGCGGTCAAGGTGCAATCGGCGGCGGTGGTGCCGCTGGTCAAGGGGGAGACCCTCGGACTGCTGGCGATCGGCAGTTACGATCCCAACTACTTCCAGAGCAGTCAGGGCACCCTGTTCCTGAGCTATGTGGGCGAGGTGCTCAGCCGCATCATCTTCCGTATCCTGCAAGGGCAGCGGAGCTGAGACGGTGGTGGAGGAGCAGACCTGGCCCGACCACTTTCTGCGCTATCTGCGCGTCGAGCGCCAGCTCTCCCCCCACACCCTCGACAACTACCGCCGCGATCTTTCCACCCTCCGGGCCGAGCTGGAGCGCAGCGGCCCGGCGGGCTGGGACCGGCTCACCGAGCCGCAGCTGCGGCGGGCGATCGCCGGCCTGCATGCGCGCGGGCTGTCGGGGCGAACGCTGCAGCGGTTGCTCTCCGCCCTGCGCAGCTTTTACCGCTTTCTGGCGCGCGAGGGGTGGGTGCGCAGCAACCCCGCCCTGGCGGTGCAGGCCCCCAGGGCGGGGCGTCGGCTGCCACAAACCCTGGACACGGAGCAGGTGGCGGCGCTGCTGGAGGTGGCGGGCGACGGGCCGCTGGATATCCGTGACCGGGCGATGATGGAGCTGATCTACTCCTCCGGCCTGCGGGTATCGGAACTGGTTCGCCTCGACCTGCGCGACATCGATCTGGCCGATGGCAGCCTCGTGGTCACCGGCAAGGGCAACAAGATGCGCCGCTTGCCGATCGGGCGGTTGGCGCGGCAGGCGATCCACCGCTGGCTGGGGGTGCGCCAGGGGCTGGCCGCGCTGGAGGAAACGGCCCTTTTCACCGGCCAGCGGGGCAAGCGCCTGACCACCCGCGCGGTGGAGCAGCGCCTGCGCAAGCGCGGGGAGCAGCAGGGCACCCAGGGGCGGGTCTATCCCCACCGCCTGCGCCACAGCTTTGCCAGCCACCTGCTGGAGTCCAGCGGTGACCTGCGCGCGGTGCAGGAGCTGCTGGGCCATGCCAATATCAGCACCACGCAGATCTACACCCACCTGGATTTCCAGCACCTGATGGAGGTGTATGAGCAGGCCCATCCGAGAGCGAGGCAGAAGCGGGATGATTGAGTGCGTCACCTTCGATCTGGACGACACCCTGTGGGCGGTCGATCCGGTGATCGAACAGGCCAACCGGGAGCTCTGGCAGTGGCTGGAAGCGCATGCGCCGGAGGTCAGCCAAACCCTTGCCCCGGCCGATCTGAGCGCCGGGTCGGCACTTCACCAGCAACTGCTGCAGCGGGCGCCGGAGATCGCTCACAGCGTCAGCCAGGTTCGCCTGCGGCTGCTGGAGCAGGGCTGTCGCGCCGCCGGCCATGGCGAGGAGCGGGCCCGGCAGCTGGCCGCGGCGGCCTTCGAGGTGTTCCTCCACGCCCGCCACCGGGTGGAGCCGTTCGAGCACGCCCAGCCGGTGCTGGAGCGGCTGCGCCGGGAGGGCTACCTGATCGGGGCGCTGAGCAACGGTAATGCGGATCTGGCCCGGCTCCCGATCGGCGAGCTGTTCGATTTTCAGTACAACGCCGATGGCGTGGGCGCGGCCAAGCCGCATCCGGCGATGTTCGAGAGCGCGCTGGCGCACACCGGGCTGCGAGCGCATCAGGTGGTGCACATCGGGGATCACCCGATCAACGATGTGCAGGCCGCCCGGCAGGTGGGGATGTGGACCATCTGGGTGAATCTGCCGGGCCAGCAGTGGCCGCAACCGGCCCGGGCGGATGCCACCGTCAACGAGCTGGCGGCCATTCCGGCGGCGCTGGCCCGGATCGCGCAGCGCGCCGCCGCCGCCCCCCGCTAGCGCGGGCCGGATCAGTCGAGAAACAGCGCCAGCAGGTCATTCAGAAACAGTTGCCCCTGGGGGGTTGCCACCAGCCGATCGGGCCGTTGCTGCAGCAACCCCCGCTGGCGCGCCTGGCGCAGCAGCGGGGCGATCACCTCCAGCTCCGAGCCGGTGCGAGCCTGGAACAGCTCACTGGCGACGCCATCGGTCAGGCGCAGGGCGTTGAGCATGAATTCGAAGGGGCGCTCCCGGACCGGGATCAGCTCCCGTCCGGCCAGCCGCCGGGCCGGGTCGAAATAGCCCCTGGGCTGGCGCTGCTTGTGGCGCCGCTCGATCACCAGCCGCTCCCCTTCGCGCCAGCTCAGTTTGCCGTGGGCCCCGGCACCGATGCCGATATAGTCGCCAAACTGCCAGTAGTTGAGGTTGTGGCGCGCCTGTCGGGCGTGACGGGCGTAGGCGGAAATTTCGTACTGGTGGTAACCGCTCTGCTGCAGCAGCCGCTGCCCCTGTTCCTGAATCTCCCACAGGGCCTCATCCTGCGGCAGTGGCGGTGGCTGGGCGTGGAACGCGGTATGGGGTTCGATGGTGAGCTGATACCAGGAGAGGTGGCCGGGGTCGAGCGCCAGCGCCTGTTGCAGGTCGGCCAACGCCTGCGGCGGTGTTTGTCCGGGCAAGCCGTGCATCAGATCCAGGTTCACCCGGGGGAAGAGCTCCAGCGCGGCCTCGGCCGCCGCCAGCGCCTCGGCCGGAGTGTGGATCCGTCCCAGCCGATCGAGATGGTCGGCGTGGAAACTTTGCACGCCGAGGGAGAGACGGGTGACACCGGCGGCGCGGAAGCCCTCGAAGCGGCTTTGCTCAAAGGTGCCGGGGTTGGCTTCCAGAGTGATCTCGAGATCCGCCGCCAGCGGCACGCGGGCAGCGATCCCCTCCAGCAGGCGTTGAATGGATGCTGCGCTGAACAGGCTGGGGGTGCCGCCACCGATGAAGATCGACTGCAGCTCACGCTCCCCCGCCAGGGGGAGATCGCACTCCAGATCGGCCAGCAGCGCCGCCACATAGGCGGCTTCCGGCAGCGGTTCGGTGGCGGCGTGGGAGTTGAAATCGCAGTAGGGGCACTTGCGCACACACCAGGGGATATGGATGTAGAGCGATAGCGGCGGCAGGCTCATGGTCGCTCGAGCCAGGGGGTGATCCGCTCGATCAGCTGGCGTACCGCCTTGCCCCGGTGGCTGTAGCGCTGTTTTTGCTCCGAACTCAGCTCGGCGCTGGCCAGGCCGAGCTCGGGAATGAAGAACAGCGGATCATAGCCGAAGCCGTTATCGCCGCGGGGGGCGTCCAGAATGACCCCCTCCCAGCTGCCCTGACAGATCAGCGGGGTCGGATCTTCGGCGTGGCGCAGCAGCACCAGCAGACACTGAAAGCGGGCGCTGCGCCGCCCGGCCGGCACCCGTTCGAGTGCCTGCAGCAGCTTGCGGTTGTTGTCCGCATCGCTGCAGCCGGCGCCGGCGTAGCGGGCGGAGTGGATCCCCGGCGCGCCATCGAGGGCATCCACCTCCAGGCCGGAATCATCCGCCAGAGCGGGCAGGCCGGTGGCCCGGGCGGCGTGGCGCGCCTTGATGATGGCGTTTTCCACGAAGCTCAGGCCGCTCTCTTCCACACCCGGCAGGGCAAAGTCGGATTGTGGCAGGAGCTTGATCTCAAGCGGCGCGAAAATCTCGCCGAACTCCCTCAGTTTGCCGCGATTGCCGCTGGCCAGCACGATTTTGTCGATCATCTTCCCCTCAATCGGCGTAAAAGGTCTGTTCAAATTCGATGTGATAGGGGGGTTTATTGGGGTCCGGCTGCACATCCAGACTGATCCTGAGCTGCTCCTCCTCGGTAAAGCGGAAGCTGCCGATGTAATAGAGCGCATCGCCCTCGTCGATCGGTTTGAACTCGATCGATTGGGCCTGACCCAGCAGGTTGGCCGCTCTTCCGCTGACGATGGCGGTGACCGGCGTCTTGCTGCCCGCCTCACCCCGTTTCAGCACGGAGACATTCACCAGCGCACGGTACTTGCTGCGGGTGATGCCGTTCAGCTGCGCCACCTCCGGCGTCAAGAAGCTGGAGTTGAAGGCGTTGTAGTGGATCTCATAACGGTCGTCGGCAACCATCTGTTCAGCCAGGGCCGTGGTGCTGAACAGCAGGGCGCCGCCCAGCAGCAGCCGGGTCAGGGTGGTGGTGATCGGTTTCATCCGGGTCTCCTTTCAGCAAGTGATACGGTAGATGGCGATCTCGCCCAGCATGTTGGGCCACAGCTTGATCCACCAGCGGTGGCGGTGGGCGTGGTCGACCACGGTGCGCTCCAGAATCTCGATGTTGCGTTCGACACAGAGCTGCTCGAAATCCTTGAAGGTACAAAAATGGATGTTCGGTGTGTCATACCAGGTGTAGGGCAGAAACTTCGACACCGGCATCCTGCCCCTGAAGGCAAGATAGCCGCGGGCGCGCCAGTGTGCAAAATTGGGGAAGGTGACGATCCCCTCGCGGCCGATGCGCAGCATCTCATCGATGATCCGATCCGGGCGGTGCATGCTCTGCAGCGCCTGGGTCATGATCACATAGTCGAAACTGTGGCTGCCGATGCTGCTCAGCCCGGCGTCGATATCCTTCTCGATCACGCTGACCCCGCGCTCGATGCAGGTGGTCAGGTTGTCGTGGTCGATCTCGAGACCGTAGCCGGTGACCTGCTTGTGCTGCATCAGGTGGGCCAGCAGCTCGCCATCACCGCAGCCGAGATCCAGCACGCGGGAGTTGGGCACGATCCAGTCGTCGATGATCTCCAGGTCAGCGCGCATGGGGTTCTCCTTTGGCCGGGGTCAGGCCGTTGGCGATCCGCTCCAGGTAGCGGCCAAGCACCTCCATGTAGCGCGGAATCGGGATCAGGAAGGCGTCATGCCCCTGGGGGGCGTCGATTTCGGCGTAGCTGACCGGCTTGCCGGCTGCGATCAGGCCATCCACCAGCTCGCGGGATCGTTCGGGCGAGAAGCGCCAGTCGGTGGTAAAGGAGATCACCAGATAGCCACAGCGGGCCGGCTCCAGCGCGGCGGCCAGATCATGGCCCCGCTCCCCGGCGGGGTCGAAGTAATCCAGCGCCTTGGTCATCAGCAGGTAGGTGTTGGCGTCGAAGGAGGAGGAGAACCGCTCGCCCTGATACTGCAGGTAGGACTCGACCTCGAACTGCGGGTTGAAATCGAAGCTGAGCTTGCCATCTTTCAGCTCACGGCCAAACTTCTCCCGCATGCCGTCATCCGACAGGTAGGTGATATGGCCGACCATCCGGGCCAACATCAGGCCGGTGCGCGGCACCACCCCCTTCTCGTAGTAGTGGCCGTCATGGAACTGCGGGTCTCGGGTGATCGCCTGGCGGGCCACTTCGTTGAAGGCGATGTTCTGGGCGCTCAGTTTGGCGGCGGAGGCGATCACCACGCAGTGGCGCACCCGTTCCGGGTAGCTGATCGACCACTGCAACGCCTGCATCCCCCCCAAACTGCCACCCACCACGGCGGCCCACTGCCGGATGCCGAGCCGGTCGGCCAACCGCGCCTGGCTGTTGACCCAATCCTGCACGGTGATGATCGGGAAGTCGGGCCCATAGGGCTTGCCGGTGGCGGGATTGGGGCTGTTCGGCCCGGTGGAGCCGTGGCAGCCACCCAGATTGTTGAGAGAGACCACGAAAAAGCGGTTGGTGTCGATCGCCTTGCCGGGGCCGATGGCCGCGTCCCACCAGCCGGGCTTGCGCTCCTCCATGCTGTGGTAGCCGGCCGCGTGGTGATGACCGGAGAGGGCATGGCAGATCAGCACCGCGTTGGTGGCGGCGGCATCGAGCTCACCGTAGGTTTCCACCATCAGATCCCACTGTGCGAGGCTGCGACCGCAGCTCAGCGCCAGGGGCTGATCGAAATGGAGTTTGCGCGGCGTGACCAGGCCAACGGAGTCTTCAGGGATTGCGGCGGGCATGGTTATCTCTCAGTCGATTTCACAACAGCAACAGTCGCCCCAGTTGGGACTGCAGAATCTGGATCACCAGAAAGATCAGAATCGGCGACAGATCCAGTCCGCCGATCGGCGGGATCACCTTGCGGGCCAGGGCGAACAGGGGCTCGGTCAGCTGCAGCAACAGCTGCGGCGCCGGGTGATAGCTGTCGGGCGAGATCCAGCTGATGATGACGGCGCCGATCACCGCCCAGAAGTAGATGGTGAGAATGGTATCGATCACCCCAACGGCGGAGAAGAGCAGCAGTTGCAACGGATTGATCGCCGCCTGGGTCAGCGCACCGGCGAACTGGAAGATCAGCAGCAGCATAACCGCCTTGACTGCCAGGGCGACGATCAGCGGCGCGGCATCGAACCGCCCCCGCGGGCGCAGCAGCATCTGCAGCGGGCGCACCGGGGGTTGGGTCAGGCGCACCACGGCCTGGGAGATCGGGTTGTAGTAGTCGGCCCGGGCCAGCTGCAACAGAAAGCGCAGCACCAGCATAAAAACATAAATTTCACCCAGGGTACGGATGATGAGGGTGATCGGGTCTTGTCCCATGGTGGCTCCTGTCTCGGTAGTCAGTCTTGGCCCAGCTCGTCGGCCAGCTCGGTGGCGCGGTCGCGGCAAGCGGTGAGGGCGTGTTCAACCAGTGTTTCGAAACCTTCTTCCTGGAAGGTTTTTATGGCCCGCTCGGTGGTGCCGTTGGGGGAGGTGACCCGCCGGCGCAGCTCCTCCGGCGGCAGATCGCTGTGGCAGGCCATGCGGGCGGCCCCCAGCGCCGTCTGCAGGGTCAGGCCCCGGGCGGTCTCCTCGCTCAGCCCCAGTTTGGTGCCGGCGGCGATCATCGCCTCCATCAGCAGGAAATAGTAGGCCGGGCCGGAGCCGGACAGGGCGGTGACCGCATCCAGCTCCGCCTCGCTCTGCACCCAGAGCGCGCGGCCGACCGCCTCCAGCAGCCGGGTGGCCTGTTGCCGCTCGGCCGCGCTCACACGGGCGTTGGCATACAGACCGCTGGCGCCGGTCTGCACCAGGGCGGGGGTGTTGGGCATGCAGCGCACCAGGGCCACTTCGCCGCCCAGCCAGCGCTGCAGAGCGTCCAGAGAGATGCCGGCGGCGATGGAGATCACCAGCGGCCGGCGCGATTGCACCGCGCCGGCCAACTCGCTGGCAACGGCCTGCATCACCTGCGGCTTCACCGCCAGCACGACGATGTCGGCGCCAGCCACCGCGGCGGTGTTGTCGCAGGTCACATTCAGGCCCTGTTCGGCCAGATCCCGCAGGCGCTCGGGTTTTGGCTCCGCCGCCCAGATCCGGGCCGGCGGGAAGCCGTTCTCCAGCAGGCCGCCGATGATGGCGCGGGCCATGTTGCCGGCACCGATGAAGGCGATTACGGGGGGCTGGTTCATGTTGATGGTCTCGATCCTGTGGCTGGGTTATGGGGCCGCTGGTGGGTTGCGCGGGCCGAACAGTGCGGTACCGACGCGCACCAGGGTGGAGCCCTCGAGGATGGCCGCCTCCAGGTCGGCGGACATCCCCATCGACAGGGTATCCAGCGCCGGCAGCGTCTGTTGCAACCGCTCCAGCAACCGCCTCACTTGTGCAAACACCGCTCGCTGGCGCTCCGGGTCGGCTTCCGGCTGCGGAATCGCCATCAGGCCGCGCAGACGCAGATTGGGCAACCTGGCGACGGCCGCGGCCAGCGCGGGCAGCGCCTGCGGGGTGCAGCCGGCCTTGCTGGCTTCGGCGCTGATATTCACCTGCAGGCAGACATTCAACGGCGCCAGCCCCGCTGGGCGCTGTTGCGACAGGCGGGTGGCGATCTTGAGCCGATCCACACTGTGCACCCAATCGAACCGTTCGGCGATCGGGCGGGTCTTGTTGGATTGGATCGGGCCGATGAAGTGCCACTCCAGGGGTAGGTCGGAGAGGGCCTCCATCTTGTCCAGGGCTTCCTGCAGGTAGTTCTCGCCGAAGGCGCGCTGACCACACCGGCTCAGCTGGCGCACCTCGTCGGCGCGGCGGGTCTTGCTGACCGCCAGCAGAGTGACGCTGTCGGGGCGGCGGGTCGCTTTTTCGCAGGCCAGTCTGATCCGTTGGCGCACGGCTGAATAGTTGTCTGCTAACATAGGGCTGTGTGAATAGTGACGACTGTCATTGGCAGGTGGTACCTGTTCTGTTAGAACGGTGAAGTTTAAAGGAAGCTGCTGCGGATCTCGACCCATTATGGATATTACTGAACTTTTATCATTTGCCGTGCAACAGAGTGCATCCGATTTGCACCTGACCGCCGGCATGCCGCCCATGATCCGTGTAGACGGAGATGTGCGTCGAATCAAGCTGCCGGCGCTGGAGCACAAACAGGTGCACACGCTGGTGTACGACATCATGAACGACAAACAGCGCAAGGAGTATGAAGAGAATCTGGAGGTGGATTTCTCTTTTGAAGTGCCCAATCTCTCCCGTTTCCGTGTCAACGCCTTCAACCAGCACCGGGGCGCGGCGGCGGTGTTCCGCACCGTCCCCAACACGGTGCTCACGCTGGATGATCTGGGCATGGGCAACGTGTTTCGGGAGCTGTCGGAGAAACCCCGCGGGCTGGTGTTGGTGACCGGCCCCACCGGCTCCGGTAAGAGCACCACGCTGGCGGCGATGATCGACTACATCAATGATACCCGCTCCGATCATATCCTCACCATCGAGGATCCGATCGAGTTTGTACATGCGAGCAAGAAATGCCTGATCAACCAGCGGGAGGTCCATCGCGATACCCATAGCTTCTCCAACGCGCTGCGCTCGGCGCTGCGCGAAGACCCGGACGTGATCCTGGTGGGCGAGATGCGCGATCTGGAGACCATCCGCCTGGCGCTGACCGCCGCTGAAACCGGCCATCTGGTGTTTGGTACCCTGCACACCACCTCGGCGGCCAAAACCATCGACCGCATCATCGACGTGTTCCCGGCGGCGGAAAAGGACATGGTGCGCTCCATGCTGTCGGAATCGCTGCAGGGGGTGATCTCCCAAACGTTGCTAAAAAAACCCAAGGGGGGGCGGGTGGCCGCCCATGAGATCATGATCGGCACCCCGGCGGTGCGCAACCTGATCCGTGAAGACAAGGTGGCCCAGATGTACTCCGCCATCCAGACCGGGGCGGCCTACGGCATGAAGACGCTGGATCAGTCGCTGCTCGAGCTGGTGCAGAAGGGGTTGATCGCGCGCGAGACGGCCCGCGAAAAGGCCAAGAACCCCAGTTCATTCTGAGCCTGACGCAACAGGAGCAACACAGTGGATTTTACCCAACTGCTGAAAATAATGGTCGATCGGGGCGCCTCGGATCTGTTTGTCACCGCCGGCGCCGCGCCATCGATCAAGGTGGATGGCACCGTCCGCCCGTTGACCAAGGAAAAACTCAAGCCGAGCCAGGCCCGGGCACTGGTCTACAGCACCATGAACGACAAGCAGCTGGCCGAGTTCGAAGGCACCAACGAGTGCAACTTCGCCATCAGCGCACCGGGCATCGGTCGCTTCCGTGTCAGTGCGTTCATGCAGCGCAATACGCCGGGGATGGTGCTGCGGGCGATCAATAGCCATATCCCCTCGCTGGAGGAGCTCAACCTGCCGCCGGTACTGCGCGAGCTGGCCATGACCAAGCGGGGGCTGATCCTGTTCGTGGGCGGCACCTCCACCGGCAAGTCCACCTCGCTGGCCTCGATGATCGACTACCGCAACGAGCATCACGCCGGGCATATCATCACCATCGAAGATCCGATCGAATATATCCACAACCACAAAAAAAGCATCGTCACCCAGCGGGAAGTGGGGATCGACACCGAGTCTTTCGACGTGGCGCTGAAGAACACCCTGCGCCAGGCGCCGGACGTGATCCTGATGGGGGAGATCCGCTCCGCCGAGACGATGAAATTCGGCCTGCAGTTTGCCGAAACCGGCCACCTCTGCATGGCGACCCTCCACGCCAACAACGCCAACCAGGCGCTGGATCGGATCATCTCCTTCTTCGGCCCCGAGCAGCATGATCAGGTCTGGATGGATCTGTCGCTCAACCTGAAGGCGATCGTGGCGCAGCAGCTGCTGCCTACGGTGGATGGCAAAGGGCGCCGCGCCGCCATCGAGGTGATGATCAATACCCCATTGATTCAGGATCACATCCGCAAGGGGCAGGTACACGAGATCAAGGAGGTGATCAAAAAATCCACCAACCTGGGGATGCAGACCTTCGATCAGGCGCTGTTCGAGCTCTACCGCGATGGGGTCATCACCTACGAGGCGGCTCTGGCCCACGCCGATTCGGCCAACGACCTGCGCCTGATGATCAAGCTGGATGCGGAAACCAGAGGCAAGGCCGGTGGCCCGGCGGACGACATGCCGAGCTTCACCCTGCAGGATGAGGATGACAGCCTGAACCTGAAAGGGAGTATAAACGTCGACAACATGTAAGCCGCGGTTCACCTCCGGCGGGGGGGCACCCCCGCCCCCGGTTCCGCTATTTTCTGCCCGCCGCGGCGGTATCAGCGGCGGAACACGATGCGGCCATCCATCAGGGTGGCACTGACCCGCCCCTTAAGCGTCTGACCGAGGAACGGGGTGTTTTTGCCAGCCGAGCGCAGGTTCTCCTCGCTCACGCACCACTCGGCCGTCGGGTCGAACAGGCAGATATCCGCCTGTGATCCCACCTGCAGTGTGCCCGCGTCCAGTCCCAGAATGCGGGCCGGTGCCAGGGTCAGGGCCGCGATCAGCTGGGGCAGCTCCAGCAGCTGCTGTTCGACCAGCAATAAACTCAACGGCAGCAGGGTCTCCAGACCGCTCATCCCCGCCTCCGTCGCCGCGAAGGGGGCCTGCTTGGCGATCGGGTCGTGCGGCTGATGGTCGGAGCAGATGGCGCTGATGGTGCCGGTCACCAGCCCCTGGCGCAGCCCGGCCCGATCCAGCGGGCTGCGTAGCGGCGGTTGCAGGTGGTAGGCGGCGTTGAAACCGTTGACGCAGGCATCGGTCAGCAGCAGGTTTTGGATCGCGACATCGGCGCTCACCTGCAACCCCCGTTGCCGGGCGGCCTCGATCAGACGGACCGAGTGTTCACAGGAGAGCTGGCCGAAGTGGGCCCGAACCCCGGTCTGCTCCGCCAGCAGCAGGCAGCGCGATACTTCGATGGTTTCGGCGCTGGCCGGGATGCCGTTCAGGCCCAGCCGGGTGCTGGTGGTGTCGTCGTGCATGCAGCCGTTGGCGGCCAGCGCCGCGTCCTGCGCCTGGAACACCACCAGCAGGTCGTGGGTGGCGGCGTATTCCAGACAGCGCAGCAGGATCTGGCTGTTGCCAAAGGGGCGACGTAGATTGGTAAAGGCGATGCAGCCGGAGCTGGCCAGACCGTGCAGGGGGGCGAGTTGCTCACCCTGCAGCCCCTGGGTGAGCGCCCCCATGGGGAGAACGCGGGCGAGGCCGATGTCGGCGGCGCGGTCCTGAATCAGTTCGGCCACCGCGGCGGTCTCCACGATCGGGTTGGTATCCGGTGTCACCACCAGCGTGGTGATGCCGCCGGCGGCCGCGGCGGCGGTTTCGCTGGCGATGGTGCCCTTGCGGGTCTGTCCCGGTTCACGCAGGGTGGTGCAGAGATCGACCAGACCGGGCGCAACGATCTGGCCGCGGGCGTCGATCACCTCATCGGCCTGGAACCCTTGCGGTGGCTCGCCGAGGGCGCGGATCTCGCCCTCGCTGACATAGAGATCGGTGATCCGGTCCAGTGACTGGGCCGGGTCGATCACGCGGCCCCCTGAAATCAGAATGTTCATCGGCTCAAACCTTCCGTGATCGGTTGTCGCTGGTGGCCCGTTGGGAGAGCTGGCCGCTCATCGCCTTGGACATCACCGCCATGCGCACGGCGATGCCGTTGGTGACCTGGTCGAGTATCAGCGAGCGGGGCCCGTCGGCCACCTCGGACTCGATCTCGACGCCACGGTTGATCGGGCCGGGGTGCATCACCACCGCATCCGGCTTGGCATAGGTCAGCTTGGCGCGGGTGAGACCGTAGAGCTTGTAAAACTCGGACTCATTTGGCAGCAGGGCGCTCTGCATCCGCTCCTTCTGCAGGCGCAACATCATGATCACATCCACATCACGCAGCCCGGCGGCCATCTCGGTATACACCCTGACGCCGAGGGCTTCGATATGGCGCGGCAGCAGGGTTTTGGGAGCGATGACGCGAATCTCCGCCACCCCGAGGGTGCGCAGGGCATGGATCTGCGAACGCGCCACGCGCGAGTGCAGTATATCGCCCACGATCGCGACCTTCAGCGGGGCGAACGCCCCCTTGTGACGGCGGATGGTGAGCATATCCAGCATCGCCTGGGTCGGGTGGGCGTGGCGGCCGTCGCCGGCGTTGATCACGGCGACATGGGGGGTCACATGCTGGGCGATGAAGTGGGCGGCGCCGCTGTCGGCGTGGCGCACCACGAACATGTCGGAGTGCATCGCCTGAAGCGTCATCAGGGTGTCCTTGAGGGTCTCCCCCTTTTTGGTGGAGGAGGTGTTGATGTTCAGGTTCAGCACATCGGCGGAGAGGCGCTTGGCGGCCAGCTCGAAGGTGGACAGCGTGCGGGTGCTGTTTTCGAAAAACAGGTTGGCCACGGTTTTGCCGCGCAGCAACGGTACTTTCTTCACCTGCTGCTCGCCCATGTCGACGAAGGAGTCCGCCGTGTCGAGAATCTCGAGCAGCAGCGCGCGTGGCAGCCCTTCGGTGGTCAGGAAGTGCCGCAGCTGGCCGTCGGCGGTCAGCTGGATGGCGTTCGGGTCGTTGGCCTCAAACATGGATCCACTCTCTTGTCGTTTCAACCACGCTGGCGGATGGTCAGGGTAAGGGGGTCCGGGCCGTTCAGCTTGACCTGCTGATCCGGTCCCAGCGCCAGGGTGCCTCCGACCACGTCGGGCTGGATCGGCAGCTCTCGTCGCTGCAGATCCAGCAGGGTGATCAGGCTGACGGAGGCGGGGCGGCCGTAGTCGAACAGTTCGTTCAGGGCGGCGCGAATGGTACGGCCACTCATGATCACATCGTCGACCAGCAGGATATCGCGCCCTTCGGTGGCGCAGGGCAGCTGGCTGGGCTGCACTCTGGGGTTGATCCCCACCTGGGTGAAGTCGTCCCGGTAGAAGCTGATATCCAACACCCCCAGGGGGGCGGTCAGCCCCAACTGCCGGTGCAGCCGCTCGGCCAGCCACACTCCGCCGGTGCGGATGCCGACCATCAGCGGCGCCTGCAGGTCGCGGCGGATGATCAGGGCGCGGGCTTCACTCGTCATCTCGTCGAGCAGCGCATCGATGCTCAGGGTTCCCGATACCATGGATCTCCTCCAATCGAGTGTGGCTGGGAATGCGCACGGCGGTGTTGAACCAGTCCTCCAGAATCAGGCGGGCGGCGAGGCCATCGACCGATTCCCGCTTGAAGTTGCTGCCGCCGCCGGCGTTCAGGTGGATCCGCTTGGCCTCCGCCGTGGTCAGCCGTTCATCGCACAAAAAGCAGGGCAGCCGGTAGCGGTCCTGAATCCGATTGGCAAACCTGCGGGCTCGACGCGCCATCTCCGAGGGGGTGCCATCCATGTTGAGCGGAACCCCCACCACCAGCGCGTCCGGCTGCCATGTGGCGATGGCGCCATCCAGTTGCGACCAGTCGGGTATGCCATCGCGGGCGCGTACCGGCTCGAGCTCGGTGGCGGTGGCGGTCACGCTTTGGCCGATGGCCAATCCTATGCGGGTGGTGCCGAAGTCGAACCCCAGCACCCGCTGGTGACCGTGGCTCATCGGGGGAGTCCCCTCAGGCGTGCCCGGCCTGGGCCGGCAACAGGTTCAGGTTGATCCCCAGAGTCGCCGCGGCCGCCTGCAAGCGCTCTTCCAGCGGCAGGTGGAACAGTATATCCGAATTTGCCGGACAGCTTAACCAGAGGTTGTCGCACATCTCCTGTTCCAGCTGCTCGGGGCCCCAGCCGGCATAGCCCAGGGCCACCAGGAAGGTGGCCGGGCCTTGGCCCCGGGCGATCGCCTCCAGAATATCCAGCGAGGTGGTCAGGCTGATCTCGGCGTTGATCGGGTGGCTGGAGAGCCAGGCTTGGTGGGGCTCTCGCCGGTGCAGCACAAAGCCGTGGTCATCCCGTACCGGGCCGCCGTTGAACACCGGGCGTTGTGAGCAGCGCCCGCTGTTGTCCTCCAGCTCCAGGTGGGAGAGCAGGTCACTCAGGCGGATGCCGCTGGGGCGGTTGACGACGATCCCCATGGCGCCGTACTCGCTGTGGTCGCAGATGTAGACCACGGTCTGGGCGAAGGTCTCGTCATGCAGGTGCGGCATGGAGATCAGGAAGTGGTCACGAAGTGAGGTAAGGGTATCGGACATGGTCGGTCTCTCTTCGCCGCTCGGGTATGGTTAAGGCTTAGTATACTTGGGCCTGTTTCTCAAATTTCCAGGTGCGAATGATTTCGAGGCGATCCACCTCCTTGCGCATTTCGACCGGAAAACTCTGGAACGGCGCGGCCAGCTGCACGATGCGGATGGCGCCTTCGTCCAGCTCGCGGTGGCCGGAGGAGCGCAGGATTTCGATATTCTCCACGCTGCCATCCGGGCGCAACGCCACCAGCAGGCGCAGTTTGCCCTGCAACCCGCGGTTGCGCGCCTGTTCCGGGTAGTTCAGGTTGCCCACCGTTTCCACCCGGCGGCGCCAGTTGTCCAGGTAGCTGGCATAGGCGTGGCCGCGCGTGGCCGCGGAGGTGAGGCGCAGCACGCGGGGGCTTCTGGCTCGGGTTTCCCGCTCCAGATCCAGTTGTGTTTGCAGGCTGGCCATCTCCAGCGCGCGGTTGAGCAGGGAGGTGGAG
>Ga0114984_1000351_pt1 | contig 18104 bp, 18 predicted proteins | sample Shrwel1BS1Day1_FD_96987 | JGI IMG/M metagenome (GOLD analysis project Ga0114984, IMG submission 96987) | Subsurface microbial communities from deep shales in Ohio, USA - Utica-3 well 1 S-1-Day1 | ecosystem: Environmental > Aquatic > Deep subsurface > Shale gas/oil reservoir > Produced water/Flow...
TCGCTGTGATGATCGGGAAAGAGGTGTGGGTGTATTGGTGCAAACAACATAGGAAACCCATTCATGGCACGTCCAAGTGATTACACCTCAGAGCTGGCTGAGGCGATCTGCCTACGCCTGGCCGAAGGTGAATCGCTGCGGTCCATCTGCCGTGATGATGTGATGCCGGATAAAGCGACAGTCCTGCGATGGATAGCTCGCCACGATCTGTTCCGCGACCAATACGTGCGGGCAAAGGAGCAAGGCGCCGAGGCTCTGGCCGAAGAGATGTTCGAGATTGCCGACGATGGCTCGAATGACTGGATGGAACAGCTCGACAGCGAAGGCGCCGCGGTGGGCTACAAGCTCAACGGCGAGCACGTCCAGCGCTCGAAGCTCCGGATCGACACCCGCAAGTGGTATCTGTCCAAGATTCTGCCCAAGAAATACGGCGACCGCATCCAGCAGGACGTAACGGTCGACGTTAAAGACGGCCTGGCCGAGAAAATGGCGGCAGCTCGTGAACGTGCGCAGCAGGGTTGACCCTGAGCTGCAGTTGATTGAGGACATAGCCGGCTTCACCCATAACCCGCAGGGCTTCGCTATGTACGCGTTCCCCTGGGGCCATGGAGAGCTTGCTGGCGTTGAACGTCCTCGCGACTGGCAGTGGGAGACGATGGGCGTCATTGGCGACCATCTCAGCAATCCAGAGACGCGCTTTCAGCCGCTGATGATCTCGGTGGCGTCTGGTCACGGTATCGGCAAATCCGCCGAAATGGGCATGATCCTCAATTGGGCCATGTCCACCTGTGAGGACTGCAAGGTCGTCGTAACGGCCAACACCGAGAACCAGCTGCGCACGAAGACCTGGCCAGAGATCGGCAAATGGTTCCGCCTGGCGATCAATAAGCACTGGTTCAACGTCACTGCGACGAAGGTTGCTTCTGTTGACCCTGAGCACACCGATAGCTGGAAGGCTGACGCGGTGCCATGGAGCGAGCACAACACCGAAGCATTCGCCGGCCTGCACAACAAGGGCAAGCGAATCGTCTTGATCTTCGATGAAGCCTCCAACATTGCCGACAAGGTGTGGGAGGTCGCAGAGGGCGCGCTGACGGACGAAGACACCGAGATCATATGGTTGGCCTTCGGTAACCCGACGCGGAACACAGGGCGCTTCCGTGAGTGCTTCACGCGCTACAAACATCGCTGGGTCACCAAGCAGGTCGACTCACGCACCGTAGACGGCACGAACAAGCAGCAGATCGCCAAATGGGCGGATGACTATGGCGAAGACTCCGACTTCTTCCGAGTCCGTGTCCGCGGCATGTTCCCGAGGGCGTCCGACTTGCAGCTGATTCCGACTGACTGGGTGGCCGAGGCCATGCGGCGCGAGGCTGTGTTCGGCCTGTCTGATGCGCTGGTGTGCGGTATCGACATTGCTCGCGGTGGCGCTGACAACAATGTGATTCGGTTCCGGCGCGGCCTTGATGCTCGATCGATCAAGCCTATCCGCATTCCTGGCAGTGAGACGCGCGACACCACTGTGTTCATCGCCAAGGTGTGCACGGTGGTGCAGGAGCACAAGCCAGACGCTGTATTTGTTGACTCAACAGGCGTTGGCGGGCCAGTGGCTGACCAGTTGCGCCGGCTCATGCCTGGCATCGTCATCATTGACGTGAACTTCGCCAGCGCAGCCCCTGATAACCACTACGCGAACATGCGGACGTACATCTGGTGGATGTTGCGTGAGGCGCTGCGTGCTGGCCTTGCCATCGAGCAAGACCCAGACCTTGAGGCCGAACTGACCTCGCCCGAGTACACGCACAACCAGCGTGACCAGATCGCCCTGGAGAAGAAGTCGGAGATCAAGAAGCGCCTCGGCATCAGCCCTGATGACGCCGACGCTTTGGCCCTGACCTTCACATTCCCCGTTCAGAAATCTCAACACACTCACGAGCAAGGCAGCGCGCTGCTGAGTGAGTACGACCCATTTGCGAGGTAGACACATGTGCGGCAGCTCACTGAGTAAGGTTGTCAAGGTTGCAACGCTGGGCCTCGTGGACATGGACACCCCAAAGCCGCCGAGCCCGCCAAAGCCTGATGCGCCCCTTGATGCGCCAACCGAAGTCGACCCTGGCGTGACCCAGGCTCGCGAGGATGAGCGCAAGCGCAGGGCTGCTGCGGCAGGGGCAGGTAGCACAATTCTTACTGGCGCAGGCGGCCTCAATACCGCCGCGCAGACTGGGCAGAAGACTCTGTTGGGGGCGTAAATGGCTGACTCTCTGCGTCAACAGCTGGACCGTCGGCTGTCCCAGCTCAAGAACGAGCGCGACAAGGGCTGGCTGCCACTGTGGCGCGACATCAGCGACCACATTGCTCCGGACATGGGGCGGTGGAATACCTCGGATGTGAACGAAGGCAAGCGCCGCGATCAGTTGATCATCAACTCGACCGGCCGTAGCGCGCTCAAAGTGCTCGCCTCTGGCATGTTCAGCGGCATGACCAGCCCCTCGCGGCCGTGGTTCAAGCTGGCCACTCCTGACGCAGCGCTGATGGAGTTCGGGCCGGTCAAGTCCTGGTTGCACCAGGCAGAGCTTGCCATGCAAGACGTGTTTGCGCGCTCCAACCTGTACAACGTGCTGCCGACTCTGTACGCAGAGCAGGGCGCGTTCGGTGTCGGCGCCATTGCCTGTATGCCTGATGACGACGAGTTCATTCGGTTCTACAACTTCACAGCCGGCAGTTACATGGCTGCGACCAGCGCCCGGCAGCAGGTCGACACGCTGTACCGCGAATTCAAGATGACCGCGCGGCAGATGGAGCAGCAGTTCGGCAAGGCTGCGCTCAGTTCCACCGTGCAGACGCTGCTCACGACAAACCCGGATGCCTGGGTTGATGTGTGCCATGCAGTCGAGCCCAACGACAAGCGCATCGCCACACGCGATGACAGCCGAAACATGCCGATCCGCTCCGTCTACTGGGAGAAGGGCGGCGACCAAGACAAGATGCTCCGCGAGTCGGGCTTCAAGTCATCGCCGATCATGGTCCCTCGCTGGGATGTGAACGGGGAGAACGTCTACGGCTCCGGCCCTGGCTCGGTTGCCTTGGGTGACACCAAGGCGCTGCAGCTGATGGAGAAGCGCAAGGCGCAGATGCTTGAGAAGGGCGTCAACCCGCCAATGGGTGCGCCTGGCTCGCTGCGTGGGCAGCGTGCGTCGATCCTGCCTGGCGACATCACCTACATCGACCAGAACGCAGTAGGGCAAGGGTTCGCGCCGCTGTATCAGATCGACGCCTCGTGGTACGGAGCATTGCGTGCTGAGATCATGGCGCACGAGGAGCGGATCAACTCGGCCTTCTTCGTCGACCTGTTCTTGATGATCAGTTCGATGGATGACGTGCGGACGGCTACCGAGATCGCCGCGCGTAAGGAAGAGAAGATGCTGATGCTCGGCCCTGTGCTCGAACGCATGAACGACGAGCTACTTGACCCGCTGATTGATCGCGTGTTCAGCCTGATGATGGAGCAGTCCGCTCCGCGCTGGGCTGGCTTGCTGCCAGGCAATCCGATGCTGCCGCCTCCGCCTAAGGAGCTGGCCGGCATGGACCTGAACGTTGAGTACGTGTCCATTCTGGCTCAGGCACAGAAGGCGCTAGGCGTGTCGGGCATCGAGCGCGCCATCAGCTTCGCTGGCAACCTCGCAGGCATTCAGCCGGACATCATCGACAAGATCGACTTCGACCAAGCCGTTGATGAATACACCGCAATGCTGGGCGTGCCTCCAACGATCATCCGCTCGGATGAGGACGTTGCGCAGATGCGCCAGGCCCGCGCACAGGCTCAGCAGGAACAGCAAGCCATGGAGCAGATGGGCGCAGGCATTCAGGGCGCCAAGCTTCTTTCCGAAACCAACGTCTCTGGCGATAACGCACTCGCCGCACTGGTAGGCCAATGACCAACGCAGCCAATGAAGCCGCAGCCAAGAAAGCCGCGGCACTGGATCAGCTCGCCTCGAAACAGGCCGACGACGACTTCCTTTGGTTGATGAACCAGCGCAGTGGTCGCCGCTTCGTGTGGGACTTGCTCGGCCGCTGCAACGTGTTTGCAACCAGCTTCAACTCTCACGGCGGGCTGATGAATCTGGCCGAGGGCAAGAAGCAGATCGGCTACCAGTACCTGAACAAGATCAACCAGCTCTGCCCCGACCTCTACGTCGTGATGATGAACGAGGCCAACGAGGCAGCGCGCAACCGAGAGCTCCAACTGGAGCAAACAGAGGAAACCAATGACTGACTCGACTCAAGCAAGCGCTCCGGAAACTCCCACCAGCGCCGCGGCAGACGTTCAGTCCGGAGCCCCTGCAGTTGCACCTGTGACCGAGCAAGCCCCGGCAGCGCCGGAAGCTCAAGCAGAAGCACCCGCAGAGGCGCCCGGCCAGCCGGCTCCGGCAGTGGAATACACGGACTTCGCTGTGCCTGAAGGCATGGAGATGGACGCCGAAGTGCTGACCAACTTCAAGGGCATCGCCAAAGAGCTTGGCATTCCCCAGGAGGCGGCACAGAAGCTCATCGACTTGCAGGCATCGCTGGAGGCCAAGCGTTCCGCCGCAGCAGAGCAGGCGCAGGCCGAACAGGCGCAGCAATGGGCAGCCCAGGTTAAAGCCGACAAGGAACTGGGCGGCGAGAACTACGACAAGACCGTAGCGACCGCCATCAAGGCCGTTGAGCAGTACGGCACCCCAGAGCTGCGCAGCCTACTGAACGAAACCGGAATCGGTAACCACCCCGAGCTGGTGAAGTTCTGTCATCGCATTGGCAAGGCCCTCTCCGAGGATGGCCTGGTAATGGGCGGCACCCAATCCGCTCGCGAAATGAGCATTGTCGACGCCTTCAAGTAAGGCAAAACCGAGATCAGTAAGGAGAACCCACAATGGGTATTTTGACTTCCACCATGCCGACTCTGCTGGATAAGTTCAGCCGATCGGAGAAAGACGGCAAGATCGCCAAGATCGTTGAACTCATGGCCAAGCAGAACGATGTTCTCATGGACGCCGAGTATCAGGAGTGCAACGACGGCAGCAAGCACAAGACCACCATGCGCTCCGGTATCCCTGAGCCAACCTGGCGCATGTTCAACAAAGGCGTGCAGCCTTCCAAGTCCACCACCGTCCCAGTGCTCGACACCACTGGCATGATGGAAGACTACGGCCTCGTTGATAAGGCGCTGGCCGACCTAAGCGGCAACGCTGATGCCTTCCGCGTGTCCGAGAACATCGCCAAGCTGCAGGGCTTCAACAACAAAGCCGCGCGCTACATGATCTACGGCAACACGTCGTCCGAGCCTGAAGCGTTCCTCGGCCTGGCGCCGCGCTACAACGACCTATCCGCCGAGTCCGGTGCCAACATCGTTGACGCTGGCGGCACCGGTTCCACCAACACGTCCATCTGGTTCGTGACCTGGGGCGAGATGACCACTCATCTGCTCTATCCGAAGGGCAGTGTGGCCGGCTTCCAGCACCGCAACCTGGGCGAAGACACCGTAGGTGATGGCAGCGGCGGCGAGTTCCAGGCATACCGCGACCACTTCAAGTGGGATATCGGCATGTCCGTCCGCGACTGGCGCGCAAACGCCCGCATTGCGAACATCGATGTCACCGCCCTGACCAAGGACGGCGCAACCGGCGCTGACCTGATCGAGCTGATGATCGAGGCGTTCTACCGCATCGAGAATCCTATGCAGGGCGAGGGCCGCACGGTCATCTACTGCAACCGCACCATTCAGACCTTCCTGCACAAGCAGGCTGCCAACGCCAAAAACGTCAACCTGACGCTGGGCGAGTACGCCGGCCGCAAGATCCCTGAATTCCTGGGCATGCCGATCAAGCGCGTCGATGCCATCCTCAACACCGAAGCCCGCGTGGTTTAAGGAGACACATCATGCTTTTTGACGCGAAACTTCTGATGTCCAATCATCAGGCCATCACCGCGACCGCCGCCTCCACCGACGTAATCGACACGGGCAGCACTAAGGACGTAGGCAAGGACGGCAGTGTCCCGCTTGCCGTTCAAGTTACCGAAACCTTCAATGCTCTCGACAGCCTGAGCATTGCCATCCAGACCGACGGCGATTCAGCCTTTGGCTCGCCCAAGACACTGGCAACCGTCACCGTCCTACTGGCCGACCTGAAGGCCGGCTATCAGCTGCCAATCATCACCCTGCCGCAAGGGTGCGAGCGCTACATTCGCCTGAACTACACCGTCAACGGTGTAGGTGTGCCGACCGCTGGCAAGGTCACTGCAGGCATCGTGGCTGGGGTGCAGACCAATGGCTAAGCACTACAAGGTGCTTGAGCGCTCCTTCATCAACGGGCGTCTGTGCGAGCCCGGCGATGTTGTGTCGCTTGAGATCGACAGCCCCGGCAGTCACCTTGAGGAAGTGAAGGCCGAAGCCAAGCAGGAGAAGGCAAAGCCCGGCCAAAAGCCGACCGCCAAGCCTGATGAAAAGCCGGAAGACAACCTTCCGGACGCGTAACACCAAGGGGCCTACGGGCCCCTTTCTATTTCCGGAGATCGCATGGCCAGTGTCGTCCAAATCTGCAACATGGCGCTCACCCGCATCGGGCAGAACCAGTTCATCGACTCGATAGACGAGCAGAGCAAGGCGGCCGAGTTGTGCGCGCTCCACTATGAGCAGTGCCGCGATCAGGTGCTGCAGGACTTCCCATGGCCGTTTGCTGAAGCGCGCGTGTCCCTCGCTGACATTGGATCGCCGCCGCAGAACTGGGCCTATAGGTATCGCTACCCGACCGATTGCCTACAGATCCGGCACATCACCACACCCGGCATGCGTCAGCCGCGCGTCGAGCAGCGCGTGCAGTTCAAGGTCATCAATGCCACTGGTGGGCGAGCGATCGTCACCGACCAGGAACAGGCCGAACTGGTTTACACGCTGAAGGTTGAGGACACGACCTACTTCTCACCGCTGTTCACCAGTGCGCTGGCCTGGCGCTTAGCGGCAGAGTTGGCAATGGGTCTGCAGGCACGCCCTGAGAACTACAGCGCAGCCATTCAGAACTACCTCATCACCATCGATCAGGCCCGAGCCCTTGCGTTTGAAGAAAGCGAGGAGGGGCCGTTTCCTGAATCCGAGTTCATACAGGCGCGCAACTAATGGGAACATCCACCATTCAGCCGTCGTTCGCGGCCGGTGAGCTTGCGCCGTCGCTGTATGCGCGCGTCGACCTGGCCCGTTACCAAACCGGCCTGCGCCTGTGCTCGAACTTCTTCGTCATGCCCTATGGCGGCGTGAAGAATCGCCCCGGCACCGTGTTCATCAACGAGACCAAAGGCAGCGGCGCGGCCCGCCTGATCCCGTTTCAGTTCAACGATGAGCAGACCTATGTCCTTGAGTTCGGCAGCCTGTACATGCGCGTCTACAAGGACGGCGGCGTGGTCGAGTCGAGCCCTGGCGTGCCATATGAAATCGCAACGCCGTTCACCGCTGCGCAGCTGTTCGAGCTGAACTACACGCAGTCGGCTGACATCATGACCATCGTGCATCCATCGCATGAGCCGCGGCAACTGTCGCGCCTGGGGCATGACAACTGGACGCTGGCGACAATCAGCTTCGTTCCAAGCATCGCTGCGCCGACAGGTTTGTCTGGCTCGGCTCGCTCGGGCGGCTCTGGCGACACTACTTCATATCGCTACGTCGTTACCGCAGTGGCTGATAGCGAGGTTCCGGAAGAAAGCCTGCCTTCTGCATCGGTCACCGTTGCCAGTTGGGACAGCAAGGCCGGCGCTACCTTGAGCTGGTCCGCTGTCTCTGGCGCGGACTATTACAACGTCTACAAAGACAGCAACAGTTCAGGCATCTACGGCTTCATTGGCAAGGCTGATGGCCTGACCTTCAACGACATCAACATCGCTCCGGTCAAGACTGATACCCCGCCGACTGGCAATAACCCGTTTGTTGGGGCTGGAAACTATCCGGGCGCGGTCGGCTATTACCAACAGCGCCTGTGCTTCGCGGGGTCAGACCTCGCTCCGCAAACCTTCTGGATGAGCAAGACCGGAAACTTCAAGAACTTCGGCTATGCCACGCCGGTAAAGGATGACGATTCGATCACTTTCACCATCGCATCACGCCAGGTGAACCGGTTCCGCCACATCCTGCCGCTTCGGCAGTTGCTGGGTCTGACTTCGGGCGGCGAGTGGGTCATCTCTGGGGGCGAATCAGGCATCACAGCCAAGACCGTCAAGGCCGAGATTCAGAGCTACAACGGTGTATCGAAGATTCCGCCGATCGTTATTAACGACTCAGCCATTTACGTGCAGCAGCGCAACAACGCAGTGTCCTCGCTGGCCTACACCTTCGAGGCTGATGGGTTCTCCGGCGACGACCTGACCAAGTTCTCGCCGCACTTCTTCCGCGGTTACACGCTGATCGATTGGACCTACCAACAGATCCCTGACCGCCTGGTCTGGGCGGCGCGCAATGACGGGGCCTTCCTCGGTATGACCTTCCTTCCGGAAGAGCAGCTGCTGGCCTGGCATCAGCACCACACGGATGGCTTTGTCGAGTCGGTCTGCTGCATCGCTGAGGGTCAGATGGACGCGCTCTACATGCTCGTTCGTCGCACCATCAACGGCGTGACGAAGCGTTACGTTGAGCGCATGGCGACCCGCGATATAGCGGACCCTGAAGACGCTTTCTTTGTCGACTGCGGGCTGACCTACGACGGCCGCAACAAGAATGCGGCGGCAACCCTGGCTCTCAGTGGCGGCACTGACTGGAAATACCCGCAGGCGGTCACCGTCACAGCCGTGGGGCACACGCCATTCACCGCTGACAGTGTTGGACGGACCTACCGGCTCCGCGCCGGGGTGGAAATGGTGCGGGTCGAGGTTACGGCCTACACCTCGTCGACCGAAGTCACCGCCAAGCTGTTGGAGATATGCCCGGAAAGCCTGCGCGGCGTAGCGGTAAGCGACTGGGCGCTGATGGCTTCGACCATTGCCGGGCTCGGTCACCTGGAAGGCAAGACGGTTTCCATTCTGACCGATGGCGATGTGCATCCGCAGCGCGTCGTGTCGGGCGGATCTATCAGCCTGCAGCATGTATCGGCGGTGGTTCATGCCGGCCTGCCCTATGTGGCCGAGATGGAAACGCTAGAGATCGACTGGGCTGACAGGTCATCCGCTACCCAGTTCGATAAGCGCAAGATCATTCCGACGGTTACGGCCTTTCTGGAGGCATCGCGGAACTTTTGGGCCGGCCCTAAGCGCGGCGCGAAGCTGTACGAGACAAAGCCGGAGTATCGCGAAACTTACGACTCCCCTGTCGCCGCCACAACCGGCATCACCGAGCTAAAGATCGAATCGGTATGGCAGGAGTCTGGCCGCGTCTACATCCAGCAGCCTGACCCGCTACCGCTCACCATCCTTGCATTGATCCCAGAGGTTACCGTCAGTGGCAAAAGCTGAAGTGCTCCCCTTGTCGGCCGCTGATGTTGCGAGTGTCGTTGCCGATGTTCGCCAGGCCGATGTGGATGAGATCGCCGAAGCCCTGCAAACGCCCATAGAGGGCGCGCTGGCGGAAGCCTTGGGTAACCACTGCAAGGCCTCGAAGATCGTGGTTGGCGGGCTGATTGTGGCCGTGTTCGGCGATTCAAGGCATGACGAGCAGATAGGCGTCCCGTGGCTGATCAGCACGCGCCACATCGAACGGTTTCCGAAAGCGTTCTTGCAGGTTTGCAAGCCTGAAGTGGCCGAAATGCTGGGCAGACATTCACTCCTGCTCAACTACGTTGACATTCGCAATACGGCGGCCATCCGCTGGCTGTCCTGGCTGGGCTTCAGCTTCGGTGAGCCTGAGCCATATGGCCCGCTAGGTATGCCGTTCTACCCATTCTGGATGAGGCGCAAATCATGTGCGTGAGTAACCTGTTCAACGCATACGCCAGCTACGAGCAGGGCAAGTACCTTGACGAGGTGGCGAAGGTAAACGCCGGCATCTCGAAGAAGGCAGCCGAGGATGCCATGCAGCGTGGCGGCGTCGCGGCTGATGAGCAGCGCAAGACCACTCAGCAAGTTATCGGCGCTCAGCGTGCGGGGTTTGCTGCGAATGGGATTGACGTGAACACCGGCACGGCTGGTCAGATCCAGAACGACGCAGCTGCGCTTGGAGAGATGGACGCATTGACCATCATGAACAACGCTGCGCGCGAGGCCTACGGCTACCGCGTGCAGGCGATGGATCAGCGGCAGCAAGGCAAGCTGGCCAAGTATCAGGGCAAGATTGAGGCTATCGGTTCCATTCTTGGCGGCGCAGAGAAAGGCGCTATGTTCGCTGCAGGCGGGGGCGCGTAATGGCTAGGATTCCTGATTATTCACAGCGTCAAGTCGCCACGCGTCCCGTCGCTGCCCAAGGCTTCAGTATGCGCGGGCCTGATGCGTCCGGTCTTGCTCGCGGTATTGAGCAGGCCGAGAACGCCGTCATCCGCCACGTCGAGAAGGAGCGCGAGAGCGCCAACCGTGCCGCCATTCTGGAAGCTGACAAGCGGCTAACCGACTGGCAGCACAATACGCTGTTCAATCCAGAGGGCGGCGTCTATACCCGCAAGGGCAAGAACGCGCTCGACGTTACCAATGGCACGCTCGATCAGTTCGAGCAGGCGCAGGCGAAAATCGCGGAGAGCCTGTCTACCGAAGACCAGCGCGCCATGTTCGGCCAGATCGCCGCACAGCGCCGCGAATCTATCTCGCGCGAGCTGAACCGGTACGAGTTTGGCGAACGTCAGCGCTACTACGACGATGTTGACCGCGGCCAGCTTGAAACCGCCATGCAGGGTGCGGCGCTCAACTACAACAACCCGGAAAAGATCGCCTACTACCAGAACTCGGCAAAGCAGGTACTGGTCAACCAAGCCGAGCGCAACGGCATGCCGCCTGAGATGCTCCAGGCCAACCTGCTGCAGACCAATAGCTCCATGTCGACCGCCGTGATTTCACGCATGGTTGATGAAGACCCCTACGCTGCGCGCTCGTACTTCACCACGGCGCAGGAGGGGATGACTGCAGAGGATCAGGTCAAAGCCAGCCGGCTGATCGAGCGCGAGATCAAGACGCGGGAGATTCAGGCTAAGCAGATTCAGGCCATCGCCCGGGCAGAGCTATCGACCCGCGTGTCGGATGCTCAGTCCGCCTATCTGTCGGGCTTCGATTTCGAGAACCCGCCGTCGGCCTCCGACTTCATCGCCTCCTACGGCGCACAAGAGGGCGCGGAGCGGTACGCGCAGTTCGAGAAAACCCAGCAGATCGGGACCGCTATTCGTCAAGTCGCGCTGGCCTCGCCCGATGAGCGTATGCAGCTGGTCGAACAGTTTCGGCCGGCAAAGGATGGCGTGGCCGAGGATGGTTTCGCAGTCGATGCCAAGCTTTACGGCGCGCTGCTCAACTCGGCTTCTCGTCTTGGCGACGAGCTGCAGAACGACCCGGCCACCTATGTGATTGGGCGCAGCCCGTTGCTAATGAAGGCTGCAGAGGATGCGTCGAGTGGTGACCCGGCCGCGGTCGAAGCCTATGCCACAGCCATGATTGCCGAGCAGCAGCGCCTCGGTGCAGCTGAGCCAAAGCTACTGACCTCGCGCCAGGCGGCCAGCATCGCCGCTGCTTTCGAAAACACCGAGGACGGCGGCAGCAACGCCGCACAGGTCATCGAGCAACTGCAGCAGCAGTGGGGCCGCAACTGGCCGACCGTCTACAAGCAGCTGCAGGACAAGCTGCCGGGCGCCGCGCTGGTGATTGGCTCCGGTGTCGATCCGCAAACCAGCGCCACACTGGCCCGAATTGCTCCGCTGAAGACATCGGAACTGAAAGCTGGTCTCGACAGCGCCGAAGCCAGTGACGCGAAAAGAGCGCTGAACGAAGGGATGGCCGAGTTCCGCAACACCCTGGCCGGTCAAGTCGGTGGCGAGCGCACATTCTCCACGCTGTACAACGAAGCCGAGCGCCTGGCTTATGCCTACATGGGGCAGGGCAAGGGCGCTCGGGATGCAGTCGAGCTGGCGAAGAAAGCGCTGATCGATGACAAGTACACGCTGCAGGGCACCTACCGTGTGCCGAAGGCCTACGACGCCGACCTGATCGAGGCCGGCACCGAGCGGGCTATCGAATCACTCGACCCTATGACGCTGAACTTCCGCACGCCAGCCGGTGTGCCGGAGGACTTCGCCGCGAGCCGCGTGAAGGCTGCCATCGAGAAAGACGGGTACTGGGTCACCTTGCCCGACGAAAGCGGCGTGGCACTGTACTACGGCGGCGAGGCGGTACTTGATCGTGCCGGCAACCCGGTTGCTCGCAAGTTCGACGACCTGGCAGCCGAGGCCATCCAGAAACCCAGCGCCTGGCAGCGCTTCAACGAAGGCCGGGAGAAGATGAACCAATCTGCCGCGCCTTCTGGTGCATGGGGCATTCAATGACGCTATTCACCGATGGCCTGATCATCCGGAAAGACCGCAACATTCTGGATGATGTGGTGACCGGCCAGTTCGACGCGGCAGAAGCTGCGTTCGATCAGGCGATGTTCGAGAACCCAACGAGCGCCGCGCGGCGTATCGGGGAGCTGAACGAGGCGGAGCGCGGAACGGTTGAGATGCAGGCTTATCCGGCCTATGGCATCCAAGAGCGCCGCGCTGAACCTGAAACGCCGCTACTGACCGCTGAGCAGGCCCGCGCCAGGATCAAGGAAGAAGGCCTCGACCTCACCGTTGAGGATTCCGGCATTCGTGCCGGCGCGCTGGATATCCTGATCGAGCGCAAGCGCGAAGAGGTCAAGCGCAAGCTGATCCTGGATAACGCCCCGGCGTCGACCATACCGGTGCAGCTGCTGGCTGGGTTCGGCGCTTCGGTGCTTGACCCGTTCAACGTAGCGTCGGCATTCGTGCCGGTCGTTGGCGAAGCGCGCGTTGCGTCGCTGCTGGCGCGTGCCGGCACGTCGGTTGCGGCTCGTGCGGCTGCTCGCGCTCAAGTCGGCGCGATCGAGGGCGCCGTCGGCGCGGCTATGGTTGAGCCGCTGGTTCTGTATGCCTCGGCTCAGGATCAGGCCGACTACGGCGCCGTTGATAGCTTGCTGAACGTGGCTTTTGGCTCAGTGATGGGCGGCGGTCTGCACAGCGCTGGCGGGTACGTTTCCGATGTGCGCCGCGGCACGCTGCTGGAAGGCGTCAAAGCTGAGTCGCCTGCCATCACTAGCCAGGCTCCGGCGAAGATCAGCCCGCAGCAGTTCGCGCTGCGTGTCGATGAAGATCCGATGCTTGCCCTGCGTGACTCGCTTGAGCGCGGCATTCAGGGTGACCGCGTGCGATTGGCTGAAGATGCTGGGCGCCAGGCGCGCGAGACGTTGATGCCTGAGATCCGCGCAGAGTTGTCGGAAGTGGCAGCCGGGCGCATGCCCAATGCTCAAGCCTTGCAGGCAGAGCGTGTTGCTGTGCAGGAGCGCCTTGAATCGCTGGATAGCACCCTTGGCCAGCGCATCGAGGAGTTGCGCGGTCGTGGCGAGAACCCAGTCCAGGCCGTGAACAAAGCCCGCCAGTCGATCAACGAGGAGCGCAAACGGCTGACGGCGCGTGACGCTGAACTGGCTGATGCCAGTGATACCGGACGGCAGGCAGAGATTGCCCGTCGCGATCTTGAGGGCCTACAGCGTGGAGAAATTCCGCAGCGCTACCAGTCACGCATTGACGCCGAGACAGGCCGCATCGCCAGCGGCCTCGATCTGCGGCAGACCGCGCGGGCGAAAGCTGAGGCCGCACCCTGGCAGGTTCGCGAGAGCGCCCTTCGTGCTGCCGTGGCTCAGTCGGTCACTGGCCGTCCGGTCAATGTCGAGGCGATCTTCGATCTGGCCGACCCAGCCAAGCGCGCCGCCGCACTCCAGCGCCTGAAAGAGCCCGTCGAGACGGTTGCCGATCCAGAAGGCGAGGTCGCCAGCTACGCAGCCGGCGAAACAGCCGACGCCCTGGACGGAACAGACCTTGCCGGCGCCGAGCGTATGCTTGCCGATGAGCAGGCGCTGACTGACGAAATGGCCGCTCAGGCAGGTATCGATCTCAAGCCATTCATGCGCGAAGCCGACGAACTTTCCGCAGACGCTGAAACCTACGCCGCCGCCTACCGGGCCGCTGCACTCTGTCAGTTGAGGACCTAATGGCCGCATTAGATTGCATCGACACTATCCAGGCTGCCGCGAAGGCTGCAGGACGCGAGCTGAACGAAGAAGAGATGGTCGAGTTGGTGGGCGATCTTCAGGCCCGCATCAAGCAGTTGCAGGCCACTGACGGAATGCTCGGCCTCGAAGACGCCGCCATGCGTGCCGCTGATGAGATGGGCAACGAGGTCAAGCTGGCTGCCGCGATCGAGAAGCGTAACGCACTGCTGAACGCTCGCCGCCGCGCCGAACTGGTCGGCTACATCCGTAGCACCTGGTCAGATCGTCCGGACCTGGGCCTTGAGTCCTTCCTTGTCGGCACCAACGTGGCGCGCCCCGGCGCTCGCCGTTCTGTGGCTGCTGAGCAGAAGCAGCTCAGTCAGGCGTATATCGCGGGCTTCCTGCATGAAATCGAGGCCGAGGGGCTGCTGCCCTTCCTGACGAAGGGCGATCTGGACGCCGACATTGCCGACTCGCTCTGGCGCATCGGCATGGACAAGCCTCTGGACGGCCTGAGCAAGGAAGCCGTGTCGATCGCCAAGATCATGCAGAAGTACCAAGAGACGGCGCGCATCGATGCGAACCGGGCCGGCGCCTTTATCCGTAAGCTGCCGGGCTACGTGGTGCGCCAGTCCCATGACCCGTACAAGATCCAGCGCGCCGGCTTCAAACAGTGGCGAGACGAGATCCTGCCATTGCTGGACGAGCGCACATTCGAGTCGGGCTCGGACGTGGACGGCTTTCTGCTCGCCACCTATAACGGTCTGGTCTCTGGCGTGCACCTCAAGGTCTCGACCGGCCAGCCGAACGGTTTCAAAGGTCCGCGCAACCTGGCCAAGAAGGTCAGTGCCGAGCGGGTGCTGCACTTCAAGGACGGCTTGGCCTGGAACCAGTACAACAAGGTCTATGGCACCGGTTCGCTGCGCGAAGCCTTCCTCGGCGGCCTTGATCGCTCTGGCGATAGTACCGGCATGATGCGCCGGCTCGGCACCAACCCGGAAAGCAACTGGAATGCCGCGCTCGATGAGCTTCAGCTTGACCTGAAGAACGACCCGGAAGGCCTGCGCAAATTCCAGCAGGATCGCAACGGGCTTCTCAAGACCCGCTTCTCGGAGATCGACGGCACGTCCCGCATGGCCGTAAACCATGTCGGCGCTCGTGTTGCCTCGAACCTGCGCGCCTGGCAGTCCATGGCCAAGCTTGGCGGCGCGGTTATCTCAGCGGTGACTGACCTTCCCGTCGCCGCCAGTGAAATGCGCTACCAGGGGAAGGGCATGTTGTCCTCCATGGGTACGCTGATCGGCGGCATGGTCAAGGGCAAGAAGCCAGCCGAGCAACGCGAAATCCTCTCGACGCTCGGCGTGTTTTTCGACAGCGTGCGCGGTGAAGTGGTCAGCAAGTTCAGCGCCGACGACACGTTGGGCGGCAAGATGAGCCGGGCGCAGCAGCTGTTCTTCAAGCTGAACGGCCTGACTTGGTGGACTGACACCATGCGCAGCACCGCGGCGCTTATGATGAGCCATCACCTGGCCTACAACCGCACGCTGGGCTGGGACAAGATGAACCCGGACCTGCAACGCACGCTCGAGTTGTTCGATATCGACGCCGGCAAGTGGGATCTGCTGCGCTCGACACCTTCAAAAGAGGCAGACGGCCGGGAGTACATGACTACGCAAGGCATCGACAACATCCCGGAAGAATCCCTGGCCGGCTACCTGGCCAGCAAAGGCCGCACGGCGAATGCCGCTGCCATAGGCGAACTGCGCGAGGAATTGCGCGGCAGCCTGCGCAGCTACATCACCGACCGTGCCAGCTATGCAGTCATCGAGCCCGATGCCAGAACGCGGGCCATCATGCGCCGCGGCACCCAGCCTGGCACTGTCGCTGGCGAGCTGCTGCGGTTCGTAGGTCAGTTCAAGGCTTTCCCGGTCGCGGTGCTGCAGAAGTCCATCGGTCGCGAGCTATACGGCAGGGGCTACAAGCCCAGCGCATACGGCGCCAACGTCGGTCGTGAACTGATGCAGTCCATGCGCAGCGGCAACGGCGAGAAGCTTGGCGTGGCGCAGCTGATGCTCTGGACGACCCTGTTCGGCTATGGCGCCATGGCACTGAAAGACATCGTGAAAGGCCGCGAGCCGCGTCCAGTCGACGACCCGAAAACATGGGTCGCCGCAATGCTGCAGGGTGGGGCGCTCGGCCTGTACGGTGATTTCCTATTCGGCGAGGCCAACCGCTTCGGCGGCGGGCTCACTCAGTCGCTATCCGGGCCAACGCTGGGGCTGATCGATGGCGGGTATGACCTGTTCGCCAGGATGCGTGACGGTGATGACGCGGCAGCTGCCAGCTTCCGCTTCGCTATCCAGAACACGCCTTTCGCGAATTTGTTTTACACTCGCACGGCCATGGACTATCTGTTCCTGCATAGCGTGCAAGAGGCACTGAATCCGGGGGCTCTGCGCCGCATGGAGCGCCGAATAGAAAAGGAAAACGCCCAGCAGTTCCTGTTGCGGCCATCACAGACGTACCAAGACCCGCTAGGGATTGCGAGGTAATCGATGCTTACGTTTTTAGCCATAACACTTGCTCGACTGCTTGATCCGATAAGCATCGCACTCTGCATGTTGGTTGCCTGGTGGATGCCTCGCCTCTGGCAGGCTATGGCGGCAAGCGCTGCGGCTTACATTGGCTTGATGCTGGCAATGGGTAATCCGACAACGCCCGTCGTGTTCGCTGCCACTGCGACGGCGGGGGCGCTTATCGGTCTTGCAGCTAATCGTCTGCGTGCTTGGCTGTCGGCTCGTAAGGCCGCCAAGGCATGAGCCTTGTGGTTGCCGGCCTGATCGTCTTTCTCGCACCACTGCTGGTGGCAGTCGCCGTCGGCCTCGCGCTTCCCGATCAGGTCAGGCTGTACGGAGTCATCGTCGCGTACCTCCTTGCCTCGGTGGTTGCCGTATCAGTCGCGGCCGAGCAGTACCATGGACGCATCCGATCCACTGGCGATCTGGTTGTTGCCGCGCGAAGCGGTACTCAGGGGGCACTTTGGATTGGCCTGGCGGTAGGAGGAGTCATTGCCGCCGCATGGCTGGCCTCGCGCCTGATGTAAAACTCATGACTTAACGCGCCCCGCTTCGGCGGGTTTTTTATTGCCCAAATCCCAGGCCCCGCCAACGAGCGGGGCTTTTTATTGCCCATGAAAAAGGACAGGCCATGACCGTTCAGACGAACACCAACGTCGCCAGCTTTAACGGTAACGGAGTGACGCAGATTTTCCCGATCGCGTTCAAGTTCAACAACGACACCGATCTGGTTGTTCTGCTGGTAGATGACGCCACCGGCTCAGCATCGCTGCTCACCTTGAATTCCGACTACACCGTTAGCGGAGAGGACGATGAAGAGGGTGGCCTGATTAATGTCGTGGTGGCTCCAGCCATCGGCAAGCGGCTGAAGGTAACGCGTGTTGTCGATATTCTTCAGCTGACGGACCTTCGCAACCAGGGCAAGTTCTTCGCAGAAGTCCACGAAGACGCCTTCGACCTGCTGACGATGATCGCCCAGCAGCACGAGTCTGGCATCAATTCATCCCTACGCGTTGCCGAGTCAGATCCCGAGCCGGCGCGGATCCCCGCTGTCGCTCAGCGGGCCGGAAAAATTCTTTCCTTCGACGCCAATGGGAACCCGCAGGTTGTGGCCCCCGTTGCAGACAGCTCGACCGAGCTTCGGCAGGAGCTGGCCTCCCCATCTGGCGCTAGCTTGATCGGAGGTCTGTTGGTGCCGCTGGCATCGGTCCAAGCGCTGCGGGAACTTATCACCACTACAAAGTACGCAGAGACTTTAGGGTATTACGCTGCAGGAGACGGCGGGGCCGGGCTTTATTATCTCGATGAGGGTGACACTACCAGTTCCGATAACGGCGGAA
>Ga0114984_1000353_pt1 | contig 18095 bp, 14 predicted proteins | sample Shrwel1BS1Day1_FD_96987 | JGI IMG/M metagenome (GOLD analysis project Ga0114984, IMG submission 96987) | Subsurface microbial communities from deep shales in Ohio, USA - Utica-3 well 1 S-1-Day1 | ecosystem: Environmental > Aquatic > Deep subsurface > Shale gas/oil reservoir > Produced water/Flow...
CCTCTATATCCAAGCAAAGGTCGGAGGAAAAATGATGAGCACCCGCAGGTCAAACCCTCCTGGTTCTTCGCTTCGATCATAAGTGCTTCGAAAGATAGAGCAAGCGATTCGTTGAACTTGGCAAGACCGACTTCGTTGAACACGCTGAGAGCCAACCCGGAACGCCTCTTCTAGCCCCTCACTCGGGTCGATATTCAATCAAATAGCCCATTCCACGAATCGTGTGCAGCAACTTCGTATCGAACGGGTCATCAATTTTGGAGCGCAATCTTCTAACCGCCACTTCAACAACATTCGTATTGCTGTTGAAGTTCATATCCCATACGTGCTCTGCTAGCACCAAACGCGATACGACCTCGCCCTGACGGCGCATAAGAATAGTCAGCAAGCTGAACTCCTTAGCGGTCAAATCGATGCGCGCGTTGCCGCGCATAACTCGGCGTCGTAACAAATCTAGTTCTAAATCTGCGACACGAAGTACGTTTGGCCCTCGCCTGCTTTCGGTGCCGCTTCCACGACGGCGAAGAGCCTGAACACGCGCCTGCAATTCAGAAAGGGCAAATGGCTTCGCGAGGTAATCATCTGCGCCTTGTTCTAGCCCTCTGACCCGATCTTCCAGACTCGTCCTTGCAGTTAGCATCATCACCGGCACAGCATCATTTTGACGGATCCGCTGCAGGACCTCAAACCCCTCCATGTCAGGCAGATTGATGTCCAGAATGATCAAGTCGTACTGCATTTCGTAAGCAAGTTGCAGTCCGCTTGCGCCGTCCAGCGCGATATCAGCGAAGTAGCCATTCCCCGTTAGGCTACGTCGGACAGTCTCCGCGAGCTTCCTCTCGTCGTCGATAATTAGTATCTTCATCAGTAGATCTGAATAGCCTCACCATGCACCTACATGAGGGATTTGTGCCATAGACATGAGCATTCCTCAGGCGGCCAAATTCAAAGACCATGGAGTAAGCAAGCAATCACAACGCACCTTGGTTGCATGCTTACACAATGGCTCAACAGAGAAGACTTTAGCTGCCCAGCTACGTCAAAAGGCGAACAAACGCATTACGAATATGAAAAGCATTGCAGCGGAAAATGTAATTTCCCTGCAATGTTGTTGATAGAGGGAGGCCCTAGGCGTCCATGGATCTGCTTCCATCTAGGCTGAAACCGATAGTTGTAGAGTCATGGTCAGAACTAGCATAGGTCTGCCCGCCATGCATTCGTGCAATGGCAGACACAATAGCCAAGCCGAGGCCATGATGTGCGGTGTTGCTGGCTCTAGAAGAATCCAGTCGATAGAATCGGTGAAAGAGGCGAGGTAGATGGTCCATACTGATTGGGTCGCCGATATTCCTCACGGCAATTCCTATTTGTCTTTCGTCGATGTCTTCTAGGCGAACCTGAATTTGTGTACCGGGATTGGCAAAACGCACGGCGTTGGAAACGAGATTCGAAACCGCTCGTTGGAACAATGTCCTGTCGACCGCAGCAGACTTGTCTCCGACAACCGCGAACGATACTTTGGCGTCAAAGGCTTCCGCTTCATGGTAGGCCAGTACCTCATACACGAGCTCTCGCAGGTTGCACGTTCGGCTTGAACGCGCCGTTGCTCCACGATCCGCCTGCGAAAGAAAGAGCATATCGTTGACGATACCCGACATGCGCTGCAGCTCTTCTAAGTTTGATCCGAGGACATCTTGAAGCTCCGTTCTCGATCTTCGCGTGGACAATGCGAGCTCTGTCTCACCAATCAATGTAGCCAACGGCGTACGCAGCTCGTGGGCAACATCCGCATTGAAGCCTTCCATTTGCACATACGCCCTTTCAACACGTTGCAGTACCTGATTGAACTGTCGGACCAACGGCTGCAGCTCGTCAGCAAGGCCGCTTTCGTCAAGACGCTCGCCGATTCTGTCCGGGGATAGCATCTCAGCTTGTCGCCCTACATCATGAAGCGGATTCAAGGCTCGGCGAACCAAGACATCTCCAATCACCGATACGATCAGCGCGCCGCCAAGTGCACACGCGAACAGAGTCCACGCCAGCATCGTTAGAAGATGTACATCGGACGATATGTCCAATAAGAGTTCTGCTTCCATCTGCCCCCCAGGCTGCTGAGGCATAGCAAGCGTGAAAGTCGTTCGCTTGATATCTCTTGAGCTCAACGAAGGCTCGTGTTCACCGTAGGTCATGAGCTTGTCGTTGATTTTCAGTCGAAGGCTAAATTCGGATTTTCCGTAGAAAAAATCCGTTAGCTTGTGTTGCAAGTGGGATAAGTCTCCAAGCGAAGCAAACTCTTCCACCATGTGAACGATTACCCCCTTCTTTTGCTCAAGCAAGGTCTCTTGTCGAGCCAGAAGATTCAGGTAGACGGAAACATATACAACGATGCATACCAGACCTAATGCGGCGAATGTTTGAAGCACCAGCCAACGCGAAAGCCACCGTCTTAACGATCCTCGAGGACGAACCACAATCAGATTTCCCGTAATTCAAGGACATACCCCATACCACGCACGGTATGGAGAAGTTTTGTTGGAAACGGATCATCAACTTTGCCGCGCAGCCGGCGTACGGCCACTTCGACGACATTCGTATTGCTGTTGAAGTTAATGTCCCATACTTGCTCCGCCAGATCCAAACGAGATAAGACCTGACCCTGCTTTTTCATGAGTAACGCCAGCAAGGTGAATTCTTTGGCGGTGAGATCAAGGCGTGTACTTCCACGCGTCGCCCTGCGACGCAGTAGGTCGAGTTCAAGATCGCCAACTTTGAGCACATTCTGGCGATTCGGCTCGATCACGGAACTGTTCTGCCGCCGACCGAGCGCAAGCACGCGTGCCAATAATTCTGATAGCGCAAAGGGTTTTACCAAGTAATCGTCAGCACCGTCTTGCAGCCCTCGAACGCGATCCTCTAGTTTGTCCCGTGCGGTAAGCATGAGGACAGGGACCCGATCGCGTTTTCGCAACTCGGCCAATACGGAGAAGCCGTCGCGCCCCGGCAGCATCACGTCTAGCAGAATCAAGTCGTACTGCGTCTCCTGAGCCAGATGAAGGCCGCTAATACCGTCCGCGGCAACGTCAACGACATAGTTGTGTTCCGAAAGTGCCCGCTTGAGATATTCCGCGAGTTTTCGCTCGTCCTCAATGACTAGTATTTTCAATTTCCTCATCCTTTGGACCCTGAGGATCCCGCCAAGATGAAACAGGATTTTCCATCAATGGCAAACATTTTACGAACATGCTGACGTCAAACGGCGAACTGTCAGATTACGAATTAGTAATTGGACGGCCCCGGCCACGAATAGTTTGCAAATTTGTCATTTTGGCGTCGCCATTCTGTCGAGGCGACTTCGATACAGTACCAGCCGTCTATGTTTCAAGTAGGTAGCAGTATCGCTGCCGCTTGACCACTACTGTGTCACCATTGCGTCCATCAAGGTTCAAAAATGCGTTTGCCGCGTCTACCGCTCCTCTTAGCGGGCATATGTCTCTACGCCCTGTCAGCCAGCGTCCTGGCATCTGACGCGGATTCAGCCACGACAACCGACTCTAGTGGCGCTATTACCTTGCAAGAGGCCATCGACAGGGCGTTGACACAAAATCCCATGCTCTCCGCTGCACGCAATGAAGCTCGGGCGGCGGACGGCCTCATCACGCAAGCTGGGGTAATACCTAATCCGAGTTTAGACGTGAATGTAGAGGACCAAAGGCGAGCCACACGAACTACCACAACAATGCTCAATATGCCGATCGAACTCGGCGGAAAACGTGGTGCTCGACAAAAAGCTGCTCGCTTGGCCGGAGATGTATCTCGATTGGACTTACAGGCCACGCGCTCTAGCTTGCGAGCATCCGTGTTGGCAGCCTTCTTCGAAGTGGCGATTGCACAGGAAAACGTACGTGTGGCGCGCGAAACCAAAGATATTTCTCAAAGCGCGCTACGCATCGCCACTGCGCGGGTTGAATCTGGAAAAGCTGCCCCGCTGGAGAAGACGAGAGCTGAAGTCGAGTTAAGTAATGCCGGTTTAGCGGAACAAGCAGCGTTGAACACGCTGGGGAATGCTAGACGCGCTCTTGCTCTCAATTGGGGAGAGAGCCAGCCCGATTTCAAGCGTGTTAGAGCCAGCTTGGAGGACCTGCCCCCTAGGCCCAACTTAGACGAGCTAAGAGCTTCACTAGACAAATCGCCGCTCTTGGAGTCTGGCCGAACGTCTCTGGAGCTCAGCCGGGCAGAGCTCGAAGTAGAGAAGAGTAAGCGCTATCCCGACATCATTGTAGGCGTAGGGGTAGCTCGCGACAACGAAATGGGGCGCAATCGCGGCCAATTTGGCATTTCCATTCCTTTGCCACTCTTCGATCGTAATCAGGGCAATGTCTATGCGGCCTCCATGCGCTCGTATAAAGCGCAAGACGTATATCGTGATCTCAAGGCCCGCCTGAACTCATCACTGCTTCAAGCCACATCCAAATACGATCTGGCCTCCACCTCCGCGCAACAGTATAGAAATTCGGTACTGCCAGGAGCAGAAAAGGCCTATGAAGCCGCACGAAAAGGATTTGCAGCCGGAAAGATGAACTATCTCGAAGTTCTGGATGCACAGCGCACACTCACTCAGGGAAACATATCGTACTTAAGCGTTCTCAGTGAAGCGTTCCTGGCCCGCGCGGAAATCGACCGCCTCATCGGCTACTAAGTGCGCAGATCACGTGTGTCGCCATACTGATTTTCCATTTCGAGAACATGCTGCAGCTATGCGATTCGCAAAGATATCGCCGCAGTCCTTCTTTTCCCTCGATAAAAACCAAGGGTCGCGGCCGACCCGCATACCGACGAATCGAGCAATGAGCACGGATTACTTTGCCACAGCGTCAATTTCACATGAATACACAACTCAGGGTTGCATAACTGCTTCGGAGACCGGAAATGAATCCATATGACAAGCGCCTAATCGGAAGCGTTCTTGGCGCTGTCCTGCTCGCCGGTATCAGTGGCTTTGGTATTGCACGCTACACAGCCTCTTCAGCCGACATCGTAACTAGCTCTCAGGAAACCAGCCTCATCGAGCCCTCGCAGCCCGATAGCCTCACGATGAGCAATGAGGCAATACTCGAGGCAGGAATTACAACCGAAGTTCTGCGACCTGGCGGATTGGATTCCGAAATTGGGGCGCAAGCCGTTGTCTCACCTCAGCCTGGCGGAGAAGCCGTCGTCACCGCTAGGGCAAGCGGTGCGGTCACTCAAGTCCTCAAGCGATTGGGAGATCCCGTTCAAGCTGGCGAAACGTTGGCGGTAGTCGCCAGCCGCGATGCGGCACAACTAGCGGCCGCGAGAACGGCAGCGTATGCGCGAGCCGAACTCGCAAGAAAAGAGTTAGCACGTGAACAGTATCTATATAAACAGCAGGTCTCCGCACGAGTCGACTTAGAGCGGGCACAAGCGGAAGCACAAGCAGCTTCGGCTGATGCCCGCCGGGCTAAGATTGAAGCAGAAGTCGCCAATGTGACCAAGGATGGCCAAGGTGTCGCTGTCTCCAGTCCGATCAGCGGCCGAATCACGACGCAGAGCGTGAGCCTAGGCGCTTTCGTGCAACCTGAAACCGAGCTCTTCAGGATTGCCGATCCGAAGCAGATCCAAATAGAGGCAGCCATCCTTCCTAGCGATATCTTCCGCATTGCTCCTGGTGACCGCGCCGTTGTCGAACTACCAAGGGGCGGCACCTTAGAGGCGAAAGTTCGATCGGTTACTCCATCCCTCAATAGCGCAACGCGGCAGGCAACGGCTGTCATCGACGTCGAAGATAGTTCGCTTCAACCAGGGCTTGCGGTCCGAGTGCGTATATTCCCGCAGAAGACAGAGACTTCAGGCGGAATCGTCGTTCCTGAAGAAGCTGTCCAAACGCTGGATGGTAAAGACACCGTCTTTGTTCGAACCGCTGATGGTTTCAAAGCGCGCTTTATCACCATCGGGCAGCGCAGCGCTGGGCGTGTAGAAGTCATAAAAGGCCTTTCTCCAGGCGAAACAATCGTCACCGGTCAGGCATTCCTGCTCAAAGCTGAGCTTGGCAAGGGCGCGGGCGAGGAGGAATAAGCATGATCGCACGTCTTATGGCCTTATCCGTCCGCGCGCGCTGGGCGGTGCTTTTCCTCTTCCTTGCAATTGGCGGCCTCGGCATCTGGCAATTGACCAAACTGCCTATTGATGCTGTGCCGGACATTACCAACAACCAAGTACAGATCAACACAATAGATCCCCGATTGTCGCCAGTCGAAATCGAAAAGCTCGTTACTTACCCTGTTGAAATTTCGCTTGCCGGCATTCCCGGACTGGAGACAACACGGTCCATATCACGCAACGGCTTCAGCCAAGTCACTGCGATTTTTACTGATGAAACAGACCTATATTTTGCCCGTCAGCAGGTGGGCGAAAGGCTGACCAAGGCACAAGAAAGTTTGCCAGATGGTGTGCAGCCACAGATCGGGCCTGTCACGACTGGCCTTGGCGAGGTCATCATGTACACGGTCGGATACACCTATCCGGACGGAGAAGGGGCACAGAAGGTGGCGGGTCAACCCGGTTGGCAGCCAGACGGCAGTTATCTAACTCCCGAAGGAGACAGGATGACTGACGAGGTGGCCAAAGCCGGATATCTGCGTACCGTACAAGACTGGATCGTTGCCCCACAACTCAAGGCCCTCCCGGGTGTCGCCGGAGTCGACTCAATTGGGGGGTATGCCAAGACATTTGTCGTCGAACCGGATCCGACAAAACTCGCGAGCTATGGCATCTCCTACAGTGAGTTGGGCGAAGCACTGGAACGGGCGAATCTCGCGGTAGGTGCCAACTACTATAACCGTGGCGGTGAGGCGTATCTTGTGCGGGTCGATGCGCGCGTCCGCTCTGTAGATGAAATTCGCAATGCCGTTGCCGCAACGCGCGGAGGAGTACCTATCACTGTCGGCCAAATCGCTGACGTAAAGATTGGCGGAGATCTACGTACTGGCGCGGGAAGCATGAATGGTGAGGAGGCCGTAATTGGCACCGTCCTCATGCTTATCGGAGAGAACAGTCGAGTCGTAGCAGAGGATGTGTCCGCCAAGCTCGATCAGGTTTCCACCAGCTTGCCGCCAGGCATTCAAGTAAAGACTGTGCTGGACAGAGCGAAATTGGTAAATGCCACTGTCTCCACTGTCGAACGCAACCTAACTGAAGGGGCAATACTCGTTGCGGCCTCCTTATTTCTGCTGCTCGGCAATTGGCGCGCGGCACTAATCGCCGTATTAGTGATTCCGTTTTCGTTCCTGATGATGGCAATGGGGATGAACGCGTTCAAGGTGCCAGGCAACCTCATGAGTCTTGGCGCTCTCGACTTTGGCCTCATTGTCGACGGTGCCGTCATAATCATTGAGAACTGCCTAGCCCGACTCGCTCATAGACAACAGCACGAAGGAAGGTTTCTCTCTCTTCGAGAACGTTTGGAAGAGACAATGCGTGCCGCTCAAGAAATGATCAAGCCGACTGTATTTGGTCAATTGATCATTCTCCTTACCTTCGCTCCGCTCCTCATGTTCACCGGGGTGGAAGGCAAGACATTCTCGCCGATGGCAATCACCATCATGCTGGCTCTAGTCGCGGCGTTCATTCTTGCGATCACGCTTGTTCCGGCCCTCGTTGCGATCCTAATTCGCGGTCGAGTTGCAGAAAAGGAAGTTTGGCTCATTGCCAAGTCCAAAGAGCGGTATCTGCCATTGCTCGACAAAGCGATCGAACGGCCATGGCCGTTCATCTTTGCAGGCCTAATTTTCTTTCTCGCGGCAATTCCAGCATTTGGGCTGCTCGGATCCGAATTCATCCCGAAGCTTGACGAGAAAAACTTGGCCCTGGCTTCAACTCGAGTTCCTTCAGTCAGTCTAGAACAATCCCTCACGATGCAACGAAAGATCGAGGGCGCGATCAAAAAACTTCCTGAAGTGGAACTAATGTTCTCTAAAACTGGCACCGCGGAGGTGGCCACAGATCCCATGCCGCCAAACGTTTCCGATGCATTTGTCATTCTCAAACCGCAAAAGGAATGGCCAGACGGCGTTACAACCAAAACGCAGGTCATCGAGCGCATTGAGAAGGCTGCTGGTACTCAGCTCGGCAACCTGTACGAAGTAAGCCAGCCGATCGAGCTGCGTTTCAATGAGTTGATTGCAGGTGTACGTGGGGATGTCGCGATCAAGCTTTACGGCGACGACCTCGACAAGATGCAGCAAACAGCAAACGAAATGGTGCGTGTACTACAGGACATTCCAGGGGCAGGCAGTGTCAAGGCCGACCAGGTGGGTGGAGCACCGACACTCGATGTCAAACTGAATCGGGCAGAGATTGCGCGCTATGGCCTAACAGTTCAAGATGTTGCAGACACTATTGCTGCAGCGCTGGGAGGGCGCCCATCGGGCCTTCTGTATGAAGGAGATAGGCGATTCGACATCACAGTTCGTGTGCCTGAAGCAACCCGCATGAACCTTGATGATATTCAAGCACTTCCCATACTGCTGCCTGAGGTAGAAGGGCAGTTGCGGCGTCAAATTCCGCTTGCTCGGGTCGCGCAAATTCGTTTGACCGAAGGTCTAAACGAAATTAGACGTGAGAACGGAAAGCGACGTGTAGTAGTACAAGTCAATTTGGACAACCGCGACGCAGGCTCTTTCGTAGAAGAAGCTCAAGCGAAGATAGCCCAAGTGCAACTGCCAGCTGGCTACTATCTCGAATGGGGGGGGCAGTTCGAGAGTCTGCAAGCAGCTTCACAACGGCTTTCGATTGTGGTGCCAATCTGCTTTTTGGCCATATTCTTGCTCCTTTTCATGGCATTGGGCGGATTTGGACGCGCGCTCGCCGTGTTCCTCGCGATTCCTTTGGGCCTCGCGGGAGGGGTGTTCACATTGGCTATGACTGGAATTAATTTCTCGGTTTCCGCAGCGGTCGGCTTCATCTGCCTTGCCGGCGTAGCAGTATTGAATGGCTTGGTCGTCATGACTGCAATTCGCGCTCATAGCGAAGCTGGCTTGCCATTGTCCGAAGCTATCCGAGAAGGGATGAAGGACAAGATGAGAGCAGTCATCATGACCGGCTTTGTGCCAGCCATTGGCTTTGTACCAATGGCACTGGCAATGGGCACTGGTGCGGAGGTACAAAAGCCACTTGCAACGACAGTCATTGGCGGGTTGATTGCGGCAACTATCTTGACGCTACTTGTCCTGCCTGCAATTGCTAAGGTAGTACTGGAGTCTAGAGCAACTCGGAAGAAAGATACGCCTGAAGAAGTATTCAAGAGTACACCTCCCATTGAAGGGGAAATTTAGTGAGAGAACAGACGATGAAACTTCTACGCATCTACACGGATGAGTCAGCATACATCGGCGATCGTCGCGTATTCGAGTATGTGGCTTCCTCAGCCCGTGACAACGGCCTGGCTGGAGTGACCGTCCTAGAAGCTTTATTGGGATTCGGTCATTCGGCACAAATTCGTCGTAGACATGTTTTGGAGAACGATCGTGCAGTTGTCATTGAAATAGCTGATACCGACGCCAAACTTCGAGCCTTTGCCATATCACTCGAACAAGTCACAGATATCGGCCTTATGACACTTGAGGCTATCGAGATAGTGGGGGGGAAGTCGCGACGGCGCCTTCCATAAGATCCGTATGGCCCTTTGGTGAATAGCTCTTTGAGCCCTCTTGAAATAGACACTATAGGCTGTGATAGGAAGCTACAGCTTGGAAGAAAACTACGTGTTTCTTTAAGCTGACAAAAATGTAATACAGCCGTTTGCGTGTTGTCGTAGGCCAGCAGCTAGAGTGATGCTTCGTATTCCTTGGTCAATTCCATGCACGCTCTAGTAGCCTACTCACCGCCAGCAGAGTCAGTCGCCAAGACTGCTCAAGATGACTGTCTTTCAATCATCATTCCGTTTTTCAACGAGCAAGAAGTTCTTCCGCTGTGCCTGAGCCGATTGCAACCCTTGTTACAAAGCCAGGGCTATCCATATGAAATCATCTTCGTTGATGATGGCAGCACTGACGGTAGCGTAGCGCTGCTCCGCGAGGCAGCTCAATTAAATCCTGTAGTACGCGTTGTCTGCCTAAGCAGAAATTTCGGCAAGGAGGCCGCGATGTCGGCTGGTTTGGCTCATGCGCGTGGTGCTGCGGTGATCGTGCTAGATGCCGATCTACAAGATCCCCCCGAACTGATTCCGGAGATGGTCGATGCTTGGCGGGCTGGCGTGGACGTAGTATGTATGCGTCGACGGTCACGACAAGGAGAGGGATGGGCAAAGCGGCTATCGGCATACGCTTTTTATCGCCTTCTTAGCCGTCTTAGCCGTTCGAAAATTCCGGCAGACACTGGTGATTTTCGATTGATGAGCCGACGTGCCGTCAATGCCATACTGAGTCTCCCAGAGCGGTGCCGATATATGAAAGGTCTATATGCGTGGGTCGGTATGCCAACCACCGTCATCGACTACGATCGAGCACCCCGTGCGGCCGGCACCACCAAATGGAATTACTTTTCCCTATTCGGTTTGGCAATGGAAGGCATCACTTCGTTCTCGACCACTCCATTGCGTTGGGCCACGGGAATCGGTGCTGTAATTGCACTGCTTGGGGGAGGATTCGGTCTTTCTATCGTACTCAAAACCCTCATTCTTGGCGACACGGTGCCAGGCTATCCATCCTTGATGGCAATGATCACATTGCTTAGCGGTATTCAATTGCTGACTATCGGCCTGCTGGGTGAGTATCTAGGGAAAGCGTACATAGAATCAAAACAACGTCCTGTGTATCTCGTACGAGAGATTATCGAATCAACCGAAGCGCCCGTACACGCAGATTCAACGTCGGAGCAACTCGGTGCGCATAAGCAATAAGTCTCTCGTCATGATCCTTGGGATCTTATTGGTTGCACGCTTGTTCGCCATGACGGCGCTTCCATTGATTGATACTTCAGAGCCGCGTTATGCAGAAATTGCCAGAATAATGGCCGTATCGGGAGACTGGATTACCCCCTGGTTTGAACCGGGAGTGCCGTTTTGGGGAAAGCCCCCTCTAGCCTTTTGGGCCCAGGCATTGGGTATCAAACTATTTGGATTGAGCGAACTCGCAGTACGCCTTCCATCCTTTCTAGTAATGCTACTGGTCGCCGGCCTCGTCTACATAGCCGCCCGAGAAGTTTTTGGCCCGCGGCAAGCGCGATGGGCAACGTTAATTCTCGCTACGATGCTGCTGCCGTTCGTGAGTGCCGGAGCTGTTCTTACGGACCCCTTTCTGGCCTTGGGCGTAACACTGTCGATGCTCGCGCTCATTGTGACGCCTTATGGTTCCACTCTATTCTGGCGCTATGGCTTCTTCATCGGGATGTCCATTGGCCTGTTGGCCAAGGGTCCTCTTGCCTTGGTGTTGATAGGCGGAGCAAGCTTAGCCTGGGCATTGTGGGCGCCAGAAGGACGTAAGGCGTTGAAAGCTCAACCTTGGTCGGCGGGCCTTGCATTGATGCTCGCCATATCACTGCCGTGGTACGTGGCTGCTGAACTTAAGACGCCAGGATTTCTTAGGTATTTCCTCGTAGGAGAGCATTTCCTGCGCTTCGTAGATGCGGGCTGGACAGGCGATCGATACGGCACCGCCCACGCCCGGGCGTGGGGAGGAATTTGGTTGGATTGGGTAGCAGCTTCAGCACCATGGAGTCTGATGTTCCTGCCCGGCCTATTGGCCCTACCGTTCAAACGTAGCCTGCGCCAGGCTGTCCGCGCCGCTGTACAGAAACCCATAGTCAAGCTGTTAGTGTCTTGGGCCTTGGCAGCTCCGGTCCTTTTCACTCTTTCCGGCAATATCTTGTGGACCTATGTCTTGCCAAGCTTGCCACCGTTGGCGCTGGGCCTGGGGTATTGGCTTTCTAGCTTAAAACTAAGTGGGAAGGAAAGGCTCGCGAGCTCATGTCTAATAGCGACCTCGCTCCTTGTTCCAACAGCCGCTGCTGCAATTGGTACGTTGAGTATTCTCGACGAGACACGCTTCAAGACGGAGAAAGCCCTCGTCGCAGCGGCCGAGAAGATTCAGCAACCGGGCGAGGCTCTCTATTTCGTCGGTTCAAGGCCTTTTTCTGCACGATACTACTCTCGAGGAAAGGCGCAATTGCTGTCTTGGCAAGAATCCACTTTGCCTTCATTTAGTCCATCCGGCCGGCTGCTAGTGGCGATCCCTCGCGGTAAGTCCTGGCCACTACTATCCGCCTCTGGAATTGTCGCCAAAGCTCGGTATTCCAGTCGCCGCTTTACCCTGTATGAACTACGCGAAACTGCCCGTCGATAGTGACATCTATTTTAGGGGTGACATTGGGGCGAGCGATATGGTAGAGGCGAGACTCAGTTGATAGAGCGCTGCCCAAATGCCCATAGCCGGCTTGCCAAAAATGTAGCGAAAGCTACACCTAAAAGGACCAAGGCCAGCACTGCCTCGTAACGCTCTTTCGTAATGTCCAGTAGCCAGGCATACATAACTTCATTCAACAGAAAGCCGCATGCTGAAACGAGGAAAAAACGTCGTAGCGCTATCGCCCATAGCGCGTCCAAATGGCGAAAAGTGAGAAAGTAATGTCCCACGAAAGACACTACGAATGCAGCGATCCATCCGGCGACGTTAGCAACCAATGGAGGCATAAGCAACCACTCAACGCAGGCCACGACGGCCAACCAATGCGTGGCAGTAGCACCGCTACCCACCAAGATGAACCAGCGCACTTCCTTCATCAGGAGACTCATTGCAGTTTCTATGCTACTGAGAAAAGTGAAAGGCAAGGATGGAAGCGTATAGTATTCTGCGGCGATGACTTTGGCATGAACTCCGGTATCGATTCGGGCATATTGAAATTGAGTAAATTAGGCCGCCTTAGCGCAATTAGCGGCTTGACACAGGGACTTTCCTTCGGCACCAACGGACCACGCCTGCGCGACGTCAATCTCGATATTGGCCTTCATCTAAATCTCACCGTAGCATTCGGGACGGCGAGCCAGCCGAACGTATTGCCATTGCGCGTGCTTATAGCCCGTGCCTATGCTGGCTTGCTTGACAAAGCCTGGGTCGACAATCAACTGCTTCGCCAATTTGATACTTTTGAGGAGGTCTTGGGCCATCCCCCAGATTACATCGATGGCCATCAACATGTTCATCAGTTGCCCGGCGTGTTCCCCCGATTGCTCCGCATATTGCGTCAACGCTACGGTGGATGCCGGCAACCCTGGCTGCGATACACTGCTCCGGGGATGCAGGCAGGAATCCCTTTTATTGATTCCGCCAAGGCTCACTTGATTGGTTCGTTGGGTGCAAGTGAAGTGGCGCGAGCTGCTCGATGCGAAGGTTGGCTTATAAATCGCCGTATGCTTGGAGTCTACGGCTTGCAGGGTGGAGGGCGTCGTTATGCGAGGTTGTTGCATCATTGGTTGAACAATGCACGAGATGGTGATCTGTTGGTTTGCCATCCTGCCTCATCAAGCGCGAATGACATGTTGGCATCCCAACGTCTAGCCGAATTCGAAGCGTTGGCTCGTCCGGAATTGGGCGACTGGATGCGTCTGAACGGCGTGAGAATAGCAACGCGGTTGCGTTGCTAGAGAGTGTGGCGCTACGAAGGAAACTCAATACCTCTGAGCGTCTAGCGAGATGTGGAACTTGTGATGCCTCGATTTTCCTTTCGGATATCTGTTTTGACATCGCGCAAAATTTCTACTCCACCCTTGATCGCGATCAAGGCCGTCGCTAATCCAACCAAGAGGTCTGGCCAGTTACTGTTCAGCCACAAGACCAGGACGCCAGACACTAAAATTCCGCCATTCGATATGAAATCGTTAAAGCTGAATGTCGTTGCTGCTCGCAAGTTAACGTCAGGGTTCTCTAGCCGCTGCAGAAGGCGCAAGCAATAGAAATTGACTGCTCCTCCAACGAGGGACATGATCATCATTGTCGGTCCGATTGGCTCGCTGCCTTGAAGATAGCGCCGTCCGACATCCAACAAGATTCCCAAAGCAAAAACAAGCAACATCACGCCAGATGCAAGCGCAGCACGCTGCTTCCACAAGCTTCCACGAGTTAAGGCTATGAGCCCGAGAGCGTAGACGAATGTGTCAGAAAGGTTGTCGACACCGTTGGCAATGAGAGCGCTCGAATCCGCGGCTAGTCCGCTAACAAAAAACGCCGCTGCGATCGCGGCGTTGAGGATCAGAACGATCCACAACGTGCGACGCTCATTGGGCGCTGATTGTCCAGGTGAGACGCTCATCCGAAGGGTCGTGGAAAATTTATTGGAAAGGATGAAAGATTGTAATGCCCTTCTCTAGACCATGATTGCTGGCTAGAGAGAACATGCCACCGAAGTGGCATGCAATCACCAGGCAGCACTTTTCCAATGGTGGGCAGCGTGCCGGGCACGTTAGGAGGATTATTGCTTACGACGCTGCAGTTCCTGCTGATACTCAGTGCCACTTCGCATCCGTTGATACTCGGCCTGAGCCATCCGGTATTCACGGCTGAAAGTATCCGGAGTCTGGTTTCCACGCCAAAATTTGTCCATGCCTGCTCGCTTCCAGATAGCCAGATCGGCCTGGACCTCGGCACGGGAGAGTTCCGCCTGTTGCGTGAATGCAGTCTCAGGCGTCGAGGTTGAACCTGCGATAGCAGACTGCATGGCAAGCAACGCCAACCCCGCGGGTAGATACTTAAAAAATGTCTTCATGAGCAACTCCTTGATTTGCCGAATCCAGCATTGCGTTCAAGCCGGAAAACATGGCTTTCAAAAACTCAATGGCTGTAGAGGCAATTCTAGTTAGCTGCTCCCTTCTAAATGCCAACAGAAAAATTACTTTTTGGTCATCAACTTGCATGCCTGCCGAGCTTGAGCTTCTCGAGTTGTCAGTTGGGACGATAGTCAACGAAGCCTGATGGAAAGCGTCAAGAAAACTTGAGTAAGTGCTTTTCGTAACCCGTCACAATCGCGCGAAGAAAAACCGCGCATACTGTGTACGCAGTATGCGCGGTGCGAAACACCTCATCCCTTCGCGGAGGATAGAGGTCACGCTCAGCATGAGTACAGCGAGGGCTCGTGATCGCTGCATTCTCGTCGGGTATCGTCGAAGATTTTCATAAACTTGTGCACTTCATCAGCAGCACTTCTACGCGATGCCTACGTTAGGAGCTTCTTCCTACACCGCGTGTGTGTTGATAGGTACACACCGACATTCCAATTCTATAGAATTGTTTCCGTCAAAACCCGGACGATTGAATTACTTTTCTGTATTGAAATTGTCGGAATTCGATAAGTCCATGTTGCTAGAGTGGATTAGAACCGCAGACTGCAGCGGTAGCCGCTGAGCTGCCATCATGTGATGCGACCTCATCGACATTTCGTGTCCCTACGATAAACGCGTTCAAACCGAATTCAGGTACAGCGCCCTGACCGGCGGTAACACCCCTCACCACGATACTTGCTCTCGATCCAACAGATCTTCGCTCAGCACGCGCTCCGCAGACTAGACCCACCAGCTTTGCCAAATCGACCAACGACAACTCGCGTGAGTCCAACCGCCAATATCCGGGATTGTGTTCGATGTGCTTGACCCTGTGGCTACTACGGGGTTTTAACTATGTAGCGAACTGGAGGCAGTTCGAATCGCGGACAGAGAGTGGCGCATTCGCGAGCGCTCTGAAATAAAGTTTAGAACGCGAGATTTACCTGGGTTTTAGCCAGATCCACAGACATACGTAATCCAACTCGTGGCCGCTTGGTAGGAGAAATAGAAATGAGCATATTTGACAGATTATTTGGCAGCCATCACGGTAAACATCGAAGTAGTCGCCATCATGATCGCTTTGGCAGCGCGGGGTATGGCGAAAACATATCCACACCCTCGGTCCGTAATAGCATTAACTGCTCAAGTTGCAGGACGCCAAATTCTTTTGAAGCTCGATTCTGCCAACAGTGTGGCGTGTCGCTTCTTCCGGCCGAGTGCAAGCAGTGTGGAGGACCACTACAGGCAGGCGCCAAGTTTTGCGGACGATGTGGACAGGCTGCTTAGGGTTTATTGCTCCTTATTGGCGCTGCACTACTCAAAGAGGGAGCATCGGTATGGTATATCGCGCAAAATATTGCGCCAGATGCTATAACGAGATACCTCGGTTTTGGCCGAACATCCAGGTCGCTCGGCCTTGCTCGACCGAGATCGTCATGGATTCTCCCAATCGCGGCGACAGTACAGGTCGCCAAGGGACCAGGGTAAAACCCAGCCCGTCATCCAGCATGGCATAGCGCCCACTGGCCAGCATCACAGAGCGCCGGTAGACGCCGCTAGCCTGGCCATCTTCGCCCATCGGCTGGTATATCAAGCCCGTTTGGATGGCAATTCTCTCGGCCACCGCAGCCACTTCCCGCTCGCGCAAGGTGTTGAGCAGACCGCGTCCGACGATGACACGCTCCCCTTGGCGCCGGGCGAGCCCTTCGCCTGCCAAATAGGTGGCACGCGACTGCATGGCTTCCCGCACCTCGCCGCCGAAACCTTCACCTGTCAACTCCTTGCCGCCGTCGATCAGCTTGCGGTCCAGCCAGGTCGCGCCCGGTGCGTCGATCTGGCGTGCCAGCGGCAGGTGCGAGTGCAGGGCCACACTGATGCCGTGGCGCATTTTCAGGTCGTGCTCACGGCCGCGCTTGATGAGATCGGCGGGCACCTTCCAGGTGTCATCGTCCATGCGCTCGACAATCTCGGCGCGGCGCAAGCTTTCGAGGCGCATCACGTGCGAGCGCACGATGGCCTTGGGGCTAGGCAGGCGTTTGCGGTCTTTTCCCGCGCTTTTCTTGGCGTGCCATTCTTCCAGTTCGGCCAGGTGCTCGGCCGGACGGTAGATGCCGCCGCGTGCCGACCGTTCAATGTTCTTATCGGCGGCGCTTTCCGGGATGGGCCGCACCTCCACAATGCCATCGGCCGGGAAGTCCGCCAGCACCATGCCGGGCGGCAGCGCAAGGTAATGCGCCCGGCCGTCGGCGCCGTCGATCACGATGTATCCCTTGTCGTAGAGTTCGTTGGCAAGCCCCTTGTCGGCAATACGGCCAATGATGGGCTGGCGCAGCTCCGGCCCGGTTTCGACGACGCATTCGCGCGCCTGGCCGCGCATGGCCCGATGCATGGCGCGCAGAATGTCGCCGCGCTCGCCCAAGCTGCGCAAGGTCGCTTCCATCTTGGCATCAAGCTGATAGCGGCCATCATCCTTTGGGTGGGCCAAGCCCATGCCGGCCAGGTGCTGCAAGCGGGCCGCCAAGGCGCGCTGGTAAGGCGAATCACCGCGCAAATTCGGGGTGCCCATCGTGTCCGCCTCGACCGCCAGGCGCAGCAGCGAACGGTCCAGGGTGGTGAACCGTTCCTGATTGATTTCCCACTGCAAGGTATCGGCGATTTCGCGTTCGGTCCTCGGCCCCAGCCATTCGGTGGCCAGCTCGGCGGCACGCTCGCGCATGCCGTGGCTCATGTACTCGGGCGCAATGACCAAATCCTGGCCGTTGTTGGCACGCCCGCGCAGCACGATGTGGGTGTGCGGGTTGTCGGTATCCCAATGATCGACGGCCACCCAATCGAGCCGGGTTTGCAGATCGACTTCCATGCGCTGCATGAAGGTGCGCGTAAAGGCCCGCAGGTCGCCGATTTCGGCGGCGTCCTCGCTCGACAGGATGAAGCGGAACTGGTGTCGGTCCTGCTGGCAACGTTCAGCAAAGGCCCGCGTGTCGGCCTCGTCGGTCTGCGCGCCATAAGCCTGGCCGCGTTCGCCTTCGCGCGTCACGCCATCGCGTTCGATATAGCGCAGGTGCGCGGCGATGGCATCCGAGCCCTGCCTGACCATCACGAATCGGGATTTGATGACCACGCGCCGGTTGCGCAGCGTCGGGGAACCATTGCGCAATCGGCGCGCGGTCTTCAAATCCCGAGACGGGCCGGTCAGGCAGGGCTCGGATGCCCTAGGCGCGCCCCCCCGCTAGATCGAACGCGATGGCGAGACGCGCGGAGGCGGACGCGGCCG
>Ga0114984_1000354_pt1 | contig 18042 bp, 17 predicted proteins | sample Shrwel1BS1Day1_FD_96987 | JGI IMG/M metagenome (GOLD analysis project Ga0114984, IMG submission 96987) | Subsurface microbial communities from deep shales in Ohio, USA - Utica-3 well 1 S-1-Day1 | ecosystem: Environmental > Aquatic > Deep subsurface > Shale gas/oil reservoir > Produced water/Flow...
TCTTGTCGATCTGCTTGGCGCGGCTGGTGGCCTGCTTGGCCTTGGAGGCGTTGGCCGAGAAGCGGCTGACGAAGGTCTGCAGCTCGGCGATCTGCGCCTTCTTCTTGGCGTTGTCGGCCAGCAACTGTTCGCGCGCCTGGGTCGAGGCCGTCATGTACTCGTCGTAGTTGCCGGGGAACAGGCGCAGTTCGCCGTAGTCCAGGTCGGCCATGTGGGTGCAGACCGCGTTGAGGAAGTGACGGTCGTGGGAAATGATGATCATGGTGCTGTTACGCGCCGTGAGGATGGTTTCCAGCCAGCGGATGGTGTTGATATCCAGGTGGTTGGTCGGCTCGTCGAGCAGCAGCACGTCCGGGTCGGCGAACAGCGCCTGGGCCAGCAGCACGCGCAGCTTCCAGCCGGGGGCGACTTCGCTCATCGGGCCGAAATGCTGTTCAAGCGGAATGCCCAGGCCGAGCAGCAGCTCGCCAGCGCGGGACTCGGCGGTGTAGCCGTCCATCTCGGCGAACTCGCCTTCGAGTTCACCGACCTTCATGCCGTCTTCTTCACTCATCTCCGGCAGCGAGTAGATGCGGTCGCGCTCGGCCTTGACCTTCCACAGCTCCTGATGGCCCATGATCACGGTATCGATCACGTTGAATTCTTCGTAGGCGAACTGATCCTGGCGCAGTTTGCCCAGGCGCACGTTCGGCTCGAGCATCACTTGGCCAGCCGACGGCTCCAGATCGCCGCCGAGAATCTTCATAAAGGTCGACTTACCGCAGCCGTTGGCGCCGATCAGGCCGTAGCGGTTGCCATTGTTGAACTTGACGGAAACGTTCTCGAACAGCGGCTTGGCGCCGAACTGCATGGTGATGTTAGCGGTGGAGATCAAGGGGCTTACCTATCAGTAGCTGAGGTGTGCTGCTTGGAAAGAGATAGCGCTTCATGCCTAATCTGCCCGGCACTAAGCAAGGCAACTGAGCCGGTGCGCAGACGCGAGGCCAACACCCAGCCGGCAGATAGCCGCTAAGGCTGATGAAGCATGGGTAGGCGTGTCGGTATCGTGACGCCGGGGCTCGGGATGGCGTCAGGTGCGCAATGGTAACACTTGGAGCCTGCAACTTCAGCTCTGCCGGTATTTTGCCCCGAGCAGCCGATTTCCTAGATACGTGGGCGCAGTTTCAGTTCCGGCGTGGGCAGGTCGCCGAAGGTCAATGGCCGCTCGCAGTCGAGATGCGCAGCCCGAGCCGCGCAGTATTCGCGCTGGCCGCTGAGCTGGTCGAAGTACTGCGGCAGCCAACTGGTCAGGACTTCATCCGGCGCATCGTCATTGGCCTCTGGTATGCCGCTGCACAGGCCGAAACCGTTCATTGGCAACTCACGCAAGGCGATCATGGCCAGGCGGACGATCACGGCGAATACCGCCTGGCGCGAATCGCTCATCTACTGCTCCTTGTCATCATGTCGAATGCTGGCGCGGGCATGATAGAAGTCTTTGCAAGCGATCTGCCGGTATCGCCGGATGCATATGCAGGCAGTGGTGCCAGTCGAGGCACCCCGGTTTGGCGCGCTTACGCTTCGTTTGTGGCTGCTAGCAAATTGCCTTCCCGTCTCCATGCGCCTAGCATTCGTTTCTTGTACATGCGCCAGGCTTTGCCGTTCGCACAGATGAAGGCATGTACGCAGAGGCCATTGCCTTGGTGCTAGGCTCCTCATAGGGATTGTTCAATTAGCGGGAATCCATGGTCGCGACCGTTATCCTCGGCATGCTCTGCGTTTATCTGCTGTGCTTTTCCGTGATGTTTTTGCTGATCAGCACACGGCTCAGTGGCAGGACAATGGGCATGGAAGTCTTTGCCCTGGGCAATCTGCTGCTCGGCATTGCCTATATCCTGCAATTGAGCAGTGGCCCGTCGGAGTGGGGGCTGCTCAGTGTGGTCAATCACACGCTGACGCTCAGCGCTCCGGTGGCCTATGTGCTGGGCGCGCTGCGTTTCTTTGGGCAGTCCACAGCATTAGTGCAGCCATTATTGGGGGTGGCGCTGGTCTATTCGTTGCTGCAGGTACTGGTGCAGTACGGGTTTGGCAGCGAGGCGCGCCATGCGATGCTGGCTGCTGTGTGTACGACGTTGTTCATGGCCATGACGCTCACCCTGCTGTACGGCGTGCGTACCTTTGCCCGCGACCTGCGTATCGAGATGGTTGTCTTTGCCCTGCTGATCGGCGGTCTGGGCGTGCTCAACGCCATGAAGTTTATGAAGATTATCGAGCTCGGTTTACCGGCGCTGGATATGAGCAGCATTTTCCAGAAGGTGTTCTACATCTACATGTCGTTCCTGGCGACGGTATTGCCGCCCTGCGTGATATGGCTGGTGCTGTGTCGCCTCACCGACGACTTGCGTGCACTGGCCGCTCATGACCCATTGACCCGTCTGCTCAATAGGCGTGGCCTGATGGCGGCTCTGGAGCAGTACTTCCGCGCGCGCACGGCTGTCGCAGCCTACCTGCTTATCGTCGATGTCGATCATTTCAAGGGCATCAATGACACCTACGGCCACAAAGTCGGCGATCTCATTTTGAGTCGCGTCGCCCAAGTGCTCAAAGCCTGCGCGCGCCAGGGCGACCTGATCTGCCGGCTCGGTGGTGAGGAATTCGTGGTCATCGCGCTGGATACCGACAAGGCCGGAGCCCTGCAACTGGCCGAACGCATACGTGACGCGATCGAGCAGGAGGAAGTGCTGCAAAGCGGCTTGCAGCAGGGGATTCGCTGTACGGTAACCGTGGGTGTTTCAGACCGCTTCAGCAGCGCGCAAGCATTCGACGAGCGTTTGCAGGAGGCCGATACAGCGCTGTATTGGGGCAAGACGCATGGACGCAACAGGGTGGAGTGGGGCGGCGTGCCGGCGGCTTAGCCGTGCGCCGACAGGCCAGGTGTGGCGCTGTCCTGTTGCAGGAGTCCTGCTCCTTCCGATGGAGGCCTTGCGGCTGGCGTGGGCGTGGCGCTTGGCGAATAATCCGTGGCCCGTCGTACTCGATCAGCAGAGATCACCATGAGCGTCATGCAACCGCCCCTCGTTCTGTCCATCCAGTCGCATGTCGCCTGGGGCCATGTCGGCAATGCTGCTGCGGTCTTCCCGTTGCAGCGCCTGGGGTTCGAGGTGCTGCCGATCCATACCGTGCAATTTTCCAATCACACCGGCTATGGCCAGTTTCGTGGCCAGGTGTTCGGTGCCGAGCATGTGCGCGAGGTGCTGCTCGGGCTGCGTGAGCGCGGTGTGCTGCAACGGCTGTCGGCGGTGCTGTCCGGTTACCTGGGCGACGCCGATAGCGGGCGGGTGATTCTCGAGGCCGTGGGCGAGATTCGCCAGCACAATCCCAGCGTGCGTTACCTGTGCGACCCGGTGATGGGCGATGTTGGCAGAGGCGTGTTCGTCAATCCGGCGATTCCCGATTTTTTGCGTGACCAGGCGCTGCCCTGCGCCAATATCATCACGCCCAATCAGTTTGAGTTCGAGCTGCTCACCGACGCGAAACCGGCCAACCTGCAGGACGCGGTGAAGATCGCCCGGCAGCTGCGCGGCCGTGGCCCGGATGTGGTGGTGGTCACCAGCCTGGCGACGCCGGATATCGCAGATAGCGAGCTGGGCACCCTGGCCGTGAACCGCCAGGGTGCCTGGCTGGTGACCACGCCGCGGCTGGCCCTGCATCCCCTGCCCAACGGCATGGGTGACGTGTTCTCGGCCACGCTGCTGGGCCGCTTGTTGGCCGGACAGCCCTTGCCGCAGGCGCTGGAGCTGGCGACGGCAACCCTTTACGCACTGGTCGGGCAGACCGCCGAAGGCGCGCGTGATCTGCCACTGGTGGCGGAGCAGGAACAGATCGTGGCGCCTGCCAAGCGTTTCGTCGCGCGTCAGATCAGCAATGGCTGAGGATGGCGCTGTGCGACGCCGGTCTGTATGGGCTAGACGCGAGAGATTTGCATTTTTGCCCTGCAAGGCCAGGGGCAGATGACCGCTTTTGTGTTGCCTTGGCATGCGTCAGACTCACGTTCATTTCGCTGCATCCATTCGATCAGGAGGTTGTCCATGAACCCCGTTTCCTTCGCGCGCCAGCGCTACACCACCAAGGCCTATGATGCCAGCCGCCAGGTGGAGCAGGCGCTTATCGACGAGTTGCTCGAGTTGCTACGTCTGTCGCCATCCTCGGTCAACTCGCAACCCTGGCATTTCGTCGTGGCCAGCACCGCCGAGGGCAAGGCGCGCCTGGCCAAGGGCGCGCAGGGCGGCTTCGCCTACAACCAGGCGAAGATCCTCAATGCCTCGCATGTGATCCTGATCTGTGCCCGTCGCGATCTCGACGACGCCTATCTGGCCGATCTGCTGCAGCAGGAGGCCGATGATGGGCGTTTCCGTGACGAGGTGGCGCGCACCACCCAGCACAACACGCGGCGCAGCTATGTCGAACTGCACCGTGGCCTGGGCGACATCCCGCACTGGACGGAGAAGCAGGCCTACCTGGCGCTCGGCACCCTGCTTCTGGGGGCTGCTGCCAAGGGGATCGACGCCACGCCGATGGAGGGCATCGACCGTCAGGTGCTGGACGCCGAACTGGGCCTGGCCGCGCAGGGCTTGAACTGCGTGGTGGCCGTGGCCTTGGGGTATCGCAGTGACAGCGATTTCAACGCCACACTGCCGAAGTCGCGCCTGCCTGCCGAGCGGGTCTTCACTCACCTCTGAGGTCTGCCTGGGCCAGTGGCATACGCGGCGTCGTCAGCGCAGGCTGGCCCAGCAATTCATCGAGAATATCCAGACGAAACTGGCGCTGCAGGGTGACGGCGTAGAACTGCTCGGCGATCTCGGGAATCTCGGCATATAGATGGAGTGCACCGGATTGCAGTTCGTCCTGCACCACCACCGCCGGCAGCAGCGCCAGGTCGCCGGAGTCCCTGGCCAGCAGGCGCAGCATGGCCATGTCGTCGACCTCGACCACCGACAACCAGCGTTTTGGCAGTGGCAACAAGGTGCTGCACAACGTGGTGGGCGGCAATATCGGGGTATTCGAAGGCAACGGTGGCGATCTGCGCATCGGCCTGGCGCGCCAGTCGCTGCACGATGGCCAGCGCTGGCTACACCGGCCGCTGCGTCTGAGCGTGATCATCACTGCGCCGCGCTCGATGATCGAACAGGTGATCGCCAGCCATCAGGTGGTGCGCGAGCTGGTCGAGCATGCCTGGCTGTATCTGCTGAGGTTGGACGATGATCGCGCTGCGTCACTGCAGATTCGCGACGCTAGCGGATGGCGGGCAGTGCTCGGGGATTGAGGTGCATCCGCGTCTTGCGGGTCGTGCCGGGCGGCGTGCAGAACATTCACTGTGGCAGCTTGGCGATCACCTTTATCTCGAAATCGAAGCCGGCCAGCCAGGTCACGCCAAGGGCCGTCACCGTCGGGTAGGGCGCTTCGCCCCAGTAGTCGGCTGCCACCTCCCAGATGGTTTCGAACTTGGCGTGTGGGTCGACCATGAAGAGGGTGGTGTCGACCACATCTTCGAAGCTGCAACCGGCTTCGGCGAGAATCGCGTTGAGATTGGCGAAGGTGCGGCGAACCTGGTCGTGCAGATCCGGTTCCGGCGAGCCGTCCTTGTGACTGCCGACCTGGCCGGAGACGAACAGAAAACCGTTGCTGCGAATGGCCGGGGAGTAGCAATGCAGCTCGTACGTACAGGGCGTGGCATTCTGCCGGGAAAACCACATCACGCTTGCTATTCATGGGGGCCTCCGTTGGAGCCAGTGCGGCCCGCTGTTATCGATAGCCGCGTCGGCTCGCAAACCAACGCGTCGAGCGTCTGAGCGAACCTCAGTCGCGATAGAACACCTGGATCAGGTGGTAGCCGAACTGGGTTTTCACCGGGCCGTGCACTTCACGCAGCGCCTTCTTGAAGATCACCTGATCGACTGCGCGCACCATCTGCCCGGGGCGCACTTCACCGAGGTCGCCGCCTTTCTTGCCGGAAGGGCAGGTGGAATGCTTGCGCGCCAGTACGTCGAAGGCCTCGCCGGCCGCGATACGTTTTTTAAGGGCGGCGGCTTCTGCCTCGGTCTTGACCAGGATGTGGCGGGCCATTGCCTTTGCCATTGATGGGCTCCTCAATTCTGTCGGGGCGCTATTGTGCCAGCTTTGCTTGCGCCAGCAGAATGGCGTCAATTGTCTGGGTCGTGCGTTGTCCGCTGCGCGAGCGAATCATGGCCTATGGTATTTCAATCGCGCTCACGGGAACGCCGCCATGGATCTCCACGCAATGCTGAAAATCCTGTCCAGTCAGGATGGCTCCGATTTGTATCTGTCCACTGGCGCGCCGCCTTGCGCCAAGTTCAACGGCGTGCTCAAGGCACTGAGCCAGGAGCCGATGAAAGCCGGCGATGTGGCGGCGATTGCCGATTCGATCATGGACAGTGCCCAGCGTGAGGAATTCGAGCGCGAACTGGAGATGAACCTGGCGATATCGCTGACCGGGGTCGGACGTTTCCGCATCAACATCTTCAAGCAGCGTAACGAGGTGTCCATCGTCGCGCGCAACATCAAGCTGGATATTCCGCGTTTCGAAGACCTCAAACTGCCCGAAGTGCTGCTCGGCACGGTGATGGAGAAGCGCGGCCTGGTGCTGTTCGTCGGCGGCACCGGTTCGGGCAAGTCGACCTCGCTGGCGGCGCTGATCGACTACCGCAACCGCAACAGCGGCGGTCACATCATCACCATCGAAGACCCGGTGGAGTATGTGCACCGGCACAAGAAGTCGATCATCAACCAGCGCGAGGTGGGCGTGGATACCCGCAGCTTCCATGCGGCATTGAAGAACACCCTGCGTCAGGCGCCGGATGTGATCCTGATAGGCGAAATTCGCGACCGCGAAACCATGGAGCACGCCCTGGCCTTCGCCGATACCGGACACCTGGCGATCTCCACGCTGCACGCCAACAATGCCAACCAGGCGCTGGACCGCATCATCAACTTCTTCCCGGAAGACCGCCGCCCGCAGTTGCTCAACGACCTGGGCAACAACCTCAAAGCGTTCGTTTCCCAGCGCCTGGTCAAGACGCTTGACGGCAAGCGCCGCGCCGCAGTTGAGGTGATGCTGGGAACGCCGACGGTGCGCGACCTGATCAAGCGCAACGAGTTTTTCGAGCTGAAGGAAATCATGGAGAAGTCCAAGAACCTCGGCATGCAGACTTTCGACCAGGCGCTGATCGATCTGGTGCACGAAGGTGCAATCGACGAGGAAGAGGCGGTGAAGAACGCCGACTCGGCGAACAACGTGCGCCTGAAACTCAAGCTGCATCGTGATAACCCGGCCAACGCACGGCCTGCACCTGCGGTAGCTGCTGCCCCTGCGGCGCAGCCCGTTGCAGCGAAAAGTGCTGCAGCCGGTGATTGGGGGCTGGAACTGAAGCTGGAGGAGATCGAGCAGGAGCCGTTGCCAGAAGATCCGGGGCGGCAGGGTATTTGACGGATCGCGGAAAGAACAGGGCCTGGCAGGCAGCCAGGTCGTCAAGGATCAGGCTGCAGCGGCAGATAGGCCTGACGCAGGCGCTGGCTGATACCTTCCTGTTCGAGTTCGGCGATGGCGCTGCGCAAGTCTTCGACCAGTCGCGCATCGCATGCCTTCGAGCAGCTCAGATAGAGGCCGGTACTGGCCAGCGTCGGGCTTCGGCGCAGATTCTGCTGGCGATAATTCGAACCTTCCCAGATATACAGCGCCTCCGGCACGCCGGTGAACCAGGCGTCGATACGCTCCAGGTTCAGCAGGTGGACGGGGTTTTCGCCCGACGTGAGTTGCACGATCTGCTCGTCGCGAAAGCCTTCACGCTGGAGGATGGCGACCTGCGCAGTGCCCAGGCCAACGCCGATGCGGCGGTAACGCTGACGGGCCTCGGCGAAGCTCGTCACGGGCTCGTCGAGGCTGAAGAAGGCACGCTCCAGTTCCATGACCGGCGCGATCCAGGTGTACAGCTCCTCGCGTTCCGGCGTGCGCGACAGGGGGAATGATCAGCATGTTGCGACCTCTGGCCGCGCTGGCCTGGGCGCGTGGCCAGGGTTCGGCAACGATTTCGGTCAGTTTGCCGAGCCTGGCCAGAGCCGCCAGGGTGACATCGCCGACCATGCCATGACCGCCTTAGTATTGGTGCAGCGTCAGGGGCGGTGCGTCCGGCATCTACAGTTTCACCGGCTCGTCAGCCGATGCTGCGGTGGCGAAGAGCGCGGCGGCGAGTATGCGGCAGAGGTCGTGCACGGCTAACGTTCCGTTGTCAGTGTGACCTGAAGTGATCGGCATTGGCGCTGTGCACCTTGACCCGGCGCACGCGGCTTACTCATGGCGGACGCTGCGATTCCTGCCCTGGGCCTTGGCCTCGTACAGTGCCCTGTCGGCGGCTGCCAGCAACTGTGTCAGGTAGCGGTCACAAGGTTGCAGGCAGGCAATGCCAATGCTCACCGTGACCGTTTCGTTGGCAACCTGCAGGGTTCTGATCTGCTCATGCACGCGCTGGGCAATATCGCTGGCTTCATCCAGATCAGCGTCGGGTAACCAGATCGCAAACTCCTCACCGCCATAGCGCACGACGCTGTCGCCACTGCGTACGCTGTGCAGCAGACGCTGAGCGAGGTCTACCAGAACCCTGTCGCCCTCGGCGTGGCCAAAACGATCATTGATCTGCTTGAAATGATCGATATCGATCAACAGCAGGCTGCTATTGGCCTGCGCCGTGGTGCTGGCGAGCCAATGTTCGACATGCAGGGACAGTGCCCTGCGGTTGCTCAATGCAGTCAGTGGGTCGCTGTGGCTCAGTTGTGCCAACTGTTCGGCTTCGCTTTCCACCTCCACCGTGTAGTTGGCCAGTTGCGCGTAGGCGCTTTGCAGCGCCAGATTGGCCTTGGCCAGTTGGGCAGCACTTTCCTGTGCCTGCTGGCGGGCCTTGAGCAGCTCCGTCTCGAAACGCTGGCGATCCTTGGCGACGAAGAACAGCCAGATGACTTCTGCAGTGTCCTCGGCTTCAATGATGCGGGCATTGGTCATCACGGGCATCAGTTGCCCGTTGCCCGACTGCAGTTGCACATAGAGTTCGTTGAACTCGCCATTGCGCAGCAGCAAAGGCCAGGCATGGGTTTGCAGGAAGATACGGCTGGCCGGCGGAAAGAACTGATCCATATCGCCGCTCAGGGGCGCGTCTGTCAGACGCTTGAAATCGTTGTTGGCATGCTTGATGCGGCCATTGCAGTCGGTCACCAGAACCGGGCAGGGCAGACGGTCAAGATAGAACACGGTTGATGGTTCCCTGCAAATAGCGATGCATGGCGGCACTGACCAGCTCGGGGTGGCTCATGTGCGCGCAATGGCCGCTGACATCGAGGATTTCCAGCCTGCTGTCGGCGAGCGCTTTGTGCAGATAGTCGGCAACTGCGCCGGGTACCAGCGCGTCACGCTGGTGGTGCAGGATCAGGCTCGGCACCGGGCAGGACGGCAGCGCCGGGCGTATATCGGACAGGAACGTGGCCTGAGCGAAGGTGCGGGCCATCAGCGGATCGGTCGAGCAGAAACTGTCGGAGAGTTGCGTGGTGACGGCCGATTCATCGGCGGCGCTGACCACCGGGGCGAACTGCTTGGCCCAGCCCATGTAGTTGTGCGCCATCAGCTCCAGCAGCCCTTCCAGGTCCTGGCGTTCGAATCCGCCACGGTAATCCGCATTGTCGTTGAGAAAGCAGGGTGATGGGCCCAGAAGAATCAGCCGGGAAAACAGCTGAGGGCGCTTGATGGCAGCGAGTATGCCGATGCTGCAACTGATCGAGTGACCGACGAAGGTCAGGTCACCCGACAGTGCGAGGGCATCGCACACTTCCAGCAGGTCATCGACATAACCCTGCAGCCGGCCGTAGCGGACCGGATCGAAGGTGCTGGCGTCGGACTCGCCACTGCCGACATAGTCGAACAGAACCTGCCGATAGGCCGGGGTGAAGGCTGGCGTGACCCTGCTCCACATGTCCTTGTTGCAACCAAAACCGTGGCCATAGACGAGCGTTGGCGCATCGTGCGCTGCTGCCGGTAAACAGTGAACGTTGTTGCGCTGGATGATGTTCATGTCGCTCCCTCGCCGCGTACTCCATCGGCCCCGATTCAGGCCCGATTTCAGTGAGGACGAAAAAATGGCGCCAGTATAGTGATTTTTCCGGGTGCTGGCTTCGGGCCGTGACTACTCATTCAACTCGGGCAGATTTCGGTACAGTGCCAGGGCCTGCGGGTTGGCCAGGGCGTCGGTATTCTTCACCGGTTGGCCATGGATGACGTTGCGCACAGCCAGTTCGACGATCTTGCCGCTGAAGGTGCGCGGTATATCGGCGACCTGAAGGATTTTCGCCGGTACGTGGCGCGGCGTGGTGTTGGTGCGAATCGCCTGGCAGATCTCCTCACGCAGGCTATCGTCGAGCGTCACGCCATCGCGCAGGCGCACGAACAGCACCACGCGTACGTCACCTTGCCAGTCCTGACCGATGACGATGGATTCCAGCACCTGCGGCACCTTTTCCACCTGGCGGTAGATTTCTGCGCTGCCGATGCGTACGCCACCGGGGTTGAGCACGGCGTCGGAGCGGCCATGTATGACCAGGCCGCCATGCGCGGTTTGTTCGGCATAGTCGCCGTGAGCCCAGACGCCGGGGAAGGAGGCGAAATAGGCGGCGCGGAATTTTTCGCCGTCAGCGTCGTTCCAGAATCCCACAGGCATCGAGGGGAAGTGCCGAGCACAGACCAACTCGCCCTTGCCACTACTTAGCGAACGGCCGTCTTCGTCCCACACCTGCACGTCCATCCCCAGGCCCTTGCACTGCAGCTCGCCCGGCCATACCGGCAGAATCGGATTGCCCAGGGCGAAGCAGGAGACGATGTCGGTGCCGCCGGAGATCGACGACAGGCACAGATCCGCTTTCACGTCGCGGTAGACGTAGTCGAAGCTTTCATGAGCCAGCGGCGAGCCGGTGGAGAGGATGGTTTTGAGGCTTAGCAGTTTATGGCTTTCGCGAGGCTTGACGCCGGCTCTCTCCAGCGCAGCGATGAATTTGGCGCTGGTGCCGAACACCGAGATGTCCTCGGCATCGATCAGGTCGATCAGGCGCGTGGGGGCAGGATGGAAGGGGGAGCCGTCGTAGAGCACCAGGGTGGCGCCCAAGGCCAGGCCTGCTACCTGCCACTTCCACATCATCCAGCCGCAGGTGGTGTAGTAGAACAGGGTGTCGCTGGCGCCCAGATCGGTGTGCAGCCCCAGTTCCTTGAGGTGCTGCAAGAGGGTGCCGCCAACACCATGGACGATGCACTTGGGCACACCGGTGGTGCCGCTGGAGTAGAGGATATACAGCGGCTGGTCGAACGGCACCGGGGTGAACTGCGGCGCGCCGCCGGGTTGGTAGAAGTCCTGCCACAGGGCCACTGGAGCAACTGACTTGTAATCTGCAGGGCTGGCCTCATGGCGTGAGTAGGGCACGATCACCAGGCACTCCAGGCTGGGCAGTTGCGCGAGAATTTCATTGAGTTTGTCGGTTAGATCGATGGACTTGCGGGCGTAACGGTAGCCGGCGGCAGCGATCAGCACCTTGGGTTCGATCTGACCAAAACGGTCGATCACGCCCTGGGTGCCGAAGTCCGGCGAACAGCTCGACCAGGTGGCGCCGAGGCAGGCACTGGCGAGCATGCCCACCACCGTTTGCCAGGTGTTGGGCATGAACGCGGCGACGCGGTCGCCGATGCCTACGCCGGCCTCGCGCAGGGCTCTTTGCAGACCGGCGACATGGGCGGCCAGTTGCGCGTAGCTGAGCTGCTCACGGCTGCCATCCTCGCCAATGGCCACCAGTGCCGGATGACCATCTCGGCGGCGCAGCAGGTGTTCGGCGAAGTTCAGCGTGGCGCCTGGGAACCACCGGGCGTCCGGCATGGCCGGGCCTTCGCGCAGCACGCATTCGGCGGGGCTATGGAAACGGATCTCGAAGAAATCGACGATGGCCTGCCAGAAGGCTTCACGCTGCTCGACGCTCCAGGCATGCAGGGCCGGGTAATCGGCCATTTGCAGACCATGGCGCTGGTTGACGAAACGACGGAAAGCCTCCATTCGGCTGGCAGCGATACGTTCGGCGGAAGGTGTCCATAGCGGTTGCGGCATGGTCAGTCCTCGTCGTTCTTGTTCGTATGCTTCAGCTTAGTGGTCGCTGGGTGTCAGGCCTATAACCCTGGCGACCTTTGTTGCTATCGCACCGACCTTTTCATGGTTCCGAATCTCTGTATGAAACGACGGTTCGAAACGCTGCAACCCCTTGTAGGAGCTGCTTTAGCTGCGAAAATCGCGGATGAATCCGCTCCAGCCCGTAGCCTGGATTCAATCCGGGGTGCCAGGGGTAGGGTGGATCACGCTTCACCGATCCACCACAGCGGTGGATGAAAACGGCGTCATCCACCCTACGGCGCCTTATTGACTCAGGCGGGCACGCGCCACCCGTGAGCCATTGGTCTTGCCCAGCACCGCGCAGATGCGTTGTCCGGCAGCGATCAGCTTGTCCATGTCCACGCCGGTTTCGATGCCCAGGCCTTGCATGAGGTAGAGCACGTCTTCGCTGGCGACATTGCCGGTAGCGCCCTTGGCGTAGGGGCAGCCGCCCAGGCCAGCCACCGAGCTGTCGAACACGCTGACGCCTTCGAGCAGGCTGGCGTAGATATTGGCCAGGGCCTGGCCGTAGGTGTCGTGGAAGTGCCCGGCCAGCCGATCGCGTGGGATGTCGCGGCCGACCACCTCGATCATCGCGCGGGTCTTGCCGGCGGTGCCGGTGCCGATGGTGTCGCCCAGCGACACCTCGTAGCAGCCCATGGCGTAGAGTTCGCGGGCGACGCTGGCAACCTGCTCGGGGGCAACGTCGCCGTCATAAGGGCAGCCCAGCACGCAGGAGACGTAGCCGCGTACGCGTACATTGGCGGCTTTCGCGGCCTCCAGGAGCGGCACGAAGCGCTGCAGGCTCTCGGCGATGGAGCAGTTGATGTTCTTCTGCGAGAAGGCCTCGCTGGCGGCGGCGAACACTGCCACTTCTTCCACCTTGGCCTCCAGCGCGGCCTCGAAGCCTTTCAGGTTGGGCGCCAGGGCGGCGTAGGTGATGCCCGGTTTACGCTTGATACCGGCGAACACTTCGGCGGAGCCAGCCATTTGTGGCACCCATTTGGGCGAGACGAAGCTGCCCACCTCGATATAGCTCAGGCCGGCGGCGCTGAGATCGTCGGTGAGGCGTACCTTGTCGGCGACGCTGATCGGTTGTTTCTCGTTCTGCAGGCCATCGCGCGGGCCGACTTCGACCAGGCGTACGGAGTGGGGCAGGGTCATGTCGTTTCTCCGTGGGGGAGAGGGGATTGTATGGCATAGGGTGGACCGGGCGGCGATCCGCTTTAGCCCACCAACAGGGATCAAGTCGTGACTGGTGGGCTGAAGCCCACCCTACGGGGTGGCACGCATCAGGCCTCCTGCAACTCCACCAGCACCGAACCATCGCTGACCATTTCCCCTTCGCGGCAATACAGCGCCTTGACCGTGCCGGCTTCGGGGGCGCGGATGCTGTGCTCCATCTTCATCGCCTCCAGCACTACCAGCGCGGTGCCAGCCTCGACCGCCTGGCCGGGCTCGACCAGCACACGGACGATGCTGCCGTTCATCGGCGCACTGAGGCCACCATGCTGGGCATGGCTGGCTTCGGCAGCGGCAATCGGGTCGAAGCGGGTGATCGCGTGCAGTTCGCCGTTCCATTGCAGGTAGAGGGTTTCACCTTGGCGAATGGCGTGCAGGCGCTGGCGTGTGCCGTCGATATCCACCAGCAGCGCTTCGCCGTGCAAGCGGGCCTGGTTGCTCGCGCACACCTTGCGGTTTTCACCTTGGCAGCTCAGGTGCAATTCGATTTCTGCGGCACTGCCGGAGCGCCAGCCGCTGCGGGCGGCCCAGGGTGAGTGCGGGTCGTCGTCGCGCTCTCGCGGCGTCTCGCTTTGCGCCCAGGCATCGGCCGCGAGTTGCCAGAAGGCCTGCGGCAACTCGCCTGGTGCAGGCAGTAACTGCTGCTGATGACGCGGGATAAAGCCCGTGTCCAGCTCGCACGCGGCGAACGCCGGGTGAGCGAGGATGCGGCGCAGAAACGCCAGGTTGGTTTTCACGCCGCCGACCAGGGTATCGCCGAGCATGGCCAGCAGGCGCCGGCGTGCCTGATCACGGTTCTCGCCCCAAGCGATCAGCTTGCCCAGCATCGGGTCGTAGAAGGGCGACACACTGTCGCCTTCGGCCACGCCGCTGTCGACGCGCCGGCCGTCACCGTTGCCTGCCTCGCGGTACAGCGCCAGGGTGCCGGTGGCCGGGAGAAAATCGTGATCCGGGTCTTCGGCGTACAGTCGCACCTCCATGGCGTGGCCGTTCAGCGGTACCTGCTGTTGGCTGATCGGCAGCGCCTCGCCACGGGCGACACGAATCTGCCAGGCCACCAGATCGAGCCCGGTGATAGCTTCGGTAACCGGATGCTCGACCTGCAGGCGGGTGTTCATCTCCATGAAGAAGAAATCGCCACGCTCGTCGAGCAGGAATTCCACGGTGCCGGCACCAACATAGCCGATGGCTTGCGCGGCCTTGACCGCCGCCTCGCCCATGGCGCGGCGCAGCTCGGGGCTGAGGCCTGGCGCCGGTGCTTCTTCCACCACCTTCTGGTGGCGACGCTGGATCGAGCAGTCGCGCTCGTTGAGGTACAGGCAGTTACCGTGCTGGTCGGCGAACACCTGGATCTCTACGTGGCGCGGCTTGAGCACGTATTTTTCCACCAGCATGCGCGAGTCGCCGAAGGCCGACTGCGCTTCGCGCTGCGCCGATTCCAGGGTCTCGGCGAGTTGCGCTTCGGATTCTGCGACCTTCATGCCCTTGCCACCGCCGCCCGCGGCAGCCTTGAGTAGCATCGGGTAGCCGATACGTGCGGCGGCCTCGCGGAAGGTGTCGATGTCCTGCTTGTCACCGTGATAGCCCGGCACCAGCGGCACGCCGGCAGCCTCCATCAGCGACTTGGCCGCCGACTTGCTGCCCATGGCCTCGATGGCCGAGGCGGGTGGGCCGAGGAAGATCAGCCCGGCTTGCTCGATGGCGCGGGCGAAGCCAGCGTTTTCCGAGAGAAAGCCATAGCCCGGGTGGATGGCCTGGGCGCCGCTGGCTTTGGCGGCGGCGATGATCTTGTCGATCAGCAGGTAGCTCTCGCCAGGCTTGGCGCCGCCGAGGTTCACCGCGACGTCGGCTTCGCGCACATGCCGCGCGTTGGCATCGATGGCGCTGTGTACGGCGACAGTGCGAATACCCATGGCCTTGGCCGTGCGCATCACGCGGCAGGCGATTTCGCCGCGATTGGCGACCAGCAGGGTGTCGATCATGGTCGTTGCTCCTGCCAGGACGGCTGGCGTTTTTCCAGGAACGCGCGCAGGCCTTCCTGGCCCTCGGCGCTGACGCGCAGACGGGCGATGGCGTTCTCGGTGTAGCGGCGCAGGGCCGGGGTCAGCTCGCCGCTGCTGACTTCGCGCAGCAAGTCCTTGCTGGCGCGCATGGCTTGCGGGCTGTTGTGCAGCAGGTTGGCCACCCAGGCTTCCACCTGGGCGTCCAGATCATCGGCCGGGAAGCACTCGGCGAGCAGGCCCAGTTCGCGGGCGCGCTTGCCATCGAAGCGCTCGGCGGTCAGCGCGTAGCGCTTGGCGGCGCGCTCGCCGATGGCCTGCACGACGAAGGGGCTGATCACCGCCGGAGCCAGGCCGATGCGTACTTCGGACAGGGAAAACAGCGCGTCTTCGGCGCCAATGGCCATGTCGCAGCAACTGGCCAGGCCCACCGCGCCGCCGAAGGCAGCGCCTTGCACCACGGCCAGGGTGGGGATCTTCAGACCGTGCAGGTTGTACATCAGCTCGGCCAGTTCGCGGGCATCACTCAGGTTGGCGTTGTAGTCGAGGGTCGCGGCGTGCTGCATCCAGGCCAGGTCGGCGCCAGCGGAAAAGTGCTTGCCACGGCCACGCAGCAGGAGAAAGCGCAGGCTCTTGTCCTCGCCCACGGCGTCGAGGGCAAGAATCAGCTCGCGGATCATCTCGGCGTTGAAGGCGTTGTTTTTCTCGGGGCGGCTCAGCCACAGGGTGGCGAAGCCGCGCGGGTCTTTCTCAAGCTGTACGGTGGTGAAGTCGGTCATGGTGTCAGGCTCGAAGGGCTGGGTAGGAGCGGCTTCAGCCGCGATCAGCGTGCCAGGATTCGCGGCTGAAGCCGCTCCTACAGGGGGTCACATACGGAACACCCCGAAACGGGTCGGTTCGATCGGTGCGTTGAGGCTGGCGGACAGCGCCAGGGCCAGCACCTCGCGGGTCTGGGCCGGATCGATCACGCCGTCGTCCCACAGCCGCGCGCTGGAGTAGTAGGCATGCGCCTGCTTCTCGTACTGCTCGACGATGGGTTGCTTGAGGCGCTGTTCGTCCTCGTCGGAATAATGCTGACCGGCGCGCTCGGCCTGCTCGCGCTTGACCTGCACCAGTACGCCGGCGGCCTGCTGCGCACCCATCACGCCAATTCGTGCGTTGGGCCACATCCACAAAAAACGTGGGTCGTAGGCACGGCCGCACATGCCGTAGTTACCGGCGCCGAAGCTGCCGCCGATGATCACGGTGAACTTCGGCACCTGGGCGCAGGCCACGGCGGTGACCAGTTTGGCGCCGTGCTTGGCGATGCCGCCTTCCTCGTACTTCTTGCCGACCATGAAACCAGTGATGTTCTGCAAGAACAGCAGCGGAATGCCGCGTTGGCAGGCCAACTCGACGAAGTGCGCGCCTTTCTGTGCGGCTTCGGCGAATAAGATGCCGTTGTTGGCCAGGATCGCCACCGGGTAGCCGTTGATGCGGGCGAAACCGCACACCAGGGTGGTGCCGAACAGCGCCTTGAACTCATCCAGTTGCGAGTCGTCGACGATCCGTGCGATCACCTCGCGTACATCGAAGGGCTGCTTGGCGTCGGCCGGGATCACCCCGTACAGCTCCTCGGCGGCGTAGCGCGGGGCGATGGGCGCGCGGCTTTCAAGTTGGCCGAGCTTGCGCCAGTTGAGGTTGGCGATGCAGCGCCGGGCCAGGGCCAGGGCGTGTTCGTCATCCTCGGCATAGTGGTCGGCCACGCCGCTGGTCTTGCAGTGCACGTCGGCGTCGCCGAGTTCTTCGGCGGTGACCACTTCCCCGGTGGCGGCCTTCACCAGCGGCGGGCCGGCGAGGAAGATGGTGGCCTGTTCGCGCACCATGATGGTCTCGTCGCTCATGGCCGGCACGTAGGCGCCGCCAGCGGTGCAGGAGCCCATCACCACGGCGATCTGCGCAATGCCCAGCGCGCTCATATTGGCCTGGTTGAAGAAGATGCGCCCGAAGTGCTCACGATCCGGGAACACCTCGTCCTGGCGCGGCAGGTTGGCGCCGCCGGAGTCCACCAGATAGATGCACGGCAGGCGGTTTTCGCGGGCGATGGCCTGAGCGCGCAGGTGTTTCTTCACCGTCAGCGGGTAGTAGGAGCCGCCTTTAACCGTGGCGTCGTTGGCCACGATCATGCACTCGACGCCTTCGACGCGGCCGATACCGGCGATGACCCCGGCTGCCGGCACGTCTTCGCCGTAGACCTCATGGGCGGCGAGCTGGCCGATCTCGAGGAAGGGCGAGCCGGCATCGAGCAGGCGGTTGATGCGTTCGCGCGGCAGCAGCTTGCCGCGCGAGGTGTGACGCTCCTGCGCCTTGGCGCCGCCGCCTTCATGGATGCGGGCGAGCAGGGCGCGCAGCTCGTCCACCTGGGCGAGCATGGCGGCCTGGTTGGCGGCGAACTCCGGCGAGCGGGTGTTGATCTGGGTATGCAGGATGGCCATCGGTGGCGCTCCGATTTTGATTTGATCGCTCCCACGCTCTGGCGTGGGAGTTCCGCCAGGGACGCTCTGCGTCCCCAGAACGGACGCTGAGCGTCCGGTTTCAGGTTCCCA
>Ga0114984_1000356_pt1 | contig 18029 bp, 16 predicted proteins | sample Shrwel1BS1Day1_FD_96987 | JGI IMG/M metagenome (GOLD analysis project Ga0114984, IMG submission 96987) | Subsurface microbial communities from deep shales in Ohio, USA - Utica-3 well 1 S-1-Day1 | ecosystem: Environmental > Aquatic > Deep subsurface > Shale gas/oil reservoir > Produced water/Flow...
GCTGGCGATGGTGCTGGACGATGTGGTGGGGACGGGGCACTGGTTCGTGCTCGGGTCCGACATCAGCACCCGGATGCTGGCGCAGGCCCGCCGCGGTGTCTACCCGGAGGAGGACAACGCCACCATTCCGCAGCGGCTGCTGAAAAAATACTGCCTGAAGGGGGTTGGGGCACAGGCGGGCAGTTTCGCCATCGATCGTCGCCTCAAACAGGGGATCGAGTTTCGCCAGATCAATCTGACCGCTTTGTTACCCCCGCTCGGACAGTTTGATCTCATCTTCATCCGCAATGTGATGATCTATTTCAACCAGCCGACCAAACACGAGGTGGTAAAGCGGGTGCTGGGGCAACTGAAACCGGGCGGATATATCATCACCAGCCATTCGGAAACCCTGCACGGCATCACCTCGGAACTCGCCATGGTGAAACCTTCGATCTATCAAAAACAGCGGCGTGATGGGGGCGCGGCGTGAGCAGGCGCGTCAATGTGATGCCGGGGGAGGTGCAGGTCAGCTCCGATCCCGATACGGTGTTGGTGACCCTGCTGGGCAGCTGCGTGGCCGCCTGCCTGTATGATCCGGTGGCGCGGGTGTTCGGCATGAACCATTTTCTTCTGGCCGGGCGCCGCACCCCCTCGGCCGATCCGATCACCAGCGAGGCCGGGCGTTATGGCATCCACGCCATGGAGTTGCTGATCAATGGGTTGCTGAAGCGGGGGGGGCGACGTGATCGGCTGAAGGCCAAGGTGTTTGGAGGTGCCAACGTCCTCGCCAGCTCCGCCGGCAACCCGTTCGCGATCGGTGAGATCAATGGGAGTTTTGTAAAAGAGTTCCTGGAAAACGAAGGGATTCCACTGCTGGCCGCGGACCTGGGAGGAGAGGCCGGTCGACAGGTGCATTTCAGAGGTCGCGACTTTGCCGTTTACGTTAAACTACTGCAGGGGCAGCGGGTACGCGAGGTGGTGGCGGAGGAGACCCGTTATGGCCGGCGCAGCATGGCGGCCCAGAGCCGTCCCGTTGGGGGCGGTGTCACCTTTTTTGATCCATAACCGGCCCGATGGGCAGGGGGCGAGTCGATAGCATGACGATTAATGTCCTGATCGTGGATGATTCGGCCGTGGTGCGTCAGGTGCTGGCCTCGCAGCTCGACGGGGTGGCGGGTATCCGAGTGCTCGACACGGCGGCGGACCCCATTTTTGCGCGCCGCAAAATGGAGCAGCAGTGGCCGGATGTCATCATTCTGGACATCGAGATGCCACGCATGGATGGGATCACTTTTTTGCGTCAGTTGATGGCGGAGCGACCGACCCCGGTCATCATCTGCTCCACCCTGACCGAGCGCGGGGCGCAGGTGACCCTGCAGGCGCTGGCCGCCGGCGCGGTGGAGATCATCACCAAACCCAAGGCCGGCCTCAAACTGTTTTTGCAAGAGAGCAGGAACGCCCTGATCGATGCGGTCAAGGCCGCCGCCTCGGCCCGGCTGGCGCCCCCGGGCACAGGCAAGGGTTCCAGACCGGAGCCGGTCACGGCCAAACTCAGCGCCGACCTGGTGTTGCCGAAAGCCTCACCGGGCCGGCTGTTTGCCACCACCGACCGGGTGGTCGCCATCGGCACCTCCACCGGAGGAACGCAGGCGCTGGAGCGGGTGCTCACCCGGTTACCGGTCTCGGCGCCGGGCATCGTGGTGGTGCAGCACATGCCGGCCCAGTTCACCCGGGCGTTCGCCGAGCGCCTGAATGAGCTGTGCCAGATCAGCGTGAAAGAGGCGCAAAACAATGACCGGGTGCTGCCGGGCCAAGCCCTGATCGCCCCCGGCGGGCGCCACATGCTGCTGCGCCGAAGTGGCGCCCAGTATCGGGTCGAGGTGCGCGATGGCCCGGTGGTGAGCCGCCACAAGCCATCGGTGGATGTTCTGTTTCGCTCCGTTGCCAGCGCCGCCGGCCCCAATGCCCTCGGCATCATCATGACCGGGATGGGGGACGATGGCGCCCACGGGTTGCTGGAGATGCGCCAGGCGGGGGCGATCACCCTGGGCCAGAGCGAGACCAGCTGTATCGTTTACGGTATGCCGAAGGAAGCGAAAAAACTGGGGGCCGTGTTGCGCGAGGTGGAGCTCGATCAGCTCCCGACGCTGATCATGGATTCCCTGAACGTCAACGGCGGACACGGCCCGGCGGGACCATCGGGCTGAACTCGGGCGGTAGCTGCCACCCCGGCTGGCCGCTGCCCGGCGGGAATAGATCGGCTCACCATCGACTGCATCTCCAGGGCGCGGTCGTCGCGGGATCGCATCGCTGATGAGCTGGCTCGGTTGCCTCCCGATCTGCCCCTGTTCGGTGTGTTGCCACTGGGTGAGATAACCAGCGCCGGGCGCGATTACCCGGAGTTCTCCAATAAAACCGCCGGCGCGGGAGTGCTGGGCGGTGCGCGGGAAGGGGCAAGCGGATGTCGACAAACAGAGCGTTGAGGCGACTGGAAGAGACGGCGGTGCTGTACGAAATCGCCCTGGCGATAGGCACCAGCCTCGATCTGCAGAAAATGTTGCGCCATGTCTTGGCGACCATGCTGCGTAGCCTCAACGGCAGGGGGGCACTGGTCTTGCGCTGGGAACGTGCGCCGGATGAGGCGCCGCAGGCCGCGCCCCAGCCAAGGGATCCGCTCCTGCAGTGGCAGCCGGTGATCGCGCTGCCGAAACGGTTCCTTCACGATCCCACGCTGACGCAACAGCTCGAGGCATTACGGTTGCCCTCCGACCGGGCGGCCCTGCCCGGCTTCAAACACCGGCTCACAACCCAATGCCCGGCTGGCGAAGGGCGTCTCTACTACCGGTTCGTGTTGGACGAGTTTGGCCTGCTGCTGCTGGAAAAGTCTGGCCCGCCCCTTTCGCCGGAGCTGCTCGATTCCCTGCAGCGGCTGATGCCGAAACTGGCCAATGCGGCCCTCGCCTGCCTGCATGATGAGGAGCTCAGGCGGCAGAAGGAGGCCGCCGAGGCGGCCAACGTCGCCAAAAGTCAGTTTCTGGCCAGGATGAGCCACGAGATCCGTACCCCGATGAACGGTATCCTGGGCATGTTGGAGTTGGCGCTGGAGGGCGACCTCGAACCGGAGCAGCGCGAGCATCTCGAACTGGCTCGGCTTTCGGCGAACAGCCTGCTGCAGATCATCAATGACATCCTCGATCTGTCGAAGGTCGAGGCGGGCAAGCTGGACCTGCAGCCCAGGGCGACCGACCTGTTTGAGCTGGCCGGACAAACCATCAAACAGTTGGCGGCACGGGCCTGGGCCCGAGGGCTGCGAATCAACTATGAGATCGACCCGGCGGTGCCCCAGTGGATCGAAGTCGATCCGGTGAGATTGCGGCAGATTCTGCTCAATCTGCTGGGAAACGCGATCAAGTTCACCGAACGGGGGGAGGTGTCCCTCGCCGTTGCCGCAGAGAAGATCACAGATCACCACGCCGGGTTGCTGTTCAAGGTGAAGGATACCGGCATCGGCATCGCTCCCTCGCGGCTGGAGACGATCTTTGCGCCCTTTGAGCAGGTCGATTCCGGCAGCAATCGGCGCTTCGAGGGTACCGGGCTGGGGTTGGCGATCACCCATGAGCTGATCGAGCAGATGGAAGGGGAGATCGGGGTCGAGAGCGAGCCGGGGCGAGGGTCCGAATTCTGGTTTCGACTCAGGCTGCCACGTGCCAGCGCTCCCGCCACCAGCGCGCCGGCGGCCCTGAATTTCAGTGGCAAACGGGTGTTGCTGGTGGATGATGAGCTGATGAATCGCCGCGTCATAGCGGGCATGTTCGACCTGATCGGGGTGGAGTACGAGCTGTCCGGTTCCGGCCCTGAAGCGCTGTTCAAGACAAGACAGGCGCGCCAGCAGGGGAGACCGTTTCAGCTGGTGCTGATGGATGCCAACATGCCCGGCATGGATGGCTTCACCACCGCCGCCACCCTGCTGCAGGAGAACGGCAGCGCAATGCGGGTCCTGATTCTGACCTCCTCGGCCATATCCGGCGATGCCAACCGCTGCCGGGAGCTGGGGCTCAGCGGCTATTTGACCAAGCCGCTGACGCTCAGTGAGCTGCGGGCCGCGCTGCAGGAGCAGCTCGGGCTGCTGGGTGGGGCCGAAGGGCAGCGGCGCCAGCGCGCCACGGCCGACTCCCTGGCTGGGCTCGAGGTCCTGTTGGCCGAGGACAACCCGATCAACCAGCGCCTGGCGCGAATCCTGTTGGAGAAGCTGGGGATGAAGGTGAAGCCGGCCAGCAATGGTGAGGATGCACTGGCGCAACTGGAGCGGCAGCCTTTCGACCTCGTCCTGATGGATGTGATGATGCCGGTGCTGGATGGGCTCGAGGCCACCCGTCTCCTGCGAGAGCGCGAATCGGCCCGGGGGGTTGATCCCGTCCCTGTCATCGCCATGACCGCCAACGCGATGCAGGGTGATCGTGAGCGCTGCCTGGCCGCCGGCATGGATGGCTATATCGCCAAACCGATCCATAATGATGCCATGCGCCGGGAGATTCTTCGGGTGCTTTCCGAGCGCGGTCGCCGGCGCGAACCGGCGGGCCGATCCTCTCGGCGGCCGGAGTCGATCGATGAGATCTACGATCAGCTGATCCACGCCACGTTGGTGTCTCCGGAAGGTGGCAGTGGTACAATCGAGCGGCCACGGGCAGAGTGCAACGACAGCCTCGATGGTGATAAAAGCGACGGCGGTGGGACGGATATGATCGATGAAGTGCTCTTTGATTGGAACAAAGCGGTTGAAATGATCGGTGGTGATGATGAGCTGCTGCTCTCGGTGCTGGAGATGTTTCTCGACGAGGCGCCGGGCTACCTGACAACTCTGCGAGAGAGCCTCCGCCGTGGGGATCTGGACACCCTGGCCCAGACGGCACACACCCTGAAAGGGTTGTTTTCGACCTTCGGTGCCGCCAATGCCTCCGCTTTGGCGTTGGCGCTCGAACAGCGGGCAAAGCAGCAGCAGGATTGTCAGCAGGCGGAAACTGAACTCGAACAGATGATGCAGCGGCTGATCCCCCAGCTTGAGGCCAAAATTGTCCACTGAGGGCGCGCAGTGCAACCGGCTGCCGGGGCGATATGAACTCAACCAGTGAAGACTCACGCTACTGCATCGCGCTGCAACCGATCTGCGATCGGGACTTCAACCACGTGGCCGATGGGCTGCTCTACCGTGCCAGCGGCGGCGCCAAAACCGCCGAGATCACGGACCCGACGATCGCCACCGCCAGGGCCTGCAGCGCAGCCTTTTATGAGATCGGTCTGCAGGCGCTGGTGGGTGACCGGTTGCTGTTCGTCAACGTTTGCGAAAGTTGGCTGGCCCAGCCCGAACTGATGCCTCTGCCCGCTGAGCAGGTGGTGATCGAGCTGCCGCGGGAGTTGCAGCTGAGCGACGCGCGGCTGCAACAGCTCGAGTCGATCCGGCAGCGGGGGTATCGGATCATGGTCGATGACGAAACTCTCACCCGCGCCGGCGAGGCGCTTTTGCCCTTCATCGATATCGTCCGCATCGACATGCGCGGGGCGCAGGCGCGCCAACGGGTGGAGAGCCTTCACACCCGGCCTGTGATCCTTATGGCCGGTTTTATCGAAAACAGCGAGCAGCTCGAATTTTGCCGCACGTTGCCGTTCACCTATTTTCAGGGATATTTTTATGCCATGCCGGCCAGCATTGGGGTGGGGGAGTGGAAACGCCACGGCAACCGCTTGGCCGGGCTCAGGCTGGTGCGTGAGCTATACCGTGGCGAGATCGACATCGACCGGATCGAGTCGCTGCTGGCGCAGGACCCCCACCTGTGTACCCTGATGCTGAAACGGGTCAATTCGGCCGCCATGGCCAGAGTGCAGCAGATCAGCAACCTGCGCCAGGCGATCATGCTGCTGGGATTTGAGAAAATACGCGCCCTGGCGAGCACCCTGTTGCTGGCGCAGAATGAACCGATCAAGCGGATGTTGGTCTTCAAGGCGTTGGTGCGAGCGGCGCTGGCACGCCGACTGTCGGAGCGGGTGCCCGGTCTGGACCGCGATACGGCGTTCACGGCGGGCCTTTTCTCCATCATGGATCAGCTCGAGGGGGTGCCGTTGGGGGTGTTGGTCGAACAGGCCGGGTTCGTCCCGGAGCTGGCCGCCGCCCTGTTGCAACATGAGGGTGAGCTGGGCAAAATTCTGCAGCTGATCGATGCCTTTGAAAAGGCCCAGCTCGATCACCGCTCGCTCAAACTGGTTGAAACGCTCAATCGTGAATATCTGGCGGCGGTGGCGTGGAGCCGGGAGATGCTGGTTTTGTCCGCGTGAGCCCTTTTCATTGCCCGCGCCGCCGATCGCCCGGTTGTGGTTGCCGATTCACCCCCTCCAGCCGAGATCGATTTTCAACCCCTCAGTAGTGGCAGCGAACCATGCAGAGCGAACACCTCGACAAACAGAAAAAAAACCGCCTCAACAAGCTGCAGAAGCGGCTGCGCCGCGAGGTGGGGCAGGCGATCGAAGCCTTCAACATGATCGAAACGGGCGACAAGGTGATGGTCTGCCTCTCCGGTGGCAAGGACTCTTTCACCCTGCTGGATATCCTGCTCAATCTGCAAAAAAGCGCACCGATTGCGTTCGAGCTGGTGGCGGTCAACCTGGACCAGAAACAGCCGGGCTTCCCGCAAGAGGTGCTGCCGACCTACCTGGACGCCTTGGGGGTACCTTTTCATATCGTGGAGCGAGACACCTACTCCATCGTCAAGTCGGTGGTGCCGGAGGGTAAAACCACCTGTGGTCTCTGCTCACGCCTGCGCCGCGGCACCCTGTATGGTTTTGCCGACGAGATCGGGGCCAACAAAATTGCCCTCGGCCACCACCGGGACGATATTCTGGAAACCTTCTTCCTCAATATGTTCTTCGCCGGCAAGCTGAAGGCGATGCCCCCCAAGCTGGTATCGGACGATGGCCAACGGATGGTGATCCGCCCGCTCGCCTATGCCCGCGAGAAAGAGATTGCCGACTACGCCCGGCTGCGCCGCTTCCCCATCATCCCCTGTAACCTGTGCGGTTCGCAGGAAAATCTGCAACGGCAGGTGATCAAGCAGATGCTGCAGGAGTGGGATAAAACCCATCCAGGGCGGGTTGAGACCATGTTCCGCGCCCTGTGCAACGTGGTGCCATCCCACCTGGCAGACCCACACCTGTTTGATTTCAAAAATCTTCAGCTCGGCTTTCCCCACGGGATCGGGCCGGCCATGGAGACCGTATCCGGCCCGCTGGGTGAGGATGACGCCCCCGTGGCCAACGGCTCCGGTGAGCAGCGGTTGCAGCCGATCGATATTCTCTCGCTCTGAAACCGGCTTGACCCGACGGACGATAAAAAGGCGCCTGTGTGGGGCGCCTTTGGGGAGAGATGAGCATCACATCAGCGCAATCGATCGCTGTCGATATCTTCCGCTTCGAGCCACATCACATTGATGATGCCGAACGCGCAGGCCAGGAGCACACCGAGAATCCAGCTGAAATACCACATGGTTGTATCCCCCTCTTAGTAGGATGAGTAATCGTTGTCCTGAATGTACTCCACCGAGATCTTTGCCCACAGCGAGCGGTAACACCAGAGGGTGTAGGCCAGCACGATCGGTACGAAGATGATGGCGGCCACGGTCATCACGCTCAGCGTCAGCGGGCTGGAGGTGGCGTCCCACAGGGTGAGGCTGGAGTTTGGGCTCAGGCTGGATGGCAGGATGAACGGGAACATGGAGACCCCCGCCGTCGTGATGATGCCGGCCAGCGCCAGTGCGCTGAACAGGAATGACCAGCCGGTGCGCCCACGCCCCGCCATCAGGAATACGCCTATCAGGCCGATGCAGCCGCTGATCGGTGCCAGCAGGGTGAGCGGGTGGAGGCGGTAGTTGTTCAGCCAGGCCCCGGCGGCGACCTCCACCTCCTTGGCCAGCGGGTTGGGCAGGGCGTCCAGGGCGGGCTGGCTGACGATGCGGTAGCCGTCGATCCCCAGGCTGAGCCAGACACCGGCCAGCGCGAAGGCGGCCAGGGTGACCACCGCCAGCCACTGAGCATAACGCCGCGCGCGCTGCTCGACGATGCCGTGGCTGCGCCACTGCACCCAGACGGCGCCATGCATCGAGAGCATGGCGAGGCTGACAACACCGCAGAGCAGGCCGAAGGGGTTGAGCAAACCGAACAGGTTACCGGAGTAGATCGGGCGCAAAAACTCGTCATGCTGGAAGGGAACGCCCAACAGCAGGTTGCCAAAAGCGACACCGAAGATCAGCGAGGGCACGACGCCCCCGGCGATCAGCCCCAGATCCCAGGCGCGGCGCCACCTGCTATCGGTCAGCTTGGAGCGGTAGTCGAAGCCCACCGGGCGGAAGAACAGGGCGAACAGCACCAGTAGCATCGCCCAGTAGAAGCCGGAGAAGGCGGCGGCGTAGACGGCGGGCCAGGCGGCGAACAGAGCGCCAGCGGCGGTCACGAACCAGACCTGGTTACCCTCCCAGTGGGGGCCGACGGTGTTGATCACCACGCGGCGCTCATCATCGGTTTTACCCAGCAGGGGGAGCAGGGCACAGGCTCCCATATCGAAGCCGTCGGTGATGGCAAAGCCGACCAGCAGTACGCCGACCAGCACCCACCAGATCAGTTTCAGCGTTTCATAATCGAATAACATCGTTTCTCTCCTCTTGCCCGATCAGGCGTTGGCCGACGCATCCCGTTCATGGTGATAGCGACCGGTTTGCAGGCTGCTCGGCCCGATACGGGAAAACCGGACCATCAGGTAGACCTCGACACACGCCAGCAGGGTGTACAGCAGGATGAACGCGGCCAGGCTGCCCAACAGGTCAGCGCTGGTCAACGTCGATGGTGCAACGAAAGTGGGCAAAATCTCGCCAATCGCCCAGGGTTGACGGCCATATTCAGCCACAAACCAGCCCATCTCGTTGGCGATCCATGGCACCGGAATGGAGAACAGAGCCGCTTTCAGTAACCAGCGTTTGGTAAAGGCGGTGCGCTTGCTGGTGAAATAGAACGCCAGCGCAAACAGCAGCAGCATCCAGAAGCCACAGGCCACCATGATGCGAAACGCCCAGAACATCGGTGCCACTTTGGGGATGGTGTCGCGGGCGGCCAGCTGGATCTGCCGGTCGGTGGCATCGACGACGTTTTCGGTGTACCGCTTCAGCAACAAGCCGTAGCCCAGATCCTCCTTGACGCGCTCGAACTCCCCTTTGATGTCATCGGTTTCCTCCCCATTACGCAGTTTCTGGAGCAGGGCGTAGGCGTGAATGCCCCGGCGGATACGCGCTTCATGCTCGCTCACAAGGTCACGAATACCGGTGACCTCCTCATCGAGGGAGCGGGTCGCGATGATCCCCATCAGATAGGGGATCTTGATGGCGTAATCGGTCTGCATGGTTTCTTCATTCGGCAGGCCGAACAGAGTAAAGGCGGCAGGGGGGGGTGCGGTGTGCCACTCGGCCTCGATCGCGGCCAGTTTGGTTTTCTGCACATCGCCGAGCGCATAACCGGATTCATCGCCGAGCAAAATCGACGACAAAATGGCGGCCAGACCAAAAGCGGAGGCGATGGCGAACGAGCGCCGCGCAAACGCCAGATCACGTCCTTTCAGCAGGTAGTACGCACTGATGCCCAACACGAACAGGGCGGCGGTGACATAACCGCCGGAGGCGGTGTGTACAAATTTCACCTGCGCCACCGGGTTGAAGAACACCTCCGCGAAGCTGGTCATCTCCATCCGCATGGTTTGGTAGTTGAACTCGGAACCGACCGGGTTCTGCATCCAGCCGTTGGCCACCAGAATCCACAGCGCCGACAGGTTGGAGCCCAGCGCCACCAGCCAGGTCACCATCAGGTGCTTGACCTTGGACAGACGCTCCCAGCCGAAGAAGAACAGACCCACGAAGGTGGACTCGAGGAAGAACGCCATCAGCCCCTCGATGGCCAGAGGGGCCCCAAACACATCGCCCACATAGTGCGAATAGTAGGCCCAGTTGGTGCCGAACTCGAACTCCATGGTCAGACCGGTGGTGACCCCGAGGGCAAAGTTGATACCAAACAACTTACCCCAGAATTTGGTCATGTCTTGGTAGATCTGCTTGCCGGTCATGACATACACCGACTCCATGATGGCAAGCATGAATGACAGCCCCAGCGTCAGCGGGACGAAGAGGAAGTGATACAGCGCCGTGATGGCAAACTGTAGCCGGGAAAGATCAACGATCTCCGCAGTGATCATTACCAGTCTCCTGTTTAAGGTTAACTCTGAATGCGCCGTGCATCTGGTTACACCAAAGCATGTTTCATGCCACACAACCCATTTGTTCTATATGAATAAATAATGTGTATAACATGGTGTGTTTGGAGCCTATCTTGTCCTTGTGACCGAAATTTTAACCCTAGGTTGGCTTAGTCTGAAGTGACATAATGTCGCGCAATGTCAATAATGACAGTCATGGCACCCCTCCTGTGGATCGCGCTGGTAGCCGGGCCGGAGGTGAGCGTAGCCAGTGAATGTGGGGGGTGTGGATGCAACAAACCGGGCCGTTTGACCCTGCGGCGATGCTGGAAGCGATACCCGAACCGGCGGCGCTGCTGTCGACTCAGTATCGAATCATGGCGACCAACCAGCCCTATCGGGCCCTTTACGCCGCCGAGCAGGAGGTGATCGGTCACCCCTGCTATGAGGTTTCCCACGGCTACTCGGTGCCCTGTGATCAGGCGGGGGAATCCTGCCCGTTGAAGGGGTGCCGCCAGAGCGGCCAGCGGCAGCGGGTACTGCACCTGCATAACACCCCCTACGGGGATGAGCATGTGGATGTGGAGATGACCCCTCTGACCGATGCGCGTGGCCGGCTGACCGGTTTTTTGGAGGTGCTGCATCAGGTGCGCGAGGCGCGGGCCCGCGTCGGTGATCGGGAGGGGTTGGTGGGTCGGGCACCGGCGTTTGGCCGCATGTTGTCTCTGGTCCACCGCGCTGCCCCCAGCGAGATCACCGTGCTGCTGCTGGGTGAGTCCGGCACTGGCAAGGAGCTGGTGGCGCGGGCCCTGCACGAGAGTAGCCCGCGGGCGCGCGCACCGTTTGTCACGGTGGAGTGTTCCGGCCTGAATGAAGGGCTGTTCGAGAGTGAGCTGTTTGGCCACGAGCGGGGAGCCTTTACCGGTGCGGTCAGTCGCAAGCAGGGGCTGGTCGAGGCCGCGCGGGGCGGTACGCTGTTTCTGGATGAGATCGGCGAAATACCGCTCAGCCTGCAGGTAAAACTGCTGCGCCTGATCGAAACCGGCAGCTTTCGTCCCGTGGGTAGCGTCGAGCCGCAACACGCCGATTTCCGGCTGGTCTGTGCCACCCACCGTAACCTGCGTCAGCGGGTGAAGGAGGGGCTGTTTCGTCAGGATCTTTACTATCGCATTGCGGCCTTTCCGGTCCCCCTGCCGCCACTGCGGGAACGGCGGGAAGATCTGCCGCTGCTGATCGCCTCATTGTTGCAGCGCCTGCCGGAGGGAAACGGAGTGACGCTGGCGGCGCAAACGCTCGAACGGCTACAGCGATACCCCTTTCCGGGCAATATACGTGAGCTGCGCAACATTCTGGAGCGGGGCATTTTGCTGGCCGATGATGGCGTCATACAGCCTGAGCACCTGCCACGGGAGTGTCTGGAGAGCGAGCCGCTGCCTTGGCAGGCGGCCGCGGAGGAGTTGGATCGATTGCCGCTGATGCCACTGGATCAGCTCGAACAGCGCTATCTGCAGCAGGTTTGCGCCCGTTTCGACGGTGAGCGCAGGGAGCTGGCCAAGCGGCTGGGGATCAGTGAACGTACACTCTATCGCAAATTGCAGCGCCTGCCGTCGGAACAGAGAGCGGGGCCGGATGGTGCTGATGCGGGCGGCCAGATGGGATAAGATACCCCCATCTTTTTCACTGACCCGAGGCTTGATGTGCGCATCATCACACGCTTCCCCCTGTTGCTGAGTGTCCTGCTGCTGGGGTGTAACGCCATCAATCAGACGCGGCCCGAGGGCGGCCCCGATCAGGTGCGCCCGGATCAGGCGGCCCCAACCCAGCCGGCGGGCGACAACCGGACGCCACCGCAGAACGTCGCCCCGCCGGCCGCCGAACAGCCCCGGCCGGAGCCGCCGCCGCCCGGCAACCAGACCCGGTTTGATCAGATTGAGGGGCGCTTGACGCTGATTCAGGAGCAGCTGCTGCAACTGCGCTCCGACAGCCAGCGGCTGCAGGAGCAAACCCAGATGCTGCTCAACCGATTGCAGCTACTCAGCCGCACCTCGGGCGCGACCGAAACCGAGGCAAAAGCCGACACCTCGAAGGCGGCAGCCGCTGATGGCGGCGAGCAGCTGGATATGGCGATCGGACAGCTGATGCAGGTGTTGAACACACTCGACAATACCGGCGCGTCGGGCGGCGAATATGGGATCAGCACCACCTACACCCGTAACGGCGACTGGATTCTGCTGCGCTACCACCGTCTGAACGGCTCCACCTGGCTGGCGGACAGCGATCAATGGCGTCCGCTGCAGGAGCAGCAACCCCCACCGCCGGGTGACTATGAGGTGCTGGTGCATCGGGCGGATCAGGATCGCAAGGGGTATGTGGCGGTCAGGTTCGATCGCACCACCGGGCGTAGCTGGTGGCTGAACGATACCCGCTGGCAGGCGTATGTGCGTGAGTGAGCCGGATTATCAGCCGCTGATCCGGCTGTTCAACCGTCTTTTTCTGCCCAGCCACAATACGGAGCTGGTAGCGGGCGGCGATGAGCCGATCTATCGGCCGGCGGATCGGAATCACCCCCACCACCGCGTCATTTTCGCGCACGGTTTTTACGCCAGCGCGCTGCACGAGATCGCGCACTGGTGTGTGGCGGGCCCCGAGCGGCGCCTGCTGGAGGATTTCGGCTACTGGTACAAACCGGATGGCCGCAGCGCCGCCGAGCAAGCCGAATTTGAGCGGGTCGAGGTGCGCCCGCAAGCCTACGAATGGATTTTCAACCGCGCCGCCGGGCGCAAATTTCACTTCAGCGCCGATAACCTCAGTGGCGGTATCGGTGCCAGTGAGCCGTTCCAACGCGCGGTGCTGGCGGAGGTGAGGATGATACTGCAGCAGGGGTTGCCGCCTCGGGTCGAGCGGCTGGTGGCGGGGCTGCAACAGGCGTACGGCACCGGCCCGCTGGCGCCGGAGCAGTTCTACCTGGAGCGGGAGGGCTGTGAATAGGGTGGATCTGAAACGAAGCAGGCAACCGACTGGATCGGTTGCCTGCCGGGTGAGCCACCTAAGCGGCTGGGTCAGCCGCCGGTGGTGACACTGACGTGGCCGTAATGTATGGGCCGGGCTCATTCACCGCCTTGGCTCTGGCGTTGCATCTGCATCGGCATCCCCGCCGCCGGAGCGACCCGTTTCACCGGCACATCGATCTGCTGCTGGCTGCCGTCGGCGTACTCGAGGTTGAGATCGATCTGAGCCCCCTCCTGCAGCGGCTGCTTCAGCCCGATCAGCATCACGTGCAGGCCGCCCGGCTGCAGCACGGTGGTTTTGCCGGCGGGTAGTTCGATCTGTTCGATTTTGCGCATCCGCATGACGCCGTTGTCATTGATGTGGGTGTGCAACTCAACCACCTCGGCCGCGGAGGAGTCGGCCGCCACCAGGGCGGTTGCCGCGCCGTTGTTGACCAGCCGCATGAATGCGGCGCTGTTGGCCTGGCCCGGCGCGGTGGCGCGGGCGTAGGGCTGTTCGACGCTGACATCGGCGGCATAGGCGATGGAGCTGCTCAGGCAGAGGGCGGTAAGGAGGGTCGAGAATCGCTTCATGGTGTTTATCCTTGATTGGCTAACAGTTGTTTCAGGAGTAACGACAGCGCATCGGGGCTGGTGGTGTGGGGCAAGGTGTCCACCAGCTTGCCGGCGCGGTCGATCAGGTAAAGCCTCGAGGAGTGATCCACGGCATAGCCGAGCGCGGAATCACCCATCTCCACGCGCCGGTAGAAGGCGCCATACTGCTTGACCACGCGGTCGATCGCCTCCTTGCTGCCGGTGACACCGATCAGTCGTGGCGAGAAAAAGGCGGTGTACTGCGCCAGCTTCTCCGGGGTATCCCGTTCCGGGTCGACACTGATGAAGATCCCCTGTACCTGTTCGCGCTGGGACTGATCCAGCTGACCCAGCGCCTGGGTCAATACGGCCAGCGCGGTGGGACAGACATCCGGGCAGGAGGCGTAGCCGATATAGAGGACTACGACCTGCCCCTTGAAGTCGGACAAGGACACCGGCCCGGTGGCCGAGGTGAGGGTGAAGTCGCCGCCGACGCGGGGATCTCCCTGGGCGATGCGAGCCTCCACCGACGCCGGCTGCAGCTTGAGGACAAGCGTCAGCCCCGTCAGCAGGAGGGCGGTCAGCAGCAGTAGAATCTTGAGGGTTTTCAGCTGGGTATTCATCGCGCATCGAACTCGAATCGAACCTGTTTTTGGCCGCTGGCCGTTTCCAGCAACAGCAGCAGATACCAGCGCATCTCACCTGTGGTGCAGATGGCGAGCTCGCCGCGGCCACGCCAGAGCTCGCCCGCGCCGGTTTCCGGCGTGAGGCGGAACCGGTTCTGTCCCATGTACATTTCCACCCCCTGTAGCTCGGCATCGACGCGGCCAAGCTCCATCGCACCGGGCTCCAGCACCCGCAGGCGCAACTCGAACGGCAGCAGCGAACGCAGTGGTCGCGGCGTGGCCTCCAGCTCCATCGCCACCCCCGCCAGCTCGAACCGGCACGGCCCCTGTTGCAGATCGCAGGCCACCGTTTGCGGCCGCACAGCACCACTGAGGTGTTGCTGGATCAGCCGCGCCCCCAGCCAGAAACTGGCCAGCAGGCCGATCATCAACAGTGCCAGCAGCAAAGGCTTGAGCCAGTCGGCGGCGGCATCGGTGGGCGTATTCATCGAAGCTCCAGTCTAGGTGAACGGGAAGCCGTTCGGAAGGTGACAAATTGTCGCACCTGAGCGCCTGAAAGGTCGAGCCAATCTGGCCAGCGCGGGCGAGATTGGTTATCGTGTCAAGCCTCGACGAGTGAGGTGACAACCAGCGCAGGAACCCTCCAATGAGTGCCAGCGGTACAACTGCCAGCGGTACAGAGACAAAAACAGCAGCGGACGTAACCCCGCGCCACCTGTACGCGCTCCTGGATCGGCTGCCGGAGCTGGTTTTGGTGCTGGCCCCGGATGGCACCTGCCGCTGGTGTAACCTGGCCTTCGCCCGCCTGACCGGCCAGCCGCGCGCTCAGCTGTTGGGCAAGGATTGCCCCCTGCCGCGGCTGCGTGCAATAGGGGCAACCGGTGCGCAACCCCCGTTGGAGTGCTGGCTGGAGATCCCCGACACCGGCCCGCGACTGATTCGATTCGAGATCACGACCGGGGCCGGTGACGACGGGGCGGGCGATCTGGTTTTGATAACCGGGCGCGATATGACTCCGCTCCACCGCCTGCAACAGCCGTTGGCACCGCTGCAGGAGGACAACCTGCCGCCGGCGACCGACATTCAGGTGCGGGCGCGGCTGGAACACGCCCTGCAGCGAGCCCAGCGGGCCCAGGAGTATGTCGCCTTCGTGTCGCTGCAGCTGAGTGAGCTGCGGCCGCCACCGGCAGCGGGGGAGGGCGCCGACGGCCGGAAAGGGATCTCCCAGCTGTTGCAGCGGCAGATTCGTGGCGGGGATACGCTGGCCCGACTCCATTCCGGCGCCTGGCTGCTGGTGCTGGAACAGATCGACTGCCCGGCGGCGATCGAGCGGGTGATCGACAAACTGGTGGCGGCGCTGGAGCAGGTGCGCGAGGCGGACCGGCCGAGGCGCTGTCTCAACATCGGCGTCGTTGTCAGCCCCGATGATGGCGACACCGTGGCCGAGCTGATCGACCGTTCAGAACAGGCGCTGCACCGGTCGATCATGCTGGAGGAGCGGGTGTACTACTTCTGACAGGGGTCACAATCCCATGACAGGCGTTACAATCCCAACTTCTGCGCCACGTAATCGGCATCCTTGTCGCCACGGCCCGACAGATTGACCAGAATGCACTGCTCCGGGCTCAGCTGCGGCGCCTTGCGCATCGCCCAGGCCACGGCGTGTGAACTTTCGAGCGCCGGAATGATTCCCTCCACCCGAGAGAGCGTCATGAAGGCATCCAGGCACTCCTCATCGGTGGCGGTTTCATACTGTACCCGGCCCAGATCCTTCAAATAGCTGTGCTGCGGGCCGACACCCGGGTAATCCAGCCCCGAGGCGATGGAGTGTACCGGCATCGGCGTGCCATCCTCCTGCTCCAGCAGGTAGCAACGCATGCCATGAATTTCACCGGGTTTGCCCAGCGTCATGGTGGCGGAGTGTTTGTCGGTATCCAGACCAAAACCGGCGGGTTCGACTCCGACCAGACCGACACTTTCATCTTCCAGGAAGGCCGTGAACATGCCGATCGCATTGGAGCCGCCGCCGACGCAGGCGGTGACATAATCCGGCAGGCGGCCTTCGCGCCGCTGGAACTGCTCACGCGCTTCCTTGCCGATGATGCTCTGGAAGTCGCGTACCATCTTCGGGAAGGGGTGCGGGCCCACCACCGAGCCGATGGCATAAATGAAGTTGTCGGGATCTTTCAGATACTCCTCGAAGGCGCTGTCGACGGCGTCCTTCAGGGTGGCCGTGCCACGGGTCACCGCAATCAGCGTGCTGCCAAGAATCTTCATCTTGACCACATTGGGGTGTTCCTTTTCGATATCGACCTGCCCCATGTGGATTTCGCAGGGGATCCCCACCAACGCGCAAGCGGTCGCCAGCGCGACCCCGTGCTGACCGGCGCCGGTCTCGGCGATCACCTTGCGTTTGCCCATATACTTGGCCAGCAGGGCCTCGCCCAGGCAGTGGTTGATCTTGTGGGCACCGGTGTGGTTGAGGTCTTCGCGCTTGAGAAAAATCCGCCCTCCACCCAGTTTTTCACTCAGCCGACGGGCGTAGAACAGGGGGCTCGGGCGTCCGACATAATCGGCGAACAGATCAGCCAGCTCCTGCTGAAATTCAGGTTGGCGGCGGATCTCTTCGTAGGCCTGGTCGATCTCATCCATCACCCGCTTCAGCTCGGGGGGGATCAGCTGGCCGCCATACTCACCGAAGTAGCCGTTGGCATCCGGCATCTGGGAAAACTCGAATCTGCTCATGCTTCTCTCCATGCACTGGGGGATTGGGCTGTAACCGATCAGTCATCGTGCCGTGGCCGGAGACTATAAAACGCGGGCGAGAAGCTGCCAAGTGCGAACGGATAAAATGCAAACGGATAAAAACAGCGCGGCTAACCAACGGGCGGCATCCAGGTGACCATCCGGGATGCGACACCACGACGATTGAAGTGGACCCCGAAATTTGGACAGGTGCCTAAGCTCTGATTCATCATCTCCACGGGGAGGAGAATCATGAGCAAGAAACGCAAGCTAACGCCGAGGTGACCGGCGCCGGAGCGAGAGCGAAGGGAACCAAAAGCGGCGCGCTTTTGGCGTCTGTCTGACCGCCTGGTTAGTGGCAGGTAATGACACTGCCCACTCCCTGGCACTGACCATGACGGCCCACTCCGTTACCTTGCACCGGCTTGTGCCGATACGGTTTGTTTGAAACCACCGTCAAGCTTGCAGTGAAGGAACCTGAACACAAAGGTATCAGATCCAGACCAAATTTTCGGCGGACAGCCCCACACGGTGAACACCTGAACGGCTACCTACTCCACCGATTGTTGAGGCAACCAAACCGGACGCGGACTCTGACGGCCTTGGTGATCACCCAATTACGCGGGTTTGGCAACGAAGCCCGGCACCAAGGCCAATGGCACACGGCCACCCAAAGGGCCGAAGCCTTTGCCACTAACGCTTGCAATCACGCGCTTGTCGCGTGGATTGCATTGTTATGCCACCTGAACCAAAATATACCAATTATTGGTACCAGCGAGGTGGCATCATGCAAAAGAACACCAGCATCACTCTAGGCCA
>Ga0114984_1000358_pt1 | contig 17965 bp, 22 predicted proteins | sample Shrwel1BS1Day1_FD_96987 | JGI IMG/M metagenome (GOLD analysis project Ga0114984, IMG submission 96987) | Subsurface microbial communities from deep shales in Ohio, USA - Utica-3 well 1 S-1-Day1 | ecosystem: Environmental > Aquatic > Deep subsurface > Shale gas/oil reservoir > Produced water/Flow...
AAAATGCCTTTCTGACAGGCCACGTGCCGTCCAGTCGACGCACATGGCGGCGTTGCCGGCGAACTCGGAATCCTCATGTGCTCCAGCACACTGCGGTTCCTCGTCCGCCGGCGCCTTGCCCTGCACGCCGCCTGATCGCCACTCTTATTTGTGTTGATCGCATGTTCAGTTCGTAGGGTGGGCCTTAGCCGACCAGACCATCGCCCGCCAACCTTTGCAGGACTTCCATGAGCTTCAGCCCCCTGATTCGCCAACTGATCGACTCCTTGCGCATCCTGCCCGGTGTCGGCCAGAAGACCGCGCAGCGCATGGCGCTGCAGCTGCTCGAACGCGATCGCAGTGGCGGTCAGCGTCTGGCTCAGGCGCTCAATGCTGCGATGGAAGGCGTGGGCCACTGCAAGCGCTGCCGCAGCCTGAGCGAAGACGAACTGTGCCAGCTGTGTCTGGACGAGCGCCGCGATGACAGCCTGTTGTGCGTCGTCGAGGGGCCGATGGATGTGCATGCGGTGGAGCAGACCGGCTACCGCGGCCGTTATTTCGTACTCAAGGGGCATCTGTCCCCGCTCGATGGTCTGGGCCCGGAAGCCATCGGCATTCCCGAACTGCTGGCGCGTATCGACGCCGGTGCCTTCAGCGAAGTGATCCTGGCCACCAATCCCACTGTGGAGGGTGAGGCCACGGCGCATTACATCGCGCAGATTCTCGTCGGCAAGGGTCTGGTCGCCTCACGCATCGCCCACGGCATGCCGCTGGGTGGCGAGCTGGAACTGGTCGACGGCGGTACCCTGGCCCATGCCTTGGCCGGTCGGCGTCCGATCAGCCTGTAATCGCGCCCCCCACGTTCGGAGTGCCCGTGCCCGCCGACACTCTGCGTTGCATCATTCTGTTGCTCCTGTTGAGTCTGCCTGTGGCTGCGCGCGCAGACGTATGTCCGACGGGGCAGATTCAGGTGTGCCTGGGTGCTTCCTGCCTGTGCGTGCCTGACCCTGTGCGGGTGCGCGAGGAGGGTTTGAACCTGGCTGCGGCGCGGCTTGAAGCCTGGTTGCTAGAGTCCCGCCAGGCGGCGCTGCGAGCCGGCACCGAACCCATTCCCCTGATGATTCGCGCGCAACTTGCGCCGTTCTACGACGATGCGTTGCTCGATGAGGTGCGCTATCGCGTCGGCATCACCGACGAAATGGACGCCGCCACCGTCATGCTGCAGAACCCCGACGTACAGGCTGTGACGCTGGTGGATGTGGTGGTGTTTCGTGATGCACAGGCGGCTGCCGCCGATCCTGTGCTCTGGGCGCATGAGCTGTGGCATGTACAGCAGTACCGCGAATGGGGCAGTGATGGCTTTGCTCGGCGCTACACCCGCAATTTCCAAGCGGTTGAAGGGCCGGCCTACGCGATGGGTGAGCGAGTGAGGAAGGCTCTGCGTGAGCACAAATGAAACGCTCGCTTGAAAACCAAGCAAGCGCTAGGTTAGGGTGGTGAAAACAATAACGGGAGTACCCGCATGGTCGCCGCGCTGTCGTATTTCGATGAATCCCACCAACTGGTTCGTGACGCCGTCCGACGCTTCGTCGAACGCGAGATCCTGCCGCATATCGATGAATGGGAGGAGGCCGAGGAATTTCCCCGCGAGCTATATCTCAAGGCCGGTGCTGCAGGCATCCTCGGCATCGGTTACCCGGAGCGGTATGGCGGCAGCCATGAAGGCGATGTATTCGCCAAGGTCGCAGCCAGCGAAGAACTGATGCGCAGCGGTTCGGGCGGCCTGGTGGCCGGGCTGGGTTCGCTGGATATCGGCCTGCCGCCCATCGTCAAGTGAGCCAAGCCGGCCGTCCGCGAGCGCGTGGTGTCGCAGGTACTGGCCGGCGAGAAGATCATGGCGCTGGCGGTGACCGAGCCTTCCGGCGGTTCTGACGTGACCAACCTCAAGACCCGCGCCGTGCGTGAAGGCGAGTATTACCGCATCAACGGCAGCAAGACCTTCATCACCAGCGGTGTGCGTGCCGATTACTACACGGTGGCGGTGCGCACCGGCAACGAGGGCTTTGGCGGCGTCAGCCTGTTGCTGGTGGAAAAGGGCACGCCGGGTTTCACCGTCGGGCGCAAGCTGAAGAAGATGGGCTGGTGGGCGTCGGACACCGCCGAACTGTTCTTCGATGACTGCCTGGTGCCGGTGGAGAACCTCATCGGCGTGGAGAACGCCGGCTTCGCCTGCATCATGGCCAACTTCCAGAGTGAGCGCCTGAGCCTGGCGATCATGGCCAATATGACCGCGCAACTGGCGCTGGAGGAGTCCATGAAGTGGGCGCGCGAGCGCCAGGCGTTCGGCAAGCCGGTGGGCAGGTTCCAGGTGCTCAAGCACCGCCTGGCCGAGATGGCTACTCAGTTGGAAGTCTCCCGTGAGTTCACCTACCGCCAGGCCGTGCAGATGGCGGCCGGCAGAAGTGTGATCAAGGAAATCTCCATGGCCAAGAACTTCGCCACCGATATCGCCGACCGCCTGACCTACGATGCGGTGCAGATCATGGGCGGCATGGGCTATATGCGCGAGTCCCTGGTTGAGCGCCTGTACCGCGACAACCGCATCCTCTCCATTGGCGGCGGCACGCGCGAGATCATGAACGAAATCATCGCCAAGCAGATGGGGCTATAGCAGGTGTCGCAGGAGGGGCTTTAGGCTCTGTACGGAAAGTATCGGCGCTCGCTGATGCGGCGCCGTTATTCCTCTCAGGATGTGCATTCACAGCACCTAAGCTGCGCTTCTTCGAGCGATTTCGTTTGTATGAGCGTCGCGCAATGACTTTCCGTGGAGAATCTGGTCGCGAGTATTCCTGTCGAGCGCTGCGTCTGGGCTCGCCCCTGGCATGCTCAGACTTGCCTTTGTGAAATTTTATCTATAGATTTTCATGAAATTAATTATTTTAAATTTCATGAACCGCTTATGTTTCGCCAGGCCAGTGAGCATGTCGACAGTTACTACGCGCAGAACTGTCGGGACCGGTTGAGGCGCTATCCGGCCCTGCAAGGTAACGTGCAGTGCGATGCACTGGTGGTCGGTGCCGGTTTCAGCGGCCTGCACGCGGCGCTACGCCTGGCGGCGCCGCTCGAGGCCACTGGCAAGGCCTGGTACCGATTAAGAGACAGCTTCTGAAATGGACAGCCCAGATATGGACAAGAACCTGGAAATGGCGGCCCTGGCCGTGCTTATTCATGACCTGCGCAAGCACAAGAAGGTCACCCTCAACGAACTGGCCGAGCGCATCGGCCGTTCGGTGGGCTTTCTCTCGCAGGTCGAGCGTGGTCTGTCGCGCCCGACGGTGGAGGATCTGACTGCCATCGCCGAGGCGCTCGACGTACCCACCACCTATTTCTACAGTCTGCCCAAGCCCAAGGCGCTGGACTGGGTGACCCGGCCGGACGAACGCCGCACCCTGTACCTGGCCGGGGGCATCACCGACATCATGGCCTCGCCGACGCTGCAGGGCGCCTTCATGGTGGTCGACAGTCTGCTGGAACCAGGCGCCAGCAGTGGTGAGCGGCAGATGAGCGACCGCTCCGAGCAGGCTGGCTACGTGCTCGAAGGCCAGCTGACGCTGTGGCTGGGTGAGGACGAACAGAGCGCTACGCTTTACCCCGGCGATGTTTTCCAGGTGCCGAGCTATGCGCACCTGCGCTATGCCAACCAAGGCGACACCCCCGCGCGGGTGTTGTGGATCTACACCTGACCTCCCGTGAATCGGAAATAACCACAATGAACGCCACCCGAGTCGAGCTGCTCGACGAAGTCCGCCAATTCCGCCAGGCCCACCCCGAGGTGCGCTTCGTCGACCTGATATGTCTGGATATCCCTGGGCATTTCTACGGCAAGCGCTACCCCATCGAGATGCTGGAGAAGGTCGCCGCCGGCAGCGCCCTGAAGTTGCCGCAGAACTGCGTGCTGCTTGGCGCCCAGGGCGGCCTCTACGAGATTGGCGATTACTGCTTCCATGACGGCGACCCGGACGCGCCACGGCGACTGATCCCCGGCACGCTCAAGTTGGTGAACTGGGAGCGTCAGCCGCTGGGGCAGATGCTGATCAGCTCCGATGGCACCGAGGCGCCCATCGAGTTCGAGCCGCGTGAGGTGCTGGCGCGCGTGGTGCAGCGCCTGGCGGCACGTGGCATTCGCCCGGTGGTGGCCTTCGAGCTGGAGTTCTATCTGTTCGACAAGGCGCTCAAGGACGGCTTGCCGCAGTACCCGCGCGATGACCTGAGCGGGGATGCCGACGATCAGCCGAACATGCATATCGAGCGGCTCTCGCGCTTTGCCGAGGTGCTCGACGACATCAGCGAGACCGCGCGCCTGCAGGGCATCGACACCACGGTGATCACCGCCGAGATCGGCCCGGGGCAGTACGAGATCAACTTCAACCACAACGCCGACCCGCTGCAGGCGGCCGACTGGTCGGCGCTGTTCTGCCGGGTCACCCGTGGCGTGGCGCTCAAGCATGGTCATCGCGCCAGCTTCATGGCCAAGCCTTACCTGCAGTATCCGGGCAGCGGCATGCACATCCACGTCAGCCTCTACGACGAGGCTGGCAACAACCTGCTGGCGCGTGACGAGCAGCGTCCGTTGCGGCATGCCGTGGCCGGTTGCCTGAGCCTGTTGCCGGAACTGATGCCGATCTACGCGCCGAACCACAACAGCTACCGTCGCTTTGGTGCCCAGGTGAACTCGGCGGGCAAGGCCAGCTGGGGTTTTGAGGATCGCGACGCCTGCGTGCGCATTCCCGAGTCCGACGCGCGCAACCTGCGCCTGGAGTTCCGCCTGCCGGGCGCCGATGCCAACCCCTATCTGGTGCTGGCGGCATTGCTGACCAGTATCGAGCAGGGCCTCGACGCAAAGGTCGAGCCCATCGCACCGCTGAATGATGACCGCGAAAGCGGCGTCGATTTTCCCAAGGACATGCTCGACGCCGTGCGCCGCATGCAGGCCAGCGAGCGCGTTGCCGCCGGCCTCGGCAGCGAGTTCGTCATGGTTTATTGCGAGAACAAACGCCAGGATCACCTGGCCTTCATGCACGACATCAGCCCGCGCGAATACCGCTGGTACCTGTGATGTCCCGGATCGAAGGAGGCGACATGAACAACCCGAAAACCGCACACTGGCAGGCGCTGAGCCAGGCTCACCACCTGGCGCCGTTCAGTGATTACAAGCAACTGGCCGAAAAAGGCCCGCGCATCATCACTGAAGCGAAAGGTGTGCACCTGTGGGATAGCGAGGGCAACAAGATCCTCGATGGCATGGCTGGCCTGTGGTGCGTGGCCGTCGGCTATGGCCGCGAGGAACTGGTCGAAGCCGCCGCTACGCAGATGCGCCAGTTGCCGTTCTACAACACCTTCTTCCAGACCGCGCACCCACCGGTGCTGGAGCTGGCTCATGCCATCTCCCAACTGGCGCCGGCCGGTATGAACCATGTGTTCTTCACCGGCTCCGGCTCGGAGGGCAATGACACCATGTTGCGCCTGGTGCGCCACTACTGGGCGTGCAAAGGCCAGCCAAACAAGAAAATCATCATCGGTCGCGACAATGGTTACCACGGCTCCACCGTGGCCGGCGCCAGCCTCGGCGGCATGAAGTTCATGCACGAGCAGGGCGACCTGCCGATTCCCGGTATTGCGCATATCCCGCAGCCGTACTGGTTTGGTGAAGGCGGTGACATGAGCCCGGAAGCCTTCGGCATCTGGGCGGCCGATCAGTTGGAAAAGAAGATTCTCGAACTGGGCGAGGAAAACGTCGCCGCGTTCATTGCCGAGCCGATCCAGGGCGCCGGCGGTGTGATCATCCCGCCGGAAACCTACTGGCCGCGCATCAAGGAAATCCTCGCCAAGTACGACATTCTCTTCGTCGCCGACGAGGTGATCTGCGGATTCGGCCGGACTGGCGAGTGGTTCGGCAGCCAGTACTACGATCTGAAACCCGACCTGATGACCATCGCCAAGGGCCTGACCTCGGGCTACGTGCCGATGGGCGGGCTGATTGTCAGCGACAAGGTGTTCGAGGTGATCGAGCCGCACGGCGACTTCAACCATGGTTTTACCTATTCCGGCCACCCGGTGGCGGCGGCAGTGGGCCTGGAGAACCTGCGCATTCTCAAGGAGGAGGGCATCGTCGAGCGGGTGAAGGCAGAAACCGCGCCCTACCTGCAAAACCGCCTGCGTGAGCTGGCCGACCACCCGTTGGTGGGCGAAGTGCGCGGCGTCGGCATGCTCGGCGCCATCGAACTGGTGCGGGACAAGGCCACGCGCAAGCGCTTCTCCGGGGATGTGGGCGTGGGCATGGTGTGTCGTGGGCACTGCTTCAACAACGGTCTGATCATGCGCGCGGTGGGCGACACCATGATCATCGCGCCGCCATTGGTAATCATCCAGACGGAAGTGGATGAGCTGGTCGAGAAAGCGCGCAAGTGTCTGGATCTGACCTGGGAGCAGGTGCGTGGTCTGGCATAACGCGTTATTTCGCGGCTGAAGCGGAGTGACGCCCAGCCGTTCCTACAGGTGTAGCAGCGTTCGCGTAGGAGCAGCTTCAGTCGCGAAGGATGATGATCAAAAGAAAACCCCGTTACCGGCAACGGTGGCGGGGTTTCGTTTTTTGGCGTGTACGGGGTTCAGACGATGGTCAGAGTGACGTCGATGTTGCCGCGGGTGGCGTTGGAGTACGGGCAGACGATGTGCGCGCGATCCACCAGGGTTTGCGCGGCGTCGCGATCCAGACCCGGTAGGCTGATGCGCAGTTCCACTTCGATGCCGAAGCCGGTGGGGATGGCGCCGATGCCCACGGTGCCTTCGATGAAGGTATCCGCCGGGATGCTCAGCTTGTCGCGGGCGGCGACGAACTTCAGGGCACCCAGGAAGCAGGCAGAGTAGCCGGCAGCGAAGAGTTGTTCCGGGTTGGTGCCGTTGCCGCCAGCACCGCCGAGTTCTTTCGGCGTGGTCAGGGCGATGTCCAGAATGCCGTCGGAAGAAACGGCGCGGCCTTCACGGCCACCAAAGGCTTCAGCGGTGGCGCGGTAGAGAACGTTTTCGATAGTCATGGCGATATTCCTCGATAGGTTAGGTAGTCGATTGATTGGCTTGCTAATTGCTTGTGCGCTAACCGTTTCCACGGGGAGAACTCTATTGCGCAAATGTTTAGCGCGCAATACAAATGTACAAAGTATTTGGTTATAGGAGCGGTGAGCGATGTAATAAGCAGCTGCGGCGAGGGCTAAAGCCGTATGGGGACAGCCATGTTGCGCTCATTCGGAAGCCGTCTGGCAAGGCATGGAAGGCACAGGAGGGGGCGGTGGTATGGCAGTTCAGGCGGGGTGAGTGAGCGCGGACGGGGCGATGGCTCGCATCGCCCGCGATCAGAGTGCCTCTTGCAGGTGCTGACGCAGGTCGACCAGGTCGTCACGCAACTTGCTCAGGGTCGGCAAGTCGAGGCCCGAGGCCTTGAGGACGCAGGCCGGCAATGCCTTGGCCTGTTCGTGCAGGGCGCGGCCCTTGTCTGTGAGGTATAGCTGCACCACGCGTTCGTCCTCGCTGCTGCGTCTGCGTTGCAGAAGGCCCTCGCTCTCAAGGCGCTTGAGCAGCGGGGTGAGCGAGCCGGGGTCGGTCAGCATGCGGGCGCTGATTTCGCTGACGGTGATGCCTTCGTTCTCCCACAACACCAGCATGGCCAGGTACTGCGGGTAGGTGAGCCCCAGTGCCTGCAGCAGTGGCTTGTAGGTCTTGGTCATCATCAGCGAGGTGGAATAGAGGGCGAAGCACAGCTGGTTGTCCAGCAGCAGCTCGGCGCAGGGTTCCACGGGAGTGGTCATGGCAGCGGCCTGTGAAGTGGCGGGTGGTTCAAGTTAGCGCGCTAATGATAGCTGCGCCAGAGGTTGGTGCGGGCAAGCCCGCACCAGTGCGAGGCTTAGCCGCAGGTCACGCGAGTGATGACGCGCTGCTCGTCGACGTTCAGGTTCAGGCGCTGGCGGTTGTATTCCAGGGTGACCACGCTGGTCGGGGTGAGGATGCGTGCGCTGCTGGCACCGGCCTGCTGGCGGGCTTGCTCCAGCAACTCGGGCGTGGCGGTCTGGCCCTTGAGGTGTTCGACCACGGACGAGGTGCAGCTATCGGGCGCCGGCCCGCTCGGGGCTGCGGTGGCTGCCGGTTTGTCCGCCGTGCTGCTGCAGCCTGCGGCAAGCAGGGTGGCGCTGAGTATGAGGCAGAAACGGCTCTTGAGATTCAATGCATGGACTCCTTAGGGTTACTGTGCGCCTTCCAGGCGTGCCAGACGTTCTTCCAGCGCGGCGATACGCGCTTCCAGTTCGACCAGACGATCATTGTTAGGTGCCGAGGTGTCGCTACGGCTGCTGGGGCGGCTGGCCAGCAGGTTCTCCAGGTCAGTCTGCTCGCCCAGCAGATGCATATAGCGATCTTCGCGCTGACCGCTCTGGCGTGGTAGCAGTACGGCCAGACCGCGTCCAATGAGACGTTCCAGCTGATGCTGGACTTCTGCGACGTCGTCGAAATCATGCATGCGGTAACTGCGGGTGAGCAGTTCATTGAGCGTTTGCGGGCCGCGCAACAGCAACAGACCGAGCAGTACGGTTTGCGGTTTGACCAACTCCAGCTGCTTGTCGCAACGCTGTTCCCAGCGGTCGGCGCGGCTGCCCATGACCAGGTGCACCAACTTGCGGCCTTCCAGGCTGCGCAGGTAGCGGCCGACTTCGCCGGTTTCCAGGCTCATCAGCGGCTCGCGACTGGTTTTCTGGTTGCAGGCCAGCTGCACGGCATTGAGCGTCAGTGGGTAGGTTTCCGGTGTGGTCAACTGCTTTTCGATCAGGCAACCGAGGATGCGGACTTCGATGGCGTGCAGCGGGTTTTCACCCACCAGCGGGGAAGGCGTGTACGGCATGGGGCGATCCTGACAAGAAGAACCTGCGTAGGGTAACGGCATGCGCGTTCAGCTGATAGGCTTCAATGTGTTTTCGAGCATGTCCAGGCTGGCGCCGAGCACCTGCTGGCGCGATTCCTCGCTGGCCATCATGCGCGCCAGCAGCAGGCTGCCGAGGCATTGAGCGAGAATCGTCCAGGCCAGTTGTGAGTCGCCGATGATCTCGGCCCAGGTGCTCTGCAGTTGCAGGATCTGTTGCTCGGTGCGCAAGCGTACGCCTTCATCGGCACGGGCGATCTCCGCGCCCAGGGCCGGCAGTACGCAGCCTTTGTCCGGTTGCTCGACATGCGCCAGGCTGAGATAGGCCGTCAGGCAGCGTTTCAGTTTGTCGCGTCCGGCAACACCCGCTTCGCCGCCGAGTCGGCTCAGGCTGTTGCGCAGCTCGCGCTCGATCAGTTCGGCGAACAGGTCGTTCTTGCTCGGGAAGTGGCTGTAGAACGCCGCGCCGGTCAGGCCGATGGTTTTCATCAGTGCATCCACCCCGGTCACGGCAAAACCTTGCTGCTTGGCGAGGGCGCCGCTGCTGGCGAGCAGGCGCTCGCGGGTTTCGGCCTTGTGTTCGGCGCAATAACGCATGGATGACTCCGTTCTATGCTGAGTTGACCTGATCGAGAGCGTAGCATAACGTTCGTTCAGCTAACGACCGTTAGCCAATGGAGAAGGCCATGACCGAAAATAAGAAAGTCGCATTGATCATTGGCGCCGGTGACGCCACGGGCGGCGCCATTGCCCGGCGTTTTGCCCGCGAGGGATATGTCGCCTGCGTGACCCGGCGCAACCTCGAAAAACTGCAACCGTTGTTGGCAGAAATCCGCAGTGAGGGTGGCGAAGCACATGGTTTTGCCTCCGATGCGCGACGTGAGGAGCAGGTGGCTGAACTGGTTGAACGCATCGAGCGAGATATCGGCCCGATCGAGGTGATGGTCTTCAATATCGGTGCTAACGTGCCCTGCAGCATTCTGGAAGAAACGCCACGCAAGTACTTCAAGATCTGGGAAATGGCTTGTTTCTCCGGTTTTCTTACCAGCCAGGCAGTGGCCAAGCGCATGGTCACGCGCGGGCGTGGCAGCATCCTGTTTACCGGTGCCACCGCAGGCTTGCGGGGGGCTGCCGGTTTTGCCGCCTTTGCCGGCGCCAAGCATGGGATCCGCGCGCTGGCGCAGAGCATGGCGCGAGAGCTCGGGCCGTTGAATATCCATGTCGCCCATATCGTGGTCGACGGAGCCATCGATACGGCCTTCATCCGTGATAACTGGCCGGAGACATATGCACTGAAAGACCAGGATGGCATTCTCGATCCCGAACATATCGCCGACAGTTACTGGTTTCTGCACAGCCAGCCGCGTGATGCCTGGACCTTCGAGCTGGATCTGCGTCCGTGGATCGAGCGCTGGTAACCTGCGCTGAACCCATCATCACAATAACGAGCGAGTGAAACTGATGAGCAAGACGGTGGAGTTCTTCTTCGATCTGGGCAGCCCGGCCTCCTACCTGGCCCATACCCAGTTGCCTGATCTGTGTCGCGAAACCGGGGCAACGCTGGTCTATCGGCCAATGCTGCTCGGCGGCGTGTTCCAGGCCACCGGCAACGCCTCGCCGGCGATGATTCCGGCCAAGGGGCGTTACATGATTCGTGACCTGGCGCGCTTTGCCGAGCGCTATGGCGTGCCGATGCGCTTCAACCCGCATTTCCCGATCAATACCCTGACGCTGATGCGCTTGCTGGTGGCGCTGCAACTGCGCCAGCCAGAACGTTTCGACGATGCCTTGCAGGCACTGTTTCGGGCGATCTGGGTCGATGGCGTGAACCTGGGTGATCCACTCAAGGTGGCGGACGTGCTGGTCACCGCGGGTTTCGATGCAGCTGAGCTACAGGCGCAGGCCGCCGAGCCGGCAGTGAAGGATGCGCTGAAGGCTACGACCGATGAAGCGATCAGGCGCGGTGTATTCGGCGCACCAACCTGCTTTGTCGGTAACGAGATGTTCTTTGGTCAGGATCGTCTGGATTTTGTGCGTGCGGCACTGAAAAGCTGATAGCTGGCACAATGGTGACGTTATTTTCCGACTATCTGAGCAACCGATGAATCCCGAAGCGCTGAAACTCCTGGTGACCCGTCGCATGCCTTATGGCAAGTACAAGGACCGGTTGATCGCCGATTTGCCGGGGCACTATCTGAACTGGTTTGCCCGTGAGGGGTTTCCCAAGGGCGAGCTGGGGCAACTGTTGGCGCTGATGCAGGAGATCGACCATAACGGTCTCAAACCGTTGCTCGATCCGCTACGGCGCAATACCTAGCAGGTCGCTGAAGCCTCCATGCTCTCATCGGCCTGCCGGGCTCGGCAGCCAGTGGCTCAGGGCGTCTGGCGGCGTAGCTCGGCAACCTCACTGCGCAGTGCACGCAGCTCGTCGAGAATCGCCTGCTCGCGTGCTGCTGCAGCTTGCTCCTCGGCGCTGGATTCATGGGTGCTCTGCATGGCGTTGACGATGACCGCGATGAACAGGTTGAGCATCATGAAGGTCGCGACGAGGATGTAAGGCACGAAGAACATCCAGGCCAGTGGATGCTGTTCCATGATCGGACGCACGATGCCCATCGACCAGCTTTCCAGCGTCATCACCTGGAACAGGGTGTAGAGGCTGGCGCCGATGTTGCCGAACCATTCCGGGAAACTTTCACCGAACAGTTGGGTGGCCATTACCGCAGCGACGTAAAAAACCAGCCCCATCAGCATGACGATGCTGCCCATGCCCGGCAGCGAGGCGAGCAGTGCCTGTACCACCTTGCGCATGCTTGGGTTGATCGACACCAGGCGCAGTACTCGCAGGACGCGCAAGGCGCGCAGTACCGCGAAGGGACCGCTGGCCGGCACCAGGGCGATGCCAATGACGAGGCAGTCGAATACTGCCCAGGGATCTCGCAGCAAGCCTATGCCACGCGCAGTGAAACGCAGGGCCAGTTCGATGACGAAGCAGGCGAGGATCAGGCTGTCGATGATCAGCAGCGGTTTGCCCCAGTCGGCCATGATCGAGGGTGAGGTCTGCAGGCCGAGAATGACCGCATTGATGATGATCAGCAGGGTTACCAGGCGCTGCATGGTGGCGCCGTCCATGATAGCGCCCAGGCGTTGACGCCAGTTGCTGGATGGGTTCAGTTCGAGTTCGTGCATGAGGGTCTGGTTAAAATTGTCGGTGATGCCGGGCATTGCCCGGCTGAATCAAGAGCCCACTTCCTGGTTGGCCATCCAGGTTGCCGTTTCTGCTTAGCGGTCGTCGAGTGCGAAGGCGGTCAGGGTAAAGGTGGGAATGCCGGCATCCTGCAGTTTTTGCGAGCCGCCCAGCTCCGGCAGGTCGATGATCGCGGCGGCCTCGAAGACCGCGGCGCGCATGCGTCGGACCAGGTTGGCTGCGGCGATCAGGGTGCCGCCGGTAGCGATCAGGTCATCGAAGATCAGTACCGAATCGCCTTCGCAGAGACTGTCGCTGTGCACTTCGAGGAAGGCTTCGCCATATTCGGTCTGGTAGCCCTCGCTGAGCACGTCCGCCGGCAGTTTGCCCTGTTTGCGAAACAGCACCAGCGGCTTGTTCAGTTCGTAGGCGATGATCGAGCCGATCAGGAAGCCACGCGCATCCATGGCGCCGATATGGCTGAATTCAGCCTCCACATAGCGCTGGATGAAACTGTCGGCGACCATGCGCAGGGCGCGCGGCGACTGGAACAGCGGGGTGATGTCGCGAAACACCACGCCCGGTTTTGGGAAGTCTGCCACCGGGCGGATCAGGGTCTTGATGCTGAATTCGTCAAAGATCATCGTGGGGTCCTAAAGGCGTTGAGCCCGCGAAAGCCGTGCGAACTCAAACGTCGAGATTGCCACCGGCCAATGCACACAACTCGATCGGGTCGAGGATGTGGACTTCCTTGCCTTCGGCTTCGAGCAGCTTGTTCTGTTGGAAGCGGGTAAATACGCGAGACACCGTCTCGACCGCAAGACCCAAATAGTTACCAATTTCGTTGCGTGACATGGCCAGGCGGAACTGGTTGGCCGAGAAGCCGCGCGCGCGGAAGCGGGCAGAGAGGTTGACCAGGAAAGTGGCGATGCGTTCGTCGGCGGTTTTCTTCGACAGCAGCAGCATCATCTGCTGATCGTCGCGGATCTCACGGCTCATGATGCGCATCAGTTGGCGGCGCAGCTGCGGCAGTTGCAGGGCCAGGTCGTCAAGGCGCTCGAAGGGAATCTCGCAGACCGAGGTGGTTTCCAGCGCCTGTGCCGAGACTGGGTAGCGCTCGCCGTCGACCCCGGACAGGCCGACCAGCTCGCTGGGCAGGTGGAAGCCGGTTATCTGCTCTTCGCCGCCATCGCTCAAGCTGAAGGTTTTCAGCGCGCCGGAACGCACGGCGAATACGGAGCCGAAGGAATCACCCTGACGGAACAGGAATTCGCCTTTTTTCAGCGGTCGACCACGCTTGACGATGTCGTCGAGGGCGTCCATGTCTTCCATGTTCAGCGAGAGCGGGAGGCACAAGCTGGCCAGGCTGCAATCCTTGCAATGGGCTTGGTGCTGCGTACGCAGCTTAATGCTCTCGGACATCGTTCAGCTTCCTGATAGATACGCAATGGCGCTTAGGGTACAGCAGGGGCGGGTTTGCGACCAGCCATGCAAGCCTGACTGCTTGCTCAAGTTTGATCCCGGCCTGCCGATGTGACCCTGAGATGATAGATCAAGGCAGGGAGCAGGGTAATGCGCATCGCTTCGCTGGGTTCACTGAAGAATCTGGCTCAGGCTGTTCAACGACAGTTCAGCACGGCTGAACGAACTGCGCAGGAGCGTCGCGAAGGACTGCGCGTGAGCCTGTCCGAGCTGGGCAAGGGCATGTCGACCAGGTCTGAGAAGCATCAAGATATCGACGATAGCGACCTGCCTCAGGCGATCAGGGATCTGCTCAAGATGATCCGCGAGCTGCGTGCACAGATCGTCGAGAAACAGGCGCAGATCGAGGCCATCATGAGCGACCAGAGGCTTGACGCCGAGGGCAAGCGTCAGCAGTTGGAAGGGCTGCAGACCGAGCTGGCCTCGCTCAACAGTGCGCTGACTTCGGCCAACGCCCAGCTGATCAAGTTGATGCGTGACAATGGCCTTTCCAGCGAGCAGATGCAGGCTGCGAGCCTGCTGGCGATGAGTTGAGAAGCGCCCGTAACGGAACGGGCGCTTGCCCGGCTCAGATCACCCGCGAGAAGCGCTGGCGCACCTGATCGTTGAGATAACGATCGAACAGCATGCACAGCGAACGCACCAGTAGGCGCCCGGCCGGGCGCACTTCAATACCCTGAGCGTCGAGGCTGATCAGGCCGTCAGCCGCGAGTTGCTCCAGCTCCGGCCACAGGGCGCAGAAATAATCACGGAACACCACGCCATGCGTTTGCTCGATGTCGTCGAAACGCAGTTGGAAATGGCAGATCAGTTGCTGAATCACGGCGCGACGCAGGCGGTCGTCGGCATTGCAATGCAGGCCGCGGCGCGTCGCCAACTGGCCATTGCCCAGGGTCTGCTGGTAACTGGTGATATCGCTGTCGTTCTGGCTGTACAGGTCGCCGATCTGGCTGATGGCGGATACGCCCAGGCCGATCAGGTCGCAATGGCCGTGGGTGGTGTAGCCCTGGAAGTTGCGTTGCAGCGTGCCTTCTTCCTGAGCGATGGCCAGTTCATCGTCGGGCAGGGCGAAGTGATCCATGCCGATGTAGCGATAGCCGGCGCGGGTCAGCTGCTCGATGCTGGCCTGCAGCATGGCCAGCTTGTCCGCCGGGCTGGGCAGGTCATCGGCGCTGATGCGCCGTTGCGGCATGAAGCGCTCGGGCAGGTGCGCGTAGTTGAACAGCGACAGACGATCCGGTTGCAGGGCAATGATTTCGGCCACGGTGCGAGCGAAGCGCTCAGGCGTTTGCTTGGGCAGGCCGTAGATCAGGTCGATGTTTACCGAGCGAAACTGCAGGGTGCGCGCTGCCTCGACGATGGCGCGGGTTTCCTCCAGGGTTTGCAGGCGGTTGACCGCGCGTTGCACCTCGGGATCGAGATCTTGCACGCCCAGGCTGACACGATTGAAGCCCAGTTCGCGCAGCAGGCCCATGGTCGACCAGTCGGCCTCGCGCGGATCGATCTCGATGCTGTAATCGCCGGAATCGTCATCCAGCAGGTTGAAGTGCTGGCGTAGGTGCTGCATCAGGCGGCGCAGCTCGTCATGGCTGAGGAAAGTTGGCGTGCCGCCACCGAAATGCAGTTGCTCGATTGGCTGGTTGCGATCGATGTAGCGGCTGATGATCTCGATTTCCCGCTCGAGCTTTTCCAGATAAGGCAGGGCGCGGCCACGATCCTTGGTGATGACCTTGTTGCAGGCACAGTAGTAACAGATGTGCGCGCAGAACGGTACGTGCACGTACAGCGACAGCGGACGCCCGGCCTTGCGGCTGTCGCGCAACGCGTGCAGCAGATCGAACGGGCCGATGTCGTCGTGAAACTGTACGGCGGTCGGGTAGGAGGTGTAACGCGGACCGGCGAGATCGTAGCGGCGGATCAGGTCGGTATCCCACTGGAGGGTGTCGAGCATGGGAAATAATCCTGGACAGGCTGTGTTGCCAGTCTAGGGATGCGCGCAGGGGATGGCCTTGACCTGAATCAAGGGCGTGTTGAGCGGCGGATGCGTTGTCGCTGCGTAGCCGGGTGCAATCCGGGGAGGCTCTGCAGGGTTCCCCGGATTGCATCCGGGCTACGTGTCAGTGACCCATCAGCCAGTGCTGGTGTGGGCCGGGCAGGGTCCAGATGCCGAACAGGATGACCAGCAGGCCACCCGCCATGCGCACGCCGCGTTTGCGCAGCAGCGCGGTGATGCGTTCTGCCGCCAGACCGGTGGCCAGCAGCACCGGCCAGGTGCCCAGGCCAAAGGCCAGCATCAGCAGGGCACTGTTGACGGCATTGCCCTGGCTCGAGGCCCACAGCAGGGTGCTGTACACCAGCCCGCACGGTAACCAGCCCCAGAGACCACCCAGCACCACTGCCTTGGGGATGCTTGTGACCGGCATGAAGCGGCGTGTCAGGGGTTGAATGTGTCGCCACAGGCCACGGCCCAGTGCTTCGATGCGCGTCAGTCCGCTCCACCAGCCGGCAAGATAAAGACCCATGGCGATCAGCAGCAGCGCCGCCAGCGTGCGCATGATGACCTCGGCCTGGCTGCCGGCCACGACCCAACCGGCCAGCCCCAGGAGCAACCCTGCCAGCGCGTAGCTGAGGATGCGTCCGAGGTTGTAGGCCAATAGCAGTTGCAGGCGTCTGCTGCGTTGTTCGGGGGGAATCGCCAGGGTCAGGGCGCCCATCAGGCCGCCGCACATACCCAGGCAATGGCCGCCGCCGAGCAGGCCGAGAATCAGCGCCGATACCAGCAGTGGCGCCAGTTCAGGCATCGGGCTTGTCCTGCCTGTTCTGCTCTTCGACCTGTTCGACGCCAGCCTTGTGCAATGGATCTTCGTCGTCGAACAGAATGCTGTGTGCCGGCCCGTCGAGGTCGTCGTACTGGCCGCTGTCCACGGCCCAGAAGAACAGCCAGATGGCGAAGCCGACCAGGGCGATGGCAACGGGAATCAGGATGTACAGGGCGGACATGGCATCTCTCGTGTAAGGGCAGCCTGTGGGGGCAAACTCGTTGGCATCAACGACTCAGGCGCAGCGCATTGAGCACCACCAGCAGCGAGCTGAGCGACATCCCTACCGCCGCCCAGATCGGTGTGATCAGACCCAGGGCTGCGAAGGGTAGCACCAGGCCATTGTACAGCGTCGCCCAGGCCAGGTTTTCGATGATGATACGGCGCGTGCGTTTGGCCAGTGTCAGGCCATCGACCAGGCTGCCCAGGCGGTTCGACAGTAGCACCGCATCGGCGCTGGTCTTGGCCAGGTCCGAGGCCGAACCCATGGCCACGCTGATGTCGGCAGCGGCCAGCACTGGTACATCATTGACGCCATCGCCAAGCATCAGCACGCGGCGGCCTTCGCTGTGCAGCTGTTTGAGTACCGCCAGTTTGGCATCCGGAGTCAGGCCGCCACGGGCATCTTCGATGCCCAGTTGACGGGCGACTTCGGCCACCATCGGCGAGCTGTCGCCAGACAGCAGGTGAATGTTCCAGCCGCGGGCACGTGCCGCGGCGATCAGATCCGGCGCGTCTTCACGCAGGCGGTCGTCGAGGACGAACCAGGCCAGTGGGCCCTGTTCGTCGCCCAGCAGCAGCCACTGGCCGTGTTCGCTGGCAATCGGTGGTGCGGTCTGGCCGCTCAGGGCGCAGACGAAACTGGCTTCGCCGATGCGTAGCAGGCGTCCGTCGACGCTGCCCTGCAAGCCCTGACCCGGATGGCTGTCGACGGATTGCGCAGCGCGCGGCGCCTGGCTGAAGGCGCGGGCGATGGGGTGCTCCGAACGGTTTTCCAGTGCAGCCGCCAGCGCCAGGCAATCGCCCTCGTCGAGATCGCGCAGCGGGTGGATAGCCTTGAGCGTCAGGCGACCTTCGGTCAGTGTGCCGGTCTTGTCCAGTACCAGGGTGTCGACCTGGTTGAGGCCTTCGAGCACATGGCCGCGGGTCAGCAGCATGCCCAGCTTGTGCAGGCTGCCGGTGGCGGTGGTCAGCGCTGTTGGGGTGGCCAGGGCCAGCGCGCAAGGGCAGGTGGCCACGAGCAGGGCGAGCACGACCCAGAAGGCGCGGCTGGAGTCGATCTCCCACCAGGCGTAGCCGACCACGGCAGCCGCCACGAGAATGAACAGCAGGAACCATTGCGAGACGCGGTCGGCGATCTCTGCCAGGCGAGGTTTCTCGCTCTGCGCGCGTTCAAGCAGGCGGACGATGGCCGATAGGCGCGTGGCATCGCCCAGCGCCTGCACCTCGACGGTCAGCGGGCCTTCGACATTCAGCGTGCCGGCAGTGACGCCGTCGCCGATGCCGCGTGCCTGAGGCAGGTATTCACCCGTCAGCAGT
>Ga0114984_1000359_pt1 | contig 17902 bp, 16 predicted proteins | sample Shrwel1BS1Day1_FD_96987 | JGI IMG/M metagenome (GOLD analysis project Ga0114984, IMG submission 96987) | Subsurface microbial communities from deep shales in Ohio, USA - Utica-3 well 1 S-1-Day1 | ecosystem: Environmental > Aquatic > Deep subsurface > Shale gas/oil reservoir > Produced water/Flow...
GGTGGTCAGTTCCTCCTGTTGCAGGAGCTGTGCGTGGCGGATTGAGGCGTTGCCCTCCATAGTGACCAGGGTGGCTCTTTGGGAGTTTACCGAGGAGTTCATCTCTGTCAGGTCTTTTTTCGGAACCATGAAGTAGCGGTCTGACGAGCAGCCGGCCAAAACCAGGCTCAGCCCTGCGGCTGCGATGACAGAAAGCAACGGAAAACCTGCCCGCGAACGCTTGTAACCCATGAAGTACCCCTGAGCCGGCAGACAGTAACGCCCGGATAATAAGGGCGCACTGATGGTCTGTGCCTTGAATGTGTTCAATTACGGCCGGGGAGTATACCTCAACAAACCTGTGCAGTGACTTTACAGTTGGTTAACGGGCAGTGCGGTTTATCCGGACAGGAAGGGGCCTTCGCCGAGGTCGGTCCGGGAACGCAGAGACTCCTGAATCACCGGAGAGCAATTCAGGTAAAACAGTAACAACTCGCGCTGGATATCCTGATCCTGGATACGGGAGGCGAAGCTGATCAGTTCCCTGATGGCGTCGTCATTCTCGCTTCGGCTATCCGGAATAGAGAAACTCTGGCCATAGCGGTCTTTCAGGATTCTTATCAGGCGTTCAAGGTGGAATTCACCGGTGTGGGTAATGTGGGGCAGAATCCGGAAACCTCTCGGATAGGTTTTCTTTCTCTCCCCCAGACCAAACGACGGTAGCTCATCCTCGGCCGGGTCATCCTGCCAGAGTTCTGATCCCAGTTTTCGCCACAGTTCTTTCAGCATAACTTGCCTGTCCATCCTCTGACTGCGGATTCGCCCCGGCCGTGAAAAAAATGTAATCAAAATAAACAGGACGAACGCTTTATTCTTTTAGTGGATATTACGAAGCACGTCCAGAGTCAGATGCATACCGGTCATGAATTTGCCAATCAGTCGAGGTGCCGGAGCCCTGCTGATGCCTGTGAACGGGAGGCAACGCAAAAGGTTCCATTGTTACGTTAAACTGTCCGTCATGATGTGATCATCCGGGCAAATCAACCAGGAGCGTCTTGCAGTGCCGGAAGCGATAACCCGATGGATAGTGGCCTCGCCGGAATTGATGGCTGGATTAGTTGGAGTGCTGGCACTGCTGATGGTGCTTCTTGCCGTTTTCCTGATGCGCTCGGTCCGCAAGGCCGATGCCTGGCAGAATCGGGCCTTCGAGGCCGAGACTAGGGTCGCCGGGCTGGAATCGGATGTTGGCGGCAAGCGGCAGTGGGTTGAACAGCTGGAAGGCGAGCGCAAAAATCTTCAGAACCGGATCGAGGATCTTTCCGGCGAGTTGCTCCGTGTGAGGGTGAGGCTTCGGGAGCAGGAAGTGGCCCTGGACCGGGAGCGCCGCTCGGCGGCGGAGAAGCTGGAGTTGCTGGAGCGTAACCGGGATGCGCTGAAGCAGGAGTTCGAGAATCTGGCCAACCGGATATTCGATCAGAAAAACGAGCGTTTCACCCAGCAGACCCGCACCAGCCTGGACAGCCTGCTCAACCCGTTCCGGGACCAGTTGCAGGATTTCCGCAAGCGTGTGGAGGACGTATACACCACCGAGACCCGGGACCGCCAGGCATTGCGCAGTGAGATCAAATCGCTGCAGGAACTGAATCGGCAGATTACCGAGGAAGCAGCCAACCTGACCAGGGCCCTGAAAGGTGACAAGAAGATCCAGGGTAACTGGGGTGAACTGATCCTGGAGCGGGTACTGGAGAAATCCGGGCTGCGCAAAGGCGTGGAGTACGAAACCCAGGGCAGTTACCGGGATGGTGATCACCAGCTGTTACGCCCGGATGTGGTGGTGCACCTGCCGGATAACCGGAACCTGATTGTGGATTCCAAGGTATCCCTGCTGGCCTATCAGCAGTGGGTTAACGAAGAAGACGAGAGTGCACGGGCAGAGGCGCTGAAACAGCATGTGGAGGCGGTGCGGAACCATATCCGCACCCTGAGCGAGAAAGACTACAGCCAGCTCCATGGCCTGCATTCGCCAGATTTTGTGCTGCTGTTCATGCCCATCGAGCCTGCGTTCGTGGCAGCTTTTCAGGAGGACGAGAACCTTTTCGCAGAAGCCTTCGAGCGAAAGATTATCGTGGTCACTCCGAGCACGCTCCTGGCCACACTGCGGACCATCGAGAACATCTGGCGCTATGAACGCCAGAGCCAGAATGCCCGGCGGATTGCGGACCGGGCCAGTGCGGTGTATGACAAGCTGAGGGTGTTTGTCGAGGCCATGGAGCGCCTGGGCAGTCAGTTGCAAACGGCTCAGGGCAGCTACGATTCGGCCATGAATACGTTGACCCGGGGCCGTGGTAACCTGATTTCCCAGGCGAACCGGTTTGTCGAGTTGGGCGTGAGGGTCAAGAAGGAACTTCCCCGGGGCATCCTGGAGCAGGCCGAAGTGGATGCCGGAGATGCCGGGATGGAAGTGCCGGTGAACGCCGATAATCAACAGGAGTAGGAACGATGGCAGTAGCATCCGGAACATTGCAACGACTGGCCCGGTCCGTGGCCCTGGTCGCCGTCCTGTCGGCTGCCGGCCAGGCGCAGGCGCTGGCTCCGGAACACGAGATGCGCCGCTTGATGCTGGCCACCGAAGAGGCGGTCAATGCCGGTAGCTGGGGCGAGGCCGGGGAGTATCTGAACCGACTTCAGCAAATGGAGGCGAAGAAACCGGCCGATTACTTCTTTTACCGTGGCCAGGTGATGCTGCAGGCCGGTCACCTGAATGAAGCCCAGTCAGCCCTGGAAGCCTACGTGACCCGGGCCGGAACCGAGGGTAGCCACTACCAGCAGGCACTGAAGCTTATTACCGATGTGGAACGCACCCGCCAGTCCGGCTCGGCCGATCAGGCCAATGGCAAGCAGTCGCCGAAGGTGGCCTTGATCGAACCGGCGGGTAATCAGCGCATTTCGTCACTGCGCAAGCTCTATCTCACCAACGATGACCGGGACGCCCTGCTGATGCACCTCAACAGCCTGCTGGATGTGGCCGGCTGGCGGGCGGATCAGGCGATTGCCCGGTTGGATAAGCCTGCGGACGTTGCCTACGAAGTGAGTGCGACCGACAGCGCTATCAGCTTCCAGGAGATTCGCCGCGAAGCAGGCGGCCGCCTCGTACGCAAGACCCGGACCATGGAAGTCTATGGCGTAAATCCCATGATCGAGTGGGGCTGCGAGGCCGCGGTGTCCAGCTGCTGGATCTACGATCCCCGCGACGGTTCACGGTTGATGCAGCTTGGCTACGATCGGGATCGGGCTGGTGAAATCGCCCGGACACTGGGGCAGTTGGTCCGTCACCTGCAGGCGCTCGCCGGGTCCTGATCCGGTCAGGACTCGAGATTCCCTCGCTCACCTTCGCGATAGGCGCCGGGGGTGACACCCGTCCATTTTTTGAAGGCGCGGTGGAAGGTGGACGGCTCGGTAAACCCGACCTTTTCCGCGATGTCGTTGATTGGCAATTCCTGCCGGCCCAGGTAGTAGATGGCCATGTCCCGCCGCAGCAGGTCCTTGATCTCCTGAAAGGAGGTGTTTTCCTGTTTCAGCCGGCGTCGGAGGGTTTGCGGGCTGGTATGCAGCTCCGAAGCAATCCACTCGAAATCAGGCAGGGGCTTCGAGAAATCCCTGCCAATCAGTGCGCGGATCTTGCCGGTCCAGGTATTACTTTCGTCGGGCCGGGAGAGCAGGTCCGCCGGAGAGGTTTTGAGGAACTGCCGCATTTCCGGTCTGTCCCGGATAACCGGCGCCGAGAGAAAGCGCTTGTCGAAGGTGAGGGCGGTCTGACCTGCCTCGAACTCCAGGGGGCAGTGGAAGATATGCCGGTACTCGTCGCCATGGGACGGGCGAGGGTAGTCAAACTCGGCCTTGTCCAGCTCTACCGGCTGGCCGATCAGCCAGCTGCCCAGGCGGTGCCAGATGACCAGGATGCTCTCGCGCAGGAAGTAACTGGGGTCGTAGATTTCGCCCTCGATCCGCAGTACCAGCCGGGCCTGTTCTTCCCCGACTTCCAGCTCCATAGCCACCATGGGCTCGAACAGTCGCGAGAACTGGAAGGCCTGGCGGTAGACAGCCTCCAGATTCGGGCAGTCGATCACCAGGGCGCACATGGTCGCGAACGTACCCGTCCGGGCCCGGCGCGGGCCCATACCCATGAACTCATCCCCGGTGCGGTTCCAGAGTACCTGCATCAGCCGGCTGAACTGGTCACTGCTGACTCGTGCCATCCCGATGCGCAGCAGATCCGGAGAAATCCCGGCCTCTTTCAGCATCTCGCGGGTATCCAGCCCCTGCGCCTCGGCACCGACCAAAGCTGCCTGTACAAAATGTCTTGAAACCGTCAGGTTGGGCATTGCGTTCGCCATTCCATGAAAACGAAACCCATCATAAAACCCCGGGGGAACATTGCAACCTGGCTAACTGCCTGACGTGTGGAAGAATTGGTCAAGGGGAATGGGGGAAGCGGCAGTTGGCCCCGGGAGCAAAATCCGGCAGCATGGGTACAGAACAAACGTCAGAACAAGGAGAAAACCATGGCAGGCCCTCTGAACTCATTGAAGATTCTGGATTTCAGCACGTTGCTGCCCGGCCCCTACGCCACCATGCTGCTGGCCGATATGGGGGCAGAAGTACTACGAATCGAGGCGCCGGATCGGGTGGACCTCACCAAGGTGATGCCCCCCTTTGATGGTAAGTTCAGCACCGCGTTTTCCTACCTCACTCGCGGCAAGAGCACCCTGCAGCTCAACCTGAAAAAGGAGGGGGCTGCCGACAAGGTGAAGGAGCTGGTCAGGGACTACGACATCGTGGTCGAGCAGTTCCGCCCCGGTGTGATGGACCGCCTGGGCATCGGCTATGAGACCCTGCGTGAAATCAACCCCGGGTTGATCTACTGCGCCATCACCGGCTACGGCCAGACCGGCCCCTACAAAGACCGCGCCGGCCACGACATCAACTACCTCTCCATCGCTGGCGTCTCCAGCCACTGCGGCCGCGCAGACAGCGGCCCGCCCCCCATGGGAATCCAGATCGCCGACGTCGCCGGCGGCTCCCACCACGCTGTCATGGGCATCCTCGCAGCCGTCATCGAACGCCGGCAGACCGGCAAAGGGCAGTTCGTGGACATCAGCATGACCGACGCCGCCTTCGCCCTCAACGCCATGTCCGGTGCTGCCTGCCTGGCTGGTGGTGTGGAGCAGAAGCCCGAGGGCAGCATGCTCAACGGCGGGTCATTCTACGATTACTACCAGACCAGGGATGGCCGCTGGCTGTCGGTGGGTAGCCTGGAGCCGCAGTTCTCGGCACGGCTTTGTGACGCCCTGGGATTGTCTGAAATGAAAAGCCTCGCGTTGAGCCAGAAGCCGGACGATCAGAAGCAGCTCAAGACGGCCATCAAGGAGAAAGTTGCACAGAAGACGTTGGCGGAGTGGCAGGAAATCTTTGCCGGGCAGGACGCCTGTGTGGAGCCGGTGCTGACGATTTCAGAGGCAGCGGAGCATCCGCAGTTGAAGGCCAGAGGGATGGTAATCGAGGTTGATCGCGGGGATGGGGAGATGCAGAGGCAGTTGGGGTCTCCGATACGGTTTGAAAGAACAGAGGACGTGTGACTCAACACTTCTGATATCAAAGAGCCCCGGTCAGGTTATCCACGAAGTTGATCGGATCGGCTGTATCGAGCGCCCCCTGGGGCGCTCGCCCGGAGGGAGCCCGTACAGCCACGATTGCCACGTTGGCCTTCTTGGCAAGGGTGTTCTGGGCAGAGGCAATGAACAAATGGCGTAACTCTGGCTATAGCGACAGTCTGGCAAGTGTTGGTCAGCCAAAAGTGTGATTCTGGCCTTTCGGGTCATGCTCGCACGGACGGAGTCCGGCCTTTCTGGAAAATAGTTGGCAATGAACGCCTTGTCGAGAGCCTGATTCGCCTTCCGTCGCATCCCTTGGTCGAACGATTTTCTGGTAAACTTTCCCCTCCCGGTTTTTCGATGACACGAAATAACGAAACAAGCTGATGAGGCGCCTATGACCACCGTAATCCGCCAGGACGACCTGATTGAGAGTGTAGCGGACGCGCTGCAATTCATTTCCTACTACCATCCCAAGGACTTTATCCAGGGCGTGTATGAGGCCTACCTGAAGGAAGAGTCCCAGGCGGCGAAGGATGCCATGGCCCAGATCCTGATCAACTCCCGGATGTGTGCCCAGGGCCACCGCCCGATCTGTCAGGATACCGGCATCGTTACGGTTTTCGTGAACATCGGCATGAATGTCCAGTGGGACTGTGAAATGCCCCTGGATGATGTAATCAACGAAGGCGTTCGTCGCGCCTACACCCACCCGGACAACGTGCTGCGGGCATCCGTGCTGGCGGATCCGGATGGCAAGCGCCAGAACACCAGGGACAACACCCCGGCCGTGATCCATTACAAGATGGTTCCCGGTGACAAGGTGGACGTGCATGTGGCTGCCAAGGGCGGCGGTTCCGAGGCCAAGTCCAGGTTCGCCATGCTGAACCCGTCCGATTCCGTGGTGGACTGGGTGCTGAAGATGGTGCCGCAGATGGGTGCCGGCTGGTGCCCGCCGGGCATGCTGGGTATCGGCATCGGTGGTACCGCCGAGAAGGCGATGGAGCTTGCCAAGGAAGCCCTGCTGGATCCGATCGACATCCACGACCTGCAGGCCCGCGGTGCTTCCAACCGTTCCGAAGAACTGCGTCTGGAGCTGTTCGAGAAGGTGAACGAACTGGGCATTGGTGCCCAGGGCCTCGGTGGTCTGACCACCGTGCTGGATGTGAAGGTGAAGGATTACCCGACCCACGCCGCCAACAAACCGGTGGCGATCATCCCGAACTGCGCGGCCACCCGCCATGCGCATTTCACCCTGGACGGCACAGGCCCCTCCATGCAGACCCCGCCGAGCCTGGACGACTGGCCGGAGATCACCTGGGAAGTGGGCGAGAACGTGCGCCGGGTGAACCTGGATACCGTGACGCCGGAAGACGTCAAGGAATGGCAGCCGGGTGAGACCGTCCTGCTGTCTGGCAAGATGCTGACTGGTCGTGACGCTGCCCACAAGAAGATAGTGGACATGATCGAAGCCGGTGAAGAACTGCCAGTGGATCTGAAGGGCCGCTTTATTTACTACGTGGGTCCGGTGGATCCGGTACGCGAAGAAGTGGTTGGCCCTGCTGGCCCGACTACGGCCACCCGCATGGACAAGTTCACTCACACCATGCTCGAGAAGACCGGTCTCACCGGCATGATCGGTAAAGCCGAGCGCGGCCAGGTGGCCATCGACGCCATCAAGGAATTTGGTGCGGTGTACCTGATGGCAGTGGGTGGTGCTGCCTACCTGGTGTCCAAGGCGATCAAGAAGGCGGAAGTAGTGGCCTTCGAGGAACTGGGCATGGAAGCCATCTACGAATTCGAGGTGGAAGATATGCCGGTGACCGTAGCCGTGGACTCCCGGGGTAACTCCGTGCACCAGACCGGGCCGGCGGAGTGGCATGACAGGATCATTGCTGCCAAGGCGGTTTGATTTTTTGCCGCGGAATTCCGGAAGAACACGGGAAAAGAAAAGATAAAAAAGATGTATTGGCCACGAAACCCACGAAATTAAAAAGCCAATAACTTACTGATGAGAAAAAAGATCCGGACATCGCAATAATGTTTTCGTATTAGCATGATCTTTAATCAGTTTTTCGTGGATTTCGTGGATTTCGTGGCCAGAAAAAATCTTTTCATCCTTTTCTTCCGTGGCTAAACAATCCCTCAGGACGAGCAACTGATACCCATCCGCTTCCCCCAATCCGGCGGGGCTGCAGCGTATTTCTCGTTATCCGGCTGCTCATCAAACGGCCGTCTGAGCACTTCCAATAACTCCTCCATCGGCTGATAATCCCCGTTCTGCGCCTCCAGAATCACCTGCTGGGCCAGGTAGTTCCGCAGGATGTACTTCGGGTTCACACTGCGCATGGCGTATTCCCGCTCGTCGTGGGCGCGGGTTTCTTTCTGCAGGCGTTGTTCGTAGCGCTCGAGCCATTCATCCGCCACGCTGCGATCCGCGAACAGGTCGCGCACCGGGTCGTGGCCCCGGTCGTACAGGTTGGAGAGGCCGCGGAAGAAGCGGGTGTAGTCCACGTGATGTTCATGGAGCAGGCTGAAGGTTTCCATAATCAGGCTGAGATCGGACTCATCCGGTTCGGCCAGGCCGAGCTTGTCGCGCATGTTTTGCAGGAAGCGTTCGTTATAGATCACCTCGTAACGCCTCAGTCCCCGGCGGACGCTGTCTTCGTCCATCACCGGCAACAACGCATTGGCCAGGTACTGGCAGTTCACAAAGCCGACCTGGGGCTGGCGGTTGTAAGCGTAACGGCCTTCCTGATCGGTGTGGTTACAGATGTAGCCGGCGTCGAAGTCGTCGAGGAAGGCGTAGGGACCATAGTCGAAGGTGTCGCCGATGATGGACATGTTGTCACTGTTCATCACGCCATGGCAGAAGCCAACCGCCTGCCAGTCGGCGATCAGACGGGCGGTTCTTTCAACCACTTCCTCGAACCAGCGGGTGTGGCGCTCGTCGTCCGGCAGGTCGATCAGGTGCGGGAAGTGCAGGGCGATTACATGCTCGATCAGGGTTTTCACCGCTTCCGGCCCTTCGTGATGGGCGGCGAATTCGAAGTGGCCGAAGCGGATATGGCTCTCGGCCACCCGCATCAGCGCGGCGGCGGTCTCGATGGTTTCGCGGCGAATCGGGTCCCTGGCGCTGACCATGAACAGGGCCCGGGTGGTGGGAATGCCAAGAAAGTGCATGGCCTCGCTGCACAGGTATTCCCGGATGGTGGAGCGCAACACCGCCCGGCCATCGCCGAACCGTGAGTAGGGCGTGGTGCCGGCGCCCTTGAGATGCCAGTCCCAGCGACGGCCATCGGGGCCGACAGTCTCCCACAGCAGCAGGCCGCGGCCGTCTCCCAGGTCCGGGTTGTACATGCCGAACTGGTGGCCGGTGTACTTCATGGCCACCGGGTCCATGCCTTCCAGTAGCTCCGTGCCGGCCCCGACCCCGGTCCATTCCTCCGCAGAGCCCACGTGAAAGCCCATCTGGCGCGCCAGTTCATGGTTAAAGGTGACCATTCTGGCGTTGGTCAGCGGCTTTGGCTGTACCCGGGTGTAAAAACTGTCCGGAAGCTCCAGGTAGCGATGTTCGATCCGGAAACCTGTGTCATTCATACAATGCGTATACTCTCAGTTGGTACAGATTCTGCTGCTTTTAATTCAAACCGATTCAGGAAACCACCGTGTCTGAAAACGAACTCAACACCACCATTGAGACCCTGATCAGTCAGGAAGGTCTGCCTTCCTCATACGGACACACCGTCGAACAGACCATTCTGCCCCTGGCGCACCGGATTATCGAACTCCGGCAACGGCTGGGGCGGCCGGTACTTATCGGTATCCATGGGGCCCAGGGAACGGGGAAATCAACCCTGACCCTGTTCCTCAAAGAAATCCTGAGCCACCACTTCGGCAAGGCCACGGCCAGCTTCTCCATTGATGATATCTACCTTACCAGAGTAGAGCGGCAGAGACTTGCCGGACTCGTGCACCCGTTGTTCATCACCCGCGGTGTGCCGGGTACCCACGATGTGTCTCTGGGCCAGAAGGTGATCGACCAGCTGCTGACTGCCAAACCCGGGGACAAGACTGCAATTCCCCGCTTTGACAAGGCCCGGGATGACCGCGCGCCCCGGGATCGCTGGCCGGTGTTCGAAGGCCCGGCGGAGGTCATCCTCATCGAGGGCTGGTGCCTGGGGGCTGCACCGGAACCTGAAGAAGCGCTGGCCCGGCCGGTCAACACACTGGAAGCCGAGGAAGATCCACATGCCATCTGGCGCAGCTATGTAAACGAATGCCTGAAAGACAGCTACCGGGCGTTCTTCGACCGGCTCGATTTTCTGGTGATGCTCAAGGCGCCGTCCATGGCGTGCGTGCTGGAGTGGCGCACCTTGCAGGAACACAAGCTGGCGGCGCGTCATGCCAATGCACCAAAAGAGGGCGGAAGCGATGAGGGTGCTTCCTCGTTGCGCATCATGTCCGACGAGGAAGTTGCCCGATTCATCATGCACTACCAGCGCGTAACCGAGCATTGCCTCCGGGAGATGCCTGGCCGGGCCGATGTCCTGATTCCGGTCGGTGCGGACCATTCACTGGAGGCCCCCCAGTTCCGGGAGCCTTCGGCCTCCAGTTAGCAACCCCGAGCGAGGAAATACCATGCCCAGGCCCCACCTGATTCTGTTTACCGATCTCGATGGCACATTGCTGGACCACGAGGATTATTCCTGGGAGGCCGCCCGGCCCGCTCTGGCCAGGGTAAAATCGGCAGGAATCCCCCTGATCCTCAACTCCAGCAAGACCGCTGCGGAGATCGCCGTGCTCCGGAACGAACTGGGCAATGGCGATCCCTACATTGTTGAAAACGGTGCGGCTGTCGTGATTCCGGCCGGCACTTTTGGTAATTCCTCAGAGCAGGTGGTGAATTTTGGCGCATCCCGGGCCGTGGTGTTGTCGGCATTGGGCCGGTTGCGGGCCAGCGGTGCACGCTTTCGGGGCTTTGAAGACATGTCGGCGGAAGAGCTGGCGGATAGTACCGGCCTGGATGTCACTGCTGCTTCGCGGGCGATGCAACGCCATGGCACCGAGCCGCTGATCTGGGAAGGTACCGAGGAGGAACTGCGCCAATTCGAGGCCTCGCTGGCCGCCGACAACCTGCGCCTGGTACAGGGTGGCCGCTTCTGGCACGCCATGGGAATCTTTGATAAGGCCGATGGGGCCCGTTTCTTGCTGGGTAAATACCAGGAGCGCTATGGCAGCGAACCGGTACTGGCCATCGCACTGGGTGATAGCCCCAACGACCAGGGCATGCTGGAAGCGTCCGATGTCCCGGTGGTGATCCGGGGCGTCAACAGCGAGAGCGTCCAGCTGCCGTCAGACCGCCGGCCCATACGCTCCCTCAGATCCGGCCCCGAGGGCTGGAATGACTGTGTACTCAACCTGCTGCTTGAGTACGGGTATTAAAAAGGAGAGCCGCCATGGGCGACTTTTACCAGAACGGCATCGTCACCACCCTGCATAACCTTGTCCGCCGGCCTGTTGAGGAGATGGAAGCGGAGCTGATGAGCTTTCGCAAGGCCCGGCCCATGTCCCTGGTGCTGCCTTCGCTGTATTCGGAACTGGAGGGGCCGGCGCTGGAAAACATCGTCAGCGAGCTGGCGAAGGTGCCTTACCTCGACCAGATCGTCATCGGGCTGGACCGCGCAAATGAGGAACAATACCGGCATGCGCTTGAGTATTTCTCCGAACTGCCGCAGGAATTCAAGGTACTCTGGAACGATGGCTCGCGCCTGCGCGCCCTGGACCTCAAACTGCGTGAGCGGAACCTGGCGCCGACCGAAATGGGCAAGGGCCGGAACGTCTGGTACTGTTTTGGTTATGTGCTGGCCTCCGGCGTCAGCAAGTCCGTGGCCCTGCATGATTGCGATATCCTGACCTATTCGCGGGATCTGGTGGCGCGCCTGATTTACCCTGTCGCCAACCCCGCATTCAACTATATGTTCTGCAAGGGTTATTACGCACGGGTGGCGGATTCGAAAATGAATGGCCGGGTCAGCCGTCTGCTGGTGACCCCGTTGATCCGGGCCCTGAAGAAAGTCTGCGGCCCCAGCGACTTCCTGGATTACCTGGACAGCTATCGCTACCCGCTGGCTGGCGAGTTCTCGTTCCGCACCGACGTCGTCAATGACTTGCGTATTCCCAGTGATTGGGGCCTGGAGATTGGTGTGCTGTCCGAGATGAAGCGCAACTACGCCACCAACCGGCTGTGCCAGGTGGATATAGCCGATACCTATGATCACAAACATCAGGAACTCTCACCGGAAGATGCCAGCCGGGGGTTGTCCAAGATGAGCGTGGACATTGCCAAGGCACTGTTCCGGAAACTGGCGACCAACGGCGAAATCTTCTCCAACGAGAAATTCCGCACCATCAAGGCCACTTACTTCCGGATTGCCCTGGATTTCGTGGAAACCTACCAGAATGATTCCGTCATGAACGGCCTGACGTTCGACCGCCACAAGGAAGAGAGGGCGGTGGAGCTGTTTGCCCAAAACGTCATGCGGGCCGGTGCCTATTTTCTGGATAACCCCATGGACACACCGTTTATCCCGAGCTGGAACCGGGTCACCAGTGCCATCCCGGACATCAAGGAGCAATTGATGGAAGCGGTGGAGCTGGATAACGAGGAGTACCGGCCATGAGCCAGCCCCTCAAAGCCAAACTGACGGGGATGCTGGAGGTGGTGTACCCGGAGCTGGACTGTGATTTCCTTGCCGAACAGTTGCTGGGAACCATGGAACTGGCCCCGAACCAGGAGCCGCCGCCAGCGCATCAGAACAACTGGGATGAATCCGATATCCTGCTGATCACTTATGCCGATACCGTCCAGCGGGAGGGTGAGAAGCCGCTGCAGACCTTGTACCGGTTCCTGAAAGATTATCTGGCCGAGACGGTTTCGGCGGTCCATATCCTTCCGTTCTTCCCGTACAGCTCTGACGACGGCTTTTCAGTCATGGACTACCTGGCGGTGAACGAGTCCCATGGCTCCTGGAGTGATGTCGAGAAGATTGCCGGCGACTTCAAATTGATGGCGGACCTGGTGATCAACCACATGTCTGCGCGCAGCCGCTGGTTCGAGAACTTCCGCAAGCGGGTTGATCCGGGCAAGGATTATTTCTTTGAGGGAAATCCGAAAGATGATCTGAGTGCCGTGGTCCGGCCAAGGACGTCGCCACTGCTGGTCCCGGTGCAGACCGAGGATGGCGAGCGGTACGTCTGGTGTACCTTCAGTGAGGACCAGGTGGATTTGAATTTCGCCAATCCCCGGGTGCTGATCGAGTTTGCCGGTATCATCAAGCAATACCTCGACCATGGCGTGGTGATGTTCAGGCTCGATGCCGTGGCGTTTCTCTGGAAAGAACCCGGCACGCCCTGCATCCACCTTCAACAGACCCACGAGCTGATCAAGATCCTGCGACTTCTCATCCAACACCATACGCCGAATGCTGTGGTGATCACCGAGACCAATGTGCCCAACCGGGAGAATCTTACCTATTTCGGGAACGCCAACGAAGCGCATGTGATCTACAACTTCTCCCTGCCGCCACTGCTGATCAACACGCTTGTGACAGGGAGCTGCCGGCATCTCAAGACCTGGCTCATGAGTATGCCGCCGGCGCAGATGGGTACCACCTACCTGAACTTTATCGCCTCCCACGATGGCATCGGCATGCGGCCGACGGACGGACTGCTGGAGGAAGATGAGAAACAACGACTGATCAACACCATGGAGTCTTTCGGTGGCAGGGTCTCCCACCGCCGCACCGCCGATGGCCGTGATGAGCCTTATGAGATCAATATTGCCCTGTGGGATGCCCTGAAAGGCACGGCGGAGGGTGGGGCGGACCACTGCCAGCTGCAGCGCTTCCTGTGCGCGCACGCCATCATGCTGGCACTGGAAGGCATCCCTGCGTTCTACATCCACAGCCTGCTGGGCACGGAGAATGACTATGCCAGGGTGGAGAACACGGGGCGGCTGAGATCCATCAACCGCGGGCAGTGGCAGCTTGATAAGCTGGAAGAAGAGCTGGAGAACCCGCTGTGCCACCACAGCAAGGTCTACCACGAACTCAAGCGCCTGATCGGCATCCGCCGTGGCCAGGCCGCCTTCCACCCCAACGCCACGCAGTTCACTCTCCACCTGGGCCTGCAGATCTTCGGCTTCTGGCGCCAGAGCATGCGCCGCGACCAGTCGGTATTCTGCATCCACAACATCAGCAACGAAGTGCAGCAGGTGGCGCTCAGCGACATCAACCTCATCGGCACCGATAGCTGGGTCGATCTGATCTCGGGCATGGCCATTGATGACCTCTCCGGCAGCATCACCCTCAAGCCATACCAAAGCGTCTGGCTATCAAACCAGACGGGACATCATGTCCAGGGCCAGTTTTCGGGCACCACAAAGATCCGGTCCGTTTCCCGCCAGATGCCGGTGGGTGCATCGTTCTCAAGCACGGCGAACAGTGCAGGGGCGGCGTGACGCTCAATGCGTTCAAGCGCCTCAAGGGTTGTCTCCGGAGCGGGCGGCTCCTCCTGTAGCCAGGGGCCTATCCAGTGGGGCTTGTGAAGCGGGACCCAGAGGGACGTGTCTCTTGTTCCGGCCTTCGAGAGGTAAATCCAGCTGCCTCGAAGGTGATTGTCCGGCACATAGTCGGGTGCCGAGATCGAGGCGCCATCGGGGTAGAACAGATAGCCCGGCATGAAAATCCGTGCGGTGAGGGGGCCGCTGATGTCGAGTTGCTTCAACAGGACCCGGGTTTCCGGTTGGTGGGTCCGCCGGCTCTGATGGCGGATCAGATTGTTGGTCTTGAGGTCCAGGCGGTCGCGAGCATTGGGACCGTACCAGGGCGTCGGATGACCGGTCCCCGGGACGCCGAGGTAATATTTCACCGCAATTTCGTGATGTTCAATCCGGTCGTCGATGCGGTTGTGTACGACAAAATCCAGCTCGCCAATGGTGCGGCCGTTGGACTGGATCTGCTGGTTTTTCAGGAGGATTTTCCAGCCGAGGAGGTCCTCCAGCAGCACCTGGTACAGGCGCTCGAAATAAAATCCCAACCGGCGCTGGGGTGGCTCCCGGAGCAAAGCCGGCGCAGCCTGCAGATCGCGATCCCATGCGCTGAGTTTTTCCAGATGATTGAGTGGCAGGTAGCGGGCGGGCTCAAATGAGAGTGGTGAGCTCAGCAGTTGCGGCGTATGGCAAAGCCACGCCAGATGCCTGACGGCCGGGCTGCGGAGGGCGTAGGGGATATCGCCGATGGTGTCGTCCATTGGCCAAGGATACCGTAAACTGTGTCTAAGCGGTAAACTGGGCCCTGACTGGACAAGGAGTTCGTATGCAATACCTTCACACCATGATCCGGGTGAGCGACCTGGACGAGACTCTGCATTTCTTCTGCGACCTGCTGGGCATGGTTGAGATTAACCGGAAAAGCAGCGAGAAAGGGCGGTTCACCCTGGTGTTTCTGGCGGCACCGGAAGACGAGGCGCGGGCCCGGGAAGACCATGCGCCGATGATCGAGCTGACCTACAACTGGGATCCGGAGGAATACACCGGCGGCCGCAATTTTGGTCACCTGGCCTATCGCGTGGATAACATCTACGCCCTGTGTGAGAAGCTCCGGGCCAACGGTGTGACCATCAACCGTCCGCCCCGGGATGGCTATATGGCGTTTGTCCGGACCCCCGACAACATCTCCATCGAGCTGCTCCAGAAAGGCGAGGCACTGCCTCCGAAAGAGCCCTGGGCCAGCATGGAGAACACGGGTACCTGGTAAAAGCTGCACCCGAACAGACCACGGAACGGCATCAGGATGATGCCGACACAACAGGGAGAAGTTGAATGGAAGACTGGCAAGGATGCCTTGATCCGCAGTGCCAGACCGCATTGTTGCGGGCCCGGGACAACGTCCGCGGGCGAGGCGGCGCGGCCATCACCGTCGAAGATTTCCTGCTTGCGCTGCTGGACACCAATCCGTCGATCACACGGTATCTGCGCGGCTGCGGCGTGGATCTGGACGAGTTGATTCGCACCATCCAGTGTGAACAGCCCATCGTCACCGAAGTGGGCGGGGAGGGGCTGTTGTCCTCGCAGTTGATCTACTGGCTGGCAAGTGCCCGGGAGGCCTTCACGGTGCCCTGGCTGGACTGGCCCCACCTGCTGGATACCCTGGCACGACGTGCCGAGCGGCTCGAGGGCAAAGCTTACGTGGCCCTTCTGGAGCAGGTTCCGAGGTGGCCCGAGCTGGCGAAGCCTGCGCCCCCGGAGAATTTCAGCACCGATACCCGCGCACCGATTGCCATCACCGACCCGGAGTGGCTCGGGTTAGCCGACAATGTCGCAGTGACCGTGGCGGCCTGTGGCCGGGCTCTCGTCTGGGTACGCGGGCCCCGGGGGTCAGGCAAGTCCAGTTGGTTGCAGTACCTGCTGCCTGTGCTCGAGCGGGACTACGTCGAGATCGATCTGCGCCGGGAAGCCGAACTCATGGCCAGTGACCTTCCCGTCATACCGGTGAGCGAAGCGGATGACGATGCTGCGGGCTGTTCCCGGATCTGGCCACTCCTGGTACTCGACAACGTGTCGCCGGCTGATCTTCTGGCGTTAATGAATGCACCGGGAGCGGTGGCGTCGGAACTGCTTGCCAGCTGGTCCGGCCCCGTGTTGCTGCTGGGACCGGAAGGACCGGATGATGCGTCGGCGGTTCAGGCCCTGCAACACCGGCTGGGGCGCCGCCTTGATGCCCTGGATATGCCTCCAGCCAGTCAGGCTCAGCGGAAAGCCATCCTGACCGCCCACCAGTCCGCCATTGAAAAGCAATGGAACATTCAGTTACCACTTTCAGTTATACGGTATGTTGCGTCCAGCCGAAGCCGCTGCGTTAGCACTCCCGGTGGCATGCTCGAATGGGTCGGGCGCGCGGCGGCACGGTTGAGCCTGTTTGCGAAAAGAGGTCCGATGGAAGCGGCCGCGTTGGCCGGGCAGGCGGATACGCTGAGGCGGCTGGGGCTGGTTGCCATGGCGCGGCAGGAGTCGGTTGAGGAGTTTGAGCAGTCTCTTCATGATATTGAGCTCCGGCAGGTTGCCGTCGAAGTTGCCTGGCGGGAACGCAAGGCCGCCGGCACCCTGCGCCGGCTTTCTGTCGAGGATCTGCGCCGTGAACTGGAACAGTGGGTTGCAGCGGGCTCCGGCCCGGTTCACTATGTGCTGCATTGTGATCAGCAGCATGGAGATTCCGCGAGTGCAGGATCTGGAAATCTACATTCGTGACCTGGCACCGAAACAGGTGTCACAGTGGCTTGAGGCCAACGTTGACAACCTCGCCCTGGACGACTCCGATGTGTCCTCGGTTATCAAAGGCACCGCCTCCTGCGAGGGGGCGTCAGTGCGCATTACGTTGTACCCGGGAGCCTTTGGCAAGCGCTTCACATCCCTGGTGCTCGAAGGGGAAGATCTGCCCTGGGGCACTGATCTGGATTGCGCACGAAGTGCCTGGAGAGCAATGGACACCGAGATCCGCTGCAGCCCGGGTGACTGGCAGGAAGGTGAGCCGGTCGAGGATGAAAAATGGTGGCGGCTGGACAGCCGCGGTGAACAGAAGGTGGTCTGGAATTGAAAAAGGCAGCCGTGAAGGCTGCCTTTTTCGCTCCAGGGGCGGATCAGTCGCTCAGGATTGAGACGTTGTCGGCCTGAAGACCCTTGTCGGCTTCAACCACGTTGAAGCGAACCAGCTGGCCCTGGCGCAGGACCCGGCGGCCGCGACCACGAATCGCACGGAAGTGCACGAATACTTCGTCGCCGCTGTCACGGACGATAAAGCCGAACCCTTTCTTGACGTTGAACCACTTGACGGTGCCTTCTTCATCACCTTCCGGGGTGCTGTCATCGAAATCGTCTTCGTCCTCGTCCTCGTCCTCGTCGTTATTACGCTGGGAACGGGAAGGCGCGTGAGGGGCACTGCTCTGAGCAGTCTGCTGCCTGGCGGACAGTGTCACGGCCAGAAAGCCGGCGATGCCAAACAGGACCAGGGTAATGATGTAGGCTGCAATGCCCCGGTTGCTTCCGAGAGCTTCAATCACTTCGCCGGCAGCAATCAGGCGCAGTGGCTCGGGGGTGGCGGTCAGAATAAAGGCCAGGATCAATGGTGCGGGAATCGCGATCAGAACAGCGACAAGGATCGCTTTGGCTGGATTACGCATTGAAGGTAACTTCTCCATTTTTGTAACGCTAACGA
>Ga0114984_1000360_pt1 | contig 17892 bp, 18 predicted proteins | sample Shrwel1BS1Day1_FD_96987 | JGI IMG/M metagenome (GOLD analysis project Ga0114984, IMG submission 96987) | Subsurface microbial communities from deep shales in Ohio, USA - Utica-3 well 1 S-1-Day1 | ecosystem: Environmental > Aquatic > Deep subsurface > Shale gas/oil reservoir > Produced water/Flow...
ATTGATTGGAGGCTCAGACATGAGCGACTTCATTTCCAGTGGATGGTCCTGGTACGTCATCGGGATCGTTGTGTTCGGCTTGGTCTATTGCGCCTTCGTGCTCATTGGTGCTGCCAAACACAAAGTCATCTATGACGCGCAAGGCAATGTTGACAAGACCACCGGTCACGTCTGGGACGAAGACCTGCGTGAACTGAACAACCCGCTGCCTCGCTGGTGGTTGTTCCTGTTCATCTTCACGCTGGTGTTCGCGATCGGTTACCTGGTGCTGTACCCCGGCCTCGGTAACAACAAGGGCACGCTGAACTGGTCCTCCAAGGGGCAGTTGGAGGCCGAGATCGCCAAGGCCAAGGTCGAGGAAGAGAAGATCTACGCTGCCTTCCGTCCCGCTGCCGTGGAAGATCTGGCACGTGACCCCAAGGCCATGGCCATCGGCGAGCGCTTGTTCCTGAACAACTGCGCGGCATGCCACGGCTCTGACGCCAAGGGCTCCAAGGGCTTCCCCAACCTGACCGATACCGATTGGTTGCACGGCGGTTCGCCTGAGAAGATCAGCGAAACCCTGCATACGGGTCGTCGCGGCATGATGCCTCCCATGGCAGCTGCGGTGGGCGGTCCTGAAGAGGTTCGCCAAGTTGCCAACTACGTGCTGAGCCTGTCTGGCAGCGGTCATAACTCGATCCTGGCTGAACTGGGCAAGGACAAGTTCAAGGCTGCTTGTGCCGCCTGCCACGGCGCAGACGGTAAGGGCATGCAGGCTGTGGGCGCGCCCAACTTGACGGACAAGATCTGGCTGCACGGCTGGGGCGAAGAAGCGATCATCCGCATGATCAACAATGGCAAGACCAACGTCATGCCAGCTCAAGCGGGACGTTTGACAGAAGACCAGATCAAGGTGCTCACAGCCTATGTCTGGGGTCTGTCGCGCCCGACCCAAACGGCTCAGGCTCAGTAAGTCTCGTGTATCCTGATCGGTGTCCAGCGTTCAGCTTGATGCCGATCAAGAGTCGCAGTAAATTCAGGCGGTGGTGGTTGATGTGCGATACCCTAATGGGTATCTGGCTCAACCCCTCCGCTTTTTCATTTGCGCCATGTCAGACCAACAAAAATCCCCCGAAGCGCCCGCGCGCGTGATACCCATCAAGGCCGAAGAGGCCACCACTGATGCTGCAAAGGCGGCGCGTCGCGAAGAAATTGTGTCGCTCTATAAAAAGAGCGAAAAAATCTACGCCCGTGAGGTGACCGGCTGGTTCACCAACTGGCGGTGGGTCATGGTGTGGTTGACCCAGTTGGTGTTTTATGTCACCCCTTGGCTGTACTGGAACGACCGTCAGGCGGTGCTGTTCGACCTGGGTACCCGTCGTTTTTATCTGTTCAATCTGGTTCTGTACCCGCAAGACCTGGTCTACCTGACCGCCTTGCTCGTTATCTCGGCCTATGGTCTGTTCCTGTTCACCACGGTGGCTGGCCGCTTGTGGTGCGGATACGCCTGTCCACAATCGGTCTACACCGAGATGTTCATGTGGATCGAGAACAAGATCGAGGGCAGTCGTGCCAAGCGCATGAAGATGGACAAGTCCCCCATGACGGCCGAAAAGTTTGCGCGCAAGGCCGCCAAACACACCGCATGGATTGCCGTCGCGCTGTGGACCGGTTACACCTTCGTGGGCTATTTCTCCCCGATTCGCGAACTCTGGCAATCGGTGATCTCCTTGGGCCTCGGCCCCTGGGAAACCTTCTGGATCCTGTTCTATGGCTTTGCCACCTATGGCAACGCGGGCTTCATGCGCGAGCAGGTGTGCAAGTACATGTGCCCGTATGCGCGCTTCCAGAGCGCCATGTTCGACCGTGACACGCTCATCATCAGCTACGACGAGAAGCGCGGCGAACCCCGAGGTGCCCGCTCGCGCAAGGCCAACGCCCAATCCATGGGACAGGGCGACTGCATCGACTGCACCTTGTGCGTTCAGGTCTGCCCTACCGGCATCGACATCCGCAAGGGCTTGCAATACGAGTGCATTGGCTGTGCCGCTTGCATTGACGCGTGCGACACTGTCATGGACAAGATGGGCACGCCTCGTGGGCTGATCCGTTACTCCACGCAGAATGCGATGGAAAAGGGCTGGGGCAGTAGTGAAATGTGGGGTCGCGTCACGCGGCCACGCGTGTTGATCTACACCGGCATCCTGGTGCTGGTGGTCGTGGCCTTCGTGATCAGTCTCTACAGCCGCCCGCCGTTCCGCGTCGACATCGTGCGTGACCGTGGCGCGTTGGCCCGCGTGGTCGATGATGGCTACATTGAAAACGTCTACCGCGTGCAGTTGATGAACGCCAGCGAGCGCGTCCAGCGCTACCGCATCGGTGTTGAGCAACTCAGTCAGGCCAAGGTTCAGGGTGGTGAAAACATCACTCTTGGCCCCGCAGAGGCTCGCTGGGTTCCGGTCGCGGTGCGGATTCCGCCTGAAGTCGGTGCGCGCATGGGCTCCGGTGCCACCGGCGTCACCATCTTGGTTGAGCAGTTGCGCCAGGGTGAAATGGCCCAGGTTGATGTGCGTGAGAAGACCACCTTCATGGTGCCGCGCTGACCTCTACTTTGATTTGGACAAAACATGACTCAGTCAGTGACCCCATCCAGTTCCTCCAACCCGGTGGACAACCCACCTTGGTACCGTCTGCCCATTGTCTGGATGGTCATCGGCGGGCCCGCGATCGTGGTGGTTGCCTCCTTGATCACGGTGGGGGTCGCCGTCAAGAATGTTGACCCTGTGTTGGATACCACCGCCACGCCGACTCAGAAGGAGGCGCCAGCCTCCAAGGCACGTAACCATGCCAACGAGGACGCGACGCCCACGGCGCCTGCCGAGCGATGAGGCTTGCAGCGAAAGCCTAGGGTTTCCTCTGCTGAAGGATGATGCTCACAGGAGGAACATGACTTGTGAGTCCCATTCATCAAGGAGAAGGGCATGTCGCAGCAATCACTTCGTTTCGCGCAGGTTCTCTGGCCCGCTTTTCTCATGGCGGGCGTCCTCGAAATGGTGGTCTTCAGCGTGCTGGACCCCTCTGCGCTCAGTTTTGGCGACTGGCATCCCGAGCCAGTGACCATTTACAGCTTGGCTTTCTTTGTTTTTTGGGCCTTGATCGCGGCGGCCTCCGCTGCGTCTCAGTGGATGGCCGGTTCGGTTCCGCCGGATGCCGCGGCGTCCGCTGGTCAGCCTGCTCAAGTTCGTCGGCGTCGCACGCGCCATGGCACGGCACAGCACGTTTGAGCTTGACGTCAAAAAGCCCGCTTGCCGCGGGCTTCATGATAAGTTGAAGACCTCCATAACGCTGAAGCGGTTGAGGTGAAGGTGATCAGCCCTTGACGTTATTCACCAAGGCACGCAAGCCCGCTTCGTTGGTGATACGGATGTCGCGCTGTTTCACCTCGAGCAGGCCTTCATCTTGAAACTTGGAGAACGTACGGCTAACGGTCTCCAGCTTCAGCCCAAGGTAGCTGCCAATCTCTTCGCGAGTCATACGCAGCACCAGCGCTGACGCCGAGAAGCCACGCGCGTGCAAGCGCTGTGTCAAATTGAGCAGGAAAGCGGCAAGACGCTCTTCAGCACGCATGCTACCCAGAAGAAGCATCACCCCGTGATCTCGCACGATCTCGCGGCTCATGATCTTGTGAAACTGGTGCTGTAAGTCAGAAAACTCACGTGACAACTCTTCAAGCTGGCCATAAGGGATGACGCAGACCTGTGAGTCCTCTAGCGCGATGGCATCGCAAGCGTGCCGATCGGTGCTGATGCCGTCGAGCCCCAGCAACTCGCCGGCCATCTGAAAGCCTGTCACCTGGTCACGACCGTCCTCAGAGGACACGCGGGTCTTGAAGAAGCCAGTCCGAACTGCATAGACAGAGCGGAAGGGGTCGCCCGTGTGGAAGAGGGCGTCGCCGCGCTTTACTGTGCGCCGGGTGGCCACCAAAGTGTCGAGGTGGCTCAATTGAGGCTGAGTGAGTCCGACGGGCAGGCACAGTTCGCGCAGATTGCAGCTGGAACAGGCAACCTTGAATGCGTCAAGCTTCACCCCGCCACACGATGAGTGGGCCTCGGTGCCATCGCCTTGGTTGCCTTGAGGCTGATTCGTAGAGGCGCTGCTGCCCGTGACATCGGTGATCGGAAAAATACTGTTCAACATGAGAAACCTCAAAGCGTGCCCGATTGTTGCCTCAATGACGGCGGAGTACTTGAGTTAAATCAACCCTGATGCCCATGAGTTTGGCACAGTCGCCCACATGAGCGAACCTGTCCTGATTCCCGCTGCCACCAGCGCCCCCGTTGTGTCCCGCGATATGTTGTCGCGGCTGGATGTCAACGGACCGCGGTACACGTCTTATCCGACCGCGGATCGGTTTGTGGAGGCCTATGGCCCTGCACATTACCGACAGGCATTGCAGCAACGTGCGGCGGGTGGCGGCGTCATCGGCGGCGCTGCCACGCCCCTGTCAGTGTACGTGCACATTCCGTTTTGCGAGTCGGTTTGCTACTACTGTGCCTGTAACAAGGTCATCACCAAGCACCACGAGCGCGCAACCGAGTATCTGGCTGCCCTGCGAACAGAAATCGAGCTGGTGAGCGGACAGCTCGGAGGTGCACAGCCGTTGTCCCAATTGCACTTTGGCGGCGGCAGCCCCACTTTCCTCTCGGATGACGAACTGGACGGCTTGATGGCGACATTGCGTCGCGCGTTTCGCTTTGTGGATGGTGGGGAGTACGCGATCGAGGTGGATCCGCGCACCATTGACGCCGCACGCCTGAAGCGACTGGCTGCCATGGGATTCAATCGTCTCAGCTTTGGTGTGCAGGACTTTGATCCACAGGTTCAGCAAGCCGTGCATCGCGTGCAGCCCTTTGAGCAGGTTGCCGAGCTCATGAAAGTGGCCCGCGACGAGGGGTTCATGTCCATCAACATGGATTTGATTTACGGCCTGCCCAAGCAGACGCCAGAAAGTTTCCAGCGCACCCTCCAGCAGGTCAGCTCGCTCAAACCTGACCGCATTGCGTTGTATGCCTATGCGCATCTCCCGCAACGGTTCAAGCCTCAGCGCCGTATTCATGCAGCCGATCTGCCCAAGGCTGAAGACAAGATTGGGATGCTGTCCAGCGCCATTGAAGCTTTCGGCTCAGCGGGGTATGACTACATTGGTATGGACCATTTCGCGCTGCATCACGACAGCCTTGCGGTCGCCAAGCGCCAAGGCCGACTGCACCGGAACTTCCAGGGGTACAGCACCCACCCGGACAGCGATCTGGTCGGACTGGGGGTGTCTGCGATTGGCAAGGTCGGCGCTCACTATTGCCAGAACGCCAAGACGCTCGATGAGTACTACGACGCCTTGCGAAATGGCGAGTTCCCGATCGTGCGGGGTTTGCACCTCTCGCGCGATGACTTGGTCAGACGCGCCGTCATCATGGCCTTGATGTGTCAGGGACGTGTCGATTTTGAGTCCATTGAATTGGCCTACCTGATCGATTTCAAGCAATACTTCGAGGCTGAATTGCGCCTGCTGGATCCGCTCGTTGAGTCGGGGTTGGTGCAAATGGAGTCAGACGGTGTTCGCGTTACGCCCTTGGGGTGGTACTTCGTTCGGGCGGTGGGCATGGTCTTCGACCGCTACATTCAGGCCGACAAGACCTTGGAGCGCTTCTCGCGCATCATTTGATCTCGCCGTTGCAAGCGGGGGGCGCTCATGCTGACAGGCCTGTTGCTGACAGCGCTGCTCATGGGGCTGGGTGGAATCGCACATTGCGCCGCGATGTGCGGTGCACCTTGTGCTGCGGCGTTTCCTCGTGGCGTGCCGCTCTTGGCACTCGCTGGTCGCTGCGTGGCCTACATGCTGCTGGGTTCGGTGGCGGCCACCGCTGCGGGCTTGATCTCGCGTTGGGGGCAGCAGATCAGCATGTTGCAGCCCATCTGGGTGATGTTGCAACTGGCCGCTGTACTGTTGGGCACCTGGCTGCTGTGGACGGGGCACATGCCGCGTCAGGTCAATGCCTTGGGACAGCAGGCGTATCACTCCCTGCGTCACAAATTCGCCTCCCGCGCTGAGTCGTCTGCGCTGCGGCCTTTGCGTCCCCTTGTGCCTTTTGTCGCGGGGATGGCTTGGGCAGCCATGCCTTGCGGGCTGCTCTACGCTGCCTTGATGGTCGCGGCCTTGGCCTCTGAGCCATGGGGTGGGGCGCTGGTCATGCTCACCTTTGCCCTTCCCAGTGCCTTGGGCGTGTGGGCGGCGCCGGCCCTGTTCAAATGGTTGGGGCGCGTTGTCTCGCGCCAGCAAGCGGTGACAGACAACCGCGGCGCCGTGGTCCCCATTCTTTGGCTCAAATCGCCACGCGCCGGCAGCCCTGTTGAGACTGCGCCTGCGCCTGTGGAGCCGTCGGCGGTGGGGGGCGGTTCACTTTTTGATCCGCGCTGGGCTGTGCGGCTGGCCGGTTTGAGTCTGGCTCTGCTCGCGGGGTGGGCTGTCTCACATCAACTGATGACACAGTGGCAGGCCTGGTGTGCCTGACACTGGTGTTATCGCGCGATGTGGTGTGCCGGTCGCGCAGTAGAATGAAAACCGACCGTTGCCGACATCCATGGCACCGGATTCACGGATAACGCCAAACGCGGAGACCTACATCATGTATCAGCACATCAAAGTGCCCGAAGGTGGGCAGAAGATCACGGTGAACCCGGACTTCTCCCTGAATGTCCCCAATAACCCCATCATTCCCTACATTGAGGGCGATGGCACAGGTTTCGACATCACCCCAGTGATGATCAAGGTGGTGGACGCAGCGGTTGAGAAGGCTTACAACGGCAGCCGCAAGATCCACTGGATGGAAATTTACGCCGGTGAGAAATCCACCCGCGTCTACGGCCCCGATGTGTGGCTGCCTGAGGAAACGCTGCAGGTTCTGAAGGACTATGTCGTGTCTATCAAGGGACCGCTCACCACTCCGGTTGGTGGCGGCATCCGTTCTTTGAACGTTGCCCTGCGCCAGGAACTTGACCTGTACGTCTGCCTGCGACCGGTACGCTATTTCAAGGGCGTTCCCTCTCCGGTCAAGGAGCCCGAGAAGACTGACATGGTCATCTTCCGCGAGAACTCGGAAGACATCTACGCCGGCATTGAATTCGAAGCCCAGAGTGATAAGGCCAAGAAGCTGATCAAGTTCCTTCAGGACGAGTTCGGCGTCAAGAAGATCCGCTTCCCCGAAACCTCAGGTATCGGCATCAAGCCTGTGTCGAAAGAGGGTACCGAGCGGTTGGTGCGCAAGGCCCTGCAGTACGCCATCGACAACGACAAGCCCAGCGTGACCTTGGTTCACAAGGGCAACATCATGAAGTTCACCGAAGGTGGATTCCGTGACTGGGGCTACGCTTTGGCGCAAAAGGAGTTTGGCGCTGAGCTGATCGATGGAGGTCCATGGTGCAAGTTCAAGAGTCCGAAGACGGGCAAGGACATCATCGTCAAGGACGCCATTGCCGACGCCTTCCTGCAACAGATTCTGTTGCGTCCTGCCGAGTACAGCGTGATCGCCACGCTGAACCTCAACGGTGACTACGTCTCTGACGCACTGGCTGCACAAGTTGGCGGCATCGGCATTGCTCCCGGCGCCAACCTGTCCGACTCCGTCGCCATGTTCGAAGCGACTCACGGTACCGCGCCGAAGTACGCAGGCAAGGACTATGTGAACCCCGGTTCCGAAATTCTGTCGGCAGAGATGATGCTGCGTCACATGGGCTGGGTTGAGGCCGCCGACCTGATCATCTCGTCGATGGAGAAGTCCATCTTGAGCAAGCGTGTCACCTATGACTTCGCTCGTTTGCTGGATGGTGCAACCCAAGTGTCATGCTCGGGCTTTGGCGAGGTCATGATCGAGCACATGTGATCGTCTGATCGCCCTTGTCGGGCGCTCGCTTGATCTTCGAACCCTGACGCGTGAACGTGTCAGGGTTTTTTATTGCTTAACTCCAGACATCAAGGGGTGGGTCGGTTGCCAAGGCTTTGAGGAGATCAGACCTTGACACAAAGCCGATCACCCTGCCTTCGGCCTCTGTCACGGGAAGTCCTGGCAAACCGGTTTCCAGCAGCAGGGAGGCCACGCGCCTGAGGTCGGTGTCAATGTGTGCGCTGGGCACTGGTGACCACATGACCTCAATGACAGGGCTGGCGAGCATGGCTTGCCAGGCATCCGCATCGTCCACGGCTGGCGCCAGCCATTGCGGCGGCAGCAATTCCGCGCGTGTGACCAAACCTACGAGGGTGCCCGTCTCATTGACAACCGGGGCCTGTCCGACACGGTGGTTCTGCAAGATCTGCCATGCTTCGCGGACGTTGACATTCGATGGGACGACGTGTGATGGACGTTGCATCACATCACCTACTGTCGTCAAAGGCTGGCGTGTTTCCGGCCTGTAAGCTTGCAACACGCGGTGTACCGAGGGTTGGGTGTTCGCTTCGCCCTGTCCGACCATCTCGTCATCGAGGCCTGTGGCCACGGAGGTGGTGGAGCGCACCCTAGCAGCTGGTGTCAGTGCCTGTGTTTTGCGAAGCTGTTCCAGCGTGCCTGAAAAGACGTGGCCGTACGGGCTGTAGACATAAAACATCTGCGGACCTCGGAAGCGCAACGGTGGACGTGTGATGGAAAGGGTACCCGAATGTGCCCCTGAAAACAAAAAACCCGCCAACGGCGGGTTCTCCAACCAAGGTGCGCTCAATTGAGTCAATGAGGCAGGCTGTGCACGGAACTGGGGTGCTCGCGGAAGTGCAGGTCATCCAACCCCCCGGGTGTGGTGTCTGCGGCGTTCCCGTCAATCTGCTGGATGTTCTGCGCCAGCATCCCCTTGGGGCCAGCCACAAGCTCATAATGAACCCGCGAGCCTTGCTTCAGTGTGCGGAAGCCATCCATCTGGATGGCTGAAAAATGGGCAAACACGTCGCCCCCGCCTTGATCGGGTTCGATGAAGCCAAATCCTTTGGCGTCGTTGAACCACTTGACAATCCCTGTGGCCATGATGCAGCCCTCCTGTTAATTTGTGCACATTTTCTGGGGGTTGGCGCGGCGATGTCAAGCTTCGAAATGTGACGAAGAGGTGGGTGTATTCCCTTGGTGCGCACCCGGAGACCGACCTTGAATTCGTCAGGGTGAACCCAAGCTGAGTCAGCAGGAATTCGGTGCTCCCGTAGAATGGATTCATGACCATTTTCTTGAATCAGCGTGCCTCCGCGCAGCCTCCTGGTCCAGGTGGTGAAGGCGAGGGTGCGGCCGTTGTCGAGAAACAAGCCCAGCGCGTTGAGCCGCCAAAGCTCTACCAGGTCGTCATGCTCAATGACGATTTCACGCCAATGGAGTTCGTTGTTTACGTCTTGCAGGCCCATTTTCGCCACGACATCGAAACGGCTACCCAAATCATGCTAAAAATCCATCACGAGGGTCGTGGTGTGTGCGGGGTCTACACCAAAGACATCGCGGCCACAAAGGTCGAACTCGTTCTTGCCGCCGCCCGCGAAGCCGGGCATCCCTTGCAGTGCATTATGGAGACCGCATGATTGCGCAAGAGTTGGAAGTCAGTCTGCACATGGCCTTTGTCGAGGCCCGTCAGCAGCGCCATGAGTTCATCACGGTCGAGCACTTGCTCCTGGCCTTGATCGACAACCCTTCAGCTTCCGAGGTGTTGAAAGCTTGTGCCGCCAATACAGATGAGTTGCGTAAGAGTCTGGATCAGTTCGTCCGTGACAACACACCCACGGTTGGCGGGAACGACGAGGTCGATACGCAGCCAACCCTGGGTTTTCAACGGGTGATCCAGCGCGCCATCATGCACGTCCAGTCTTCTGGTAACGGCAAGAAAGAGGTGACCGGTGCCAACGTGCTCGTGGCGATCTTCGGTGAGAAGGATTCACACGCGGTGTATTACTTGCATCAGCAAGGTGTGACCCGTTTGGATGTGGTCAATTTCATCGCTCACGGCATTCGCAAGACTGATCCGCCTGAGTCGTCGCGTTCGGCCCCTGAGGGTGGTCCCGGGGCTGGTGAGGGAGATCGCGAGGAGGCTGAGAGCAAGGCGTCGCCTCTGGAGCAATACACCCAGAACTTGAACCAGCATGCCCGTGACGGCAAGATCGACCCGTTGATTGGGCGTGACGCCGAGGTTGAGCGCGTCATTCAAGTCTTGTGCCGTCGCCGCAAAAACAATCCTTTGCTCGTGGGTGAGGCCGGGGTAGGTAAGACCGCGATTGCCGAGGGATTGGCTTGGCGTATCACCCAGAAGGACGTCCCGGATGTTCTGGCGGATGCCGAGGTGTTTGCCCTCGACATGGGGGCCTTGTTGGCTGGCACCAAATACCGTGGTGACTTCGAGCAGCGCTTGAAGGCAGTGATCAAGCAGTTGAAGGAGCAACCTGGTGCGGTGCTCTTCATCGATGAAATTCATACGCTGATCGGCGCGGGTGCCGCTTCGGGCGGAACCCTCGATGCCAGTAACCTGCTTAAGCCAGCGCTCAGTTCTGGCCAACTCAAGTGCATCGGTGCGACGACGTTCACCGAGTACCGTGGCATCTTCGAGAAGGATGCAGCCTTGTCTCGACGGTTCCAGAAAGTGGAAGTGGCTGAGCCTTCCGTGGAGCAGACCATCGAGATCCTCAAGGGCCTGAAGTCACGCTTTGAGGAGCATCACAGCGTCAAGTACTCGCTGAACGCCCTGCAGGCGGCTGCGGAGTTGTCGGCCAAGTTCATCAATGATCGTCACCTGCCGGACAAGGCGATTGACGTCATCGACGAGGCGGGCGCGGCACAGCGTATTCTTCCCAAGAGCAAGCAGAAGAAGACCATCACTCGCACCGAGGTGGAGGAAATCGTGGCCAAGATCGCCCGTGTGCCTTCGACCAGTGTGTCCAGTGATGATCGTTCCAAGCTGAAGAACCTCGACCGAGATCTGAAAAGCGTGGTCTTCGGTCAGGATGCGGCCATTGATGCTTTGGCCTCCGCCATCAAGATGGCACGGTCAGGTCTGGGTAAGCCAGACAAGCCGATTGGCTCCTTCTTGTTCAGCGGTCCGACCGGTGTGGGCAAGACCGAGGTGGCCAAGCAACTGGCGTACATCCTCGGAATCGAGTTGATCCGCTTCGACATGTCGGAGTACATGGAGCGCCACGCCGTCAGTCGCTTGATTGGCGCGCCTCCTGGCTATGTGGGCTTTGATCAGGGGGGCTTGCTGACCGAAGCAGTCTCCAAGAAACCCCATGCCGTCTTGCTGCTGGACGAGATCGAGAAGGCGCACCCCGACGTGTTCAACATCCTGCTGCAGGTGATGGACCATGGCACCCTGACAGACAACAACGGGCGCAAGGCGGATTTCCGTAACGTCCTCATCATCATGACGACCAATGCCGGGGCGGAAACCTTGCAGAAGTCGACCATTGGTTTCACGACTCAACGCGAGTCGGGTGACGAGATGGCCGACATCAAGCGGGCGTTCACGCCGGAGTTCCGCAACCGCTTGGATGCCATCGTGGGCTTCAAACCTTTGGACGAGGAAGTCATCCTGCGTGTCGTGGACAAGTTCCTGCTGCAGTTGGAAAGCCAGCTCGTTGAGAAGAAGGTGGAGGTGACCTTCACCGATGCCCTGCGCCGTCATCTGGCCAAGCGCGGTTTCGATCCGCTCATGGGCGCCCGTCCAATGCAGCGTTTGATTCAGGACACCATCCGCCGAGCGCTGGCCGATGAGTTGCTGTTTGGCCGCTTGGTCGATGGCGGCCGCTTGACCGTGGACGTTGTGGAGAAGGCCGAAGGTGAGCCGGAAATCAAGCTGGACATTCACGCCTCAGGCAAGAAGAGCGACAAAGCCAAGCCCGAGCCAGCGACGGCAGCTTGAGCGCCGCATTGCAAAAATGAAAGGGCCAGCGACGCTGGCCCTTTTTGTTGCAGATGCGTGTGGGTGTGCAGCAGATGCGATGCTTCAGCTCAGTGCCATGCGTTCGAAGCCATGGGCTTGCCAGCGCAGTACCTCGGCGCGAGCATGTTGACCATGGTCCAAGTCCCAATCGCTGAGCACGTGGCGGATGCCACCCTCCGGTCCAAAGGATTCGCTTTTCGGCCGATGCGTATGACCATGAATCAGGCAGTCGACCCCTGCGGCACGCATCCACTCAGTGGCGGCAGCTTCATCCACATCTGCCCACGCTGTTTGGGCTTGGGTCTGTTGATGAGCCTGACTGGCAGCACGCATCTGGCGCGCCTGAGCGAGTCGCGCCTGCAGCGGCGCAGCCAGGAAGGCAGCCTGCCAAGCAGGCTGACGCACCTGCGAACGAAAGCGCAGATAGTCGGTATCAGCCAAACACAATTCGTCACCGTGGATGAGCAACGCACGCTGACCCCATGCGGAGAGAACCGTAGGGTCGGGGAGGACGTGCGCGGCACAATCTGTCAGCATGTCACTGCCCAACAGAAAGTCGCGGTTACCAACCATGATGCCCAAGTAGCGCCGCTGGCCAAAGTCTCGCAGCATGCGCGCGCAGGCCTGCTCATACGGTTGATGGCGCATGTCATCGCCCACCCAGGCCTCGAACAGGTCACCCAGAATGAAGACCGCATCAGCTGATGTATCGCGCAGGTAATGCGCCAGAGCAGCCGTGGTAAGGGGCAGGTCTTCGTGAAGGTGCAGGTCGGAGATGAAATCAATGCACCGCCACGAGGGCGGTGCATTCAGGGTGTTCGACGGGGGGAAGGGGGGCTTCCCCATGTGATCAGACTTCGACGGCCTTGGTGATCACGACATCTTCGAGCGGCACGTCGTCGTGGAAGCCCTTGCGGCCAGTCCTGACCTTCTCGATGGCATCGATCACCTCCGTGCCTGCCACAACCTTGCCAAACACGGCATAACCCCAACCTTGGGCCGATTCCGACTTGAAGTTCAGGAAATCATTGTTGGTGCTGTTGATGAAGAACTGGGCGCTGGCCGAGTGCGGTGCGCTGGTGCGGGCCATCGCAATCGTGTACTTGTCGTTCTTCAGGCCATTGTTGGCCTCGTTTTGAATCTCGCCTTTGGTGGGCTTTTGTTTCATGCCGGGCTCGAAGCCGCCGCCCTGAACCATGAAGCCCTTGATAACGCGGTGAAAGATGGTGCCGTCATAGTGACCGGCCTTCACGTATTCAAGAAAATTGGCCACGGTGATGGGGGCCTTGGCGTCATCCAGTTCCAGGCGGATGGTGCCAGCGGTCGTTTGCAGTTCAACGGTCTTGGTCATGTTCACTTCTCGATGGAAACTTGTTTGATGATGATGGGGGTGACAGGCACATCGCCGTGCGGACCCTTGCGCGTTGTGTTGACGGTACGAATCTTGTCCACCACATCCATACCTTTGGTGACTTTGCCGAAAACGGCATAACCATCGCGCGAGCCAGGTCCTGTGGCGTTCAGGAAGAGATTGTCCTTCACATTGATGAAGAACTGCGCGGTTGCAGAGTCAGGCACGCTTGTCCGTGCCATGGCAATGGTTCCACGCAGATTGCTCAAACCGTTGTTGCTCTCAAGTGGGATAGGTGGATTCGTGGGCTTCTCTCGCAGGTCTTCTGTCATGCCCCCCCCCTGAATCATGAATCCATCAATGACGCGGTGAAAGATGGTGCCGCTGTAGTGCCCCGACTTGACGTAGTTGAGAAAGTTCGCCACGGTTCTGGGCGCCTTGGCAGCATCCAGCTGGATGACGATGTCGCCCTGTGTGGTGCTGAGTTTGACGGTCTGCGCCTGCGCGAGCAGGGCGCCAAGGCTCAGGGCGCTGGCCAGGATCACATTGCGAATCATCCGATCACTCCTTCGTAGAAGATTTTCCAGAGGCCACCCTCTTTGCCCCAGTATTGACGCTTGACGGAGCCGGTTCGTTGACCCTCCGCGACTTCGCCGAATGTCACGACCAGAATGTCGCTTTTGTCGCGCCATCCGAGGATGGCCAAGTCTTTCAGTTCAATGGCTTTGCCTCTTGACTGACTGACATCACGCTCCACGGCTTGGCGCCAGCGTGTGAAATCCTTGTTGCCAGCTGAAAACTGAGGCGAATAGAAGGACATCACACGACCGATGTCGCCACTGGCCCGTGCGACTCGCCAGCCCTCGATCATGTTTTGCAGGCTGCGCCGTTGCGGTTCAACTTTGGTGGGAGGGACCCATTGCAGTGAGCGAGCGATCACCACAGGCGTGGTGCGAGGCTGAACCTGGTCAAGGATGCTCTGCAGTTCCGGGTTGGCCAGGGCCACGCAACCATCGGTGCTCTCAGGGCTGCGGGCATAGCTGTCGCTCGGGACGCCATGCAGCCAGATGCCGCTGCCGGTTCGGCCGAGCCGACGGTCGTACTCGTTCGGATAATTGAGCGGCAAGGCGCCAGCCCCGTAGAAATCTGTCAGCTGACTTGGATTGAGCCGACTGGTGATGTAGTACACGCCCAGCGGCGTACGCTGGTCCCCTTCGAAACTCTTTTCCGGTCCCAGTTTGCCAATGGAGGCGTAGTGGTCTGCGACGAGCTTCAGGCCGTGGGGGCCATTTTCAAACAGGTAAAGCCTTGAGCGACTGGCATCGACGGCGATCGCATGACGGGTGGTCGGTGGCAGAGCGATGAACTGTGCGGGCAGCGCTCCTTCAGGGGGGCGCTCACGCAATGCCGTCAGGCGCCTATTGGCTTCCAGCCGCAATTGAGCGAGGCGCTCCTGTGCCCGTCCGGCAATCGAGGCTGGCGCATTGCCCATGGTAGGCAAGGCCTGTGTGCGAGCCATCAGCAGGTCACCATAGACCAGTTGAGCCAGCTGGAAGTTGGGCACGTCACGCACAAGCGCCTCGGCCTTGACAAGGGCCATATCGGTTTGCGCGTGGCCTACCAGCCGGTAAATCTCGAGCAGACGGGCTTCTGCGCTGGCCGACTGGCGGGGCAGCGCACGCGGTGCGACCGCCGGCGGGGGCGCTGGCTTCTTGGGAGCGTTGGCAACAGCTGGTGTGGGCTTCTTGCCCTTCGCCGGCTCCTTGTCGCGAGCCATTGCGCCGCTGTTCAGCCCCCAGGCCAGTGTCAGCAGCACAGCCGAAACAAGTGTTCGGCGAAACTCATACTTCATCACGAACCGGCGCTTTCCTTCGCAATCAGCCACTTGCCACCAGAGCGAATGAGCTCAAGACGCTTGGTGCTGTTGATGTTCAGGTTGTCGGCACGATAAGCCTGGCGGTAACGGACAGAGGCCTTGTCCCCCTTGATGTCAACGTCAATGTTAGATACCTCGACGCTGATTTTGCGCTTGCTGACGATGCGGTCACGACGCTCAGTCTCCCAGGCTTTGCGCGAGCCCTTGCCGCCGTTGAAATCGCGCGTGTAGGCCGCATAGTAGGCGTTCATGTCTTTGCGGCTCCATGCGGACGCCCAGCGCTCGACAGCAGTTGCCACGTCACGTTCGGCGGCGGTGTTGTCGGATTTGGGTTCTGCTTTGGGCTCAGGCTTGGGCTCGACCTTGGCAACCACAGGTGCAGGGGCGGGCTTGACGGGGGTGACACTTGGCGTCGCTGGTGCGGGTGTCGGTGTCACTGCCGGCGCAGTGGGGGGGGCGACTGGGCGTGTCGTCGCTGGCGCAGCAGGGGGCACATTGCCCGCCGCAGCGGCCACGATGCTGTTGCGCTCCTTGGGGAACAGGTCCCGAACCATGGCCAGTTTGGGTGCAACGGCAGAACGTGTGTCGATTTGAAGTGCCTTCGAGTAGGCCTGGCTGGCCAGTTTGGCATACACATCCCCCAGGTTCTCATACGCGGTCGCGTAACTCGGGTTCGTGCGGATGGCCATTTCCAGGGCGTTGCGCGCCTTGTCGTACTGGCCTTGCTGCGCGTAAAGCACAGCGAGGTTGTTAAAGGGTTCAGGCAACTCGGGATAGTCTTCCGTCAGCTTCGTGAACGCGGTCACGGCTTCGGCAGAGCGGCCCGCCTGCGACAAACTGATGCCTCGCAAAAAACGCATCATGGGGTCGCGAGGCTTGCCGTTGAGGTACTGGTCGGCCTTTTGCAGTGCCTCGGTATTCTTTCCGGCGGCCAACAGTTTCTGAACCTCGGCGATGTCGTCTGCACGGGCGCTGAACGTGGTCATCGACAGGGCCGCGACGGTCAGACATTGGGCGGCGAGGGACGTCAGACGCAATCCGAATCGGGACGCAGCAGCTTGCATGAGAGACATGGGCAAATCAGTGTGTTGTCGTAGGGCGCACTGTGCGCGGGGGACCTGCGGCAAACCGGGCCTGAGTCGGCCTGGCCGAGCGCTCGCATCGGAAGCGCAAGAATAACAGCCCAACCGGACTGTCCCTGGAGGGTTCCCCCTGAACACAGGTCATCCCGCTATACTCGGCAGATTGTATCTGAGTGGTTCTGGCGCGAGATTCGACGTTTCTGATCGTCTCTTGCTCGCCCTTTGACGGGCCTGCCGCTGCCCCCGATTCCTTCTTTCTCATGAGTTTGCGTCTTTTTAACAGCCTGTCGCGTCAGATCGAGTCTTTTGTGCCCCTGACGCCCGGGCAGGTCCGCATGTACGTCTGCGGCATGACCATTTACGACTTCTGCCATGTCGGTCATGCGCGCATGATGATGTCCTTCGATGTGGTCCAGCGTTGGTTGAAGGTGTCGGGCTATCGGGTGACTTACGTTCGGAACATCACCGACATCGACGACAAGATCATTCGTCGTGCGGTCGAGCGAGGCATCACCATTCGGGAGTTGACCGACGAGATGACCCGCGCCATGCATGAAGACATCGCTGCGCTGGGTATCGAGCCTCCGACGCACGAGCCGCGTGCCACAGAGTACGTTGGGCAGATGCTCGACCTCATTGGCAAACTGGAGCACAAGGGTTTGGCCTATCGGGCACCCAACGGTGACGTGAACTACGCCGTGCGCAAGTTTGAAGGCTACGGAAAGCTCTCGGGTAAGTCGCTTGACCAGTTGCGCGCAGGTGAGCGTGTGGCGGTCGACGATGGCAAGTTGGATCCTCTGGATTTCGTCCTCTGGAAGGCGGCCAAGGCGGAAGAGCCTGCGGACGCCAAGTACGATTCGCCTTTCGGCGCAGGTCGTCCGGGCTGGCACATTGAGTGCTCTGCCATGAGTTGCGCGCTGCTGGGCGAGCATTTCGACATCCACGGCGGCGGACTCGATCTGCAGTTCCCGCATCATGAAAACGAGATCGCGCAGAGCGAAGGGGCCTCCGGTCAACCGTTTGTCAATTACTGGTTGCACAACGGCTTTCTCAACGTCGACAACGAGAAGATGTCCAAGTCTTTGGGCAATTTCTTCACCATTCGCGACGTGCTGAAGGACTACGACGGTGAAACCATCCGTTTCTTCATGTTGCGGGTGCATTATCGGAGCCCATTCAACTTCAGCGATGCGGGTCTGGACGATGCGCGGATCGGTTTGCGGCGCCTTTACACGGCACTGGACGCCGCAAGCTTGAGTGATGGGGCTGCGATCGATGTGAATTGGTCGCACCCGATGGCCGCACGTTTCAAGGCCGCCATGGACGAGGACTTCAATACGCCGATCGCGGTGTCCGTCTTGTTCGATCTGGCTGCAGAGGTGAACCGTTCCGGTTCTGCGGAGGCCGCGCATTTGTTGAAGGGCTTGGCGGGTTGCTTGGGCCTGCTTCAACAGGCGCCCAAGGCCTACCTGCAGGGCGGTGTATCGGGTGATGGCCTCGACGCTGCGGCAATTGAAGCCCTGATCGTGGCGCGAGCCGATGCCAAGAAGGCGCGTGATTTCGCGCTGGCTGACCGCATTCGTGCGGACCTGGCAGCGCAAGGCATCGAGTTGAAAGACGGCCCGCAGGGCACGACCTGGGTGAAGGCCTGATGGGTA
>Ga0114984_1000362_pt1 | contig 17798 bp, 14 predicted proteins | sample Shrwel1BS1Day1_FD_96987 | JGI IMG/M metagenome (GOLD analysis project Ga0114984, IMG submission 96987) | Subsurface microbial communities from deep shales in Ohio, USA - Utica-3 well 1 S-1-Day1 | ecosystem: Environmental > Aquatic > Deep subsurface > Shale gas/oil reservoir > Produced water/Flow...
ATAGCTCGAGGTCAACGCTGTTGGCGTGTTCCCGCAGGATATCCGTCAGCATCTGCTGGGCATCCTCGAACAGGATTTCTTCCCGGTTCTGCTCCATTAGCGCCTGCAGGCAGCTGAGCACCAGGGGGCCTCGGGTGGCTGACAGCAGCTTCCAGGCCGGATGCTGGTGTCGTGCGACCAGGTAGGCGCGGGTTCTCAGGTGGGTTTGTTCGTCCATTGGCAATCGGAAGCATCATCTGGAAAAGGTTGGGCGAGAAAGATAACTTCTATAGTAACGGGGGGACGGTTCCCACTACAACGGAACTGCTGGCCATGCCGGCGTTGACCACGATGCGTTCGAGGCCGCCCAGGCCCGGGCCGTGCCCATGCCCAAGCCACGACTGGCTCCGGTAATCAGGATGTTACGTCGCATTCTCCACTCCTGTTATTGGCGCCGTTTTAGCCGGGGCTCTTTATATAAACCACGTTCTTATCGCCAACCCGGATCTCGAACAGCTCACTGGCCTTGATCAGGTCGCTCAGTTTTTTGTAACCGTAGTTCACCGGCGAGAAGGAACTGTTGTTGGAGATGTATTGGCCTACCTTACCAAGGTGCGCCCAGCCATCGTCATCGGCGGTTTGCTCGACGGCGGTGCGCAAGGTTCTGACCAGTACGGAGTCGCCCCGGAGCTGGTTGCGGCCCCATTTTTTCCGGGCTCTGGCGACCGGCTCTGTGCCGCTCTCACCTTCACCTTCACCTTCACCTTCACCTTCGTCCGCCTCGTCCCGGAGGTTTTCGGTGTAGATGAACTGGGAACAGGCGTTCACAAAGGGCAGGGGTGTCTTCCGCTCGCCGAATCCGAATACGGGTAAGCCCGCTTCCAGGATTCGCATCACCAGTGGTGTGAAGTCGCTGTCACTGGTCATCAGGGCGAAGGCGTCCACATTGCCGCTGTAGAGCAGGTCCATGGCGTCGATGATCATTGAAGCATCGGTGGCGTTCTTGCCGGTGGTGTAGGCGAACTGCTGGATGGGGCGGATGGCATTGGGGTGCAGTTTTTCAATCCAGCCGCCCAGTTGCGGGCCGTTCCAGTTGCCGTGGGCGTGCCGTATGTTCACGGCACCGTACTTGGCCAGTTCCTGGAGCACACCCTCGATGGCCTGGTGGCTGACGTTGTCGCAGTCGATCAGCAGGGCAATTCGGTAGTTGGAGCTCATCTTCCTTGAGGTTTCCTTTTGGTTATTGCCAGTTTTTGCAAAGTTGATCTTCAACTTTGCACCAGAGTTGATCATTATTCTATTCATAACAGATGTAACTTTCCCGAAGCGACAGCGGGTGCCTGCTCTTTTGAATAACACCCCTCTTCAGAATCCGTCGCTGAAGCATCCCGAAGCCGGGAAATGTGCCACGCATTTTGCATGTCACTAACCGGGGCGCACCGAATTTGCGTCTGTTTGCGTCTGAAAGGAACAACCAGAAAGCAGAAAGGTGCCCCGGCCACACTCCGCCCGGAGTGTGGCCGGCACTTTTACAAGACACAGCGCGCCCGCATCCGTACATTAGGGTGTATCAGGAAAATGCAGGGGAGTCTATGTCCCACCAATACGCCTACCAACTGGGCACGCGAACCTGGTCGTTCAGGAACCTGGGGGATGTCTTGGCGAAGGCGACGCCCGCCAGGTCAGGCGATCGACTTGCCGGAGTGGCTGCTTCCAGTGCTGAAGAGCGCGTGGTGGCCCAGATGTGCCTGGCCGAAATCCCGCTGAAACAGTTCCTGAACGAAACCCTCGTGCCATACGAGTCCGACGAAATCACACGGCTGATCCTCGACGAGCACGATGCCGCCGCCTTTGCTCCGGTGGCTCACCTGACCGTGGGTGATTTCAGGAACTGGCTGCTGAGTGACCACGCCACGCCTGCGGTGCTCAAGGCGCTGCGCCCGGGTCTGACGCCGGAAATGGTGGCGGCGGTGTCCAAGCTGATGCGCAATCAGGATCTGATACTGGTTGCCCGTAAGTGCGAAGTTGCCAGCGGGTTCAGGAACACCATCGGCCTGCCGGGGCATCTTTCAACCCGCCTGCAACCCAATCACCCGACGGACGATGTGGCCGGTATTGCCGCGAGTATTCTGGACGGTCTGCTGTATGGCAATGGCGATGCGGTGATAGGCATCAATCCCGCCACCGACAACGTCAGCCAGTCCATCAAGTTGATGCAGCTGATGGACGAGGTGATTCAGAAATACGGGATTCCCACCCAGTCCTGTGTGCTGACCCATGTCACCAACACACTGGAGGCGATCGAGCAGGGTGCGCCGGTGGATCTGGTGTTCCAGTCCGTTGGCGGCACGGAGGCTACGAATCGCAGCTTCGGCTTTGATCTTGCCACCCTCAGAGAGGCCCATGATGCGGCGTTGTCCCTTAACCGTGGCACGGTCGGCAACAACGTCATGTACTTTGAGACCGGGCAGGGCAGTGCGCTGTCTGCCAATGCCCATCATGGTCTTGATCAGCAGACCTGCGAGGCCCGCGCCTACGCGGTTGCCCGAAAGTTCAATCCGCTGCTGGTGAATACGGTTGTGGGTTTTATCGGGCCGGAATACCTGTTCGACGGCAAGGAAATCATCCGTGCCGGGCTTGAAGATCACTTCTGCGGCAAGTTGCTGGGCCTGCCCATGGGCTGCGACATCTGCTACACCAACCACGCCGAGGCGGACCAGAACGATATGGATAACCTGCTGACGCTGCTGGGCGTGGCCGGTTGCACCTTCATCATGGGGATTCCGGGCTCGGATGATATCATGCTGAACTACCAGACCACGTCCTTCCATGACGCTCTCTTTGCACGGCGGGTATTGGGTCTCCGGCCGGCGCCGGAGTTCGAGCAGTGGCTGACCCGAATGCGTATCTTCGAAGATGCGAAGCGCTTCGAGCCCAGCGCCGCGCTGCCCGATGCCTTCGGCCCGGCATTGAGGGCAATAGCGGGGAGGGCGGATCATGAGTGAGAAACGTCCACTGGTGCACCAGAACCCCTGGCGAAAGCTGAGGCAGTTTACTGACGCCCGTATCGGCCTGGGCCGGGCCGGGATCAGCCTGCCCACGCACGAACTCCTGCAATTCCAGCTGGCCCACGCCCGGGCGATTGACGCAGTCCACTGCCCGCTGGACGTGGCAAAACTTCAGGCCGACCTCGTGACCGCCGGGGTTGTCGGCAAGCAGGAGGAAGTTCTGGCACTGAAGAGCCAGGCTCCGGACCGCGGGATTTACCTGCAAAGGCCTGACCTGGGTCGGGTATTGTACCGGCCGTCCCGGGATCTTCTCTCCGAGCGGGTTCCCGCTGGGGGAGATGCACCGGACCTGGCCATCGTGATTGTCGACGGCTTGTCATCCTGGGCGGTTCAGACCAACGCGGCCCCCATGGTGGCCCGGCTGAAGGCAGATCTGGAAGCGGAGAAGGGCAAGTGGCGCCTGGCGCCGTTGACCATTGTCGAGCAAGGACGCGTCGCTATCGGTGATGACATCGGCTCTGTGTTGCGGGCGCGGGCGGTGCTCGTGCTGATTGGAGAACGGCCCGGCTTGAGCTCACCGGACAGCCTCGGGGCTTATCTGACCTGGGGGCCGCGCACCGGCCGCAATGACGCCGATCGCAACTGCATTTCAAACATTCGTCCCGCAGGACTCAGTTATTCCAACGCCAGCCAGCGACTCCTCTATCTGATTCGGGAAGCCTTTCGGAGACAGCTCTCCGGCGTGGCGCTCAAGGACCGGACGGAAGAGGTGGTGATTGACCAAAAGAGTGAAAACAAACACTTTCTCTGAAAGATCTGTAAACCATACGATTTGGCAAGAAATTGCCCGCTCACCCTGTCCGGATTTCTCAAACTTTCCGGCGTAACTCCCTGCCACCTTGCGGTTTCCATCCAGTCCTGATCTGGCCGTATCAGCCGTGCCTGAAGTGTGCAGCCTCAGGCCAGCGGGTCGGCCATCGGCAGCTTCAGGGTGAATGAGGTTCCTTCTCCGGGAATCGAAGCGACCGAGATCTCTCCCCGATGTTTTTCCACTACGGTCTTCACGAATGACAGCCCCAGCCCCGCGCCGTGAACACCGGCCAGCTCGGTGCTTTTCTGGCGCATGAACCGGTCAAAAAGGTGGGGCAGTTCCTGCTGATCAATACCGCTGCCTTCATCCGAGACCGTCAGGCAGGCCTGGTGGCCGGCCCGGAATACCTGGACGCTGACGGTGGAGCCGGGCGGGCTGTACTGCACGGCGTTGGTCATCAGGTTGATCACGGCCCGTTCCAGCAGCTCCGCGTTGCCCCGCAGCCACAGGTCCTCGGTGCCTTGCAGCGAAATTTCGATGTGTTTCTCGGCGGCCTGTTCGCTGACGCTGTCCCTGGCATTCTCGGCGATAGCCAGGAACTCACATTCGTAGAACCGGGTCTCGGTCAGCTGTTCGGCACGGGCCAGCTGCACGAATTCTTCGGCCAGGTGGTAGCTGCGCCGGGCCAGCTTGCCCAGTTGTTCCAGTTGCGCCGGTTCGATGCTGGAGGGATCCCGTTTCAGCTGCTCGATGAGGGCGAGCTGGGACACCAGCGGCGAGCGTACATCGTGGGAGATGAAGTCGATCGCTTCCCGGTGCTGGCGCTGTTGTTCCCGCAACTCGGAGATGTCCGAGATGTTGGCGATGATGCCGTGCTGGTTCGTATCCGGCAGGGCGAACGGGGCAAAGTGGATCAGGAAGTCCTTGTCATGGATGCGCAGGTCCACCGTGCGGCTCTGTTGCATGGTCAGGGTTTCCGAGATGGTTTCATGCCAGGGCGGAATTTCCCGGGGGTCGTGGCCCTCGAGGAGGCGGGCCAGGGGCATGCCATCCAGGCTTGGCATGGGGTCACCGAACCACTCCTCGATATGGCCGTTGGCGAATCGGATAACACCCAGCTCGTCTGTCACGATGATGCCATCGGGCATGTGCTCGAAGCTGCGGCGGATGAACTGTTGCATCCGGTTCATGCGCTCCGTTGCTGTGCGCAGCTGTTCTATGCGGGCTGAGATGTTTTCCCGGATCTCGGAATGATCGGCAACGGGGGGCGCTTCTTCCAGGTGCAGGCGTCTGAGGTAGCGCTGAATCGCCTCCCGGCCCAGATCGTTGGGCATGGTAAAGCCCAGTGTGTATCGGGTTTCGCCCCGTTCCAGCCGGATCCAGCTTGCCCGGGACTGATGCAGCCACTGTCCGGTGGTCAGGGAGTCCGGAATATCATCTGTGGTGAGGCTGTGGGCAGAGAGGATGTCTTTGCCATCGGTCAGCAGCCAGCCTTCCGGCTGGAACAGCAGGCGGAAGTAGCTCAGCAGCTGGGCCGGATGGTTCCGTGAGGGAGTCTGGAGGTTGACCCTGGGACTGGCGATCAGCCTGTCCAGTTGCTGGTTCAGAAAGTGGTTCGCCGTGGCCAGGCGGAGGCCGCTGGAAACCGGGAAGGCAACAAGGGGAATCAGTATGGCGTTGGCCACCGGTATCCAGATTCCGGCGATGAATACCACGGCCGTGCTCAATACCATGGCGGAACCTGCGATTGCGATGCAGGTAAATAAAGTACGGCTCGGGCGTGTCTGTGGCAGCACTACAGACACCAGCGCCAGCACGACAAAGCTCAGGGCGGCGCCGGCCCACGCCGGCGCCTGCCGGATAAACCGGGCTTTGCCTTGCTCCGGGATGGCAAGCTGGCTGCTGGAAAGCGCGGTTTCCAGCAGGCCCTGATCAAGAACCCTGGGCAGCACCGACAGTTGGATCAGCAGCAGTATCGCGAGCAGGATCAGGCCCAGGTTCCAGGGAGTTGTTCGGATGATTGGCAAGTCCAGGCTCATGCGCCCTGCTGTTGGTGTTGGTTGTTCAAGGTATTGTTCCAGAAAGAACTCTTAGCGGGACAAAATACCGTTTTCAGGTGCGAGTTCCAAGGTTTGGATGCTATTGTTCTAGCCGCGATTGCCGCGGTCGGGGAGCGAGGTGACCTGTTGGCCGGAAACATCGCCCGATCTGTCGGGTGTGGCGAGGCGACCGGGATAGACGGTGAGCGCGCGGGGTGCCGTTGCCGCCACGGACTTCCCGCCGGCTTCGGTCACCACACGCCAGTAATACAGGCCCGGCTCAAGCGGCCTGGAAGGCAGCGCCCGGGTCTCGGGCGCCCACTCACTGGTGGCTATGACGTTCTGGAAGTCCCTGTCACTGGCAACCTCCACTCTGGCGACTTCGTTCTCGCCATTGAGCTGCCAGCGGAACTCGGGCATGTCGTCGTTGGCGCTGGCCCCGGCCGCCGGGTAGGACAGTGTGGCCGTTTGCGCCTGCAGGCGGACTTCCATCGGTACGGTGGCCGGCATGCCTGCAAATCCGTTGGCGTCCAGGGCCGCAACCTGGATCTGGTACCGGCCGTTGTCCAGCAGGCCGATGTTGAACCGGTTGCCGGTAATTTCACGGCTGCCGATCCATTCGCCGCTGGCAGTCCCGAAGATGTCGAGCCGGTAGGCGGGTGCATCCTCGCCGTGCCAGGCCACTTCCAGCGGGAGTGTTGTAACAACCTCCGGCAGCGGAGCGATGTCGGGGGCATCCGGCAGCTGCCGGATGGTGACGCCAGTGTGTCCATCGGTGCCCACACTCGCCCTATACCCGGCAGGAATCCGCTGGGCCTTGCCGGGGGCGCCGAAATCCACCATGCCCCCGGTAACCCGGACCAGCGTTGCTTCGGGAGAAGCCTGCACGGTGAAGGTCGAGTGCTGCGTCAGGGCAACAGCGGTTGCCGTCCCGATGTACACGGGAAGAGGGTTCCAGTCGCCGGAGCCTGCCCGGACATGAACCTTACCCTCGATCAGTCGCACCCGCGGTGCACTTTCCGTTGCCAGTTCAACAATCTGCAGGCGTGTGCGCGGAAACAGGCGCAGCTCGACGTCTTTGTTCAGTTGGATTGTGGCGGTGCCCGCGCCGGAGACAATTTCGTCGCCCGCCTGGATTGACGTTGCCCGATCCAGCGGCACCGGGCGTTCGGACTCGCCGGACAGAAGCTGAACGCTTGCAGTGGTGTAGGACACCTGAGTCGTCTCCGCCGCACTGTGGGTCGTTGCCGTTGCCAGCGAAGCTGTCAATGCAAACAGTATCAGGGGGCGGCGGAGCAGGGCGTCACTCATTGGCGGCGAGGGGTCTTTCCGGTTCGTCGTTGTCCAGGGTTTTCATGGCCTCAAGCCGGTAGCCCCGCTGGTAAATGGTCTTGATCCGGAAGCCGTTCTCCGGGTTCAGGCCCAGGCGCCGGCGCAGACGGCTCATGTGAGTATCCACCGTGCGGGTATTGATGTCACGGGCCAGGCCCCAGACGCGTTCGAGCAGCATTTCCCGGGTCAGCAGGCGGCCCTGGTTCTGGAACAGGAACAGGGTCAGGTCGAAGTCCTTGTCCGTGAGGGTGAGCTCTTCACCGTGCAGGGAGATGGCGCGCTGCCGGGTGTTGATCTCGAACGGGCCGTATATCAGGACTTCTTTCTCGTTGTCCGGGTTGGTGCGGCGGGAAAGCGCATTGATTCGCGCAGACAGCTCGGCTGCACGGGGAGGTTTTGCCAGGTAATCGTCGGCACCCGCATCCAGCGCCCGGACAATGTCGGATTCGCTGTCACGCTGGGTCAGAAAGATGACCGGAATGGGCCAGTTCAGATGCGCCCGGACACTCTCCAGCACATCGATGCCCGTCATGTCAGGGATCTGCCAGTCCAGGATCAGCAGGTCGTAACTGCGGTGTAACACGGCGCTCAGAAAACTCTGGCCGGTCGAGAAGCTGTCGCAGTGGTGCCTGCGTTCGGCCAGGATGTTCTGGACGTTCTGCGCCTGTTCGTGTTCGTCTTCAAGCAGAGCAATGCGCATGGTGATCTTCTCCCTCCGGTATCAACCGATTATGGCAAAAAGCAAGGCTTGTTTCAGTATCGTTATGTAGTGTTGCGTAAACGCAGGGCCGGCTTGCCGTCATCGTCATCAACGGTCTGCCGGCAGGCCGGGAAATTGCTGCAGCCCCAGAACCAGCCTTTCTTGCCTTTGCGCCGTACCAGGGGCGAGAAACAATGGGGGCAGGGTATGGGCTTCTGGCCGGTGCCATCGGCCGGGGCGTTGTCCTCGATCGGTCGGGTGCCCTTGCAGTCCGGGTAGCGGGTGCAGGCATGAAAACGGCCGAACTTGCCTTCCCGCTCCACCATCGGCGCCCGGCATTTGGGGCAGTGGATTGCCTGGCCGGCTTCCTTGGGTTCCGGCGCCGGGCGGGCCTTGCCCTGGGGCCGGTTCATCAGGTCCCGGATTTCCTGCTTGAGGGTATCGAGGAATTTGTGCGGGTCATCCTCGCCACGGCGTATGCCTTCCAGCGTTGCTTCCCAGACTGCCGTGCGATCCGGTTTGCTGACGGATTCCGGGAGCGCCCCGATCAGGGTCTTGCCCTTGGTGGTGGCCCGGATGTATCGCCCTTCCCGGAACAGGTAGTCGCGCTTGAACAGGGTTTCGATGATGGCTGCCCGGGTGGCTTCGGTACCCAGTCCATCGGTCTCCCGCAGGGTCTTGCGCAGTTCGGCATCGCTGACAAACCTGGCGATGTTGGTCATGGCCGAGAGCAGGGTGGCGTCGGTGAAATGCTTCGGCGGCTGGGTCTTGCGCTCGGTTACCGTCGCCGCGTCGCAATGCACCGGTTCGTTTTTCTCCAGCCTTGGCAGCGGTGCCTTCCGGGGTTCCTGGTGCTGTTCCCGCAGTTTCAGTTCCAGGTTTTTCCAGCCCGGCTCCAGGATGGCGGTTTCGGTAGCCCGGAAACGGTGGTCCGTCACCCGGACGGTCAGCCGACCCTCACGGTGGATGGCATCCGGCGCAAACTGCATCAGGTAGAAGCGGCTGATCAGTCCGTAGATCTTCTCCTCGGCCCGGGTCAGCTTGCCATTGGGCGTGGGCCGGTTGGTGGGGATGATCGCATGGTGCGCATCCACCTGCTTGTCGTTCCAGGCTGCGCTCTTGCGGGCAAGGTCAGCCTGCTCGCAGTGGCTGGCAAGAGCCGGGGCCACCCGGGAGATGGCCTGGACCACCTGCTGGCGCTGGCCGAAATGTTCCTCCGGCAGATAGCGGCAATCGGACCGGGGGTAGGTGATCAGTTGGTGCCGCTCGTACAGGTTCTGGGCAGTATCCAGAACGTCTTTCGCGCCCATGCGGAACAGGCGGCCGGCCTCGATTTGCAGGGCAGAGAGAGAGAGGGGCAATGGTGGCGCTTCGGGGCGGTCCCGGAAGCGGGATTCGGTGATGGTGCCCGGCCGGTCCCGGACGCTGGCGGCGATCTGTTCGGCCACCTCCTGGTCCATCAGGCGGTTTTCTTCGTCCAGGTAATCCTGGAATTGCTCGTCCGGTAGCCAGCGGGCGTTGAACGGCTTCGGATCCGCACCTTCCTCGTGGGCCCGGAACTGGCCCTCGATCCGGAAATAGGGCTTCGGCTCGAAGTTTTCGATGGTGTTGTCCCGCTCCACCACCAGACCCAGTACCGGGGTCTGGACCCGTCCTACGGAGTAGACACCCTGTTCGCCCTGCTGCTGGTAGCTGAGGGTGTAGAACCGGGTCAGGTTGATGCCGTAGAGCCAGTCGGCCCGTTGTCGCGCCAGGGCGGAATGGGACAGGCGCCGGAACTCCCGGTTATCCCGGGTGTTGCGGATGGCTTTGGCCACCGCAGAGGGTGTGAGGTCGTTGATCAGGAGCCGCTGGATTGGCGCCCGGGTGCCTGCGTAGCGTAGTACTTCATCCACCAGGAGCTGGCCTTCCCGGTCCGGGTCGCCGGCGTGGACGATGGTGTCGGCCTGGCGGATGAGGGATTCGAGTACTTTCAGTTGCTGGCGGACGCTGTCCTTGGGGGTGACTTCCCAGCGCTCGGGGATCAGGGGCAGGTCTTCGGCGCGCCATTTCTTCCACACCGGGTTGTAGCTCGCGGGCTCTGCGGGTTCCAGCAAATGGCCGATACACCAGCTGACCGTGGCCGCTTCTTCCCCTTTGCCACAGCGGATCCAGCCCTGGCCTTTCTGGTGTGGGCCCGGGAGGGCGGCGGCGATGGCGCGGGCGAGGCTGGGCTTTTCGGCTATGTAGAGGCGCATGGTTTCGGGTGTTGGCTGATTGGCGAGGGAATGTGGCTGTTTGGGGCGTTGGTGTCAAGGCTCTCGATTCGTGTAGTAGACTGTCGGTATTGGGGGAAAGCTGCCTCCACATCCGCTTCGGGTATCGTGCCAGTCGCCTCCATTTAACAAACGAAGTAACTGGAGTGCTTTGATGAAAGTACAGCAAGCCATTGAGTCAAAACTGAAGGATGCCTTCGATGCAAGCATCCTTCAGGTGGAAAACGAGAGCCACATGCACAGTGTGCCGCCGAACTCGGAGACCCATTTCAAGGTGACCCTCGTGTCGCCGACATTTGAAGGTCAGATGAAGGTGAAGCGGCACCAGACCCTCTACAAAGTGCTGGCGGACGAGCTGGCGGGGCCGGTGCATGCACATTGGCGTTGCATCTGTATACGCCGGAGGAGTGGGAGGCCAGTGGCCGGGCTGCGCCGGATTCACCGAACTGTATGGGCGGGTCGAAGGGCGATCCGGCTATGGCGATGAAAACCGGTCAGGGAGAAGGTTCATGAGTCAGTTTTTCCAGATTCATCCGGAAACGCCCCAGAAGCGGCTGATCAACCAGGCGGTGGAGATCCTTCGGCGGGGTGGGGTGATTGTATATCCCACGGATTCGGCTTACGCCATTGGCTGTCATTTGGGTGACAAGCAGGCGGCGGATCGGATCAAGCGGATTCGTAAGCTGGACGACAAGCACAACTTTACTCTGGTGTGCCGGGACCTTTCGGACATAGGTGTCTACGCCAGGGTGGATAATACCCAGTACCGGCTGCTGAAGACGTTCACACCCGGGCCCTACACGTTCATTCTCGATGCAACCACCGAAGTGCCGCGCAGGCTGATGCATCCCAAGCGCCGGTCGATCGGGGTTCGGGTGCCGGACAATGCCATTGTCCAGGAACTGCTGGGTGAACTGGGCGAGCCCATCATGAGCAGTACGCTGATTCTGCCGGGCGAAACCGAGCCCATGACCGATCCGGAGGAAATCCGGGATGTTCTGGGTCATGAGCTCGATCTGATTATTGACGGCGGCTTCTGTGGCATGGAAGCCACCACGGTGGTGGATTTTACCGGGGATGTGCCGGAGGTGACCCGGGTGGGCAGGGGCGATCCCGAGCCGTTCCAGGTCTGATCAGGTGCCCTTCAGAGGGATCGCGGGGCTGGTCTCAGCCCCGGTGATCGGAAACGAACGGGTTGCTGGCGCGTTCCTGGCCGAAGGTGGACATGGGGCCGTGGCCGGGGATGAAAGAGACCTCGTCTCCGAGAGGAAAGAGCTTTTCCCGGATGGACCGGATCAGGGTGTTGTGGTCGCCTTTGGGGAAGTCGGTGCGGCCGATGGAACCCTGGAACAGCACATCGCCCACCAGCGCCAGCCCGGATGCCCGATGGAAGAACACCACGTGCCCCGGTGTGTGGCCCGGGCAGTGCAGCACTTCCAGGGTCTGGTTGCCGACTGTCACTTCTTCACCATCCTCCAGCCAGCGATCCGGCGTGAATACTTCCGGCGCCGGGAAGCCGAACATCTGCGCCTGCTGGGGCAGGCCCTGAATCCAGAAATGGTCTTCCTTGTGGGGGCCTTCGATTGGCAAGCCCAGTTCCTTCGCCAGTTCCGCTGTGCCGCCGGCGTGGTCGATGTGGGCGTGGGTCAACAGTATCTTTTCCACCGTCACGCCTTCCTCCCTGGCTGCTGCCCGGATGCGGTCCAGATCGCCACCGGGATCGACGACGGCGGCCTTACGGGTTTCCTCGCACCAGATCAGTGAGCAGTTTTGCTGGAACGGTGTGACGGGAATGATTCTGTATTTCAGGGACATACCTTTTCTCGGATGGTGTCGGGGGTTGATAATCGGGTTATGGTAACGGTATACGGGCTGCCAATCGAGTTTTCAAGATAACGGGCAAGCCTTCTCACGGAAAACAACAGGTGCTCAGGTTGAAGCAATATCTGCAGAAGATCCGGCGGGGTCAGCCGATCAACTACGAAGCATTTCTTCGCAGATTGCCAGAGGCCGTCCGTCGGAAGCACCGGGATATTTTCAGGCCCGAAAAGGTATCCGGTAACGGCTGGGTTGTTCACGTTCTGGATCCGTCGGCCTTTGCAGAGCTTGAACAATCTTCGGCGTCTCCGGTCAGTCGTGCGCATGCGGCGGAGCAGGGTGATTCCCACAGGCACGGAACCGGCCACAGCTTTCTTCTGGTTTATCGAGAGGGCCTGGCTTCGGATCGTCCCGATACTGTAGTGGTATCTGAATCAGGGGCAGACTGTGGCTTTGGGTTACAACCCTCGGCGATGGTCATAGAAAACGAAGAGAATTTTTTCGAGTATCAGAGAATGCTGGCCTTTGCATCTGCTTGTGAAAATACCAGCCTTGGCCTGGAAAACTGCGATGTGGTCCTTGGCAGTGGCAACCGGATTACTCGAAGGGCCTGCATGGCCTGGCTGAATCGGTACCAGAGGGTTTATTGTGCTTTCGATTATGATGCCGGCGGGCTGCAGATGTTTGCGACCATGGCAGGCTACCTTGGCGAGAAGGCCAGCTTTATACAGCCCCGGAATCTGGAGAGTTGGCATCCGAAGTTTCGCAAGGCCCCTGCGAACACCGAGCGGTTTACCCGGGGTATCCAACTGGCAGAAGGTCTGGGTTTTTCGTCGTTGGCAACAGCCTTTCGGGAGACAGGTAAATTCATGGAGCAGGAGATGATACTGGATGACTGACCAGCAGGAGAGTAATAACACGTTCAGGTTTGGGGTTCGTCGCCTGGTGCTGGTGGATTCGGCGGGCTTCTGTTATGTGGAGATCCCCGTGGATAACCACGCCCTGATTCTCGGTCCGGGTAACCTGGGCAAGTCCAGCCTGCTGAATTCCCTGCGACTTTTCCTGTTACCGGAGAACAACTTCAGGAACAGCCGCAACAAATTCGCTTTCCGTAACGCCAGTGCCGGCAGCTTCTATACGAACGAGGAGAGTTACCAGCATTACTTTCCGAGTCAGTTCAGCTTCCTGATTATGGAGGCGGAGAATCCCGCCGGAGTGCACTGCCAGATTCTATACCGCGAGAACAGCAGCCAACTGAGCTACGGGCGCGCCTTTGTGCCAGTGCCCTATGAACAGCTGCGACCGTTGTTCTGGAATGGTGAAGATCCTGATGGCATTGGTCAGGCAGTCCCCGGGTTGTCCTTCAGCCGGTTATCCGATGCGCTGAAAAAGCTTTCCCGGGAAACGGTATTCACCAACGATCCGGGCAAGCTCAAATCCATGCTCTACAACAGCGAATTGATGACGGGCGATGCCGTGCGCTATTCGGTTTTGCCACTTGGGGAATCGGATGAGCGCCGTGTGCAGTCGCTGCGCACATTGATTCTGTTGTTGTTCGAGATGAAGGCCGATGACCGGGCTATGGCCAATGCCGTGGCCAGCATTATCGAGGCGGACAAGAAATTTGCTGACGACGCGTTCGACTTCAATATCGATCAATTCCTCGAGCGGCACGAACAGCTCAAACAGCAACAGGCACAACTGAATCGTATCGAGAAGGAGCGTCCCCGGTTCGAGAAGCTGAATCGGGATTATCAGCATTACCAGAGCCTGTTACGCAGCCAGCAGGATTTTGCCGCTTTCCGGGACGGTCTTGCCAACGCTTTGCGAGACACAGGTGAGCAGCGAACCAGAGCGGTCCGGGGTTACAACGAGCAGAATGACACCCTGAAACATGTGATGCAGAACCTTGAAAAGCTGGATCAGGATGCCAGTGGTCTCAAGGGTGAAATCCGGGCTGCCGACAGGAATCTGAAGCGCGCGGAGCAGGACCGTTCGGATGGCGAGCTGCTGCTGTCCCGGTACGGTGATATGACCGTGCAGGAGATTGGCGAAACGCTACGGGAAGAGCTGGACCGGAAACAGGGCCATCTGAATGCACTGAAAAGTGCGGCCCAGGCCGAGATTCGTCTGGCGAGGCTGGCCGGGGAAATCGAAAAGCTGGAGACCAGGCTGGCCAGCCTGACCGAGAAGGAAAGCAAGCAGCAGTGGCAACTGCAGAACCAGTTGGATGAGTCCGTGGCGGCGCCCCTGCGGGCGGTTGATGCGAAGCTGGTGATGGCCAGCCCCGGCCGGGATCTTGATGAATCCACCAGGAAAACCATTGAATCTTTCGCACGGCTGTTCGGGCACAGGGAATCGTGTTTTGACTGGTTTGATGTCGAGTATCCGGCGCAGCCGGCCCGGCAACAGGATTTCGCTGGCGAACGCCGGCGGCTTGAAGGCGAGAAGCGTGGCCTTGAAAAGGAACGAGCGGAGCTGGCGGATACCGCCAACCGGGAACAGGATCGCCCGCAGCTGATTGCCCGTACAGAAAAGGAAATCAAGGCACTGGAAAGGGATCTGGAAACCCTGGCTCGTTATCCTGCCGCTGCCACGATGCTCAGGGACGCCTCACGGGAAAAGAAGGCGGCTGAAGAGGCGTTGGCGAAACTGGAAGAGCAGGGTCGTCTGGAGCAGGAAAAACGGGAGGCGCTCCAGAATAAAGTGGCGAAGGCCCGGAATGAAAAGGAGCGTATCGAGGAACGGGAAAAGGAACTGGCGCAACTGAACCGGAGTGTCGGTACTGTGGAACATCGTTTCCGGCACCTGAAGGCGGCAACGGCTGACGAGCCGCTGGCGATGGATCAGGTTTCCGTCGCCGCCTTTGATGACCTGCAGAACCAGCTGGACGAACTGGAACAACTGCGACGCAACATCCTCGATCACCTGCGCCAGTTTGTCTATCAGGGAGTGTATGAGGACGCAGATGGCGAGTTGCAGAAGGACAGCCCGTCTTCTTCGGTGATTCGCAGTGTGTTCAAGAGCCTGTCCGATCTTTTTGCTGCGCTGGCGGAGCGGTGGACGGTTCTGGAAGGGCAGATAAGCATCCACAATGAAACCGTTGCCAGTTATCGACAGGCCCTGAAATCCAACCACGAGCATATTGCGCGGTTTGAAGCCCAGTTGAACCGTGAACTCGAGGGTGTTCGCATCAATGACCTGGTGGAAATCCGGGTGGATATCCACACCGACCCGAAATTCCGTAACCTGGTGGAGGAAGCCAGTAACATTGATCCTTACGGTAACCAGCTGCAGTCCGATGCCTTCTATGACCGTTTGCGGGTATTTGTGGCGGACTTCTTTGGCGAGCAGGGTGGCAGCAAGCGGCTGACCATGGACCGGGTCATTACCGGTATTTCCTATCGTACCAGAAAGGAAAACGCCACCACCCTGGACCGCAAAGGCCAGTCAACATCCACCACGGCGTTGATCAATCTGGAGCTGGTGTACCGTCTGCTACGGCGAGTGCTGTACCCGGGCGTTCAGCTTTCTTTCCCCCTGGTGCTGGACGAGCTGGCCAGCGTCGATATCAGCCAGATGCCTGCATTACTGGACCGGCTTGGCAAGCAGGGCTTCAACCTGTTCTCCGCAGCGACTCACAGCGCCAGTGCCGAGATGATCTACCTGGTTGGCCGACACCTGGAGGTGGGTCAGATGCGTACGGCCAGGCCTTACAGCCCGCAACGAACACTTGTGTTCTGGGGCGGTGCCGAGGGTTTTACCGGTGGCGAGTCGGTAAGTCACTGGGTAGATCAGTCCCAGAGCAGTTTGCTGGAGCCGACGGATGAGTAAGCGCTTCAGTACCCTGGATACCACGCGGCTGCTCTTCGAGCATCCGAGGATCCTGTTTCGGCTGATTGAACGCATGGACCGTTTTGAGGCCCGTTATGTGCGCGAAACGGACCTGATCTCCGAGGTGATGGACTATTCGAAGGCCCTCGCGAGGGCTGACCGGGAACGGGTGCGGCTGGCACTGAGCACCGATAACCTGTTCCGGACCGGACTGGTGATCGATATCATCAAGGCCGATGGTGAGCGTCGGCTGGTGTTCCAGGATGCCCTGATCAATCTGATGCGGGCTTGCAACGCGTCGCTTTATCAGGAGCTCACGGACGCCCGATTGCGCGGGCACCTGGTAACGCTCCGTGATGTACGGGACCGGCTTGAAACCAGCAGTTTCAGCCCATCCGATCCTGATTTCACCGAGCTCCGGGACGACCTGAACGAGCGGGTCAGTCAGCTCATTGGTCTGCTTCGCCAGAATGTGTTGCGAATGCAGACCATCAGTGCCCGGCTGGCAGAAATGTCGGGCGATGCAAGTCGGGTGCCGGAAAAATACCTGGAGTTCCGGCAGAATCTGTTTGAGCAGATTGTCACCTTGTATGACCGCCACATCAAACCCACACTGGTCTTCCTGAATCCCGATACCCGCCTGCCTGATGGCACCAATCTGTTCGAAACCCTCGAAGCCATGGTCCGGCTTCTGGAACAGAACGGGGACCATAGCCTGGCAGACCAGCTGTTCCGTTCTTCAATCAGTCTCAATGCACTCTATAAGCCGATCCAGGCCGTAGCGCAGGAAGTCGAGCATTTCCTGCGCAAGACCCGCCGGGGTATGGTCCAGTACAACGCCATGGAGCACTTCTTCGGCAAATTGCGGGAACTGAAAGGGGAAACCGAAACCCTGAGCATGCGCCGCAAATGGCTTGAAGGTAGCAACTTTGCCCGTGGCACAGGTTTTCTCATGGGGCTCCGGGCCCGGTCCCGGCCGAAGCACTACGCGTTCGGCGGCTCGCCCAGTTACTACCAGTTGCTTTTCAGTGAACTGGACCTGCGCCTCGCTGACCTGAAACGCAGTGCTGAGGTGCCGGTATTGCAAGAGCTGGAAGGGGGCAGTCGGGACGCCAGGGTGGATGTGCAGCGTATCAACCAGCTCTATCAATGGCTGGAGAGCCTGGAATTGCGCCCCACCCATGATCTTGTCCGGGAACTCCACGGGCGACTGGACGGCTTTATCGAGGGCTATCGGTTCCCGGACTTGCTGGCGGCCCTGAATCGGCTGGTGAATACGCCCCCGCGGGGGTTGCACGTGGTGACAACCAACCGGTTCCGCACTCTTGCCCCGGCTGAGACTGGTGATACCCCGCCTGAACAGTTTGTTTACCGGAAACGGCGGCTGGAACCATCAACAGAGACAATCCATGACTGATGTAACCGATATGCAACAGGTAACAGAAGGTACCGGCAGCTTCGATGCCATTCTGCCGTCGCAGAGTGCGGCGGTGTACCGGGAATTCCAGGCTGGCCGGGTGATCGTGCGTGAGATTTGGGATGCCAATCGTTCCGAACTGGTTACCAACCCGCTATACAACCTTGTGTATAACAATCTCTCGCATTTCCGAACGCTCTACGAACATCTGGGCAGTGAGCTGGTATTCAACGAAACCGGCAGTTTCTTCTACCTGAAAGAAAGTAGCGATGATGAAGGTGAAGAACATGATGAGAATGCATTTCGGGTCCAGGTGATTTTGCTGCTCATAGGCCGCTATTTTGCCCGCAGCGGCCGTGACCTCGATTACCTGGGCCGGCCGGATGCCGGGCTTAAGGAAGATGATCTGATTGCCCTGCAGGCGGATGAGGAGTACAGGGAAATCCTGCGTGCAGCCCGTTTTGAAAAGGGCCTGGCCGAAGCCCTGGACTATCTCGACAAACGAAACCTTGTTTTCAAGGCCGGGGCCGGCCGTTATTTCCTCAGTTCCGCGGGTATGTACTTTCTGACAGAACTGGTGAGGGAGTACCAGAACGGGTGAGATG
>Ga0114984_1000365_pt1 | contig 17745 bp, 19 predicted proteins | sample Shrwel1BS1Day1_FD_96987 | JGI IMG/M metagenome (GOLD analysis project Ga0114984, IMG submission 96987) | Subsurface microbial communities from deep shales in Ohio, USA - Utica-3 well 1 S-1-Day1 | ecosystem: Environmental > Aquatic > Deep subsurface > Shale gas/oil reservoir > Produced water/Flow...
CGCTGCTGCAGTGCCTGGCCGGCGCCTACACACCGGACAGTGGCGGCGTGAAGTGGACCGATAGCGCAGAAGTGGGCTACTTCGCCCAGGACCACACCGCAGACTTCGCCGAAGACGAAACCCTGACCGACTGGATGGCCCAGTGGACCAAGGGCGGCGAGCAGCTGGTTCGCGGTACGTTGGGGCGCATGCTGTTTTCCGGAGATGACATTGGCAAATCGGTGCGGGTGATTTCCGGTGGTGAGCAGGGGCGGATGCTGTTCGGCAAGCTGATCCTGCAGAAGCCCAATGTGATGCTGATGGATGAGCCGACCAACCACCTGGATATGGAATCCATCGAGGCGCTGAACCTGGCGCTGGAGAACTATCCGGGTACACTGATTTTCGTCAGCCACGATCGGGAGTTTGTTTCTTCGTTGGCTACTCGGATTGTTGAAATGAAGCCCGATGGAGTGACGGACTTCAGTGGGAGTTATGATGATTACCTCAGGAGTCAGGGGGACCTTTGAGGTCTGACCTCGGGGGAGGCGGCCGGGCGGGTTTTGGAAAGCCCTGCCCACCGGCGATTGCACGGACTTTCAGGCTAGGAGTCGAAACCTCCCAAGCCTGAACGGTCCCAGAGCCAGACTAACCCAAAGAGTCGAAACAAATGGGACTGCTTTTCGAACAAATAGACAGCCAACCCTCCGTAATCGGTGAGATCACACTCAGGAGGCGCCGAATCCCCGCGATCGGTGACCGCGACATCTACGAGGTGAAACTGGGCGAGGAGTTTCTCATGTCCAGCATGTTCGTCGACGCCGAGATAGCCCTCTCCGACCTGGGACTGAACGCAACAAACGGCGACAACCTGAGTGTCGTGGTTGGCGGCCTGGGCCTTGGCTATACCGCCGTGGCCGCACTGAAACACGAACGGGTGAGCGAACTGCTCGTGGTGGAATACCTCGAGCCCGTCATCCGCTGGCACCAGCAGGAACTCGTGCCGCTGGGCAAGGAAATCAATGACGACTCCCGCGCACGGTATGTCCACGGCAGCTTCTTCGACCTCGCCGTGGCCGATCCTGAAACCGGCGGCTTTGATCCCGACGCCCCGGGCAAACAATTCGACGCCATCCTCCTGGACATCGACCACTCTCCCCGGGCATTACTCCACGATTCCAACGCCAGCTTCTACACCGTCGACAACATCGGCCTCATGGCGCGGCAGCTCAAACCCGGCGGCATCTTTGCCATGTGGTCGAACGAAGGTGAAGACGACGAATTCATGGCCGTGCTGCGCCACGGGTTCATCGATGTTGCCTGCCACGTCGTAAAGTTCTACAACCCGTTCCAGAACCGGGAATCGTTCAACACCGTTTACGTTGCCCGAAATCCGGGCTGATCGAGCCGGAGTTTTCATGCCAGTTACCACCCATCGCACACGCCCCTTCAGTGCCAGCCAGCACCTGCCGGACACTGACCGGCCGCTGGCAAATCACGATCCGGAAGAGGCCGGCGAACAGCTGGCGGAATTCATCCGCCGCCATCCGAGGCTCCTGATCCTGACCGGTGCCGGGGTGAGCACCGATTCCGGAATTCCGGACTACCGGGACTGCGATGGCGCCTGGAAGCGCAAGCAGCCCGGCTACCCAGCAAGGTCAGCAGGCTGGCGAAAATTCAGGCCGCGCTGCGTTTCAGTTTTCTCATAGGGGGTATTCTCCGGCCGTCATTTGCTGGCCACGGGCTTGTCTTCTAATCTCAAAGTACAACGTTTATGTACTGGGAGGTAGTCAATGTCCGATCACCATGTCTACAAAAAAGTCGAAATAGTCGGCTCCTCGAAGAAAAGTATCGAGGATGCGATCGAAAATGCCCTGGCCGAGTGCAGCAAGAGCATCCGCAACATGGAGTGGTTCGAGGTGGCCGAAACCCGTGGCCACATCGTGGACGGGAAGGTCGGCCATTACCAGGTCGCGCTGAAGATCGGCTTCCGGATTGCCGGGAGCTGAACCCTTCCTGAGTCGTCCGCAAACACCCCGGTGAGCGTGGCAGGAGGTGAGTGATATGACCACTGAAAACCCGGCCCTGTTGCTGGTGGATATCCAGAATGACTTCTGTGAAGGCGGTTCACTGGCCGTAGAGGGCGCCAGTCACATCTTCCCGGTGGTCAACCGGATGATCTCTGAGGCGGAACAGGGCAACCAGCTGATCATTGCCAGCCGGGACTGGCATACGGTGGATCATTGCAGTTTCCAGGACCGCGATGGGCCCTGGCCTCCACCCTGCATCCAGGACACCCGGGGCGCGGCCTTCCACCCGGACATGGCGCTGCCGGACAGCGCGGTGCGGGTCAGCAAGGGCACGGGATTTGATACCGATGCCTATTCCGCCTTTGATGGAACCCAGCTTGAGAGCTTCCTCCGGCGCCACGATATAACGACGCTCCGTATCGCGGGCCTGGCCCTGGATGTGTGCGTCCGGGCAACCGCGCTGGATGCCCTGAAGCATGGCTTCCGGGTGGAGCTGGTCAGCGACGGCTGCAGGGCAGTGGATCAAAAGAAGGCGCCGGAGGTGCTGGACGAACTGCAGGCCGCCGGCGTAACCATTTCATGATACCAGGAGGCCACTCCTTGATTCAGGAACAGGATCTGCCCCTGCTGGTTGATTTCTACGAGCTGGCCATGGCCCAGGCTTACTGGTCCGAAGGCATGCAGGAGCGGGCCGTCTTCAGCCTGTTTTTCCGGGACATGCCCGAACACCGTAACTTTGTGCTCGCCTGTGGCCAGCGAAATATCTGCGAGATGCTGGAAAACCTCCGGTTCACGGATGAGCACACCGCCCGGCTAAGAGAATTGAACCGGTTCCGGGAAGGATTTCTCGAGTGGTTGAGGGGCTTCCGCTTCAGTGGCACCGTGCGTGCAGTACCCGAGGGCACTCCGGTGTTCCCCCAGGAACCGCTGCTTGAAATCGAAGCCCCCATTGCCGAGGCACAACTGCTGGAGAGCCTGGTGATGAACTATGTGCATCTGGAGTCGGTACTGGCCTCCAAGGCGGTCCGCGTGGTGCTGGCCGCTCAGGGCCGCTCGGTGGCGGACTTCGGGTTGCGGCGGATGCACGGGGTGGACGCCGGGCACCGGAGCGCCCGGGCGTATCGCCTGGCCGGGCTTTCGGCCACCAGCAATGTCCTGGCAGGCCTGGATTTCGGCCTGGAAGTAACCGGTACCATGGCCCACAGCTTTTTGCAGGCCTATCCCCGGGAGCTGGAGGCCTTCAAGGTCTATGCCAGGCTTTACCCGGGCACAACGTTGCTGGTGGATACCTACGACAGCCGGCGGGCGGTCCGGCGTATTGTGGAATGGCTGAAGAGTGACCCCGATGCCCGCGTCGGAGCGATCCGGCTGGACTCCGGGGACCTGGGTGCCGAAGCGAAGGACTGCCGCAAAATCCTGGACGACGCCGGCTACCAGGACATCAAGATTGTCGCCAGCGGTGGCCTCGACGAGTACGGTATCGCCCGGTTGCTGGAAGATGGCGCGCCCATTGACGCCTTCGGCGTTGGCACTTCTATCGGCGTCGCGGTGGATTCCCCCTCCCTGGAGCTGGCCTACAAACTCACGCAATACGCCGGGGAACCGAAGATGAAAAGCTCATCGGGCAAGGTTTCCTATCCCGGCCCCAAGCAGGTTTTCCGACAGTTCGATAGCTGCGGGCAGGCCACCGGCGATATTGTGGCGCTCTGCCATGAGCAATTCGAGGGTCAGCCCTTGCTGGAAGTTGTTATGGAGGACGGTCGGACGGTCGAGGGGGCCGTTTCTCCGCTTGATCAACAGGTCCGGCAGGCCGGGGCTTTGCTAAAGGCTCTTCCGGAGCGCCTGCGGGCGATTGAACCGTATGAGCCGCTCACAGTGACCATCAGTGAAAAACTGGAACAGCTCCAGGCGGAAACGCTTGCCAGGGTATCAGCCTGACCATGAAGTGACAGTCACTTACTCAGGGTTCGTTTGCGGATCACCTGCACCAGCTGACTCATCAGCTCTCGTGCCTCGTGGTCATGTAGGGCGCTGCACTTGTCCCTCATCACGCGGCGGTCATGGTCGGACAGGTGGCCACCCGCGTCTTTCAGTTGGTCAAGATACTGGCAGGCTGTCAGGTGGGCCTTGATCTCCACATCGATCAGCTGGGTGATCAGGTGTTCGGCGGTATCGCAGCAGAAGGGCCGGTTGTTGTTGAGTCGGGCCCGGGCATCCAGGGCCGCATTGCGGGCATCAAGCCGTAGCTCACCTGGTGGCGGGTCTCCGGCTTCCACCGCTCGCAGGAAGGCGCCCACACGGTCATACAGCTGCCACACCTGAGGCCAGAGCCTGTCATAAGCCGCTTTCTCGGTCCGGTACCGTGCGTCGCTGTTCGCGGCTTCGGAGTTTTCGGTCAGCACCGGCGGTTGCCCGTCGAAACCGGTCACCCTCAACTCGTCCACTTCCCGCCAGAGCGTGGAGGTTTTCTCCTCCAGCAATTCCACTCTGTCCTGGTAGGCGCTCCTGATCCTGCCCGCCTGGAATGCCGCGATAACCGCAATCACCAGGGCGGCCACGGCGATAATCATCAGGCTGCTTTCCGAAAAGAGAATCTCAGGCAGGAGCTCACTAATCATGGCAGTGCATCCCGTTCAGAGCCGAAAGTTGATTTGGTTCACACCAGTATAGAAGCTAATCCGCGTCCTGTTGACGATAGGGCAGCAGGGTCTGCGCCTCCCGGTAATAGGCCTCCACCCGGGCGGCTTCATCTTCGGTAAATTCCTGGATGGCTTGCCGAAAACCCGGATGAGCGATGCCATGCCAGGAGTGGGTCAAAGTCGGTTCGAACCCCCGCACCAGCTTGTGCTCGCCCTGGGCGCCGGCGTCGAAGCGCTCAAGCCCGAGTTCTATGGCCAGTTCGATGCCCTGGTAGTAGCAGGTTTCGAAGTGCAGGTGGTTGTATTCTTCCAGGCAGCCCCAATAGCGGCCATACAGGGTATCGTCGCTACTCAGGAACAGCGCGCCGGCAATCATCTGACCATCCCGCACGGCCGTGATGATGTGGATATGGTCCGCCAGGCGCTCGCGCAGCAGGGTAAAGAAGGTTTTGTTCAGGTAGGGGCGCTGGCCATGTTTGAGGTAGGTGGTCTGGTAGAACACATAAAAGGCTGCCAGCACGTGGTCGGCAATATCGGCTCCTGAAAATCGTTCGAAGCGGATGCCCTGTTCGGCCACCTGGCGCCGTTCTTTGCGAATGGATTTGCGTTTGCGGGAGGTGAGTTCGGCCAGGAAGTCGTCAAACCCGGAATAACCCCGGTTGTGCCAGTGAAACTGGCATCCGATCCGGTGCAGCTGGTCCGGGTGACTGAGTAAAGCCTGATCCCGGTCATCGGGAAACAGCAAGTGCCAGGAATGGGCTCCGAGTTGACCGATCAGCCCGTCCAGCAACTCCGCCATGGTGCCGCCTGACAGCTTGGACCGGAGACTCTCCCCGAGCAGCAGGCGGGGTCCCGGGGAAGGGGTGAAGGGCACGGCAATCAGTAACTTCGGGTAGTAGTCGAGGCCATAGCGCTGATAGGCATCCGCCCAGGCCCAGTCAAACACATACTCACCCATGGAATGGCTTTTCAGGTAGCCGGGGGCAACGCCGACAATGGCGCTGTCTTGCCGGAATACCAGGTGGCAGGGTTGCCAGCCGGTTTCTGCTGTGGTGCAGCCGGATTCCTCCAGGCTCTGGAGGAATTCATAACGCAGGAACGGGTTGGTGCGCCCTGCCAGGCGCTCCCAGTCTTCCGCGGAAATGTCGGTGATGCTTGTGCAGGTCTGCAGGGTCAGGGGTTCGGCCATGGCTTGGATTCATTGTTGATGCGTACCCGATACCATACGCCAGAACCCACCGACTGATCACGCCTGTTTGGCGGCAGTCTGCAAAAGGTTGTGCAAAGCGGGACCGGAAAACCGGGGTGGTCTGGGCGCCGTGTCAGACTTCTGGCCATTGCACGCAACATTGTAGCCGCCCACGATGGTACCATTACTGCCAGTAACAGTGCCGAGGGCGGGCTAAGAGTGACGGTCTGCCTTCCGGTTTCTACGACCGGATACAGGGCGTTCAGCCTCTGGCAGTTCTTCGTCCTCGGGTTTGAGCGCAGCGGCACCCGAGAAGTCGACGCCTTCCTGCAGTTCGTCCTCGTCAAAGCGGATACCACAGGCTGCCTTGCGGACTTTTGCCGGCCTGGTGGTGCCCGGCGCGTTTTTTTCGTCGTCGTTTGTCACAGGTTTTTCTCCATGAACAAAGATTACCCGGTACCTGCAGGATACCTCGAAAGGGAAACAGAAGTCAGGAAAAGCCGATTCATAGCCCGCGTGGCCCCGGTCAGCTCCCGGGATGAAGTCCATCAATGGCTGGAACAGGCTCATAAGGACCACCCCGATGCCCGGCACATCTGCTGGGCCTACCAGATCGGGCGTCCCGGGTCGGCGGCGGAAGCGGCCATGAATGACGACGGTGAGCCCTCCGGAACGGCCGGCAAGCCCATCCTGAATGTGATACAGCACAAGGATATGGGCGATGTGCTGGTGATGGTGATTCGTTATTTTGGTGGCATCAAGCTCGGTGCCGGTGGCCTGGTCCGGGCCTATGCGGGGGCGGCAGAGAGCGTGTTGTCAGCAGTTGACCGGGTAGTCCGGCAGCCGGTGACGCCGGCCCGGGTCACCATGTCCTTTGCCGATGAGCAGCCGCTGCGGCACTGGTGCGAAGTGCATGGCGCCAGTGTCGGTGCTGTCGACTACGGAACCTCTGTGGTGGCCGAGTTGTCTGTGCCCATGGACAAGCTGGAGGAGTTCACGCAGTTCTGTAACGCCCGGAAGCTGGCTTACGTTCTGGAAACCTGAGGATCGAAACGGCACCGGCATGCGTGTAGCCGGCGTATACTGAACTAAATCTTTCTGCGGACCAGCCCCGTGAGGAGTCAATCATGATACGTTTTCTGACCATAGCATTCGCCGCGTTGTTGATGGCAGGTTGTGCTGCCAATGTGGTGACTGACTACGATGATGCCGTGGTGTTCGGCAATTATTCTACCTGGGCCTTTGCACCTGGTGCCGGCAACTCGTCCTTTGTATCCCTGGATGGCAACCGGGTGCGCCAGGCGGTTGAGCGGGAGTTGAACCGCAAGGCCATGCGCCGGGTGGCCGAAGCCGAGGCAGATTTGCTGGTGAACTGGCAGATTGTCGAGGAAGAACGGCTGGAACAGAGCGGTGTCGGCCTGGGGTTCGGTTTCGGGACCGGTCATTTCGGCTGGGGCATGGCGGCTCCGCCCCCCGTGCGTGAAATCGAGGAAGGCAAACTGGTCATCGAACTGGTGGATAACGAAACAGATCAGGTGGTCTGGCGCGCGGCCAGCCGCCGCTATCTCCGGGAAAGCCAGTCACCGGAGACCCGCAGCAAGCTTATTGATGAGGTGGTGTCCGAGATGTTTTCGAAGTACCCTCCGGGCCTTGAATAAACAGAGGAATCTCTCGGAGGTACCATGAAGAATCGGACGGGCGGTCTGGTCTATTCCACAGAGCAGGGTAAAATGTGCCCGGGTTGCCGGAATCCGGTCGAACAGTGCACCTGCGGCAAGCCCGCCCGGCCGGTGGGTGACGGTGTTGTCCGGGTCAGTCGTGAAACCAGCGGGCGCAAAGGCAAGGGCGTGACCCTGATTACCGGCATTCCCCTCGATGACAAGGAATTGAAAGCTTTTGCCAGGGTTCTCAAGGGCAAATGCGGCACTGGCGGTACCATCAAGGATGGTGTGGTGGAGATTCAGGGTGACCACCGGGACCTTCTGGTCCCCCTGCTTCAACAGAAGGGCTGGACTGTCAAGAAAGCCGGTGGCTGATGGTCTGATACGCAATTCGTTTAGCTCACGTTACAATTAGATGTGAAACAGCGTTTCCCTGAATTCTGAGCAATCAACGGAATCCCTCACTCCGGTACCCCCGGGGCCGGGGGAGTTCTGTGACCGGAGGCAAGCATGCATATACTGGTTCTGGGTGCAGGTGTGGTAGGCACAACCACTGCCTGGTTTCTGCAAAAACAGGGGCACCAGGTCACGGTGGTGGACCGGCAGAGTGGCGCCGGCCTGGAAACCAGTTACGCCAATGGCGGCCAGATTTCAGTTTCCCATGCCGAGCCCTGGGCCAATCCGTCCGCGCCGCTGAAGGTTCTGAAATGGCTGTTCCAGCCGGATGCGCCGTTGCTGTTCCGGCCCCGCCCGGATCCGGCCCAGTGGCGCTGGGCGCTTGCATTTCTGGCCGAGTGCACCTCCGCCAGGGCAGCCCATAACATCCGCCAGATGGTCAACCTGGGTACATACAGCCGCAGCCAGCTCCAGGCGTTGCGGGCAGAGCTGGGCCTGAATTACGACCAGCTGGAAAAGGGCATCCTGCATTTCTACACCAATGCTGAAGAGTTCGATGGCGCTTTGGAGCCCACCCGCATCATGCAGGGTCTCGGCTGTGATCGTCAGATCATCGATGCTAACCGGGCGGTGGAACTGGAGCCGGCGCTGGCTCCGATCAAGGACCGCATTGCCGGTGCCACCTATACGTCCGAGGATGAGTCCGGCGATGCTCGAAAATTCACTCAGGCGCTGGCGAAACGTTGCGAAGAAGCCGGCGTCGAGTTCCGGCATGGCACGGATATTCTTGGTTTTGATCACGCGGGTGACCGGGTTCTGGGTGTCCAGGCCCTGAAGGAAGGGCGCCACGAGACCCTGCGGGCCGACAGTTATGTGCTGTGCCTGGGAAGCTACAGTGCCATCCTGGCGCGGCAGCTGGGTATTACCCTGAATATCTATCCGGCCAAGGGCTATTCCATCACGGTGCCGGTCAAGAACGAGGAAGCGGCGTTCAAGGTCAGCCTGACCGATGACGAATACAAACTGGTATACTCCCGCCTGGGCGACCGGCTGCGGGTTGCCGGCACGGCCGAGCTCAACGGCTACAGCCGCAGGCTGAATCTTACCCGCTGTCGCGCCATCGTGCGGCGCACCGCCGAAGTCATGCCGGAGGCGGGCGACTGGGACCGCGCAGAGTTCTGGACCGGGTTGCGCCCGGCCACCCCCTCCAACGTGCCCTACATCGGCAAGAGCCACTTCGCCAACCTGTACCTCAATACCGGCCACGGCACCCTGGGCTGGACCCATTCCTGCGGCTCGGCCGCGGCCCTGGCGGATATCATCGCCCGGCGAAAGCCGGAGGTGGATTTCACCTTTGCCGGGATTTGAGAGCGGGGCATGAAAATAAGGGTCAGAAGAAAGCGCTCTTCTGACCCTGACTTCTCTTACTTCAACTGATCCCGGATCAACTTCTTGTTGATTTTGCCAACACTGGTCTTGGGAATGTCATCAACAAAGTCCATCTGCTCCGGGATGGCCCACTTGTTGATGTCGCCGCTGTCGACAAATTGCTGCAGGTGCTTCTGGATATCCTCCTGGCTGGCGTTTTCACCCGGCTTCAGGCTGATCAGTGCATAGGGGCGCTCGCCCCATTTCTCGTCAGGTACACCGACCACAGCGGCGCCGGCGACCGCCGGGTGCTGGCTGATCAGGTTTTCCAGGTCCAGGGAGGACAGCCATTCGCCACCGGTCTTGATCACATCCTTGATACGGTCCTTGATGGTCAGGGTGTTGTCCGGCTCCATGCTTGCGACGTCACCGGTATGCAGCCAGCCGCCTTGCCAGAGCTCCTCGCCTTTCTCCGGTTCCTTGAAGTAGCTCTGGGTCAGCCAGGGTGTGCGGGCGACTATCTCGCCCTTGGCTTCGCCGTCGTGGGGGACCGGCTTGCCGGCCGGATCGACGATCTCGATCTCCGCCAAGGGTACGGCAATACCCGTTTTCACCCGTTTGGCGGTTTGCTGCTCCAGCGGCAGCTCCAGGTCTTCCGGCTTGAGGTGCGTTGTGCTCAGCAACGGACAGGTTTCGGACATGCCGTAACCGGTGTACATACGGATGCCGAGCTTCGCGCCGGCATTGCACAGGCCCTTGGTCAGGGCGCTGCCGCCGATCAGCACTTGCCAGTTGCTCAGGTCTGCGGTCTTGACGGACTCCGTGGCCATCATCATCTGCAGGATGGTGGGGACACAGTGGGAGAAGGTGATCTTGTGCTCCTTGATCAGGTCCACCAGCAGTTCCGGCTCATAGCGACCCGGATACACCTGCTTGACGCCCATCAGGGTGGCAACGTAGGGCACCCCCCAGGCGTGAACGTGGAACATGGGAGTAAGGGGCATGTACACGGAGCTGGAGCGCAACAACGGCATTTCGTCATAGGCCGCGAGGGGGCCGGTCATGGCCAGGGTATGCAGGACCAGCTGGCGGTGGCTGAAATACACACCTTTCGGGTTGCCGGTGGTGCCGGTGGTGTAGAAGGTGGTGGCAACGCTGTTCTCATCGAAATCAGGAAAATCGAATTCGGTTCCCGCCTGGCTCAGCAGGGACTCGTATTCACCGGCGGTGTCCAGACTGGTGTCGGCGGCGGAGTCTGAGTCAGTCAGCTGGATGTAGGTCCTGACCGTCTCGATCTCGTCCTTCACACCCTCGAGGATGGGCAGGAAGTCGTCGTTAACCAGCACCACATCGTCTTCGGCGTGGTTCATGGTGTAGACAATCTGTTCCGGTGAGAGGCGCACATTGACGGTGTGCAGGACGGCGCCAATCATCGGGATGGCAAAGAAGCATTCAAGGTAACGGGGCGTATCCCAGTCCATGACTGCTACGGTATCACCGGGTTTCACCCCGAGATCCGTCAGGGCGTTGGCCAGCCGGTGAATGCGTTCCACCAGCGTGGTGTAGGTGTACTTGCTACGGTTGGCGTAGTGGATTTCCTGGTCGGGGTTATAGCGAGGGCCTGAAAGCAGGAGCTGTTTGATAAGCAGCGGGTACTGATAGGCGTTCTTTGCCGGAGGCAGGATTCGGGTCTGCGCCATTTTGTGTTCCTCTTTCTCTGTTGGTGCTTGTTGTTACGATCAAAACGCTGACTATGACACAGTTTGGCCAAGACGGGAACCGCTATCAATCACTGCTCCCAGGGCTTTCCTTGTGTCCCATCCATGGTCTTCACCCCGATATGCATGGCCGCCTTGGCCAGGATGTTGGCGCTGACCGGAGCAGTCATGAACAGGAATACGGTGATCAACACTTCGGAGATGCCGAGACCCTCCCCCCGTGCGGTGAAGTAGATCACCGAGCTGAACATGATGGCGCCCACGCCCAGGGTGGTGGCCTTGGTGGGGCCGTGCAGGCGGGTGAAGAAATCCGGCAGGCGCGCCAGGCCAATGGCGCCAATCAGGGTAAAGGCGCCCCCGAGCAGGAGCAGGAAAGCAATGGCGTATTCGGCAAACGGATTCATAAAGCTCTCCTATTCGATCACACTACCGCGCTTGAGATACTTGGCCATGGCGACGGTACCGACAAAGCCCATGGCCGCGATCAGCAGGGCTGATTCAAGATACATGCGGCTGCCCAGGGTGATACCCAGGAGAATGATCAGCGCGATTGCATTGATGTACAGGCTATCCAGTGCCAACACGCGGTCGGGCGCATCCGGCCCCTTGATCAGGCGATACACGTTCAGCAAGGCAGCCAGGGTGACCATGGCGATGGTGATGTAGAGGACAATGGTGATCATTTGAACATCTCCAGCAGGGGCTGTTCATAGCGTTTTCGGATGTTGTTGATCGTTTCCTGTTCATTCTCGGTGTCCAGGGCGTGAATCAGCAACAGGCGCTGGTCGTCACTGACGTCTGCACTGACCGTCCCCGGCGTCAGGGAAATGGTGCTGGCGAGAATGGAAATAGCCAGGGGGTGCTCCAATTCCAGCGGGTAGCAGACGAATGCGGGGCGCGGTTTGCGCGGGCTGATAATCAGTGCCGCTACCTCGAAGCTGGCAATAACAATGTCCTTGAGCACGCGAGCCAGGTATTTTGGCATCAGCCAGAAGCGTATGAATGAGGGGCGTTCGGGCCAGAAGCCCTGGGTTATCTGCGGGATTGCCCAGGCCAGAATCAGGCCCAGTACCAGGCTGCCGCCACTGATGCCATCACTCAGGAACTGCCAGGTGACAAACAGGATCAGGCTGAGCCAGGGCTGGGGAAAGCTCAGTCGGTCAAGCATCAGTTGTCCTCCCCGACCATCGGAGTCTGCAGGATTTCCAGATAGGCCGCGCGGTTCTGCAGCTGTGCTGCGGTCGCGTCGGTGTATTCGTTGATCGGGCCCGCGAAGGCAACAATAACCAGGCTCATGCCGATCAGGGCTCCGGTGGCGGCTCGCAGGTTAACCCCGAGCGGTTTTGGCTCTTCGATATGGCCGTTAACGGTCCGCCAGAAGACAATGCTTCCGGCACGGGTGTAGGCGATAACCGTGAAGAAACCACCAATCAGCACAACAGACCAGAGCCACGCCATCTCGGGGCCGGAAGTCACCGAGTTGAGGATCAGGACCTTGGCAAAGAAGCCGCTCAGGGGTGGCAGGCCCGCAGCGGCGACCGCGCCGACGAGGAACAGCACACTGATCAGTGTGCGGTTATGCATGCACGGCGCGGTCACAATCTTGTCCAACGCACTGCCGCGCTGACTGGCCACCAGCTCCGCCAGCAGGAAGAGCCCGGCGACAGTCCAGGTCGTGCTGAGCAGATAGAACAGTGCTGCGGAGATGGCCTCCTCGGAACCCAGGGCAATGGGTGCCAGAAGGGTTCCGACCGAGATAATGACCTGCCAGGCCACGAGAGTCTTCAGGCTCTGGGCCCCCAGGGCGCCGACTACGCCCATGATCAGGGTGAGTAGTGCCAACGGGAAAAGCCAGTCCATTCCCAGGTTGGCCAGTGCTCCGGCATCGTCGCCGAATATCAGCAGGTAAACCCGCAGGATTGCGTAGATGCCAACCTTGGTCATGACCGCAAACAGAGCGGCCACCGGGGCGGTGGCACGGGCATAGGCTCGGGGCAGCCAGAAACTCAGGGGCAGGAGGGCGGCCTTGAGGGCGAACACAACCAGGAGCATCATGCCACCGGCCTTGACCAGCTCCAGCTCCTCACCGGAGAGCAACGGCACCCGAATGGCGAGGTCGGCCATGTTGAGGGTGCCGGTGACGCTGTAGATCATGCCGACACTGATCAGGAACACCGCCGAACCCGCCAGGTTAAGCACCACGTAGTGCAGGCCAGGAACGGTCCGCGCGGTGCCACCGCCGTGCATCAGCAGCCCGTAGGAGGCTATCAGTAGTACCTCGAAGGCCACGAACAGGTTGAACAGATCGCCGGTCATAAAGGCGATGTTCAGCCCCATCAGCTGAAACAGGAACAGACCATGGAACTGGCGGTTGCCCTCGTCCGCACCATCAATGGAGAACAGGTGGGCGAACAGGGCCAGAACGGCGGTCATCACCAGCATCAGTGCGGCCAGGCGGTCCAGGACCAGAACAATACCGAATGGCGGCTGCCAGTTACCAAACGCATACAGCCGGTAGCTGCCGTCATTGGCCATCATCAGCAGCACGATGGCAGAAACCAGCAGAAGCACTGTGGTGCCAAGAGCCAGGGTACGCCGCAGGCTGATCGGGGCATAGCCCATGAATGCCTGCAGGACACCACCGAGCAGGGGAATCAGAATCGGAGCCACAAGCCAGTGGTTCATTGACTGCGTTCCTCCTTACTTTTCTGCTCCGGTTTTTCCGGTCGTTCTCCCTGGCGACCGTCTACATGGTCGTCCTCATTATCCGCGAGGTTTCTCAGGGACAGCACAACCACGAAGGCTGTCATGGCAAAGCCGATCACGATGGCAGTAAGCACCAGTGCCTGTGGTAACGGATCGGAATAGTTTTCGGTGCTGCCCAGGATGGGCTGGCTCCCGGTCGCCAGGCGCCCGCTGGAGAAAAGGAAAAGATTAACGCCATAGGAGATCAGCGTAAGCCCGACCACTACAGGGAATGTCCGGGCCCTGAGCAACAGGTATACGCCCGAGGAGGTCAGGGCACCGATGACTAGCGCAAAGACGAGCTCCATTATGCACCCTCCTTCCGGGGCTTGATGGCGGAGTGTGGCGAGAGCCGGCCTATGCTGACCAGGGCCAGCAGGGTGGCCCCGATTACCGTCAGGTAGACACCAAGGTCAAATACCATCGCCGAGGCCAGCTCGAACTTGCCCACCACCGGCCAGGTGATGTACCCGAAGGTGGAGGTCAGGAACGGATAGTTGAACGCCAGGCTGCCGGCCCCGGCAATGATCGCGAACAGCAGGCCCAGGCCGATGACATTGTGGTATTTGATTCCGATCCTCTCCTCGGTCCAGACCATGCCGCTGGCAATGTACTGGAGGATCAGGGCCACGGAAGTGATCAGGCCGGCGATAAAACCACCGCCGGGAAGGTTGTGGCCTCGCAGGAAGATGAACGCCGATATCATCAGTGCCAGCGGCAGCATCGGCCGGGCAATCTGCCTGAGCATCATCGGATGGGCATCCCGGGTCCATGGGTGGCCCATGCCATCGTCCGGGGGCGGCGTCAGGACGGTGTCCTTGAGCATGGCGTAAATACCCAGGGCGGCAATGGCCAGAACCGTGATCTCGCCCAGGGTATCAAAGCCCCGGAAGTCCACCAGAATCACATTCACCACGTTGGTTCCGCCCCCGCCGGATTTACTGTTATCCAGGAAGAAGTCGGAAATCGGGCTGAAGGGCCGGGTCAGCATGGCCAGGGTAACCAGGGTCATACCGACGCCGGCAATCAGAGCGATGAAGGCATCCCGGGTGCGCTGACTCCGGGTGCTTTCCAGCGGAGTCCAGGACGGCATATAGAACAGTGCCAGCATCAGTAGCACGATGGTAACCACTTCCACGGATAGCTGCGTCATGGCCAGATCCGGCGCGGAGAAACGGGCGAAGAAAAGCGCCACGATCAATCCCACCACACTGAGCAGCACCAGAGCATAGAAACGCTCGCGGTGCAGGAAGGCTGCCAGCAGAGCACAAACGATGAGTACTCCCGCCCCGATTGCGGTGGCAAGGTCAACCGGGCCCAGCCCCGGTTCACCCACAAAGACGCCCACATTCATCAGGGGTGCCGTGGCCACGGCAATCACGCTCAATACCAGCAACAAAGCGTAGCGTTGCAGCGAGCCGTTCTCGATACGGGCAGTCAGGTCGTGTGAGAAGGCGACAATCCGCGCGACCACTGCTTCGAACACGGCTTTTTCATCCACTTCCTTGAACCGTGCGTGGAAATCGAAGAAGCGCTGGCGCTGGGAATACATCAGCAAACCACCGAAAAAGGCAACAAAACTCATCAGTAACGGCAGGTTCAGGCCATGAATCACGGTGAGCTTGTAGTCCGGCACATCGCCGCCCAGGGTGGCGGATGCTGCGGAGTAAAGCAGGGGGCCGACAGAGATCGCCGGGAACATACCCACCATCACACAGGCAAACACCAGGATTTCCACCGGGATCTTCATGTAACGCGGTGGTTCGTGGGGCGGGTATATCGGCAGGTCCACCGGCTTGCCGTTGAAGAAGACATCGTGGATGAAACGCGCCGAATAGGCCACCGCGAAGATACCGGCCAGGGTCGCCACAATCGGTGGCAGCCAGGCCCAGAGTCCTGGCAGGTTCAGTGCCAGGGATTCGGCAAAGAACATTTCCTTGCTCAGAAAGCCGTTCAGCAGCGGTACGCCGGCCATCGAGGACGCTGCCACCATGGCCAGGGTCGCGGTGTGGGGCATATAGCGCCAGAGCCCGTTGATCCTGCGCATATCCCGGGTGCCGGTTTCGTGGTCGATGATACCGGCCGCCATGAACAGCGAGGCCTTGAAGATGGCGTGGTTGATCACGTGGAAGACGGCGGCTACGGCGGCCAGCTGTGTGCCCATGCCGAACAGCAGGGTGATCAGGCCCAGGTGGCTGACCGTGGAATAGGCCAGCAGACCCTTTAGATCATGCTTGAACATGGCGACATAGGCTCCGAGCAGCAGCGTCGCCATACCGGTAAAGCTCACCATATAAAACCACTGTTCAGTACCTGCCAGCGCCGGATACAACCGGGCCATCAGGAATACGCCGGCCTTTACCATGGTGGCCGAGTGCAGGTAGGCGGAAACCGGTGTCGGCGCCTGCATGGCGTGAGGCAACCAGAAGTGGAACGGAAACTGGGCCGACTTGGTGAAGGCGCCGAGCAGCACCAGCGTCAGCGCTACCGGATACATGGCGTGGGCCTTGATCTGGTCGCCGGCGGCAAGAACGTCGTCCAGCTCGTAGCTACCGACGATGTTGCCGATGATCAGGATGCCGGCGAGCAACGCAAGGCCGCCGCCGCCAGTCACCGCCAGGGCCATCCGGGCACCACGGCGGGCGTCCTGCTTGTGGGTCCAGTAACTGATGAGCAGGAATGAGACCAGGCTGGTCAGCTCCCAGAAAATCAGCATCAGCAACAGGTTGCTGGACATCACGATACCCAGCATCGCACCTTTGAAGCAGAGCAGCAGCGCGTAGAACTTGGCGATGTTTTCCTTCGGCTTCAGGTAGTAGCGGGCATAGAGGATGATCAGCAGCCCGATGACCAGGATCAGCAACGCAAACAGCAGGGACAGGCCGTCCAGACGAAAACTGAGCGAGAGGCCGAGTGCCGGTAGCCACTCCTGATGGAACAGAACATAGCCACCGTCGGCCAATACCTGCCAGTTCGGGTAAAGCGCCACCAATGCAATCACGGCCGGAACGGAAGAGGCAATGGCAATTGCCGTTCGCCCCCCCTGAGCGAACAGGGGCGCGGCAATCGCCCCCAGGAAAGGCAGTAAAACAACCAGCGGTAGCGACATCGCAACCTCGTTATCGTTTTTTTCTTCTGAGTACGGAAAAGCGTATTTGCAGAAGTCTAGCCTCCGGAAGCGGACCCTGCATGACATAAGGGCAGCAGGAATACGCCGGAAGCCCGGGATCAGATGAAGGGTGGATCCGGGAAATAGGGCAGACGACCGCGGTGGCGGGCGATATCAGCCGTTACAGGCGGGCGAATGGTCTGTTTGCAGCCGAAGGACCTTTGGGCCATTGGTTGCTCCGTCAGTCGAACCAGGAATCCGATGATACGTGCCCGGAGGGCCAGGTCAAGTCACATTGTGACTAATCAATGCTACCAATCCATTACCCGGGTGGTGGCCGGACGCCTGGTTACAAAACGGGTTCCAACGTGGCCACCGGTTATGCGAATCTAGCAGCAACAAAACAAACAGGAGACCAAGAATGACCGACACCCTGATCGACCGCCGAGACCTGGCATTCCAGCTCTACGAAGTACTCGATACCGAATCGCTGATCACCCGGGAGCGCTTCAGCGAACACAACAAAGACACCTTCGACGCCGTCATCGAAACCGCCGACAAGATGGCCCGCGAACAGTTTGCCACACACAACAGCGCTGCCGACAAGGACGAACCCCGGTTCGAAGACGGTCAGGTCAAAATGCTGCCCCAGGTCAAACAGGCCTTTGACGCTTACGCCGAAGCCGGTTTCATCGCCGGACGGTACGACTACGAGCTTGGCGGCATGCAACTGCCCGAATCCGTTATGGTCGCCTGCAACGGCTTCTTCACCGCCGCCAACCCCGGCACCGCCGGCTACCCGTTCCTGACCACCGCGGCCGCCAACGTGATCCGCATCTTCGGTGATGAGCAGCAGAAGGCCACCTATCTGCCGCACATGCTCTCCGGCCGCTTCTCCGGCACCATGGCCC
>Ga0114984_1000366_pt1 | contig 17733 bp, 14 predicted proteins | sample Shrwel1BS1Day1_FD_96987 | JGI IMG/M metagenome (GOLD analysis project Ga0114984, IMG submission 96987) | Subsurface microbial communities from deep shales in Ohio, USA - Utica-3 well 1 S-1-Day1 | ecosystem: Environmental > Aquatic > Deep subsurface > Shale gas/oil reservoir > Produced water/Flow...
GTTGATCACCATCAGGTGTTCGTCTTCGTAGACAATGTCCAGCTCGATGTCTTCCGCCTCCCAGCTCACCTGCACTTCGGGCTCGGCATCCAGTTCGATGACGTCATCGAGGATGACCTTGTCCCGGGGCTTGCGGGCCTCGCCGTTCACGGTCAGAGTGCCGTCCTTGATCCAGCCTTGCAGGCGGGAACGGGAGTGCCCGGGCATGAGCGCGGCTGCGGCCTGGTCGAGCCTGCGGTCACTCAGATCGGGTGGAACAACGAAACGTGCGGTAATTCGGTTTTCAGATGACATCAAGCCCCCCGGGGCCGGTGTGTTACGTTTTGATCAGATTCTGGCAATCGGGCGAGGTAACCTCTGCACATGGACCGACTTCCCCGCTACAATGGCCGCTGCTCAAAAACTTTTCGACATTATACGGGATTCCGGCATGAGATCAGTTGTTCGTTTGCTGTTGCTGTCCACCCTGGCGGTGATGATCAGCGCCTGCGCCAGTAACAAGCAGGAGGAAGTCCTGCCGGAACAGACCTATTACGAGAATGCCCGCCAGGCGATGGACTCCGGCAACTTCAACGAAGCCGAGCAGAACCTGGATGCCCTGGAGACCTATTACCCGTTCGGCCGCTACGCCGAACAGGCCCAGCTCGACCTGATCTATGCCCGCTACCAGAACCTCGATCTGGAAGGCGCCCGGGCGGCGGCGGACCGTTTCCTGCGACTGAACCCGCAAAGCGACCATGCCGATTACGCCCTGTACATGCGCGGACTGGCTTCCTACAACCTGGATATCGGCCTGGCTGCCCGCTATTTTCCCATCGACGTGGCCGCCCGCAACCCGGGTGAACAGACCCAGGCATTCCGGGATTTCTCGCAATTGCTGAACCGCTACCCGGACAGCCCTTACGCCAGCGACGCCCGCCAGCGGATGATTGCCATCCGTAACCGCATGGCCGAACTGGAGCTGCATGCGGCCCGCTATTACATCAAGCGCCAGGCCTACCTGGCCGCCAATAACCGGGCGCGCCATGTGGTGGAGAACTACCCGTCAGCCCCTGCGGTGGAAGAAGCCCTGATCATCATGGCCGAGACCTACCAGTTCCTGGACCTGAAAAAGGCCGCGCGGGACAGTATTGCCCTGCTTCGGAAGAATTTCCCGGAAAGTAAGGCGTTGAACGAAGACGGAGAGTTTGTAGCGGACCGGCTGAAGGGGGAGAACCGGTCGCTGACGAATGTGGTGACTTTCGGGCTGATGGGGGACGAGTGACATTGGCGTGAAAACGGGGTCAGGTTCTCGGGGTCAGGTTCTCGGGGTCAGAAAAAACCTTCTTCTGACCCCATGTTCAATCATCCCCGCTACTTCCCGCTCTTCCAGCCATTGGTAATCGGATACCGCCGATCCTTCCCGAATCCCCGCTCGGTAATCCGCACGCCAATCGGCGCCTGCCGGCGCTTGTACTCGTTGATATCCACCAGTCGGATTACCCGCGCCACATCGGTGGCATCAAAGCCCTCCGCCACAATGGCCTCGGCACTGAAATCCCGCTCCACATAGAGATTGAGAATCTGGTCCAGCACGTCGTATCCCGGCAGGCTGTCCTCGTCCTTCTGGTCCGGTGCCAGCTCCGCTGAGGGCGGACGGGTGATGACTCGCTCGGGAATTACCGGGGAAACGGTGTTGCGGTAGCGGGCCAGGCGGAACACCAGAGTCTTGGGCACATCCTTCAGCACATCAAACCCGCCAGCCATGTCGCCATAAAGCGTGGAATAGCCCACTGCCATCTCGCTCTTGTTGCCGGTGGTCAGCACCAGCGAACCAAACTTGTTGGACAGGGACATCAGCAGCACACCCCGCAGTCGCGCCTGGAGGTTTTCCTCGGTGGTGTCCGGTTTTGTGCCCTCGAACGGCTTCGCCAGGGTGGCCATGAAGGCATCGTACATGGGCTCGATGGAGAACACGTCGTACTGCACACCCAGGGCGTTGGCCTCGGCCTCGGCATCCTCCAGGCTCATGCCGGAGGTATAGCGGAATGGCATCATCACGGCGCGCACACGGTCCTTGCCCAGGGCATCCACCGCGACCGCCAGGGTGACGGCGGAATCAATCCCACCGGACAGACCCAGCACCACGGACCTGAAGCCGTTCTTGTTCACGTAGTCCCGGACCCCGGTGACCAGGGCACTGTAGACGTTGGCTTCCAGGGACGGCTCCCCGGGCAGTGGCTGGGATACCGGCTGGCAATGGTGATCACAGATAAACTCGACCGGGTACAGGCCTTCGGAGAACTGGGGCGCTTCGGCCGCCAGCTCTCCGGAATGGTCAAAGACCATGGAACCACCGTCGAACACCAGTTCATCCTGGCCACCGAACAGATTCACGTAGACAATACTGATGACATTCTCCTGCGCCTTGCGTTCCAGCAGAGCCTTGCGGCGGGCCTGCTTGTCAATGTCGTAGGGCGACGCATTCAGGTTCAGGATCAGCCGTGCGCCCGCGGCGGCACAATCCTCCACCGGCCCGTCCTTCCAGATGTCTTCACAGACGGTAATACCGACCGGAACGCCCCGGATATCCAAGGTGAGCACATCCCTGCCCTCGGCGAAATAGCGCTTTTCATCAAATACCTGGTAATTGGGCGGGAACCGTTTGAAGTAGCGGCCGGTGATCTCGCCATTCTCAATCACCACGGCACCGTTGTAGAGCAGCCCGTAGTGGCGCAGGGGGGCGCCAATGACAATAGCAGGCCCGAGGTTCGCGGCCTTCAATTCCTCGAGCGCCTCACCCACCCGCAGGTCCAGGCTCGGGCGCAGCAGCAAATCCTCGGGCGGATAACCGGTGAGGCAGAGTTCCGGGAACACCACGATGTCCGCCTGGTGCTCGCTGGCGGCCTTGCGGGTGGCGTCAATCACCAGCCGGGCATTACCGGGAATATCGCCTACCAGGAAATCCAGCTGGGCCATGACCACCCGCAACTTCCGGGCAGGCGATTGGGAGGACGGGAGGTTCCCGGACACGGACATAAATCGGCTCCTGTAACTCATTGCCATGAAAAGGCTATTATAACCCCGCGAGGGCAAGAATTTCTTCCGACCAATAACAGACAAAAGGCAACCATGGCAGGCAGTACGTCACCGACTGGCAGCGCACAGGCACTTAACCGGCCGGGGAACTGGCAGCAAGTGAAGCTGTTCCGGATCTACAACCATTACCGGCTGGTGGTCAGCCTGATGCTGGTGGGCTTGCTGTTCATTGATCCGGTCGCCATGGAGCCCCGTTTCCGCTGGCAGGATTATTACCAGGCCGGCGTGGTGTCCTACCTGGCCCTGAATGCCTTTATCGGCATGACCCTGCTGGCCGGCTTCCAGCCCAGCCAGCGGCATATCACCCTGTCTATCCTGCTGGACATCCTGATCATGCACGGTTTGCTGATCAGCAGTACCGGCATCACCAACGGCCTGGCCAATCTGGTCATCATTTCGGTTGCCGCCGGCAACATCCTGACCCCGAGCCGCACGGGCATCTTCTATGCCGCCCTGGCCGCTATCTGTTCACTGGGAATTTCCTGCTGGGCGGTCCTGATACTGGATGAGAGTGGTGACAATATCGTCCGGGCCGGCTTCCTGGGCATTCTCTATTTCGCCGTCGCCTTTATCCTGCAGAACATCTCCCGGCGAATGATGAGAAGCGAAGCCCTCGCCTCGAGCCACGCCCGCAGCATCGCCGAACTGGAGCAGATCAACCAGCAGATTATCCAGCGCATGCGCACCGGCATCCTGGTGCTGGACCGCGCCGGCCATATCCGCCTGGCTAACGCGGCTGCCGAGGAACTGCTGTTCGGCACGCCGGGCGCGGAGGATTCAGGCCAAGTGCAAAACAGGGTGCTGCCCCAGCCCCTGAAACCGGGCCTGGAAGACTGGCTCAGGGATCCCCGCAAACGCGTTACGCCGTTCCAGTCCGCACCGACCTCACCCCTGTTACAGGCCAACTTCACGCAGCTGGACCAGGAACAGGGAGACCTGATCCTGGTGTTCATTGATGACATGAGCAAGGTGACCCAGCAAGCCCAGCAGATGAAACTGGCCTCGCTCGGGCGCCTGACTGCCGGCATCGCCCACGAAATCCGCAATCCCCTAGGCGCTATCAGCCATGCGGCACAACTGATGGAAGAATCCCCCTCCCTCAGCGAGAGCGACAAGCGCATGCTGGACATCATCCGGCGACATTCCAGACGGGTAAACGGCATCATAGAAAATGTCCTGGAGTTGTCCCGGCGCAAGGCAGCAAATGCCGAACTGGTGGATATTCCGGTCTGGCTGCACGAGTTCCGTAATGACTTCCTGCAAACCCAGGATGACCAGTCGATACCGGTCCGGATCGACCTTGTGATTGATCCTGAGGTCCCCGCCGCCCGCTTCGACAAGAGCCAGATCGAGCAGGTTCTGGTCAACCTGTGTGACAACGGGCTTCGCTACAGCCAGCAACAATGCGGCGAGAAACATATAAAGCTGAGCGCGGGCGCCACCGAGGATGGGGAGCGGGCTTATCTGGATGTTCGGGACTACGGCCCGGGCATCTCGAAAGAACACCGGGGCTCAGTATTTGAGCCGTTCTTCACAACCGACAAAAGCGGCACCGGACTGGGCCTTTATCTGGCCAGGGAACTGTGCGAGTCTAACCAGGCACACCTTTCCCTGGTGGAGGATGGCCAGCCAGGGTGCTGTTTCCGCATTACCTTTGCCCCACCCGGGCGCATGATCTGACCGGGACCCGTTCTGACCCGGGTCCGCACAACGAGATGGAACCAACACGAGACGATGACCACGCATACCGCACTGATCGTTGACGACGAGCCGGATATCCGGGACCTGCTGGAAATCACCCTCAGCCGGATGGGCATTGAAACCCTCACCGCTCCGGACCTGACCACCGCCAGGCAACTATTGGAAAAACACCAACCCCAGCTGTGCCTGACCGACATGAACCTGCCGGATGGCAACGGCATTGACCTGGTGCACTGGATCCAGCGGCACGCCCCGGCCACGCCGGTGGCGGTGATTACCGCCTATGGCAACATGGACACGGCCATCGAATCCCTGAAAGCCGGTGCCTTCGATTTTGTCTCCAAACCGGTGGAACTGCCGAGACTGCGGGAGCTGGTCAGCAGCGCCCTGAAACTGTCCGACGCCAAACCGGATAACGAAGCGGAAACCGACGAGCCGGGCCTTCTGCTGGGCAACTCGCCACAGATCCGCAAACTGCGCAACCAGACCCGCAAGCTGGCCCGCAGCCAGGCGCCGGTGTTCATCAACGGCGAATCCGGCAGCGGCAAGGAACTGGTGGCCCGGATGATCCACCTGCAGGGCCCGCGCAGGGATGGGCCGTTCGTGGCCGTCAACTGCGGGGCCATTCCCTCCGAGCTGATGGAAAGTGAATTCTTCGGCCACAAGAAAGGCAGCTTCACCGGCGCCGTGGAAAACAAGGAAGGCCTGTTCCGCTCCGCCAACGGCGGCACCCTGTTCCTGGACGAAGTGGCCGACCTGCCCCTGGCCATGCAGGTGAAACTGCTACGGGCGATCCAGGAAAAGGCTGTACGCCCGGTAGGCGACACCAGGGAAGTGCCGGTCGACATCCGGGTACTGAGCGCCACCCACAAGAACCTGCCGGAGCTGGTGCAGGAAGGCAACTTCCGCCAGGACCTGTTCTATCGCATAAACGTGATCGAACTGGCCGTGCCACCACTGCGGGAGCGGCCTGATGACATACCCCTGCTCGCCAGCCATATCCTCGGGCGCATCGCCCGGGAATACGAATGCGATCCGGCCGCCCTCACCCAGGGTGCCATCGAACGGCTCAAGGCCTACGACTTCCCCGGCAACGTGCGGGAGCTGGAAAACATTCTGGAACGGGCCTTCACCCTGTGTGATGAGGACAATATCAGTGCCGACGACCTGCATCTGGGGAACGGGGTGCAGCCCGGCGGTTCAGCCTCTGGCACGGCCAACCCTGGCACCGATGCGCCCAGCGTGCCGGAGGGGGAGATCGACCTTGAAGGGTTCCTGGAGAACATAGAGCGCCAGGCCATTGAGAAAGCACTGGAGGCCACTCGCTGGAACAAGACGGCGGCGGCCAAAAGGCTGGGGATCAGTTTTCGGGCTTTGCGGTATCGGTTGAAGAAGTTGGGGATGGAGTAAGGCCAGGGATTTAGGATAGTATTCTTTGCCGGGCAGGATGCCCGGCAAATCTGAATAACCGGACAAGGAATAGTCTGATGAACAACCGAAAATTTCTCGGTGGCTTCACGCTCGTGGAGCTGCTGGTCACCCTCGCCGTCGTTGCAGTGATTACTAGCATCACGGTGCCCTCAATGAATAATCTTGTTCAGAGATCCCAACGCCACTCGGCCGTATCCGAGGCGATTGCGCTTATTAATCTCGCCCGCAACACGGCCATCATGGAACAACGAACCATAACGGTATGCCCATTGGACCTTTCCCATAAATGCGTAGCGGAGTGGAATACGCGACCGATCACCGTATTTCGGGATGACAACTCTGACCGGATCCTCGACGATTCCGCTGATATTATTCGCGTTGGAACCATTCCTGAGAATGGGTACTGGACTGGCAACACCGCCAGTCGACCATACCTGCGTTTTTTCCCCAACGGAATGGCCAGCTACGCCATCGGCAACATGGTGTGGTGTCCAAGCAATAGAGATAGCAAGCTGGCTGCGCAGATTGTGATAAATATGGGAGGCCGGCCTCGCCTATCTGAGGATCATGACGATGATGGATTGATTGAAGACGCCAACGGCAATGCCGTCAACTGCAGCTGAATATTTTAAGACAGCAATACCTGGCCAGTTACTCTGACCAGGTATTCTCACTGCCTCCAATTCCACCAGAGTTATCGGCATCCCATTCACGAACACCATTGGATCTTAGCTGGAGAAAGCCGTCACCGGCCTGCCCATTCTTGGGAACAGCACGGAGGATGAAGGAGTTGGCTTTCAAGTCAAAAATATAAAGATCATAGAACTTGGCGTTGCCATCCAGAGGAGCTTCGTCCGGAAACAGGTCAGCAGGAGGTGACGTCTCGCTAGTGTTAATCTCGGAAGATCCACCATCAGCACCGATATAGGTTCCATTCTGAGTGTAATAACGCTCCATCGCGCTGGCGAAAGACATCAAAGCACCCTTGGCATCCCCCCGACGTGTACTCTCAACGTAGTTTTGATAGCTGGGATAGGCAATGGCCGCCAGTATCCCGATAATCGCCACCACAATCATCAACTCAATCAGCGTGAACCCGGAAGATACTCTGGTTTTCATCAGTACGAATTCCTAATAACTGTGATTCAAAGGGTCAGCTCAGCGAAGGTAGCGGGGCCGAAGCCCCGCTGCGAGAGCGTCACTCGTACAGTTCCTGCCAACTCATACGCCCCAGCTGTTCTGTCTGACGCCCGACCTCAATCTCTTCGCTGAGGATTTCACTGTCTGACCGCGGAATCAGGGCATAATCACCGATCAAGCTGGGCACATTAGGGATCCCACCCTCGGTTTTGAAGCCAACAAAAGGCTCTCCAAGTTTGGGCCACACAGCCCGGTCCGGAGTTCTTCCATCCAACCCGAAGGCCATAATCCAACCCCCACCTCCAATATCACAGGGGTTGTCGCTGGGTACCAGGGAGTTCACAAATATATAATTACCACGTACTTGTGCCGGCTGGTTAATCCGCTCTCGATCATCAATCAGATCAACATACCAGCCCTGATAGGTAGTGGTTACGAAGTCGTCTCCCGATGACGAACGTACCTCGTAAGTCTCACCATCCACAGTAACTGTGCTGTTGTCCAAGGTTCTGCCTACCAGATCACTTCGATCAAGACCGGCTGTGCCATCGAATACACCATAAAAGGATTGGGTCGCTGTCGTTGTCACATCCGACTCTTCCAGGTACTTGCCGGTGCCGAACAGCACCATAATCTTTTGCTCTGCAGACTTCTTGTTATTGCCATTATTGCCGTCATCCACTTCTTCCTCATCCGGATAGCGAATGACCATGGGAGCTGCGGTGATTGGCTGTGCTTCCCCACTCACCGATGCGGTAAACAACGGACCACCGTATGCGTCATCCCAGCCCTGGTTACCGCCATCGGCAGCAACCCAGATGTTTCCGTTCAAATCTCCGGCATAAATCCTGTCAATTATGCGGTCACCAGTAAGATCCACCTGACGCAAGGGTGAAAGACCGCTAGCTCCGGTGCCAGTTTGAAATTCAATAAACTGGTAGTCAGTGTCCTCCGTCCACTCACCATCGAGACCGCCCTCGATATCGAGCATGAAAACACCAGTTGCTGGAGTCGTTGAAAGGTAGCCATTGGGTAAGAAGGCAGTCCAGCGATAGTCTCCGCCGCCCCAGTCAGCCAGCCCTATAGTAGGGGGCTCCGTGACGTATCCCATACGGTCATCATCGTCGGAGCTGAACTCCCACATAGGAACTGTATTGGAGCCGTTCGCGAAACCTGATGGATCAGTAACATCCAGGGCAAAAATCCCCTTGCCTCCGGTACGCGCGCCGCCAATCAAGATAGTGCGCCAAGCCTTGATACTATCGCTCGCACCCTCAGTAAAAACATCGGATACCACGGGCGTCAGGTCCGCATAGTAACGATGGCTATAGGCGGGTCTACTCAGATAATGCAGTCCTTCTTGGTCGGCATTGGAAGCCAGGAACTCCGGAATATAGGCAAAAAGCTCCTCTCCATTTTCGGCCGAAAAGGCATGGAGCATTCCATCGTTGGCTCCCACATATACCACACCATCCCGGTCAACCTGATCGCCACGGAAGTTCGCATAGAACTTGTCAGGGCTTGTCTCATTTGCCGCCGGCTCACCGAAAGGCTCGGCATTTGGCCAGGACAATGAAGGTTTCTGGACATAAACCGGAGTGGAATCAACGATGTCGCCTAAAAGGCTGGTCCTCACCCGGAAGCCCTGGACTTCATTGCCGCGAAGATAACTTATTCTGTCCTCTGCCAAATCCGAGTCACCACCAAAACTCAGATCGTCCTGCATGGACTGGCTGAAGCTCGTCAGATTCGCTTCAGTGAATTCAACTCCACTGGTGCCGGTGTAAGTGTAAATATTCCGGGGATCATTCACCAGGTCCCGAGCATCCAGCTCCTCACCAGCCTCCCATTCGTACTCATCTGAAATGCTTGGCGGGCCATCAGCTGTCTCTGTAACTGCAGTGGCATACAGGTTGCCACTCCAATTGGCGGAATTGAATTCGGCACCGAATAACAGCGTATCCGTCTCAATCGTCGCTGTGTTGAAAGTCACCCCTGTGGAGCTTCCAATGGCATCGGTTACTATGTTCTCGAACGCCTTGCCCAGACTTTCGACCATGCGAGTCGCGTCACCGGCGATGTAGAAGTTTTCCGGTCGTTTAAACGATGTATTCCCCCAACTCACAATCTCGCCGGTCGTCCACCACTCCTCGGGAAGGGCTTCTGTGCGGTTCTCGTCATAGTCATCGGGAACAGTGAACCCACCATACTTAGCTGCCAGATAGTACTGGTTACTTGCCGGGCCTTTCAGAGCCTCGTTTTCCACCACATCTACCCAGTGGGTAGAGGCGAGCTGCTCTCCTTCCAGATCCGGCCGCATGTCATTGATATGGTTATCGTAAGCCAGGCCGGCGATGTAGGCCGTGTTTTCCCGCCCGGTAAATTCACCTTCGCCCAAGTTGTTGCCAAGGCCCTCCATGGTACCCACTCGGTTGGTCATGGTGGTCACATTGACCGTATTGTCGGCGCTTACTTCAGACGGCATTGTTGGCTCATCTCCCTGGTAGCTAGACCCCGGAAGATTGCCATCATCATGGCTGTTTACGTCACCGATACCCAGAATAGCCGTGGCCTGACATTCGTAAATCATCGGATCGTCCCAGTCGGTTATGACAGGGAATCCGTCTTTGAATTTGTCAGTGAGAATGTCGGAGTATGCCGAAACATTACCCTGATTCTTCAGATAACGGGTCGCTGCGTAATATAATTCGCTAACTGGATCGAGTGCCTTGTGGTCAAACTCATTCAATTGGCCAAACTTGTTGATGTAATTGATGACCCCACTATTGCCCTCAGAGGCACTATCAGGGTTAGTATCGATAATACCGGTCGCAGGATCCCACTCATCGGTGACATCTCTCTGACCAGCCCGCAGGACGGCACCATCTCTCGTATTACTGCTGTCATTCAGGTACCCGAACACACTGTAGCGCAGCGTTTCCGCATTGCTCTGAATCAGCCCCTCGGGCTTCCAGGAACTGTCATACTCGACGCAGTTGGTTTCCAGGCCGACGCTTTCATCACAGACCTTAACCCGGACTGCCGCCTGATACGCGTAAGTATTGTCATCATCATCCGATTCCCGGTATGGGAAGTTGTCAGGATCATAGTCCTTTAGATTTTCATCCCCGCGTGATTCAAAGGATCGATCACCAAGCACGAATTGCATGGATTTTTCCATGCCTTCGATTCTGATCGAAACACTACTGTCACTAAACGGGGTTGCCCTGGCTGCCTCAGTACCACTGATCGATCGGTCTGCAATACCACTCTGTCCGGGATGCCGGGCTTTCTCCAGCCAGGTCTCAGTGGATGTATCTTTCACACGATATCCACCCGTGAGCGCTTTTCTGAAGGGATCGATTGTCTGAGTGGTGGCCCAGTTCAGGAAATTGCCACTCCACTCCCCGACCCCGCTACAAGCACGATCACTAGCAATAGAACTGGGGTAGAAGTGGCGTTCGGATTCCGTATCAGAGTAGCTGTACAGATAACACTTCTCGGGATCAAAGTAGCCAACAAAAGCTGTATCTCGGCTGTAGTTCCCCAAATTTGCCAGGCTTTGAATGGTGGGGTATTCCACAGAGGGCGTCAGTACAAGGTTGCCAGGGACTCCTCGACCACCTGCCAAATACAAGGGTCTGTCTGCCAATTCTGAAAGTGCTGGTGTCGTGGTCGATGGATCCTCGGCGTCATCGCTAGGTTTTTTCGCGAGAGCCGTAGCCTGAAACAGCATCAACAGCCCCGTTACCAAACAGGCTAAAAATTGCTTCCTCTTACACATCACATTCCCTCCAGACCCGAAATCACATTCGAATCTAACTGTCAAATATCCCGAGCGTAGTAACTTTCGATAACCCGTTGAGCTTCTCCAGACTGTCCTCCAGTCCATACCACGATGCGAAACGCTTGGGTATTAAGTGCACCGGTCTCGTAGGTATAGCCCTGAACCACAATATCTGTAAGCCTATTTGGTTGCATTGCATCGCCCATATGCTGAATGAAATAACGAGGAGTAACGCCTCCAACAGTATTGCCATCACGGACATTAGCGCTATTAGCCCAATCATGATCCAAGGGATCCGGTACAGCATCATCGGGTCCATAAAGTCCGTCACTTCCATCAAATACGGAGAGGACATTTATGTTTTCCAAAACCTGTTCACCATCCCTCAGTCCTGATTCCGCAATTTCCAGAGAAGTCACTCCCTCGGCCAATCCCGAAACCATCCTTTGCTGCATGACACTACCCTGCATGCTTGACAGTGCGAGCAAGGTCATCACTAGCAACAAAAGTAAAGAAAGAATCAGTGCTGCACCATGCTGCCGGTTAGTCATACTTAGCGATCTCTTCATAGCCATTAAATCCGGTTACGCAGGGTGGCAGTACTGGTGTACACCCGATACAAAAAAGTATCGTTAGTGCCAGAAGTAGTCAGCAAACTGGAATCAGCAGCACAATCCAACCATCCCGGATAGCAGTAACTCTGCCCCCCATCTGTTACACCATCATCTGGAGAGCGGACTAAAATACTCATCCTAATGGCTAAAGCTTGATCTGCATGAAGTGGATCACCGGGGTCCGACCAGGTGTCTACCCGGCCATTGCCGGTAGTGTCGCGACCAAGCTGCAGCTGAAAATTCCGTATGTCTTCAAGAAGCGCAATTGGAGCACTGATAGTTCCTACGGCTCCCGCATTACCACCCAAAATTGATACGCCATCTACCACCAGCTCTCGACGTCCTGTTGTGGCATTGTCCCTTAAATAAAACCTCTGTTGCCTCGGTTGATAAACTGAAGCCCCATCAGGATCGTCATTGTAACTAGGGTCAATGTTTTTGGTCGCATTACCAGGCCCCTCTTCTACATTTCCTGTGTTGTGAACTACAACACTGTTGGTAGATTGGACATTCGTAATCTGAAACATGTGCCCACGCCGGCAGTTAGTAACAATGATGATATCGTTGTCAGAAAATGAAGATGTGTCATTCACCCTCAAGTTGGCGGCTGTTGTACTCGGTTGAAATGTCACGCGGATAGCGGAATTACCTGCCAACCCACCGAGTGACAACAGGTCGGAACCATCGGGCCCCGTCCCATCCTCAGCATCCAGACCTCGAAGCAACAAATCCGTATCAAAATTCGGATCCGGGTTTAACATATTTTCGATATTGCCTTGCAGAACACCTTCAGAGCCCTGGCAGCCCCAGTAGTCAGCATTACGAATTTCCCGGGCAACTACTGACAAAGCCAACCTGCCTGTTTCCTGCGTACGAGCGCTGGCCTCGGTCACATTAAAGGTGCGGCTATTGGCAACGAAAATCTGGGTCAGCCCAGCAGTCAAAATCAGTGACAGAGTCAGGGCAATCATGACCTCGATAATCGTGTAGCCCCTTTGTACCTGCAACATGGTTAGTTCACCCTCGCAGTTACGGTCATGGTTTGCTCCTCAGCATCATTACCAAGCTGGCGCTCATCCCATGTGATGGTAACAGTCGCCGTTCCCGCTCCACCGTCGAATGTCACTGCGCCTTCAGCCGTTGGAACGTCCTGAATCAATTCGGCTTCCCACGCATCCAGTTCGCTTGAATCAAGAGCACTGTCTTCATTGGCCCTGATACGTTCGATCATGGTCTGTGCATGCTGGGCCACCTGGGAACGAAACTGGGCATTGTTCACCTGCTTTAACGAAAGGTACTGCATACCCATCACGCCAAGCAGTCCGATCAAGAGAATCAATAGGGCCACGAGGACCTCAATCATCGTAAAGCCGGATTGTTTCTTTTGTTCTGGGATCACTTTCATTCTCTATTTCCCATGACGCCAAAATCTGTCAGTTCAGGGACAGCCATTAAATACCGTGGTATCAACACGTCCGCCCGGGGTGATTTCGACCTGTCGGCCATCAACGCTGCCCGAGCACACCACAATCTCGTATGTTTTGTTTTTATCAAGCATGCCATTACTGCGAAAACCAACTGCCACATCACTGCCATCAGTCGCAGCTACCGTCGTCGAGCCCGCGGCATCCTCGATTCGGCGGATGAGGAGGTCATTGATATCGGTGGCGGAGGAAGGATCAAAAGCCGTATCGGAATTGCCAGCAATCGCCCAGGCAGTATTATTTCGGGTCAGAACTGATACCGGGGAGTTCCGTCGAATTGCTTCGCTACGAGCAAAACTCAGAAGGCCAACCACCGAGTTCGTGGTGGCAACAACACGGTTACGTTCGATCATGGTGCCGAACTGGGGAATGGCAAAACCGGCAATAATCGCAATCAAAGCTATCGTGATGAGCAGCTCTATCAGAGTAAAACCACGATTTGGTCGATCAAACATAGTCCACTTCCATTATGACGTACCCGAACATTAACCAACGTCCACCAGAGCTTCCACGCTCCGGCGACAAGCGGACTTTTACAGGAGACGAACGGTGAGGAGGGAGGAAATAGTGTGACGGAGATCAAACGAGGCCGAGGTCACTCAACCTCGACCACGTCAATCCGAAGCTCTCTGGGCATGGAGAAAACAATATTCTCCTCGCACCCGGCAACTTCCTGAGGCTCTTCCCCGCCCAGTTCTTTCAGGCGAGCAATCACCTCGTTCACCAACACTTCCGGGGCGGAGGCACCGGCGGTCACGCCTACAGAGCTTTTCCCTTCCAGCCACTTCGGATCGATCTGGGAGGCTTCGTCGATCAGGTATGCCGGCGTGCCCATGCGCTCGGCCAGTTCGCGCAGGCGGTTGGAGTTGGAGCTGTTGGGGGAGCCCACCACCAGCATCAGGTCGCAGTCGCCGGCCAGTTGTTTGACGGCGTCCTGACGGTTCTGGGTGGCGTAGCAGATGTCGTCCTTGCGGGGGCCCTGGATCTCGGGGAATTTGGCGCGCAGGGCGTCGATCACCCGGGCGGTGTCGTCCATCGAGAGGGTGGTCTGGGTGACGTAGGACAGGCGGGACGGATCTTTCACCTCCAGACTGGCTACGTCTTCCTCGTTTTCCACTAGGTAGATCTCGCCGCCGTTGCTGTGGTCGTACTGGCCCATGGTGCCTTCCACTTCCGGATGGCCGTGGTGGCCGATCAGGATGCACTCGCGGCCGTCGCGGCTGTAGCGCATGACTTCCAGGTGCACCTTGGTGACCAGCGGGCAAGTGGCGTCGAAGACCTTGAGGCCGCGGCGGGCGGCTTCGTTCTGTACCGCCTGGGAGACGCCGTGGGCACTGAAGATCACCAGGGTGTCGTCAGGCACTTCGTCCAACTCGTCCACAAACACCGCGCCGCGGTTGCGGAGGTTGTCCACCACGAATTTGTTGTGGACCACTTCGTGGCGCACGTAGATCGGCGCACCGAACACATCCAGCGCCCGGTTGACGATTTCGATGGCGCGGTCGACACCGGCGCAGAAGCCACGGGGGTTAGCGAGTCGGATTTGCATAATCAGTGCGTCTGCCCGGCCGGTTCCACATCAAGGATTTCAACTTCGAATTCCAGTGTACGCCCTGCCAGCGGATGGTTGAAGTCCACTTCCACTTCATCCCCTTCTACCCGGCTGATCACGCCTGGCAGCTCCTGCTGGCGCGCATCGGCGAAGGACACCACCACACCCGGCTCCAGCACCATGTCGGCACTGAATTCATGGCGCCTGAAGGTTTGCAGGTTGTTGGGGTTGTGCTGGCCGAAGCCCTTCTCCGGGGAGACCTCGAAGGTCTGGCGGTCACCGGCTTTCATGCCCATCATCAGTGCCTCGAAGTTCTCCGGCAGGTTCTCGTCACCGATCTCGAGGGTGGCAGGCTCTTTCTCGAAGGTGGAATCCACCACATCCCCGCCTCTGATCTTGAGGGCGAAGTGGAGTTTTACGCGGGTTCCCTTGTCTACGGGCAAATCTTTCATGAGTGTCGCTCACTCCTTTTCGGCATCCCCGCCGTTGGCGGATTTGCGGAATATGTCCAGGATCATCATGCCGGCGCCGATGGTGATGGCGGTGTCAGCCAGGTTGAAGGCGGGGAAGTGCCAGTCCTGCCAGTAGAAGTGCAGGAAGTCCACCACGTAGCCGTGCACCACCCGGTCATAAACATTACCCAGGGCGCCACCGAGGATGAGTGCGATGGCGACGGCGGTCCAGGTTTCATGGGGCTGCAATTTGCGCAGCCAATTCACCAGCACCACACTGACCACCAGGCCCAGGACCACGAAGAACCAGCGCTGCCAGCCATCGGCCCGGGCCAGGAAGCTGAACGCGGCGCCGGTATTGTGCAGCAGCGTCAGGTTGAACATGGGCATCACCGGCACCGGGTCACCGTAGGTGAGCATGGCGCTGGCCATGGCCTTGGTGCCCAGATCGATGGCGATGACCAGCGCCGCCAGCCACAGCCACTTCAGTTTCGGGCCCGTGGCCTTATCTATCATGGCGGCGTCCATCAGGCAAAGGACCGGTTTTCGCCGGGGCCTTCCACGTTGCTGACGCAGCGGCCGCACAGGTCCTTGTACCTGACGTTACGGCCCACGTCCTCACGATGGTGCCAGCAGCGTTCGCACTTGGCGTGGGCCGCCGGCGTGACCTTCACCAGCAGGCCTTCATGGCCGGTTGGCTCCGCACTCTCGGCTTCGGCCACCGGCTTGACGGTCGCCTTGGAGGTGATCAGCACAAAGCGCAACTCCTCGCCCAGGTGCTTCAGCCGCTCAGCCAGTTCACCTTCGCAGTACAGGGTCACTTCGGCGCTCAGGGAGCCCTTGATCTCGCCGCGGCCGCGGGCCTCTTCCAGGCATTTGTTGACCGCCTCCTTCACGCTGTAGATCTCGCGCCAGTAGTCGCGGCCCAGCTCGAAGTCTTCCGGCAGCTCGGTCAGCCCTTCATACCAGGTTTCGTAGAACACGGTGTCGCCCCGCTCGCCCGGCAGGTGCTGCCAGATCTCGTCCGCCGTGAAGCTCAGGATCGGGGCGATCCAGCGCACCAGGGCCTCGGCCACGTGGTAGAGTGCGGTCTGGCAGGAGCGCCGCGCCAGGCTGTCGGCCTGAGTGGTGTACTGGCGGTCCTTGATGATGTCCAGGTAGAAGCCGCCCAGGGTCGCCTCGCAGAAGTTGTAAACCTTCTGGTAGATGCGCAGGAAGGCGTAGTTACCGTAGTCCTCATCCAGCTCCTTCTGCAGCTGCAGGGCCTTGTCCACCATCCAGCGGTCCAGGGCAATCATGTTCTCCGGCGCCACCATGTGCCGGGCCGGATCAAAGCCGTTCAGGTTGCTGAGCAGGAAGCGCGCGGTGTTGCGAATCCGGCGGTAGCCATCGGCAGTCTGGCGCAGGATGTCCCTGGAAACGGTCATCTCGCCACTGTAATCGGTGGCGGCCACCCACAGGCGCAGGATATCCGCACCCAGCTCGTTCATGACCTCCTGGGGCGCAATCACGTTGCCCAGAGACTTGGACATCTTCCGGCCCTTGCCATCGACCGTGAAGCCGTGAGTCAGCACCTGCTTGTAAGGCGCCACACCATTCATGGCGATGGAGGTCTTCAGGGACGACTGGAACCAGCCACGGTGCTGGTCGGAGCCTTCCAGATACATGTCCGCCGGGAACTGACCCAGCTCCTCGCGCACCCGCAGTACCGAGTCGTGGGTCACGCCGGAATCGAACCAGACATCCAGGGTGTCGAGTACCTTCTCATACTGGTCGGCGTCTTCGCCCAGCAGTTCGTTCTGGTCGAGCTCGTACCAGGCATCGATGCCACCGGTCTCAATGGCCTGGGCGACCTTCTCGATCAGGCTCCGGGTATCCGGATGCAGCTCCTGGGTTTCTTTGTGGATGAACAGGGTAATCGGCACACCCCAGGTGCGCTGACGGGAGATACACCAGTCCGGGCTCTGCTCGAACATCGCCTCGATACGGTTCTGGCCCCAGGCCGGCACCCAGCGCACGCCCTTGATCGCTTCCAGCGCGTCCGCCCGCAAGTGGTGCTTATCCATGCTGATAAACCATTGGGGGGTGGCCCGGTAGATCAGAGGGGTCTTGGTCCGCCAGCAATGCGGGTAGCTGTGGCTGAACTTCTCTGAGCGTACCAGCTTGCCTTCGCGCTCCAGAGCGGAACAGACAGGTTCATCGGCCTTGTAGACGTGCACACCGGCAAATTCCCCAGCGGCTTCGGTGTAGGTGCCGTCGGCTTTCACCAGATTCAGGGTGCCGATGCCGTATTCCTTGCCCACCTCGAAGTCTTCCATACCGTGATCCGGGGCGGTGTGGACCGCACCGGTACCGGCATCGGTGGAGACGTGACCGCCCAGGATCACCGGCACCTGCTTGTCGTAGATCGGGTGGTGCAACTGCAGCCTTTCCAGGGCGGAACCGGCAACGGTCGCCAGCACCTGGTAGTCTTCCACGCCCCAGCGGGCCATGA